>Ga0247727_10001483_pt1 | contig 55714 bp, 58 predicted proteins | sample WisWelCaveWW1625_FD_202498 | JGI IMG/M metagenome (GOLD analysis project Ga0247727, IMG submission 202498) | Biofilm microbial communities from Wishing Well Cave, Virginia, United States - WW16-25 | ecosystem: Environmental > Aquatic > Deep subsurface > Groundwater > Cave microbial mat | place... | reverse complement strand
ACGTGATTGACTGGGATGGTCAGCAAGTGGAAATGTATCACTATCACGCCACACATGAATTCCCGTATACGGTGGGATGCTTCAAGGGAACGCCTTCGGTGCGTGCACTTTCAGGAGAGGGCGGTCAAGGGGGGCAAACCCAGCCCAGTGGTCAGCAGGGAGGCGGAGCGGGTCAGATTCCGCAAGAGGCGATCAACGCGTGCGTCGGTTTGAGCGACGGTGCAAGTTGTTTCATCGGAGGAACAAATGGCACATGCAGGATTCCACCGAATACATCACAACTCGCATGTGTCCCCGCTGGCGGACCTCCGTAACGAGAAATCAAATCGGGATGATGAAAAATCATCCCGATTTTCAATCACCCTCCTGGCTGGCGTGGCGCAGGTTGTGATAGATCGTGAAATACAACATCTCACGGATGGTCAACTTTCCGAGCAGTGGATGCGGAAGCAGGTAGCCGTCTAAATCGTCCTCGCTCCACTTTTCGGCAACGGCTACAAGATCAGCGCTCGCTTTCGCAAATTGATTCAATAACTTCGACTTTACCTCTTCCGCGTTTTCTGGACTTTGCTTGTCGGGAGATACCTCCCCGAAGCGACTGCGCCGTTCGCCAGCATATCTCGATACATCTGACACACCGCCTCATACCCACGGCACGGCTGATCTGGCGACCCGAACATCGCCCGCAGTGTCAACTTCGGCAACTTCAACGCCTTTGCAATCGGCTTGTGCGACTTGATGAGGTGATCCAAATTGTCCGACGCCGACCAGACCTCGCCCTCGCGGTGAAAGAATTGGTCTGCGGGGATTTCTGTGAACCATTTGATGACACGCTGGTTGGAATCAGTCAAGGTGGAAAGCAATTCCGATTTGTTCATATTTGATGTCATGCCTTCTCCACAATCCAAAAATGGGACAACCCAAAAATTTTCAGCGGTGTTCTTTCTGACAACTGCAACAGGTTGCGCAATGCTTTCCCGAACACGCCAAACCGTGCAATGATGTTGTCGTACGCGCCGAAGATGATCGTGCGTTCAATAAAGCGAATCGGCAGATCAGCAAATAGTTTTTCCAAATCTCGTTTTGAATACACTCGCACATGCGGGGCGAATTTATCTCGCCAGATGCGCGGCAGATAGTTGACGAACAACTTGTTGCCGAAATAATACTTGCCTTTCAAATAAACCCCATGCGTCTCGAAGGGGTAGCCGCGGTTGGGGCAAAAGAGTGCGAGTCGTCCGCCCGGTTTGAGAGCGCGGATCATTTCGCAGATGGACGCGCGATCATCCTGCACGTGTTCGATCACTTCGTGGCTGAGAATCAGGTCGAAGGTTGAAGAAGGAAGCGGGAGAAATTCACCCGCGGCGTTGAGGATGTGCGGCGAATTGCTCTTTGCTTCATGCGCGCGGTCGAAGTCATATTCCAAGCCGATGACTGTTCCGCCAAAAGCGGAGAGGTGCTTCACGTACATGCCGACGCCGCATCCATTTTCGAGGATCACCCCGTTGACGCGCTCGCCCGCGGCGTTGACGATCATTTCCAGCCTGCGCTGTTGCCCCGCCCTCCAAACGTAGGATGGCTCGCCGCGCAGAGCAGCCTTATCTAAATTTCGTTGGGTAATCATGATTGAATAAATAAGCAAATGAGCAAATGAGCAAATGAGCAAATGAGCAAATATGCAAATATGCAATTTGGCTAGTGGCCTTTTTGACGATTGATTTCGGTGAGGATGAGCGCGACGACTTCGCTGGCAAGGTTCAAGCGGTGGTTTAATGTGCCATTTGTGTAGAACGCCTTTGCCCGGTAGATTCGACCTTTGGTTTCACGAGCGGAACCAAGAGAATAGACATAAAATTGCACCAGTTGTTTTCCAAGCCCGCGTCCAAATCCCTCCTCGATGTTGGAGCAGACAGAATCAGAACTCCCGATAATCTGTTTCGAGAGAATTTGGCCGCGTTCATCTTTTCGCCATTCCTCGGTATCCTGCCAGAGTAAATTGTAAAGATACAACCCCTTTTGATAGGCGATCAGCGACCAAAATTTCTCAGAGCGAATACCCTCAGGAACCGTTTTTTGCCATCCCTCGAATGTAAGTTCTTTATCATCCATCCTCTGCCTCCAAGTTTAGCCAACTTGACCATTTGCCAATTTGAAAATTTGCTGATTTGGCTCTCCAATTATATCTTGCATCATTTTCCCGCCTATGCTAAAATGCTGGCGTACGACGAATTGAGACGCACGCACTGGAAAGTGGGCTGACCCCCACTTTTTTGCTTGAATAAGGAGTTTACGGAGCAGCACGCATGTCAAAGAACGAATTTGCCCTGGCTTTCAACGAAGTGTTGGAGGAAAAACAATTAGCCAAGGAGGTCATCCTTGGGGCGATTGAATCGGCGATGGCATCCGCCTACCGCAAGGCTGTCAACGCGTCCACCGCGCAACACGTGGAGGCGAAGATTGACCTCGACACCGGCAAGGTGCTGGTCTTTGCTGAAAAAGAAGTCGTTGAAGACGTGATGGAACCGAAGACCGAAGTGTTGCTCGACGAAGCGCGCAAGGTAAACCCCGAAGCGCAACTCGGCGACATGGTTGTTGTTGAAACCACACCCGCGGACTTTGGTCGCGTCGCCGCGCAGACCGCGCGACAGGTCATCCAACAGCGCATCCGTGAAGCCGAACGTTCCAATCAGATGCAATACTTTGAGCGGCAGGTCGGCGAAATTACCAGCGGTATCGTGCAAGCCACAAATGCGCAGGCTACAACCGTCGGTCTCGACATGAAAGCCGAAGGCGTTCTCCCGGCGAATCAACGCATCCCCGGCGAACGCTTCAAAGTGCATGACCGCATCCGCGCGGTGGTGCTGGAAGTGAAAGACGGTTCACGCGGACCTCAAATTGTTTTATCCCGCGCGCATCGCAACTTCCTGCGCCGCTTGCTTGAGAACGAAGTGCCCGAAATTTATCACGGCATTGTCGAAATCCGCGCGATCTCACGCGAACCGGGCGCGCGCGCCAAAGTTGCCGTCATGGCAACGCAAGCCGGCGTGGACCCGGTCGGCGCATGTGTGGGCATCAAAGGCGTGCGCATTCAAGCCATCGTGAAGGAACTGCACGATGAAAAGATTGACATCATCCAATGGGATCAAGACCCCGTTATTTACATCTCCAAAGCCATCAGCCCGGCGCGCGTGACTGGCGTCTATGTCGCGGATGTGGAAGGGAATAAAACCGCGACGGTTGTCGTCAACGAAGATCAATTGAGTCTCGCGATTGGGCGCGACGGGCAAAACGCCCGCCTCGCGGCGAAGTTGACTGGCTGGCGCATTGACATCAAGTCGCTCACCGAAGCCGCCGGCGATGCCTTGCAGAAATTGCAGAGCGATGCGGAACTTGCCGCGCTGATGCCCAACGCGGTGGAATTAATTCCATCCATCGAAGAAATTCTTGCCAAGAAAGCGGAGAATCGTCCGATCACGCCGGAGGAATTCACCGCCCTCGGTCAGTTTGTGGATCGTGTCGAACGCCGCACCATTCAGATCAAAGAGGAAGCCGCGCGCACCGAAGAAAAAATTGCCGGCGAACACCCCGACGTGCCGGTTGCCGCGTTTGGAATGCCGCTCGATCAGGCGGGCATCAAGGAACACATTTTCAATATTCTTGTCGAAGCCGGTTACGACACCGTTGGAAGTTTGATGGTCACCCTGAAAGTGGATTCAAACCGCATCCTCGGGTTGCCCGGTATCGGACCGAAAGCCATGCAAAACATCGAGGAAGCCCTCGCCGCGATTCAATTCCCCGAGCCGCCTCCTGCCGAAGGGACGGCTGGATCAGTCGTCGAGGCGGTATCCCAGCCTGAGGCAGTGGACGAGTCGCTCGCGATGGGAGAAATTCCTCCCGCTGAGAAGCAAGTCCCCGCTAAGAAAGATGCGAGAAAGGTCGTCGAAGAAGAGGAAGACGAACACGCCAAAGACGGCGTCTCGCTCGATGAGTTGTTTGCGATGAAGCCGGAGATCTTCCAAACCGCCGGTCAGGCAGACGATGAATCGTCCGATAAGAAGAAAGGCAAGAAGAAGAAGAAAGCCAGCGTCGAACTCGTGCTGGATGAAGAGCGCGGCGAAGTTGTGGGCCGCAAGAAACATAAACGCGGCGATGCCGATTTTGGTGAGGAAGAGTAAGAAGCCCTCACCCTACCCTCTCCCATGGGGAGAGGGAATGAAGGAGCATGACCAAGAAACCGGTTCAACGTGTGAAGCATGTGCCCCAGCGGACGTGTGTTGGCTGTCGTGAAATCCTGCCAAAACGGACGATGATCCGACTCGTGCGCACAGCGGATGGGGTGCAGGTGGACGCGACCGGCAAACTTGCCGGGCGCGGCGCCTATTTGCATGACCGCCGCGAATGCTGGGAACGAGGCATGAAAGGCGCCCTCGCGCACGCGTTGAAAACGACATTCACGACCGATGATCGTTCGCGGCTGGAAGAATTTATGAACACTCTGCCTGTGGATGCAGAGAGCGCGGCGTAACCCCATGTGATGATTTGACTCACGGGGTTGCCGTCCGCAACATTACAAGTAAGCGTTGGTTTGCTTATTTGAAGAAATTGAGGTAGCCCCATGAGCACGAATGGAAACAAGCTGGAACTGCCGGTCAGCATTGTGGTGCGTGACCTGGCGCAGAAAATCAAAAAAAGCCCCATTGATCTGATCAAAAAATTGATGACCAACGGCGTGATGGCGACCATTAATCAATCGGTGGATTTCGATACCGCCGCGATTGTGGTTGGCGAGTATGGCTTTGAAGCGGTGCCGGAGGTTGTGGACGAAGTCAAAGTGGAGACCGGTGAAGTGCCGCTCTGGCGGAAGATGATCGCCGGCGAGGACGCTTCGCAATTGAAGAGCCGTCCGCCGGTGGTGACGATTTTGGGTCATGTAGATCACGGCAAGACCAGCCTGCTCGATGCGATTCGCCAGACGGAAGTAGCGGCAGGCGAAGCCGGTGGAATCACCCAGCACATCGGCGCATATCAAGTGGAGAAAAAGGGGCGGATGATTACATTTCTCGATACGCCCGGTCACGCGGCGTTCACGCAGATGCGGGCGCGCGGCGCGCAAGGAGCGGATATCGTCGTGCTCGTCGTCGCGGCGGACGATGGTGTGATGCCGCAGACGCGCGAAGCGATTGCCCATGCCAAAGCCGCGCGCGTGCCGATCCTGGTCGCGCTGAATAAAATTGACAAAGCCAATGCCAACCCCGACCGCGTCAAACAACAACTTGCCGAACAGGAACTTGTGCCTGATGACTGGGGCGGCAATACCATGGTGATCCCTGTCTCAGCCAAGCAGAAGCAGGGAATTGACGATCTGCTTGAAGGTATTTTGCTCGTTGCCGATAACTCGGAGATCAAGGCGAACCCTTCCGGCAAGGTCATTGGCACGGTCATCGAAGCAGAGTTGGATAAGTCAAAAGGCGTGGTTGCCACACTGCTCGTCCAAAACGGGACGTTAGAATCCGGCGATATCGTCGTGGCGGGTACCGCACACGGCAAACTGCGCGCGCTGTCCGACTATAAAGGTAAGCCGGTTAAAAAGGCAGGACCGTCCATCCCGGTTTCAGTGATGGGCTTGAGTGACGTCCCCTCGGCGGGCGACATCTTTGAAGTTGTCGACTCCGAAAAGGAAGCGCGCGCGATTGTGGCGGAGCGGCTCGAAGCGGTGAAGGCTCAAGCGCAGTCGAAGAAGAAGATGTCGCTTGAGGATTTGTTCGCAAACGTACAGGCGGGCGAAGCGAAGGAATTGAATCTCATCGTCAAAGCGGATGTGCAAGGCTCGCTCGATCCGATCGTCAACGAATTGAATAAACTTGGCGAAGGCGAGATCGGCATCAAGATCATCTATGCCGAAACCGGCAACATCGGTGAAAACGACGTGATGCTCGCCTCGTCCTCGAAGGCGATTGTGATCGGCTTCAACGTGCAAGCGGAAGTGCCAGCGCGCCGCCTTGCCGAAAAAGAAGGCGTGGATATTCGCCTGTACGAAATCATCTACCGTATGACCGAAGACATCGAGAAAGCGCTCTCCGGCATGCTCGAACCTGACGTGAAAGAAAAGACCATCGGTCGCGCGCAGGTCTTGCAAGTGTTCACCGCTTCCAAGTTTGGTCGTGTGGCGGGTTGCCGCGTCACCGATGGCGAACTTCGGCGCAATGCCAAGGTCAAACTCTTCCGCGGCGCCGACCTGATCTACGAAGGCGACATGGGCTCCCTGCGCCATGAAAAAGAAGACGTGAAAGAGATCAAGCAGGGCTACGAATGCGGCGTCGGCTTCAAAGGCTTCAGCGACATCCAGCCCGGTGACCAGTTGATCTGTTACGTGTTGGAGAAATCGTAAGCTGTGGTCTCGGTACGCCCTCAAGAGCCATTCGGGCTACTCGACCACCAATCGTCAATCGTAAATCTGAAATCGTAAATCGCCATGCCTTCCGGTGTTCGCCTTCAACGCATCGCGGATCGCATCCGCCAGGAACTCTCGGAAATGCTCATTCGAGAGATCAGCGACCCGCGCCTGCAACAAATCTTTGTCACAGACGTTAAAGTGGATAAGGAACTGGCGTATGCAGACGTATACGTTTCTGCCCTCGAAGGGACCTCGCGCGCCAAAGACGTTCTCGCGGGACTTGAATCTGCCTCTGGTTTCCTAAAACGGACTCTCGCCTCACGCGTCGAACTGCGCGCCTTTCCGCGCCTGCGCTTCCACTGGGATGTGACTCCCGAAAACGCCGACCACATCGAAAAGATTTTGGCTGGGTTAAGAGAAAAAAAATAATCAAGCCCGTCATTGCGAGCCGCTTTGCGGCGAAGCAATCCCCCTCAATGTGTTGGAGATTGCTTTGTCGGGCGAAGCCTCTCCTTCGGCGTGCTACGCGATCCTCGCAATGACGAAATATTGAAAGGGTGATTGAATCGAATGGATGAAGAAATAACAGGGGCAATCAAGGAACGATTAGAGAAGGCGAATATCATCGTTATCGCTTCGCACGTACGGCCCGATGGCGATGCGGTTGGCTCCCTGCTTGGTCTGGGGCTTGCCTTGCTGGATGCAGGCAAATCTGTACAGATGGTGCTCGTAGACGGGATCTCCTCCTATAAATATCTCGAAGGGAGCGACCTGGTCGTTCGTGAACCAAAAAGCGGGCACGATACCTTTATCACGGTGGATTGCGCCGATTTCAAACGCGCGGGAAAGGCGTTTGAGAATTTTGGTCAGCCTGACATCAATATTGACCACCATAAAACCAACGAACGATTTGGAAAATTAAACCTCGTGGAAGAAAATGAAGTCGCCACCGCGGCGATCCTCACCAATTACCTGCCGAAATGGGGATACAAAATTACCCAACCCATCGCCGCAGCGTTGCTGACAGGAATCGTGACCGATACGCTTGGGTTCCGCACATCGAACACGAATCCATTCGCGTTGCGGTTGTGCGCGCAATTAATGGAAACCGGTGTGGATATGCCTGACCTGTACATGCGCGCATTGGTAAAAAAAACCTTCCCTGCCGCCCGATATTGGGGAGCAGGTTTATCGAATTTGGACCAAAAAGATGGAATTGTGTGGGCAACACTCACTCTCGAAGACCGCAAGCGAGCAGGCTACGGAGGCAATGACGATGCGGACCTGATCAATTTGATCTCTGCAATTGATGGAAACAAAGTAGGTATGATTTTCGTTGAACAAAGCGACAATCATGTTAAAATTTCATGGCGCGCGCTCGATTCGAGTGTGGATGTCTCGAAAGTGGCGAAACACTTCCAAGGAGGCGGTCACGCCGCTGCTGCCGGAGCAGATGTCCCCGGCGCGTTGAGCGAAGTTCAGCCGTTGGTACTTAAGACTACGAGAGAAATGCTGGGTCTTAACTAATATTTAGAAAAGTGTGTCATAATTAGCGTGCAATAGAATCCGAGGAGGAAAGAGTGAACAGTCAAGATATGAAGAACGCCATCTCCGGCGTACTGGTGGTGGACAAGCCTGTAGGCATGACCTCACACGATGTGGTTCAGGCAATTCGAAATGGGACCGGCTTACGCCGCGCAGGGCATACCGGCACACTGGATCCGCGCGCATCTGGCGTGCTTGTTATTTTGGTGGGTCCCGCCGTTCGGTTGAGCGAATATGTTTCCGCATCTGACAAACGCTACCAGGCGATCATTCGCCTGGGCGGCAAGACTGACACATTCGACGCGGAGGGGCGGGTGACGCCGTCTGCTCAGCCGGTCAACGTGACCGAACCTCAATTCGAAGAAGTGTTGAAGACCTTCGTCGGTGAGATCGAACAGACCCCGCCGCCGTATTCCGCGGTCAAAGTGCAGGGACGCAAGGCATACGAAATGGCGCGACAGGGCGAGGAAGTGGAACTGGCGCCGCGCAAAATTACCGTCCATCATTTGGAAGTGCTCGAATGGGCGCCGCCCGAAGTTGTGATTGACGTGCATTGCTCGTCGGGCACGTACGTCCGTTCGCTGGCGAATGACCTCGGCGAAAAACTTGGATGCGGCGCGTACCTCGTGGGCTTACGCCGCACCAAAAGCGGACGATTTTCCCTGCGCGATGCGACACCGCTTCGCAAATTGCAGGAGGCGTTTACTGCCGGCAACTGGTATCAGTATCTTATCCCTGCCGCCGAAGCGCTCGGCGATTGGCCCTCCATCGAACTCAGCCCCGACGATGTGGAAGGCGTTCGTCATGGTCACCGCGTCAAAGCCGCGGCAGATGCGGTGGTCGGAAGCAAGGTGCGCGGCGTGAGTACGCAAGGCGAATTGGTCTCGTTGATGGAATGTCTGATCGGTGAAGACGGCGCCCCCGCGTGGCAACCGAAGAAAGTATTCTTCACAAACGACGCGTAGCGCCCACGAAAGCAACGAACCCTGATATGATTCCAGCGCCGAACAAGCGCTGGAATTTTTATCTCCATGAAGCATCATCACTCTCTTGAAAATCTGTCCCTGCAAAATTGCTGGCTTACCGTCGGCGTGTTCGATGGCGTGCATCGCGGGCATCAGGTCATCATCAACAAACTGGTGACCGGTGCGCATGCAAACGGGCTCCCGGCTGTTGTACTGAGTTTTGATCCACATCCCGCGAAAGTGTTCGGGCACGGCGAGATCAAAATGCTTACCCTGCCCGACGAGCGCGCGGAGTTGCTTGACTCGATGGGCGTGGACGCCATGATCACGCATCCGTTTAATATGGATGTGGCGGACATCACCGCCTTCGACTTTATGCAACGCCTCAAAACTCAATTGAGGCTGACTCATCTTGTCTTAGGCTACGACTCTGCCCTGGGGAAGAGTCGCGAGGGCAGCATTACCCGATTAACCGAAATCGGTTTGGGTTTGGGATACACTGTCGAAACCGTATCAGCCCTCGGCGACGAAAGCGGCGTGATCTCGTCCACCGAAATCCGCAAGTTGATTTCCACGGGCAACATCGTGGACGCGGCGCGTTTGATGGGGCATCCGTATCGGTTGAGCGGGATCGTCGTCCGCGGCGACCAGCGCGGGCGCACGATTGGATTCCCGACCGCGAATATTGACTATTCGATAGACAAACTCATTCCGCCGAATGGGATTTATGCCTGTTGGGTATACCTGACCGGCGAAAAATACCAAGCCGCAGTCAACATCGGCATCAACCCCACGTTCACGCCCGATAAAAAATCCATCAACGTGGAGGCATACCTGCTCGATTTCGACCGCGAGATCTATGGCGAGACCCTCGAACTCGAATTTGTATTCCGCCTGCGCGACGAGTTGAAATTCGACTCGGTGGAGGCATTGATCGCCCAGATCGGGCTTGATGTGGAGCAGACACGCAAGATATTGGGAACAGCGTAAGCCGTTCCCGGTTCATTGATACAATCTGCCAGACTTTTTGAGGAGATTTCTATGCCCGAACGTGAAATTTATCTGCTCTCACCGCGCACGCTCAGCCCCGAAACGATTGCTGTTGCTTTCGCAAAGACATCGCGCTCGCCCGAATCGTTTCGCGCCATTGCCGCGGAACTCAGCGAAGAAAAATCGGCGCAGTTCCACGAGAAGTGGGTGGTGGGCTACGGGCACGCGTCGGTGGCGGAACACGCGGTGTTGCACATCGCGTTCGAGAATGTGTCGCGGCTCGCGATTGAGAGTATCGAATCGAACCGGCTGGCTTCGTACACTGAAAAATCCACGCGCTACCAAAAATGGGGACAGGATGATTTCACGATTCCGCCCGAACTGGATGGACACCCGCTTCGCGACGAGTTTGCCGAAACGATCCGCCTCCTTTTCAAAGCCTATGCTGATTCGCTCGACCCCGTGCGGACTCTCATCCTCGACCGCTTCCCGCGCCGCGACAACGAAAAAGACGAAGCCTGGGACCGCCGCATCCGCTCGAAGTATGTGGATGTATGCCGCTTTATCCTCCCCGCCGCCGCGCTGGCAAACGTGGGCATGACCGCCAACGCACGTGTGATGGAGAACACCATCCGCAAGATGCTCTCGCATGAGTTGATGGAAGTCCGTGAGATTGGCGCGCAGGTGAAGGAAGTATCCAAAGCCGAAACGCCTACGCTGGTGAAATATGCAGATGTGGTGCCATATCTAACTGAAACGATCTCCGAACTCTCCCTCACCCCAACCCCTCTCCCGCTGGGAGAGGGACTCAGGGTGAGGGAAGATTGGTGTAATCTTGTTGACTCCGACGAAGATGGCGAGAACAGGGTTTTAGCAGCGGCATTATATCGGTTCGGTGAGATGGCATACGCGGATGCGCTGAGTTATGTAAGGTCTCTTGCCCAAACTGAACTTGAAAAATTAGCAGAATCGCTATTGGGGAAGTTGGGCAAATTCGATGTCCCACTCCGTGAATTGGAATACTGCACCTACACCTTTGATCTCGTCATGGATCAGGGCGCGTACGCCGAGTTCAAACGCCACCGTATGATGACGCAGACTCCGCAGAGGCTGACGACGCGGCTTGGGTACGCGACTCCGCTGTTGATGACGGAGGCAGGCTTCGGGTCCGAGTATGCGGCGGCGATGGAGGCGGCAAGTGGGATGTTTGAGAAGTTATGCGAGTTCAATCCCGCGGTTGCGCAATACGTTGTCCCGAACGGATACAACCGCCGCGTGCTGGCGGAGTTCAATTTGCGGGAGGCATTCGCGTTTTGTCAGTTGCGCTCCGCCGCCAACGCGCATTTCTCGATTCGGCGCGTGGCACAGAAAGTTTACGAAGAAATGGCGAGAGTACATCCGCTGTTGACGAAGTATATGAAATTGCACGCGGAGACCTGGCAGGGGGTTGAAGAAGGTCACTTCGCCAATTTGTGAGGGTCTTTCACGACCAGGATTAAAATACCCGCGGTGATGATCCCGATCACCGCCGCCAGCCCAAAGGTGGATTCGAGACCGAGCGAGTCAATCATCCATCCGCCGAGGATGAGCGCGAAAAAGGTGGCGGGCGTGATGAGCGTGTTGGATAGCCCAATGTACGTCGGGCGTTCGGTATCTGAACCAAACCCAACAGTGAACGTGATGCCGATCGTCCAGATGGCGACGTTGCCGAAGCCCGAAAGAATGAAGACAGGATACAACCAAACAATGGACGGGGCAAACCATGCAATGGTGGAACTCGACACCGCGGCGACCGCACCCAGCAACAACATCGCGCGATGACCGATCTTATCTCCGAGCCAGCCCATGCCTGCATTGGCAAACGTCTGTGTGAGCGTCAGCGCGGCAGTGAGGTAGCCCGCCGTGATGGTATCCATTTCGAAGCGGCGCAGACCGAGCAGGATGTAAAACCCAAACCCCATTGTAGCGAACTGCATCAGAAAACGCGTGACGAGGAACCAGTTGAAGTTGTTGTCTTTCTTCAGGATGGATCTCGCGTCGCTCCAAAAGTGGGCTTGTTCCTCCGAAACGACTTTTTCCTTATCCCTGGGTTCACGCGTCTTTGCGATGACGATATACGAAGCCACCAGTGCGACGCTCGCAATGAAAAAACTGACCGAAAAATTAATAGGGAAATCAAACGTATCGAGCAGATACCCCGCGCCGATAGCCGCCGCGCTCATGGCGAGATTGACCAACCCGCCCTGCACACCGAAAAACGTACCGCGCGATTCGGGCGGAATGATTTTCGAAACGAGACTCGTCCACGGGTTGGCAGTGAACCCGCCGCCGAGTCCCTGCCAGGCGAGGGCAACGAAGGTGACGAATAACGCGACGCGGACCCCGATCCATGGGATCAGAAAGGCGATCACAGCCAGCACGAGGAACGGCACGCGCTCATGAATCGTATTTCGTAACACGATCGGTTTATACTCGCGTGCCCGCGCGACCTGACTGGCATTGAACAACTGCGGCAACTGCCAGCCGATGGAGTGAAACGCAGGCGCCAGCCCAATGAGGATTGCTGAGTCGGTCAGTTGTGTGACGAAAAGCGGGATGATGGTCGAGAACGAAGCGAACCCAAGCGCCAGCCCAAATAATGATCCATCCAGCAGGTTAACGATCACATTGAACCGCAGGTGCATTCGGATGTATTTTTCCACGTTGGAGAGGGGGAGCATTGACCGATTCTACCATTTCGGTCTTGACAATCTCAACCTTATTCGGCTACAATAAAAAATGAACACTCGTTCATATTTTATTCTGCTCGGTGGTTGAGTAGTCTCGCGTGTAGTTCGCGGGACGTATCGAAACCACCGCTAACCAAAATACTTCTTGTTACACGATTATTCTTGATAACCTTTGGTCTCGATACGGGACGGACGAATACCGTCCCTACTCGACCAACAGAGAATTGATATGCCCAAAGACAAACTCACCAAAGGCGAAGCCACCCGCCTTGCCATCGAAGACGCCGCCATGGAATTGTTCCTCACGCAGGGATATGCCGCCACGTCCATGCGCCAGATTGCGGATAAGGTTGGGCTTGCCTTGGGAGGAATCTACAACCACTTCTCGAGCAAGGAGGAGATCTTTCAGGGCATCATTATTGACAAGCATCCATATAAGCAAATTCTCCCCGCTGTTCTTGCCGCAGAGGGGAAGTCAGCGGAGGAATTTTACAGGAATGCGGCCCATATTGTCATTTCCGAAATGGGGAGGCGTCCTGAATTTGTGAATCTGATGTTTATCGAACTGGTCGAGTTTAAAGGCAGGCATGGCGCGGCGCTTTTGAGGGAGATTGTTCCGAAGATATTGCCTGTCTTCGAGAAGATGGTCAAGTCAAGGAAAAGCCTGCGCGTGACTAACCCGGCCTTGTTAATGCGCTCCTTTGTCGGCTTGGTTGTTTCCTATCTAATTACTGAAATGATAATTTCAAATTCAATCATGAGCAAACTGATGCCAAAAAATACCGAAGATGCTTATGTGGATATTTACCTGCACGGCATTCTCAAACCTGAAACATAGTTTGAAATATTTTAAACACGAAGGACACGACGGTCACTAAGTTTGAATCCCCGAAGGCTTTAATGCCTTTCCCCATTGTGTACTTTGTGCCCTTCGTGGTAAAGATTTTTCCCACTCGGAGCCACCCATGAACTCTCGCCTGCTTTCCATCATCCGCAAGGAATTCATCCAAATCTTCCGCGACCCGCGCACGCTGGCGTTGATTCTGGTGATGCCCATCATCCAACTCTTTCTGCTAGGCTACGCGGCGACCACGAACGTGAAAAACGTTCCCATTGCTGTCTGGGACCAGAGCCGTTCGCCTGAATCGCGCGCCCTGCTGGATGCCTTCCGCGCGGCAGATTATTTCAACTTTGCCTACGAAGTGTATTCGGATGAAGAAATCCAAACCCTCATCGAAGGCGGCGATGTGCGCGGCGCGCTGGTCATCCCGCCCGACTACTCTATCAGGTTGCTGGAAGGCAAGGCACAGGTCTCTATGATTCTCGACGGCTCGGATGCAACTGTCGGCGCGACGGCATTGGCAACGGCACGATTAATCGGGCAGTCGCATTCCATCAAAGTGCTCACCGAGCAAGCCGCCCGTCAGGGACGAGCCGCCACAGTCCAGCCGCCGCTCGATGTCCGCACGCAGGTTTGGTACAACCCCGACCTCCTGTCAGCTTATTTCATGATTCCAGGCGTGATTGGCATGGTGTTATATGCCATCATGGCGATGCTCACGGCTACCGCGATCGTGCGGGAACGCGAGCGCGGCACCATCGAGCAACTCATCGTCACGCCGATTCGTTCGTGGGAATTGATCGTCGGCAAGGTCACGCCGTATGTCATTCTCGGGTTTTTCGATTTAGCCGAAGTGCTGTTCATCGGTCACTACTGGTTCGGCGTCCCGATTCGGAGCAATCTCCTCCTTGTGGTCGGCACGGCGGGTTTACTTTTACTTTCGAGTCTCGGCATTGGCTTGTTCGCCTCCACCATCGCCAACACGCAACAAGAGGCGTTGCTCACGGTCTTTGTCACCATTTTGCCTGGCGTGTTCATCTCTGGTTTTCTTTTCCCGCTCGATGCCATGCCAAGATTTTTACAAATCGTTTCGTATGCGATTCCGCTTCGCTACTATCTCGTGATTGTCCGTTCGCTATTGCTTAAAGGAGTCGGCTTTGCCGCGCTTCAATCTGAAATCATCTCGCTCGCGCTGTTCGGCGTCATCATCATGACCGCCGCCGCGCTGCGCTTTAGAAAACGTTTGGATTAACCCTCACCCCAACCCTCTCCCAAAGTGGGAGAGGGAGTTTAGGAGATTAACATGCACAAACCCCCTCTCGCTCTTCGTATCATTGTCGCATTGGTCGTCATTGGAACGATAATTTATTTTGTCGTCCGTTCGTCGGATGGCAATGACGCTGGACAACTCAAAGCCTCAGGCACGATTGAATCGGTAACGGTCAACGTCTCGCCTGAGCTGGCTGGTAAAGTGGCGGATGTGCTCGTTGAGGAGGGACAAGCCGTCACGGAGGGAGACCCGCTTCTTTCCCTCGATGGAGGCTTGCTCTCTGCCCAACGCGCCGTCGCCTCCGCCCAAGCGGACTCTGCCAAGTCTGCCCTCAACACTGCCACCACCGCCTACGCCACCGCGCAGGGACAATACGATGCGGCGGTCTCCACCGCCCTCGCCGCCGAACGCGCCACGCGTACTTCCGTGTGGAATGAATCCAAGCCTGCCGAGTATGACCTGCCCTCATGGTACTTTGCAAAAGAGGAGCGTCTCGTTGCCGCCCAAGCCGAAGTGGATTCGTCACTCGTCAAATTGAATGATTCGTTCAGCCAAATGGACGAAGTGCAAAATGGCGTTGGTTCTTCGTTCATCGAACTCGAATCGAATCTCGCGCAGGCGCGCATCGCCTATCAAAATGCGAAAGCCGCGTACGACAAAACGTCGGGTGCAAACGATGGTCAAGACTTACGTGACGCGGCTCAGACTCTGCTCGACGATGCCGAACTCGCCCTGGAAGAAGCGCAAACTGCTTACGATGATGCCCTCTCCACCGACGCGGCGCAAGACGTGTTGGAAGCCCGCGCCAACTGGGTTATCGCCCAGGAAATTTACAACACCGCCGTAGACAACCTCCGCGCCCTGCAAACGGGACTCGATTCTCCAGCCGTGATGACAGCAGAAAAATCGCTCAATCAAGCCAAAGCCGCCATGGAACAAGCCGAAGCCGCGGTCAAAACCGCCGAAGCCAACCTTGCGTTGATTGATACGCAAATCGCAAAGCTCACAATCTACGCCCCCATGGACGGAATCATCCTCACGCGCAACGTCGAACCTGGCGAGTTCGTCCAGCCTGGCGCGGTCGCGTTGACCATGGCAAACCTGGACTCGTTGACCATCACGGTCTATGTCCCCGAAGACCAATACGGCAACATCTCGCTTGGACAGTCAGCCTCTGTGACCGTAGATTCCTTCCCTGACAAAACCTTCACCGCAGAAGTCGTTCATATCGCCGACCAAGCCGAATTTACTCCGCGTAATGTGCAAACGGTTGAGGGACGCAGTTCAACGGTCTATGCCATTCGGTTGAAGGTCGTTGATGCGGAAGGCAAGTTGAAAATCGGTATGCCCGCGGATGTGGAGTTCAAATGATACGTGTGGTTTCGATACGGGGCGGACGAACATCGCCCCTACTCAACCACCGTTCATAAATGAAACAAGAATACATCGGTGGTTGAGTAGCCCTGAGCGGTTGTTGCGAAGGGCGTATCGAAACCACCAATATTCAAGAATAATTTCAATGCCATGAATTACCTTGTTCAAGCAAATAACATAAGTAAATCCTACGGTGAATTGAAAGCCGTCAATGGAGTCTCTCTCCAAATCAAAGCCGGCGAGATCTACGGGCTCGTCGGCTCGGATGGCGCGGGGAAGACAACCACCATGCGTTTACTCGTCGGTGCGCTCAAAGCCGATTCAGGCGATGTGACCATTTGCGGATACGACCTCAACAAACATGTTGAACAAGCCCGTTCACAGTTCGGATATCTCTCACAACGTTTCTCGTTGTACGAGGATTTGTCTGTTCTCGAAAACATTCGCTTCTTCGCCGAAGTGCGAGGACTGAAATCAAACGAGTGGCTCCCGCGTTGTATGGAGATTCTTGAATTCGTCGGTCTCGAACGATTCAAAGACAGGCGAGCGGGTCAACTTTCTGGAGGCATGAAACAGAAATTGGGATTAGCCTCCGCGCTTGTCACAAAGCCGCGAGTTCTTCTTCTCGATGAGCCGACAACGGGCGTTGACCCTGTTACGAGACAAGATTTTTGGCAACTGGTTATAAAACTCGTGTCCCCCTCTCCCAGCGGGAGAGGGGCTAGGGGTGAGGGAGAAGTCGCTGTCCTCCTCTCCACTCCCTACATGGACGAAGCCTCACGCTGTCACCGAGTCGGATTCATGCGCGCTGGAAAAATCATCGCAGAGGATACGCCGTCGAATCTGCGCGCGCGGCTCAACGGGCGCGTCCTTGAATTGCGCGGCACACCAATCAACGTCCTTCGTCACGTCGCCCACAACGATGAAGATGTTGAAGACGTTCAAGCCTTCGGCGATAGACTCCACATCCGCGTCGGCGAAGGGAAAGCCCAGGATGTGTTGAGCAGGCTCACGTCGAAGATTCGAAGCGAGGGCGGTCAGGTGGATGAACTCCGTGTTGTGCCTCCCGTCCTCGAAGATGTCTTTATTGCATTATCCGAATCTGCTCCCGCCGCCGTCCTCGACGGGGACGCAGCCTCAAGCAAAAAATTATCGGAGTCCAAATGAGCGAAGCAGTTATCAAGGTCGAAAATCTCACGCGTCGCTTCGGCGAATTCGTCGCGGTGGATCACGTCAACTTTGAAGTGAATGGGGGTGAGGTGGTCGGGTATCTCGGTCCGAACGGTTCGGGCAAGACGACGACGATCCGTATGTTGCTGGGTCTGCTCGAACCCAGCGATGGCAAGGCGACCGTGCTGGGCTTCGACGCATTCAAACAAAGCGAAGAGGTGCGGGCGCGCGCGGGGTATATGTCGCAGAAGTTTGCGATTTATGATGATTTGACCGTGCTGGAAAATTTGACGTTTTACGGCGGCGTGTACGGGATTCGCGACAAAGCCCGCATCACGCGCACCCTTGAACTGGTCGGGCTTCGTGGACATGATTCCACACTGACAAATACCCTCTCCGCAGGCTGGCGTCAACGACTCGCATTAGGTATCGCATTGGTGCATGAACCGAAATTGTTATTCCTCGATGAACCTACCTCAGGCGTGGACCCGACCGCGCGCCGCGCCTTCTGGGATTTGATCTACGAACTCGCCGAAAACGGCGTGACGATTCTCGTCACCACGCACTACATGGACGAAGCCGAGTACTGCGAAAGAGTCGGCATCATGCGCGATGGGAAATTGCTGGCGATGGATACGCCGTCGAACCTGAAAAAGAACATCGTCCCCTGCGATGTGTGGGAGGTGTACGCTGAACCGTTACAAGATGGCTTGGCAGTTTTGCCCGAAGTTGATGGAGTGTTACGTGTTGGCTTGGCGGGCGATCATTTGCGAACGATCACAGAAAAAGGATTGAAGAAGGAAGTTTTGTTGAAGGCGTTGAGAGATAAAGGGGTGAACGTGAGGGATGTCGTTGTGGGCGAGCCGACGCTGGAAGATGTGTTTATTTCTTTAGCCCGATGAGGGTGCGTCGCACTTTACGGGTGGACGAATCCACCTAATCAGAATCGGCTCTTCGGGCAGACGAATCCCCTTTAGTTTGGTGCGACGCACTCGCGTTTGCCGCTGGAGGTTATCTCGCTGGCGAGGTAGTTGACTTGACAAATTTATGGGGGGGGGGTATACAATATGAGCGCTCAAAAAATACTAATTTGAAAAGGATACCAAAATGAACACAAAGAATAAACTCCTCGTTTTCTTGTTAGTCGCAGTGATGCTGGCAATATCGATTGTGCCCGTGTCTGCCCAAGGCAAAACGCCTCCAAATGATTCTCCTGCCCAACTTACACCAGCGCAAATGAAAAATGCAGTTGTAGTTAAAGATGGATCTGCCGTAAACCGCTCAAAGTCAAAAGGAGAAGTATATCGTTTTGCTGATTGTGACGAATCAAATCCAGAGGCCGCGTGCTATTTCATGGTAACAGGCAACGGCAACTTTGCTGAAAATATAAATTCGAATTCAATTACTCCTCTTGCGGCAACTACCACGCTCATCTGCGGAACACCGATTTATAATGGTTTTGGGGCGCTGAAAGCGGTGCTGAAACAAAGGGTTGGTGTTACTTTTTGGGGAACTTTCGGGCAAACACCTGTTACGTTGAATTGGGGAGATCGATCAGGAACATATGCCAATTATGCTTACTCTTGGTCCGACCTTACTGGACCAAACCCAAATCCAGGCTGGGGCGTAAAGGTTTCGAGGACACAAACATCCAATTCAACTGTTGGAGGATTGCTGACTCATTCTCAAGTTCCTGGTATCATTTTGTGGCAGGGATACATTTCAAACAGATTAACCATTAAGAGTAGTGGTTGGTATTGCTCATGATGCCTATGTCGTTGGCAGATTTGCTGTCAGGACCACTTTCCAGTGTTATTTTGATAATTCTGTTGTTATTACCTGCACTGGTTCCTCTTTCGAACCTTCGGAAGCGAAACATAGAAGAGACAGCAAAGGCTGTATGGGTGTTGATCATCCTACTGTTGCCTGTTATTGGCACAGTGACATACTTCATGATGAATAATGAGAAACGGGATGCTGGGAAAAGATAGCAATTGACCTTCCCCGTCTCAATAAGAGCAAAAGACCAGGCATCTCAACCTGGTCTTTTTGGCGTGGGTGAGATTCGGCGGGATAAATCCCTGTCTCAGTGCGTGGAAGTCCGCTCAAAGCGGACTCCGTTGCTCAAGCCCGAAGGGCTTCCATGTGTTGAGCAGGTGGCTTTAGCCCCGCTCTCTCTTCCATGTTTATGCGGGTTGTCCGTCACGATGAATATTTCTCAGCAATGGTGTGTCCGACTGTTTCCATTTGTCTTCCGTCATTAAAATTCGGCTTACATGAGCATTGTAGTCGAGAGAAATATTAGAGATGAGTTCACCTGTCCGCTCGATTTCATCCCAACAAGTCTTGCTATACTCACTCAACAAAATCATCACATCCACATCCGAGCCTGGACGATAATCCCCGCGCGCGTAGGAGCCGTACAAATACACGGCTTTCAACTTGTCTCCGTAAATTTGGGCAAGTCCTTCCTTCAATTCCTTCATCAGTTTCCTGATGCGCGCAGGCACTTTTCTAGGCATGTCTTTTATTTTACCTTTATTTATTACTCTCACTTTATCAATTCGCAGCAGGCGCGAGATGATCCCGCTCTCTACATCTATTTTCTCAAGAGGAGAGCGGGATGATGGTCACCGAGATGGGTGTCGCTGCAATGCTCGCATTCGCACGGGTCAACGTGAATCGTCACGTCCGCGAGCGCGGGCATGGCGTGAAAGAGATCGTGCCGAATCTTCTCGGCAATGGCATGGCTCTCGCAGGTGGGCATCTGGCAGTCAACGGTAATGTGGAACTCGGCGCGCTGGCGATGACCCACCGCAAATTCTGGCTTGCCCATATCCAGTACCGCATTAGCAACTTCAATGGCATCTAGGGCCTTCTTGAATAATTTTTTGGAGCGTTCCTTCACGCAGGTACCCCTTCCCTTTGAATGTTGCGGAGAATTGGTTTGTCCGATTCTTTCCATTGTTTTTCTTCGATAAGGATGTAACTGACAGTCACGTCATATTTGAGAGAAATATCGCTGACATAATCACTGGAACGCATATACTCTTTCCAGTAATCCTTGTAGGTTTTCAGCAAAATCATCACGTCCACATCCGAGCCCTGACGGTAATCCCCGCGCGCGTAGGAACCGTAGAGGTAGACGGCTTTCAACTTGTTGCCGTAGATTTGGGCGAGTCCTTCCTTGAGTTCCTTCATCAGTTTCCTGATGCGGGCAGGTACTTTTCGTGTCATGCCCTTATTTTACTCTTTTTTGAAATTGCAAAAGACCAGGCTGAGAAACCTGGTCTTTTGGTATGTATGAGACCTGACAGGTCTTATGATGACGCGTGACGATTTGTAGCTTGCGTGGACAAAGATGCGCGTCGGGCATGGTTTTGCGAAGACCTGTCAGGTCTGATGTTTACTGTTGTGAAATTTGCGTCTGCTCAGGGACAACCAGCGCCATGATCAGGTACACCAGCACAACCCCGCCGAAGCCTGTGAAAAACGCCAGCACGGTTAACAAGCGGACGATGGTCGGATCAATGCCGAGGTATTCGCCCAAGCCTGCGCACACGCCCGCGATCATGCGGTTGGAGGTACTGCGGGTCAGTTGCTTGTAGTTGGTGTTCATGTTGCACTCCTTTCAATGATTTCTAGAGAGACATACGCAGGGGAGTGCGAGAGGTTGCAGATATGCTCTGGTGGTTGAGTAGGTCGAGGCGACAGCCGAGACCGTATCGAAACCACCGTGTAACAAGAATTCTTTTGCTAACTGGTGGTTTCGATACGTCCCGCGAACTGCACGCGGGACCACTCAACCACCGAGCAATTACTTGTACTTCCTGCTCTCCAAATAATTTGCCACAGCCGCCCAGAGTAACGCCAGCCCGATCATCAAATAGACCACTGCCTGCAATCCCAGCCACTGGAGTTGGGAGACGCCAAACGCGGTGAACAATACTCCAACGATCCCATAAAAGATTGTGTTCCTCATGTAATCTGACCCCACGCGTTTGGATTGCAGGATGTTCTTTTGCATGAGCAACTCCATCGCGCGGACTTGTTCTTCATGCAGGTTCTTGCACGCCAGCGAATCGCCCGCGTACGCGGCGCAATCGGAGCATAGTCCGCGCTGACAATATTTGCACAGTCCAAGGGCTGGTTTATCGGGGTGATAATAACAGTTCATTCCTTTTCTCCTCTGTGTATGACCTCGCTCCCATACTTCTCTCTCAATACATCCACAGCCTCTTGCAGTTTGCGCGACTTTTCATTGTCCACACCCCACAAACCAAGTTGACGGATCGGCGCGCCAAGTCCGCTCACGCCAACGCCGATCAGGCGCACATATTGATTCGGTTTGCGAATTGCCTTCAATAATTCCAGCGCGGCTTTCATAATTTCTTCTTCCTGATCGGTTCGATGCCCCAATGTTTTCTGTCTCGTCACAGTGGTGAAATCGGGCCAGCGAAGTTTCAATTTGATCGTTGAGCCTGCCAGCTCGTTTTTTCTTAATTGTCGCGCCACCTCTATGGACTGCTCGCGCACGGTTTTTTCCAATACTTTGTCATCGCGCACATCACGCGAAAACGTGATCTCCTGACTGATAGACTTTGTCTCGCGCCCCGTTTCAATGGCTCGATCATCAATCCCTTTTGCATGGCGCGAGAGGTCGCGTCCGTTTTCGCCGAACAAACGGATCAGTTCACTCTCGGGCCACTTCGCGATATCGCCAATCGTGTGGATGCCCAGATCATTTAATCGCGCAAATGTTTTCGGACCGACGCCCCACAACATGTCCGCAGGCAACGGTTTCAAAAATGCCGCTTCTTCCCCAAAGCCGACAATTGTCACCGCGTTGGGAGGCTCAGCCAGCCCCTGCGCTTTGATCCGTTTCAAGGCGAGCGCTTTGCCCACTTCGGTGGCAATCTTCGCCACGAGTTTGTTCGATGCAATCCCAATCGAGCAGGGGAGATGCAACTCGTCGCGGATGCGCGTTTGCAGTCCGCGTGCGACGCGCTGTGCGTCATCCTGAATGTCTGAAATGTCGAGGAAGGCTTCGTCAATCGAGATTTGTTCCACCAGCCCGGTGAGGTTGTGCAGGCGCGCCATCACTTGTTTTGAAACTTCGCCATAGACGCGGTGATGCCCCGAAACGATGATCAGCCCCAGGCAGAGACGAAGCGCCTGGCTCGTTGGCATCGCGCTCCGCACACCGTTCCGTCTTGCGGCATACGAACACGAAGCCACCACGCCGCGTTCATCGGGTCTGCCGCCCACTGCAAAGGCTTTGCCGCGCAAGGCGGGATTGCGCGTTTCTTCCACAGCGCAGTAAAACGCATCCAGATCAAGATGCAAAATCGTGCGGCTCATTGCTTTGATTATAAGTTATACGAACGGGAGATTTGTCACTTGAATTGCAATGTTATTTGACCTATCCTGAGTCTATACTGAGTTTGACGGTATCTGCGTTTAGGGCACTGGGGGTTCGATGCAAGCAAAAATTAAAACTGGCGTTGGGGATGATCGTAGTAATTTCCCTGATGGTTCGTTCCATCGGCGATACATCCTCGACCTGTCGCCGCTGGTGGATATTGCGAATGGGCGCAATTCGTCGCGGATGTGACCGTGCCCGATGGCTGGCTCATCACGCCGGGCTTGGTGTTCAAGAAAACGTGGCGTCTGAAAAACATCGGCACGTGCACATGGACGCGGAACTACTCGCTGGTTTTTGCAGGCGGTGAGCAAATGGGCGGCTTTCGGCAGTGAATTTACCCGCCGATGTGCCGCCCGGCGCGACCGTGGATATTTCCATTGACCTCACCGCGCCGACTCTGCCGGGCTTATACCGCGGTTACTGGCAATTATGGAATCCATCCGGCGGTTACTTCGGCATCGGCGCGACCGCCACAAACGCCATCTGGGTTTCAGTGGAAGTTGCAGGACGATCCTACGTTGTTTATGATTTCGCGGCAAATGCCTGTTCCGCAAATTGGCGTAGTGAATGGGGCGGTAGTTTGAGTTGTGCGGGGGTTATTCCCGATGCGCGCGGCGTGGTGATGCAACTTCCTCAACCCATCCTCGAAAACGGCGCGCCTGCCACTGCCCCGGGCATTTTGATGATTCCCCCGTTTGAATATAACGAATCCATTTTTGGAATTTACCCGGAGATGGAGATCAAGTTTGGCGACCGATTCCAAAGCGTGATCGGTTGCGAATATGGAGCGGTCGGTTGCAACGTGCAATACGTCATCAAATATAAATTGGAGGGCGAGCCTGCATTCAGCCGCACGTATTGGAATGCGTGGGAAAAGCACGATGGAAAATTCAGGAACATCAACCTGAGTTTGAACGGGCTGGCGGGTAAGAAAGTTTCGTTCCTGCTCCGTCCGCTGGGCGAAACAGCGAAAGACCGCGCGCTATGGGTGAACCCGGTCATCGTCCGACCCGGCGCGCCCGTCACGCCGGGACCGACTTCGATCCCGCTGCCATCCACGCCGGTTCCTGTCCCAACAACAGGAACCGGCCTCCCGGCACACAATGCGACCGCGCAACATTTGTCACCGATGTAACCGTTCCCGATGGCACGACATTTTCGCCGGGACAACAATTCACAAAAACGTGGCGACTCAAAAATAACGGCACCTGCCCGTGGACGACCAATTACACACTCGTCTATTCTGCCGGTGAACAAATGGGAGGACCTGCCTCGCTTCCTCTCCCTAGTCAGGTTGCTCCAAGCCAGACGGTTGACCTCTCCGTGAACCTGACCGCGCCACAAAACCCCGGCACGTATCGTGGTTATTGGCTGTTGAAAAATGCCAACGGCGCGCTGTTCGGTATCGGGTCGCAAGCAAACGTTGCATTCTGGCTGGAGATCAGAACTTCCGGCGTGCCATCGTCCAGCACAGGTTATGATTTTGCCGCGAACGCGTGTCAGGCAACATGGACGAGCGGCGCGGGTGTATTGCCGTGCCCCGGCACACCGGGTTCCACAAATGGTTTCGGGCTTCCGGTCACCAACCCGCTCCTCGAAAACAACACAACCGACGTGCGCCCGGCGATCTTGATGGCTCCTCAAAACGTCTACAACGGTTCCGTTCAGGCAACTTTCCCCGCCTTTACCGTGCAAAACGGAGACCGTTTCCAATCCACGATTGGTTGTGAGTTCAATGCAAAGGGCTGTTACGCCGTCTTCCGTCTTGATTATCAAATCGGCAACGGACCGATCACCACCTTCTGGTCGTTCGGCGAACGATATGATGGTTTGAACTATCAAGCCGATGTGGATTTGAGTCCGCTCGCCGGGCAGAGTGTGAAATTCATCCTTTCAGTGAATGCTTCCGGTTCGCCGACGGATGATCGCGCCCTGTGGATCGGACCGCGCATCCTGCGAAGCGGCACAACCTCATCTTCGATATTGGTTGCGCCAACGTCAGGCGCGTCATCAACTCCATTTCCAACTGCGGTGAATCCAACAACCACATCTTCATCCTCGTTGCCGACAATGACTGCCTCGCCGCTGCCTCCCGCTACCTTGACTCCCTTCCCAACGCTCACGTCATCCGGGCAACCGCCTGCAACGCCGTCACTTACGCCATTCCCGGTTCCCTGAGTTTCGCGCACCGTGAATGAAACAGAGACATGGCATACAGCCATGTCTCTGTGATTCAGCGGGATGAACTGGATTGCGTTGGGGTGAAATCGGTCATAAAGTGGATTGAACAATCAATCAAGAAAAGATATACTAGAGGCGTATATACATAAGGAACAATTCGTTTGCCCGAACGTCGTAGATAACTGGATGAAACAAGAGGAGAAGCCTATGAAAACACGATTCCAAACAGTATCGCTGATGGTACTGATTGCCATGCTCATTTCGCTCGTGCCTGCCGCGGCAGTGACCGAACAGGCATCTGCGGCGGTTTGTTTTCAAGCGCAGTTCGTGGCGGATGTTACCATTCCCGACGGCTCAAATTATCAACCCAACGCTGCGTTTAAAAAGACATGGCGTTTGAGGAACATCGGCACTTGCGCGTGGAACGGCGTGACCATGGTCTTCGATAGCGGCGCGCAAATGGGCGCGCCCGCTTCTGTGCCCGTGCAGAACGGAATCCTACCGGGTCAAACCGTTGATGTCAGTGTGGATATGACCGCACCAAACTCGGCGGGGCATTACATCGGCTATTGGAAATTCAAAAGCGAACAGGGGACACTGTTCGGGATCGGTGTGAACGCCAATAAATCGTGGTGGGTCGAGATCAACGTAGTTGGCACGCCGAGCACGAACATTGCCTTTGATTTCATCGCGAAAGCCAATGAAGCAGAGTGGTCGAGCCTCGCCGGGAAACTTCCCTTCCCCGGCGCCGACAACGATGCGCGCGGCTACGCGTTGACCGGCTTGCATTGGATCTTCGAGGATAACTCCTCGCCTCTGTCGTCCATGCTGGTGGGTCCGCAAAATATAGCCAACGGCTACGTTCAAGGCGTTTATCCCGAATTTACTGTTGAACGCGGCGACGTCTTCCAGACTCAAGTAGGCTGTGAATTTCAAGCGAAGAATTGTTACGTGCAATTTCGGCTTGCTTATCAAAGGGGAACTGGACCGAGCACAACGATCTGGCAGTTCAACGAAAAATGGGAAGGGCTGACCAAACCTGTCACGTTCAGACCGCTCAATTTGGATTTTCTTGCCGGGCAAAAAGTTCGATTCATCCTCTTTATGTCTGCCTACGGCTCACCCGTGGGTGATCGCGCCCTATGGGCAGACACAGCCATCGTCCGGAAAGGAAGCGTTCCTCCTCCGCCCACGGTGACAGGCACGCCTTCCACCTCCACACCGACGAAGATTCCTCCTCCAATCACACAAACCGTCCCGCCCTCCGCGTGCGACAGGGTGCAATTCGTTGCGGATGTCAACTACCCGGATGGCTCGCTGCTCGCCCCCGGACAAACCTTTACAAAAACGTGGCGTTTGAAAAACGTTGGCTCGTGCGCGTGGACAACCTCGTATCAAATGGTGTTCTTCAGCGGCGAGCAAATGGGCGCGCCGACCTCTGCCGCGTTCACAAAAAATATCGAAGTCGGGCAGACGATTGATATATCAGTGCCCATGACCGCGCCGGCCGCGGCGGGTTCGTATCGCGGTTATTGGATGTTCAAAAATGCCAGCGGCGCGTTGTTCGGCATTGGCTCGCAGGCGAACAAACCGTGGTGGGTGGATATCCGAGTATCTGGACTCACCGTCACCCCCGGCGGACCGAGCAAAACGCCCACGCCGTCTTCCACACCCACCACCGGCGGACCGACCATCACACCGATTCCCGGTCTCGCGTATGACTTTGCGACGAACGCGTGCTCCGGCACATGGTTCAGCGGCGCAGGTCAACTGCCCTGCCCCGGCGCCGATGGTGACGCGCGCGGCTTTGCATTGAAACTTTCAAGCGCCAAACTCGAAACCGGCGGAACGGATCCGCGTCCATCCATCCTCACCTTCCCGCAAAACGTCGAGAACGGATACGTTCAAGGCTTCTTCCCGCCGTTCAAAGTGCAAAGCGGTGACCGCTTCCGCTCGACGATTGGATGCGAGGGCGGCTCGACACTTTGTTATGTTGCGTATCGCCTTGAATTTCAATCAGGTAGTGACCCGATCACCACGCTATGGGGTCCGTTCCTCGAACGATACGAAGGACAATCCTACAATGTGGATGTTGACCTCACCCCGCTTGCCGGCAGGGATGTGAAATTTATTCTCACCGCGTTGGCAGTTGGTCCGGCGACCGGTGATCGCGCGTTGTGGGTGGGTCCGCATATCTTTCGCCCTGGCGGCGTAAGCGCCCAACCTGACCTGGCGATCAGTTCGATAAGCATAAGCTTTCCCAACCCTTCGTGTTTCAACCCCGGCGAAAATTTAGGCGTACGTCTGTCGGTCACTAATGGCGGACAAGCCTCCGCAGGGTCTTTTAATGTCAAAGTTGGCGCAGCAGAGCAGGCAGTGAACGGATTGGCGGTCGGGGAGACCAAGTCAGTTTTCTTTACCGGGTACACCAACCCGGTTACAGCGGTGGTTGATTCCGGGAACGCGATCCCCGAAAGCAACGAACAAAACAATACCCGTACCGAAAATGTCGCAGTGCCTACCCCTCCGTTGCCATGCGCCGGTCCATCGCCGACATTTACACCAACACCTTCGACCTCCGCAACCGTGGATCCAATGAGCGGCTGGGGACGATTTCAAAACGACAAGTACAAATTCTTCGTCAAGGTGTCGCCCGACGCATCGGCGGGCATGTCGGATAATTCCGGGCGCGCCGACTTGAAATTTGCCCCCAACACCAATCTGCGCGAGAAATATCTAGCCATCCTCATCGTGGATGGAGCCGCCACATGCAAATACGCGAGCGGCTTTCCGACTTCCTCGAGCAACGTCACGATCAACGGCGTGCAATTCCTCAAAGAGAGCGGCTCAGAGGGCGCGGCAGGCAGTTTCTTTGATTGGGTGAGTTACTCCACAATTCGCAACAACGCCTGTATCAACCTCGCGTTCGTGTTGAAATCGGTGAACCCCGGCAACCTGCCTGTGCCTCCGCCGGTGTTTGACAAAGCCACCGAGTCCGCGATCTTCGACCAGATCATCAACACCTTTGCGTTCTTCCAATAGGATGCAACGCCTCTTTTTCAAAGGGAAGCCCGGTTCTGTTTAACCGGGCTTTTCTCTCCCTGACAGATTCCCTCTCCCCTCGGGAGATCGTGAAGCACCCCGAAGGGGAGGTTAGGGTGAGGGTAATACTTCATGTCCCTCGACCGTTCCACTATCCTCCTCGCTGACGACGACCCCACCATCGCGGACAGCCTCGCGCCGTTCCTCGAACGCGCCGGCTTTCATGTGCTGGTCGTCTCTGATGGCGTGACCGCGCTCGAAAAAGCGCAGGCGCATCACCCCGAGCTCATCATCCTCGACGTGCTCATGCCGCGCATGGACGGGCGCGAGGCGTTGCGCCGCTTGCGAAAGATCAACATCTGGACTCCCACCATTTTACTGACGCAGGTCGGCGAAGCCTCCGAACGCGCGCTCGCCCTCGAAGAGGGCGCGGACGATTACCTCAACAAACCATTTGACCCTCATGAATTACTGGCGCGCATCCGCGCCGTGTTGCGGCGCGCCCGCCCCGGTGAACGATCATTGTCCATGGCGTGGTTACTTACCGCCGGCGATCTTGTGCTTGATCGCCGCGCCCGCCGCGCCAGCCTTGCCGGTGAAACCATCGAGCTGACGCCGAAGGCATTGTCAGTACTCGAATATTTGATGACCCATCCCGACGAGGCGATTTCACGCGAACGCCTGCTCGACGCGGTGTGGGGCTGGGAATATCCCGCCGGCACCCGCACCGTAGACACGCGCATGGCAGAACTCCGCCGCGCGCTCGATGACAACCCGGCAGACCCGCGTTTTATCGAAACGATTCCCAGCGAAGGCTATCGTTTCATCGCGTCCGTTCACGGGGAGGGGTGATGAACAGGTTGCCGCGCAGGTGGTTTAGATATTTCAAATTATCCCTGCCTTTCCTGGTGGGCTTGTTGCTTGCTGTGCCTGCCCAACTCCTTTTGCCGTTTGCTCCTCCGACGCTCACTACGATTGATCTGGGAATCATCGGGTTCGTCCTTGGGCTGACCATTCGCAACACGGCGGTCGTTGCGTTTCTGCTGGGATTTATCATCACTGGGGTTGTTTTGCTAATCCTTACCTGGGATAAGCGGCGCGTCTCGCAAGCGCAAACGTTGTATGCCGATTACGTGGAAGACGTGCAACAAAAACGCCGTCACTTTTTGAGGCGGCTCGATCACGAGATAAAAAATCCGCTCACGGGTCTGCGCGCCGCGCTGGTGAATTTACAAGAGGCACAGGCGGCGGATGAACGCTGGCAGGCGGGACAAAATGCCGGCAAAGCGGTCGAACGCCTCACGCGCCTGCTCACCGACCTCCGTAAACTCGCTGACCTCGACGAACGTCCCATTGAGCGTTATGCAGTCAATGTCCCTGAATTGCTGGAAGATGTAGTGGACGCGGCGCGTTCAATCCCTGCCTATGAAGGGCGAAGTATTAGTTTGTTGATTCCCAAAATCCCATCACCGTTCCCAATGATCACCGGCGACCGCGATCTGCTCGTCCTCGCGGTGTATAACCTCGTCGAAAACGCGCTCAAGTTCACGTCCGCGCATGATCCGGTGGAAGTCCGCGCGCTGGAGGACGGCAGGGCAATCGTTATCGAAGTAGCGGATTCGGGCGCAGGCATCGCATCCGAAGATTTGTCGAAAATTTTCGAGGAGTTGTACCGCGGCTCGAACGCGCGAACTACGGAGGGGAGCGGGCTGGGACTCGCTCTGGTCAACCGTATAGCCATTTTGCACGGCGGAGGATGCGGGGTGCGATCCAGCCAAACCGAACCGCGCGGGACCGTATTCGCTTTGCGTTTGCCGAGGAGGTGAATTCCCCTCTCCCTGAGGGAGAGGGGTTAGAGGTGAGGGCATTATCATGTCACAAAACTGTGACATCTTTGCGACAGGCTTGTAACATCGGGGGACTATGATTAGCGTATGAAACCCCACCCTGATGCCGAGATCATGTTGATCGCCACCGCCCAGCGCGGCGACCTCGACGCCTTCAATTTGCTCGCCTTGAAATATCAGGACATGTTGTTTCGTATTTCCCTGCGCATTACAGGCGATGAATTCAGCGCGGAAGACGCGACCCAGAATGCGTTGATTCAAGCGTTCAACAACCTTCGGTCGTTTCGCGGAGGTTCGTTCAAAAGTTGGCTGGCAAGAGTTGCGGTCAATGCCAGTTATGATGGGTTGCGACGTGAGAAACGCCATCTTTCGATACCTCTCGAACAATTCAACAGCGAGGGGGATGAGATCGAGTCGCCGGTATGGATAGTTGATTTATCCGCCGGTCCGCAGGAATTGGCTGAATCGTCCGAATTGCAGGATGCCCTTCATCAGTGCATCCGAACGTTGATTCCCGATTACCGTTTGATGGTCATCCTTGTAGACATTGAAGGTATGTCTTACGAAGAAGCGGCGCGTGTGGCGAGAGTTCCAGTCGGGACGGTGAAGAGCCGCCTCGCACGGGCGCGGATACAGTTGCGGACCGCCTTGAAAAAATTCGAGAGTCTGCTACCGTCCGCGTATCAGGTGGAAATCCCATCGTTTGCAAATGCATGAGTGCGATTTGAAAAACTCCAACGCGTGAAGAAAATCTTCACGCGATGTGAGTGACTGTCACTTACAGGAGAATCCATGAAACGCTGGCACGGGTCGTGTATTGGGGCATTGATCGTACTGTTGATCGGAGGCTCGTCCTTGTTTTTCATCGTGCCTGTCGGCGGTGCGATGCTGGTGGGCATCCCACCAATGTTCGATACATTGACCGGCTGGGCTGTCTGCCCCAATGCAGTGTCCATCGAGCGGGAGGAATACAACTTCGGGACGGTGACGACAAGTCCCAGCGGTCCAACCGGTCATCAAGAGGAATGGACATGTATCTTTGAGGACGGCTCGCAGAAGGTTGTTCCGAACGAGGAGATCGCGCTCAAAGGAATCGGCGCGTCGTTTACCGCTGTGGGCGTCTGCAGTGGACTGGTCGTAGTATTACTTGCAGTCGTCGCGGCGGTCATCGGCGGACGATTAGTAAAGCCCAAAGAATAACGCGCGAATATACAAGAAGCATACACAAACATCGGCTTGCTATTAGCAAGCCGATGTTGATTTTAGTTGTTAGTTCCGTAATGATAGTTATGGAACCGGAATACAGGTGCAGGTTGCCGGGTCGAACGTCCAGTAGCCTTGTTGCTGGCAGATCCCCAGGGACAATTGACAACCGGGACCGGATGGCGCGACCGGCGCGACCGGCGCCAACACAGCACACAAGCCGGGTTCGCTCCCTGTCGGCTGAAATCCGACAGCCATGCGGCAGGAATTATCAATTTCATGCACCGACTTGATCGGGTAGAACACCGGGTAGGCCGGGTCCGCCGCGCCAGCCTGCTCGTGCGTGAAGTGATCGCTGAAATCGAAGGTGGCGGGGTCGAGGTTGCCGTGACCCGTCCACATGTTGACCATGTAGATGAACGTATTGTCCAACACGGAACGCTTGATCGCAAGCTCAACGATGTTTTCGTTTTGCGGAGAGACCCGGACCCACGTAACGTCGGGGTCATCGCCCTTGCCCTGATCGAAGATCAACTTTTCGAAACCGTCGCCTGTCGTCGCGTCTTCGTCCGTGAACATGGCGGTCAGGTCGCCCACGTCGCTATTTGCGTCCTGGAAGACCTGCACGCCTTCCACGGTCCAATCTGTAGAGGCAGGGTTGGTCGCGATCACGAGAAACTCGCCTTTGCCGTCGGCTTCGGTGTCAAGTTGCATGGCGAAGCGATACGGCGATACGCTCGCGGCAGAGCGGTCAACAACTTGAATGGTGCCATACAGCCATGTGTCGTCCTGATAGACGAACGTATCGATAATGTCGAGGTTGGGGTAATAGACATCCATCGTGTCCGCGTTGAATGGACGCTCGAACTGCTCGAAGGTGAACCGGTCCCCGCCGTTGGATTTTTTCAGGTTCGCCGTCACCGACGAGTCATAATCACCCGCGTGACTACTCCGGTTTTCAGGCAGAGATACAGGAATTGTAGTGTGTTGGATCGGGGGTTCTGTCGGCGGCGGTGCATCCGTTGCAGTTTCTGCCACAGCGATTGGTTCGGTCGGTGGCAACGTGACAGGGATTTCTGTCGCACTGCCGGGCAGGTTGCAGGCAGAGAGGATTGCGATAAGAAGGATCAATGCATATCGCGAGGCTTGTTTTGATTGGTCCATGGTCTCTCCTTTTGTTTGTAACAACGATGATTGTACAGCCTATTTATTGTTTTTGGTGAGGTAGAAAAGTACCGGGTAATGCAAACGTTGAAGGCATAAAAGATGCATTGAAAAGCCTCCACACATTCAAAAACTGTGGAGGCTTTTACTGGTGAAGTGACTCTATGTACCTAACAAGCTACTTGTGAGCAAGTACATGTTGCCTGATCCCATGTGTACCCACAGCCAAAACATGTGGGCGGCCGCTGACAGGCCGTGGGAGCGGGAGTGCCGGGTCCAACCTGAACTGGAACAATGGATTGGCATAAGCCAGGTTCCAAACCTGTCGGTTGGAATCCTACTGCGATGCGGCAGGAATTATCAATCTCAAATACGGACTTGATCGGGTAAAAGTTTGGCAAACCCGGGTCCGCCGCTCCAGCTTGCTCGTGGGTATAGTGATCGCTGAAATCGAACATGGCAGGGTCAAGGGTCGCGTGGCCGCTCCACATGTCCACCATGTAGAGTGGTGGGCTGCCGATCACTGACCGTTTTACGGCGATCTCCACAGTATTCGAGTCTTTGGGCGAAACGCGTACCCAAGCCGAGTCGGGATCATCTCCTCTGCCCTGATCAAATATCATTTTCTCGAATCCATCGGTCTTTGCATCGGGGTCGGTAAGCATGGCGGTCAAGTCGCCGACATCGCTGTTTTCATCAAAAAACATCTGAACGCCAACAGTCGTCCAATCTGTTGACGATGGGTTCTCTGCGATCACGAGATAGTCGCCTTTGCCATCCACCTCGGTGTCTATTTGCATGGCAAAGCGATACGGTGATGATTTTGCGGCGGAACGATCCACGACCTGTATGGTTCCATAAATCCAGGTGTCGTCATCATAGACGTAGGTATCCAGGATATCGAGTTCGGGAAAATAGACATCCATGGTATTTGCATTGAAGGGGCGTTCGAACCTCTCAAAGGAGAATCGATCGCCGCCGTTCGACATTTTCTCCTTCGCAGTCTTCGATGAGTCATAATCCCCGGCATGGTCGCTTCGATTTTCGGGCAGGGAGACAGGCACGATCTGGTGCTGAATGGCGACTTCGGTTGGCGGGCTGGCAGTATCGGTCACACTCACGATAACGCTTTCGGGTGGTTGAGTGGCTGGGGATTCTGTTGCACTTGGAGAACCGCACGCAAGAATCGCGCTAATCATCGCGAGTGCGGCAATAAGAACCTTTAGATTCTGATGCTTCATAGATTGCTCCTTATGAAATGTTTTGAACATGGAAGGTATAAAAGCCATGACACGGAGAGTAGGTATCTGTTACTCCCCCAATAGGGGTATAAAAACGCCTCCCCCAATCGAGGACTGGGGAGGTGAAAAGTGAGGGAGGAACATCTACTTCCCCAACTTCTTCTTGAACGCCTCATTCAACGCGGGGAGGATCACAAACAGATCACCAACCACGCCGTAGCGCGCCACTTTGAAGATCGGCGCATCGGCGTCTTTGTTGATGGCAATCACCATCTTTGCTGAGCGGATGCCCGCCAGATGCTGGATCGCGCCAGAAATGCCGCAAGCGATGTACACATCGGGCGCAACGACTTTGCCTGTTTGTCCCACTTGATTCGAGTAGGGGATGTAACCCGCGTCCACCGCGGCGCGTGAGGCGCCGATTGCGCCACCCAACGTGGACGCGAGTTCGCCGACCAGTTTGAATCCTTGTTGCGCGCGCCAGATTTCGGACTGCTTGTCGTCGAGTCCAGCCGGGGGTTGGAGTGACGGATTATTCGACACGCCGCGCCCGCCAGAGACGATGATGCCTGCGTCGTTCAAACTCACGCCAACTTCTGCAACACTGTAGCCTTCGACGGTTGTGAGTGCATCGGTCTTCGTGTCTACTTTGGTGATCGTGCCAGATTTGCCCGATCCCTTTTCGGGTTTTGGAAACGCGCGTCCGCGCAGCGTGATGAATTGCAAGGCGGATGAGCACGTAACTTTTTCAAATAACTTGGCTTCGTAAATCGGGCGCGTGACCATGACTGAATCGCCGTTTACTTCAACGGCTGTGGCATCGGTGACCACACCGCAGTTTAAGTCCACAGCAGACATGGCAGAAAGTTCACGAGTACGAGTCGTTGTGGGGAACAGAATCAGACTTGGGCTGAGAGATGAGGCGGTGTCCTGAGCTTGTCGAAGGACGAGAGCGGTAAGAGTCGCGGCGTACGTCTCGGCGCGAAAATCCAAGAGGGCTGAATCATCGGCAACGAGAACTTCGTCTGCGCCATAATTAAACGCATCTTTCACGATGGCATCAACGTCTGAACCGAACACAATCGCAGTCGTGGTGAGCGAAGACGAACCGCCGAAATTTTTTGCGAGACCGAGCGCCTCCCACGATGCAGGTTGTACTTCACCTTTGAAGTGATCAATATACACAAACGTTTTCATAACACCTTCTCCGCAATGAGTTTGTCGGCAAGTTTGTCGGCGATTTCGACGGGGCTTTCGCCAGAAATAATTTCAACGGATGTGTCGCGCGCGGGCGGGTTTATCAACTCGTTGCGTTTGGTGATCGCATCGGGCGCGCTGACACCGTCCCCGAAGGGGGTTCCAAGATCGCTCAACGACCACACGGGGATTTCTGCCTTCGACGCTTTGCGAATGCCCATGAACGACGGGTAACGCGGTTCGCCAATGCTTTGCACGACGCTGATCACCGCGGGCAAATTCGCTTTGACGGATTGCCTGCCCTCTTCGATCACTCGCTCGACTCGAACGCTTCTTCCCTCAATTTTGATTTGCCCTGCCAGCCCCAGCAGTGACCACCCGAGGACGCGCGCCGTTTGCGCGGGCGTGAGACCTGAACCGCTGTCGAGCGTCTGCCGCCCGAAGATGACCATGTCCACGCTGCCGATTTTGTTGATTGCCGCGGCAAGGACACGCGCCGCGCCTTGTGTGTCGAGATTATTTAGCGCAGGGTCTGAAACAAGGATGGCATCGTCCGCGCCCATGGCGAGCGCGTGCTTGAGCGCCTCCCTCGCGGATTCGGGTCCGATGCACAGCGCGGTGACTGTGCCGTTCGTCGCTTCCTTCTGCTGAAGCGCGCCTTCGACGGCATACTCATCGAACGGGTTGATGACCAGCGGCGCGTCCCCCCACGTGATTTGCCCACCTTCGGCTTTCACCTTCGCCTCCGAGTCGGGCACTTGTTTGATGCATGCGATGATTTTCAAAATGATGTCTCCTAAAAGTTATTCATCTGATTCTGCCACTTGACGCAAAGCAAGCCAAGCCTCTTTTAATGCCTGGCTTACCGCGCTGTCAGGTTCGTTTAGAACCAGTTCTTGATACGCGTTTAGAAAATTAATTCTTGAGCGGTGGAAAAAATGCAAAAAATGCCTGAGAAAACCCAGGCAATCTAAAATTGCTATTTCTGTCCCGTTAGTTCGGCTATACATTCCAGATGAATAGGTAGTTACAGTATAGTCAACAAGGTCGGTTGTAATAAATATATAGTTATGGATTTGATAATTTACGGATGCGATTTTTTCAAGCGCGCGATCAATGTCATTAATGGTTACTTTTTTTGTTTTCATTTCATATGCCGTTACCACATGCTCGTCATTTTGAAGGCAAATTTCAACGTCGCCCAATGCGCCAGTTTGCTCATCAGCCGCATTATGACTTTTCAGCGGCATGGCATATTCCCCAATTTTGTCAGCTATTGAATTGTACGCTGCCGCTACCACCAAAACCGGAAGGCGACTAGCGTGTCGTGATTTTAAATGTTGATCAATAAGAGTGACAATCTCCTCAGACGAAAGAATTTGGTGATCCCTAGCTTGTCGAAGACTGGATAGTAGAGTATTCATTCGAGATAGTTTTTCATCTCGCATAATTAACAGAATACGGATGATTTCAATTAACACGGCTTTTGCCGTAACTCGATTTTTATGTACATCATCCAATAATTCCAGTGTGAAATGATATAGCTCTCTAGGGCGTCCAATTAACTCTAAGTTTGTAGTTAATGCCTTGTCAAGGTTCCTAAATGCAGGAGTTAAGAAAGCAGTCGTAGGGTTAAGAGGAAGTCGATTATGGTTGATGAATTGTGTAATGTACTTTTCGTCGTAGGTGCGTCCTGAAAAGCCGCCTTTGCCGCCAATTTCGGTATATGGTTTTCGGGGATCAATATCTGGACGGTCTAGTTTTGCTAGCATACACGCCATAAGTAATCGTGTGCAAGCGCGATTGCTTAATTGGTTGCAAACATACTCAATTTTCGCTCGAATTTCCTTGTTTTTAATTGTTGATTTTAAAGGATTTGCAGAAGCAGATGCAAGAAGTTTTTCTAAAATACTTGCAGGGTCACTCATTATCGCTCCATTAGTTTTAGTTGTTTATGATTTTCTTCTTGCAGGTTGTAATTTGTCCACAAAACTTCAGTTCGCTTGTCTTTTGTTGAATGGATAGTTCGATTCTCGCCAACATTTTTTTGCCATATTCGAGCGGGATACAGTTCGTTCATTAGATTGCAATCATAGCCTGAAACAGCAACTTTTCCTTTTACAGAGTTAAGAGCTTCGGCAAGTTCACGGTGTTCATCATCTGTCATCTCATAGGCATATGCTTTATTGTCGCCGCGCGTTTCGTGAACATAAGGTGGATCACAATAGAATAATGTGCTTGAGGAATCGTAAATTTTTATTACTTCAATGGCAGGTCGATTCTCAATTTGCACTCGTAGAAGACGTAGCGCAATTTCGGGCAGATCTTCTACCGCGCCAAGCCAACGCGATACAGCTCCTGCCATTCCGGAGCGACTGGTATCTATACAGTTTGCCCAACGTCTAAGGTAGCCGATTGCGCCAAGCCAGTTCGAACTTGCCGGGCGCGAACGTAGAATCTCCTTGCACGTTCCAAGGCTGTCAGGTTTGGATCAAACTCTAGGGATTTTGCAAATTCTTCTCTCGAAAATGGTGTCAGTCCAATCGCTTTTATCAACTGATCATTTTCATCGCGTAAGACTTTGAAGAAATTTGAAACTTCCCCGTCAATGTCATTGTAAGTTTCTACGGATGCAGGTTCACGATTTAGTAGAACAGCAGCAGAGCCGCTGAAAGGTTCGCAGTAATTTTCAGTCTTTGGCAATAAGGGCAACAGCCATTTAAGGTGCGAGAACTTGCCGCCGTACCAGCCAAAGGCGACAAGTTTTTTTCCTTTTGGAATTTCTATTGGGGATGGAGCGTATCTAACCGCCACTTGTATTTACCTCTAAAATACGATTTTTCTTCATTTCAGCGACGAACTTTTCGCCTTCAATGATGGAATTGTCTACTTCCTCTTTATTATCGTAGTAGTAGGCAAGCGCGGCGTGAACATCGGCAAGGCTCAGGTTGTACTCCTCGGCAATGTTCTCAACAGAATAGCCCATTTCATTGCGCCAAATTACCACATTCTGCACGGAGATACGATGCCCAGCAATATGCGGCTTGCCGCCCATCACACCCGGTGTAATTTCTATATGTTTGTCCAGAGTTTTGAGTACCATTGGAACTCCTTTTCGGTTACTTACCTAATTATAAACGTCATCACTAAAAATAGCAGATACACCAACCCGCCTCCAGCCGCGACCAAATTCACCGCACCGTTGAGAGATGGGTCAACTCCACACAACACAAAACTTACCGCAAGTAGAATCCATGTCAACGTGTGATCCCAGCGGAGGACGAAATAGCGGAAGCCTGTGGTCGTTGTCACGGCTTTGCGGGGCCAGACGAAGGAGTAAATCACTGCAACGAGGAGGGCGAGTCCCGTCCAGAGGAACCAGGGAAGGTTGAGGAAGCCTGTGATCATTTGCAAATTATACCGTGCGAAGGATTTCCCCCCGTTAAAAAATTCAGCCCGACGCGCTTTTGATTTCGCATCGGGCTAGGGAAGGTGGGTGTCTGCGTTCATGGTTTTTTCTCGACGCCCATATTGCTCAACTCATCCGAATTGACGTTCGCGACGAGCAGGTCCGCGCTCGCGAGAGCCACGAACAAGAGCAAACAGATTACAACGGCAACGACGAACATGGTTTTCTCCTTTCTTTGTATATGTAATATAACCACATCCAATTCAAAACGCTACATCCCCTAACAGTACTGAAATGAAATTGCATTTCTACCCTGCAGGTTGGATGTTCCATAGACGAAATATTTGTTGTAATTGTTTCCCAAGGTGTCAGGCAAATGGGTCATTTGAGTCGCTCAGGTTGACAAAACCATCCTTTGAGATAAAATTCAAACCGCAAAAGAGCCGAAGTGGCGGAATTGGCAGACGCGCCACGTTCAGGGCGTGGTGAGAGTAATCTCTTGAGGGTTCAAATCCCTCCTTCGGCACAGAATCAGGTTGAAATCCGCTGAGAGGCGGGTTTTTTATTGTCCAGCCCCACACCCCAACCCTACCCATTTTCCATTTGGAAAATGGGTAGGGTGCCACGTAGTGGCGGTAGGGGTCGGTGGTATAATTGGAGAAAATCAGGCAGAGACCCTTCATTAATTAAGACGCGGAGTCACAGAAATTTGTCCTTCGTGTCTTTTTTATGCCGAAAACCCTAAAACGAGACAAAATGGCAGAAGAGAAAATCCTTGCAGGAAACATCGAACAAGTAGACATAGACGCACAAATGCGCTCGGCGTACCTTGATTACGCCATGAGTGTGATCGTGGCGCGTGCGCTTCCCGACGCTCGTGATGGGCTGAAACCTGTCCATCGGCGCATTTTGTATGCCATGCAGGAGTTGGGGATGCGCTCGAATTCGTCGTATAAGAAGTCTGCGCGTATCGTGGGTGAGGTGCTGGGGAAGTTTCATCCGCACGGTGATTCGGCGGTCTACGAGAGTATGGCGCGCATGGCGCAGGACTTCTCGATGCGTTACATGCTCGTGGACGGACAGGGTAACTTCGGCTCGATTGACGGTGACGCGCCTGCCGCGATGCGTTACACCGAAGCCCGCCTGCAAAAACTGGCGGAGGAACTGCTTGCCGATCTAGATAAAGACACTGTGGACTTCGGTCCCAACTTCGACGATTCTCTCGAAGAGCCGCTTGTTCTGCCTGCCCGTGTGCCGAACATGCTCCTCAACGGGACGTCAGGTATCGCCGTCGGCATGGCGACAAATATCCCTCCTCACAACCTGCGCGAACTGGCGAGCGCCATCAACTATTTGATTGACAACCACGACAGGATGGACGACATCCCTGTTGAGGAGTTGATGAAATTTGTGCAAGGACCCGACTTCCCAACCGGCGGAATCATTGTAGGCCGTGAGGGGATCGAGTCCACGTACGGCACCGGCAAGGGGCGGATCGTCGTCCGCGGCATGGCGCACATCGAAGAAGGCAAGGGCGGCAAGCACGAAATCATCATCACCGAAATTCCGTATCAGGTCAACAAGACGACGCTGATCGAGCGTATCGCCGAACTCGTGCGCGAAGACAAAATTGACCAGATTTCCGACCTGCGCGATGAATCTGACCAGCGCGGCATGAGCATCGTCATCGAGCTCAAGCGCGGGGCACAGCCGAAGAAGGTTTTGAATCAACTTTATAAATTCACGTCCCTGCAAACCACGTTTGGAGCACAGGTGCTCGCACTCGTGGACGGCGAACCGCGCACCCTGCCGTTAAAACGTTCCCTGCAAATATTCATCGAACATCGGCAGGTGGTCATTGTCCGCCGCACGAATTTTGAACTGGCGAAAGCCCGCGCGCGCCAGCACATTCTCGATGGCTACCTGATCGCGCTCAATAACCTCGATGCAGTCATCAAGACCATCCGCGAGTCGCAGGATGCGGATGCCGCCAAGACAAATTTGATCAAACGCTTCAAGTTGAGCGACTTGCAGGCGCAAGCAATCCTCGATATGCAGTTGCGCCGCCTTGCCGCGCTCGAACGCTGGAAGATCGAAGAGGAACACAAACAGGTTGCCGAACAGATTGCACACTATGAAGATTTGCTCGCCCACCCAAAGAAGATTCTCCAACTGATCCAAGCCGATATGCGTGATCTCGCCGAAAAATACGGCGATGACCGCCGCACGCGCATTGCCGCGGACGCCACCGAGTCGTTATCCGAAGCCGATTTGGTTCAGGATGAAGCGGTGCTCATCAGCCTCACCGAACGCGGCTACATCAAACGCGTGGCGGCATCTGCTTTCCGTTCGCAGACGCGCGGTGGGCGCGGAGTGAAAGGCTTTGAAACCAAGGAAGAAGATGAAGTCGTCGCGCTCATCCCTGCGCGCAGTCTCGACAGCATGTTGTTCTTTTCCGACCGCGGCAAGGTGTACAGTGAAAAAGTCTATCAGATCCCCGATGCGGACCGCACGGCAAAAGGTATTCCGCTCGTCAACGTGCTGGCGCTGAACGGGGACGAACGCATCACCGCCGCCATCGCCGTTTCGGATTTCTCCGCGCACGGATACTGTGTGATGGCAACAGCGCGCGGCAAGACCAAGCGCGTCGTCATGGAAGAATTCGCCTCGGTCCGACCTTCCGGCTTGATCGCGGTCAATTTGGAGGACGGCGACCAATTAGGCTGGGCGCGCGTCACCAGCGGCAAGGATGACCTCATCTTCGTCACCCAAAACGGACAGGCTTTGCGTTTTAGCGAGAAGAAAATTCGTTCGATGGGGCGTCAAGCCGCGGGTGTGAAGGCGATCCGACTCAAAAAAGGTGACTCGGTCACAAGCATGGATGTGGTTGAAAAAGATGGAGCTTTGCTCGTTGTTACGAGCGGTGGCTATGGAAAACAAACCCCTCTGAAAGAATATTCTGCAAAGGGACGCGCCACCGGCGGCATCGCCACGATTGATCAGAAAGCCATCAAAGAGATCGGCAAGATCGTTTCTGCGCGTGTCGTGCAAAAAGACGACGATCTCACCATCATGACCGCCAACGGTCAGACCATTCGAATCAAAAATAAGACTGTCAAAACAGCGGGGCGCGCCACGAGGGGCGTCCACCTCATCAAACCGCAGGAAGGCGATTACGTGGCGTCGGTGGCGCGCATCTCCGCGGAAGATATGAAAAAGGCGGGCGCAACCATGATGGAGGAAGACAAGTCCAAACCGCAACCGCCGTTGATGTAAAACAAAAAAGTCCAGCAATTTCACTGGACTTTTTATTTGATATCAACCGAACTATTAAAACACAGACATTTTTCCAAGAATTAACATCGCCAGTGTACCGAGCAGGCACACTGTAAACATCAACATGAATGAAATCAAAAACCGTTGTTGGGCGGTCATGCCGAGGAAGCGCGACCCTCTCCGCCGAGGCATAGAGCCAAGGGCGGCAAGCGGTTTGGAGGCGGGTTCCTTGTACAGGTCGTTGGATTCTTCCTCGTAAAATGAGGATGACGATGCAGAGTCTCGTAAATTATCGAACATGGTTGCCTATTTATTGAGTATACCTGTGAACGGCCGCAGGCTCACATCGCCGAATTGTACTGTCACGGATTTGTTATTGTCGTCGCGTAATCGCAGGCTTCCATCTGCCAGGATTCCTTCCAACCTGCCAACCACCGTTTGACCGGCGCCCATTTCCACGCGCACCTGCCTGCCGCGAAAGGCGAGCGCGTCGCCCCACTTATTCATGAACTCGTCGGTGCTGATTTCGGGCCGCAGGGCGATGAACGCGGCAAGGATGTCGCGCAACACATTTTCACGTTCCACGTCACGATCCAAAGCGGTTTCGATGCTGGTGCCCGGAAAGCGCAGAAGATCTGTATTGGGCACGGCGCGTTTGAGAATGTTGACCCCGATGCCGATCACCACACACGTGATGTCTTCACCCGCCCAAACCAACTCGATCAATACCCCGGCGAGCTTGCGGTTGTCGAGCAAAACATCATTGGGCCATTTAATCTGAGGCTGGAGTCCGAACGTTTGAATTGCCTCCACAATGGATAAACCAGCCAGCCCAACCAGCCGCGAAAGAAAAGGTTTTTCCTGCGCGGCGGGGCGGATGATCAAACTAAAAGCCAGGGCAGTGCCGGGAGGGGTGAACCACGGGCGGTCGAGCCGGCCGCGTCCCATGGTCTGTTCATCGGCAATGATAATTGAAAGATCACGCGCGCCCTGGTTTGCCCATGCCAGCGCTTCGTCGTTCGTCGAACCGATCGAGTTGAAATATTTTATTTCACCAAGCGGTAAATCCGAAAGAAGCGCATTGAGGCTGGATTGATTCATCGAATATGTTTACGGCAAAACAAACCACGGACTGATATGCCCGCCGTTCATGCGAACTTCAAAATGCAGGTGCGCGCCCTGTGAATTGCCTGTACTCCCTGACGAACCAATCCACTGCCCGGCGCTGACACTTGAACAGACGCCGACGCCGATCACGCTCAAGTGCGCGTACACTGTTGAATACCCATTGCCGTGATCAATTTGAATCACGTTGCCGTAGCCGTAGTTGTAGCCGCCTTGCGCCATCGTCACCACGCCGCTATCCGACGCATACACCGGCGCGCCTTCGCCCGCCGCGATGTCAATGCCGAGATGCCCGCTCCAGTAGTCGTTACCGGAGAGTGAATGCGCGTCGGCGGGCCACAGAAAACCTCCGCCTCCCACCGCGCCGCCCGGGCACGCGCTTTGCGTTGTTGGTGAGGTGCCCGATGCGCCGCTTGCAATCGTCGGCACCAGCCACTGCACAAATTCGCGTTCACCGCCCGGCACCATCACCCACGACCCCGAAGTAATTTTCGGGTCCGTCAGGTCAATATCGTTGCCCGGAAAATTAATGATGTCGTCTAAATTTGCTTTGAATTCATTGGCGACAAAATCAAGAGAATCATTTTCCTTCCACTGATAATAAATCCCGTCCGTTGGGGGAATTAATAAAACCTGCCCCGGCTTCAAACTGTGCGGGTCATCTTGCAGCGTGTCATAATTTGCCCAAAGCACGGTCTCGGCGGTGAGTTTGTATGATTCCGAAATGGCGAAGATCGAATCGCCGCGTTTCACGCGATATTCCACCGGCTGATAACGCGGCTTGTCGGCGGGGATATTTGTCTTAAGTTGGATGACGCGCGAAATGGACAAAAACGGATCAGACCCAGTGAGGGCTGGCAGCGCCACCCCAGCCGGTTCATCCACCGACGCGGCGGTGGATTGGGGCGCAAGCGCCTGCACCGGCATCGTGGATTTTTTCCACGCGAGCGCGCCGGTGACAATTCCACCCACGAGCAGGAGCGTCACTGCCCAACTGATGACGGAAAATTTGTGATTGCTGAAAAACGAAGTAACTTTCGACATTGTTGCCAGAATTGTTTTTGATCAGGAATCCCTGCCGAGGTTTTCAAGGAATTCCTGATTGTTGCGGGCTTTATCCAGCCGCGTGACAATCGCCTCGGTCGCGACCGATTGATCCATGCCGGCACCCGAGGGTTGCGGGGATGTCATCTGGATGTACATGCGCCGCATGAGCCAGACGCGTTGCAGGAGATCGGGACCAAGTAAAAGGTCCTCGCGACGCGTGGACGAGCGTTCGATATCCACCGCGGGGAAGATGCGCCGCTCCTGTAATTTGCGAGAGAGCAGTAATTCCATATTGCCGGTGCCTTTGAACTCTTCGTAGACGACATCGTCGAGGCGGGAGCCGGTATCAACAAGACAGGTGGCAATGATGGTCAATGAGCCGCCTTCCTCGATATTGCGCGCCGCGCCGAAGAATCGTTTGGGCGGGTACAACGCGGAGGGATCCATACCGCCGGAGAGCGTGCGCCCGCTGGGGTTGACCACCAGGTTGTAAGCGCGCGCGAGGCGGGTGATCGAGTCCATCAAGATGACCACGTGGCGACCGATCTCCACGAGGCGCTTTGCGCGTTCCAAGGCGAGTTCCGCCGTGCGGACGTGCGATGTGACCGGCTCATCGAACGTGGACGCCACAACTTCCGCGTCCACCGAGCGATCCATGTCGGTCACTTCTTCCGGGCGTTCGCCGATGAGGGCGACGAGTAAATGGACATCCGGATATTTTGTTGAGATCGAATTTGCAATTTGCTTGAGGATGGTTGTTTTTCCCGCCTTGGGTGGTGAAACGATCAGCCCGCGTTGCCCTCTTCCAATCGGTGCGATCAAGTTTATTAAACGAGGGGCGAGGGTGTCGTGGTCGGTTTCAAGATCAAATCGTTTGTCGGGGAAGATCGGGGTGAGGCTTTCAAACACAGGTCGTCGAGTCGCTTCTTCGGGGTCAAGCCCATTGATCGATTCCACCTTGAGGAGACCGAAATGCCGTTCACTTTCACGAGGCGGGCGCACCTGCCCAATGACGAGGTCGCCTGCCCTCAGGTCGTGCCTCCGCAATTGCGCTTGCGACACGTATACATCCTGATCGCTGATGCGGTAGTTCGTGGCTCTTAGAAAGCCGATGCCTTCGCTCATGATCTCAAGGATACCGCCGCGCAGTTCGATGCCTTCCTTCTGCGCCTCCGCCTCGCGGATCATCATGGCGAGGGTCTCTTTTTTCAGGCGGTTGGAGTTGGGAATGTTGAGCGATTTTCCCATCGCGCGCAGTTTGGAGAGGGGTTCGTTCTCTAGTTCAAGTATTTTCATGTGTCTTTTCTCTGGGTGGGATTTTGTTGTTGGAGAGAGTCAAACCCAAGCGCGCCACAAGAGGGCGCAGGTCGGGAGTCTCCCTTAATTTGTCGGTAGGTGTGGATTTTCTATCAAGGTCGCTTGGTGTGTCACCTGTGCAGGCTGAATTACCATGCGTGCGGATGACACAATATTCAGGCTTTAAAGTAACTGGGGAAGTGCCGTCATTATAGCACGGTCAAAGGGGCAATGCAAGCGGGTTTGTTACTTTTCGAGCCGAACTTTCAGGTTTGTGAGCAGGGCGCGCTGGGACCAGTTTGCTTCATTGAAAACGAAGTTCTCAATCAGTTTGTTCACCTTCTCGAATTCGACCCGCTGGACGAGGTGTGTTTTCCCGTTTTCAACCTCGTGGAATTCATAATGGAAAGCGAGGCGGATACCCAGTTTGCCATACAAACGGACGACCATTTCCTTTTTGGGCTTGGTCAAGTGAATGACCAGATAAATCCGACTGCGGAAAATGGGAAGCCCTGCCCAGCGGTAGATTTCCACCGTGTAGAACGGGCGCAGGAGCGCGCCCGCTGTGTCTTTTTGCTCTTTCATGATATCAATCGTCGTCAGGCGCGGGCGAAGCCCGATCATGTTGATCGGTTCGGCGAGATGGTTGAAAACCTCATGGCAGGGGCGGTCAATGAAGATGTTCAGTTCGAAGGAACGCATTCCCCAATTTTAATCGTGATTGAGAGATTGGCAAGTGGCGGAGGATTGCAATGTTATAATCATCCAAAACTATTCCTCAGAGGTATGGATGATTAACCCGATTATTTTCTCGTACGGAAATTTTGCCCTGCATTGGTATGGCGTGATCGTGATGGCTGGCGTGATCGTCGGCTCGTTGATTGCCGAGCGCGAGTTGATCCGGCGCGGCGGGAACGGCGACGTGATTTGGGATGTGTTGGTGGGCTGGGTTAATATTGGGCGTGCAATCCGCTTCCCGTTCGGGACTTTTCAATTTGGCTTGCCACTAGGGGTTTTGCCCATCGGCATCATCGGTGCGCGCTTGTGGTACGTGGTGAACGCCACACTGGGTGGAAATCGAATTTACATGGATAACCCCTCTGAAATTCTCAGAATTTGGAATGGCGGTTTGCACATCTTTGGCGGATTTCTTTTTGGCGCGATCACTATGTTGCTATTTCTTAGGAAATACAAAACAGATCCGTGGCTGGTGTTGGATTCGGTGGGACCCGCCTTGTTGATCGGGCAGGGGATTGGGCGGCTCGGAAATTTTGTCAATCAGGAATTGTATGGTCCAGCAACGACGCTCCCGTGGGGGCTGAGAATTTCAACTCAATATTCCTACCAGATTCCCGTTGAGATGCGCGAGCGACCTACAACAGCAGTTCTGAATTATCTGGAGACCACGCGCTTCCACCCAACGTTCGCTTACGAGATGCTCTGGAATTTTGCCGCGGCGGGACTCCTATTATGGCTGTCTCGCCGCTATGAAAAGGACCTCAAGCCTGGAACGTTGTTCGCCGGCTGGTTGATCCTTGCCGGCATCGGACGCACGTGGATCGAGTTGTTTCGCCCGGACCAGCCGAAGATCGGCGATTTGGGAATCAGTTATTCGATGGTTGTCTCTGCATTGATGGCGATTGGGGGTGCAGTGGTTTTGATGGCACGGTATAAGGCGATCAAATTAAAGGCCGCGGAAAACTGGGCTGAAGAATATCAAGTTTCAGGTGAGGGTGTTGCAGTAATGACGCCTGCGGTTCCCGCGAAAAAAATTGCAGCGCGGAAAAACCTGAAGGCGGCATCCAAGCCTGCAAGTGGGAAAAAACCGAAGACCAAAACCCCGCTTCGTAAAACAAGGAAACCAACCAAGTGAACGGGAAGATCGTCGAAATAAAAACAAAGGTCAGGTGAAATGCCTGACCTTTGTTTTTATTCAATCGAGGCGACTGTGACAATCTGAGAGGGTGTGTTTGACACTGCGTCTTCCCGTTTGTCGAAGCCGAAGCGCTCGAAGATATCGGCATACAACTCGACGATCTTCTCACGTGTGAAGCCCATCTCCTCGTAGGAGTAGGTGTGGTCGCTGCGGTGGGCGAGCGTCTCTTTGACGGCTTCGTCTACGATTTTTTCCAAGCCAGGTTTATCGGGGTAGCCGAATTGCTCGTAGAACTTGCGGATCACCTGCTCCGGGCGTTGGATCAAATCGTCGTAGTTGAGAATCAAGTGTCTGGGGGAAGGATGCAAGTCGAGATATTGAAGCGGATGACGATACCAGTGTTGAGTCAAATCGGTGATTTCATCCAGATAGATGTATTTTTCAAATCCACCCGTGAATACGCCGCGTGAGTAGTTGATCCATGAAATAGTGGAGGGGAGCATGTCGAGCGGGTTGCGGGCGAGGTAGATGATGCGCGCGTCGGGGAAAAACTCGGCGAGCGTTTCAATCTTGGCGCTGAACGCGGGGGCTTTTGCCACGTAATATTTTTTGCCGGTGGCATACATGTGCCGTTGCAGCATGGATTTGTAAAACGCCATGACCTTGCGTTTGCGTTCGGGCGGCAGGGCTTCATCGAAGTGCTGGTAGTTGGGGAACTCGTCCATGAAGGGGAAGAGGAACGTGGCCCAGAACGAATCCCAGGCGTGCATAAGAATGTTTTCGTCCTCTTCGGGTTGGAAGAACGAGATCGGGTGAATTTTTATCTGCCCCAGCGTGCGGCGGTCGAAGGCGTAGAGTGCGCGATGCAAATGCCCGCCCAGTTTTTTATCGAGCCGTGAAACGAATTGGGTAAATTTCTTTTGAATGACCGACGGAGTCAGATAAATATCCCACGTGGTGAGGCTCGTGAAGGTGGTCGCGTCGCGGGAGAGCAAACGATGGAGAAAGGTCGAGCCGCTGCGAAGATTGCCGATGATAAATAGCGGTTTTTCGATGGGCTGGGTTTTGTGACCGGGGAAGAAGACGTCATCCAGCCAGAAGCAGAACCAGTGAAAGAGCGAGCCGAGGGGCCAGACCAGATAAAACAAGGTCAGAAAGATGATTCGCTTTCGATTGAGCGGGGCGGGGGTGTTTTTTGAGTCGAAGAACGAGCGGTAGAACGTGCGCCAGAACAGGCGGAAGTTGTAGTGCATTGAAGCGGCGATTCCTTGAGTTGACATGGAAGAAGCCCGTGAAGGGCTTCTTCTTTTGGGTATTCTATCAGGGTTTGCCGATTTTGCGTGAAGTGTTTTGATGGTAGGGGCAAAGCTCATCCTGAGAAGGTCGAAAGACGCCCTGCTCCTACTTGGATTCTTTTATGAATTTCTCGAATCCCTTTTTGGTGAGCGATCCAAGTTCCTTGAATAATTCAGGTTCAACCTGCTTGAAATTGAAGCACGATTTTCCCTGCATGTGTTTTTTGAGCGCGGGACTGATGCTCTTCAAAAGGTCGGGGTACATGTAGATAGGCATAAGATAAAACGTAACGTAGTTTTTCTTGATCTGCGCCGAGCCGAAAAACATTTCCTTTTTATACTTCTCGCTGAATGGACCATCGAGGTAGTAGGTGTTTGCACTGTCCATTTTGAGCGAGAGTTTTGAAGCATATGGCTTGAGGATCTTTTTCAGATGCTCGAACACAACAGGGAATTCGGAGGATGATTTCATGGTTACTCTGCAAGCGCGTAGGCATCCTTGAGCCAGCCTTTAAGTTGGGCATCGAAATCTTTCGACAACTTGACGCGGACTTTGTAATAGAACCGCCGCGCCGAGATTTGTTAGAATTTTTCGATGCGCGGGTGGTCAATATGATGATCCGCTTTGATGGTGAGCAGAAGGCAATCCTTGCGGGTTTCCACGCCGACGAGGGCAGACTTGCGGTCAATGTGGATGGAGGTTTTCTTGGGCATCTCCTTCACAGGTCCGAACCCGTTGAGGATTTTCAGCAAATGGTTGTATAACGCGCGGATGGCGGAACCTTTGGTTACGAAATGGTCATTGACAGTGGGCATGAGAATCTCCATTGTTGGTTTCGATACGGGCTTCGCAATGGCGCCACGGCGCCACTCAGCCCTACTCAATCAACGAATTATGGTGACGAAACAATGACCCGAATAGTAATCGGATCGCCGAAGGCAAGTCCAGCCGAGTCAAAAGCTTGCCAGGCGGATTCATATTCGCCATCGGTGAACGGCGCAGTGAAAATGATTTGGATGGTGGCTTGCGTCCCCGCGCGGGCAGGGAAAAGCGAAATTTCTTCCGGCGCGCCGAGTTCCGCTCCGCCGATGTGGAGCAGGCGATAGTCTGCGTTCCAGTTGCAGGTTCCGCTGTTTTGCACGAGCCATTGTTTGTCAATGGTTGCCCCGTGGGTGACGAAGGAATTGTCAGGCACGGTCAAGTCTTCGAGGTAGGTTAGGTCGTTCACGCAGGTTTCGGAGTCCGCGGTGGGGACGATGGTCGGCAACGGGGTGGACTGCATGATCACAACATTTTGTGTCGGGTTAATGATGAAGGTTGGCTCGATCAGTTGGGATTGCGCGGTCGGCGGGATGAACGGCGTCGGTGTGGAGGCGGGGGAGCACGACCACAGAAAAACGCCAAGGAACAGGATCAAGCGTCGGCTGGGAAAGAGGCGAGTGAAATTCATAAATCAAAAGGGCGACCATGTGGTCGCCCCTACGAGGGTCATGCTTCTTCGTCTGAACTGCCGCCACCGTCTTCGCCGCCGATTTCGAGGGGCATGGCGATCTCGCCGCTCAAGGCTTTCTGACGGATGACCGCATCAATCTCGGTCATCAGTTCGATGTTACTGCGGAGGTATTCTTTTGCGTTTTCGCGTCCCTGACCGATGCGGATATCGCCATAGGAGAAGAACGCGCCACGCTTCTGGACGACCTCGAATTTGGTCGCCAGATCGAGGATATCACCTGACCTTGAAATACCCTCATTGAACATGATGTCGAATTCGGCGGTGCGGAACGGAGGCGCGACCTTGTTCTTGACCACTTTGACGCGGGTGCGGTTGCCGATCACTTCCTCGCCGACTTTGATGGCTTGGATGCGCCGCACGTCAAGGCGGACGGAGGCGTAGAACTTGAGCGCGTTGCCGCCCGTGGTAGTTTCGGGGTTGCCGAACATGACGCCGATTTTCATACGCAGTTGATTGGTGAAGACGACGGTGGTTTTGGTCTGATTGATGGCGCCGGAGAGTTTGCGTAACGCCTGCGACATGAGACGGGCTTGCACGCCCATGGTGGCATCGCCCATGTCGCCTTCGATTTCGGAGCGGGGGACGAGGGCGGCAACGGAATCGATCACAACAATATCCACGCCGCCCGAACGGACGAGGGTCTCCGTGATTTCAAGGGCTTGTTCGCCGGTATCGGGTTGCGAGACGAGCAGGTTATCAATATCCACACCGACGCGCGCGGCGTAGACTGGATCAAGCGCATGTTCCATGTCAATGAACGCGGCGACGCCGCCCGTCTTTTGCACTTCAGCGATGATGTGCTGGCAGATGGTGGTTTTACCGGAGGACTCGGGCCCATAGATTTCAGTGATGCGTCCGCGCGGCATGCCGCCGACACCGAGGGCGATATCGAGCGAAAGTGAGCCTGTGGGATATGCCTCCGTCTGCATGTGTTGCGCTTCACCGAGGCGAACGATGGAACCGTCGCCATAGCGTTTGAGGATGTCGCCGACCGCTTTATCGAGCACGGCTTTCTTGGCGCCGTCCACGTTGCGGTTTGCCTGCGCTTCTTCCATCGCCGCGGCTTTGGATTCTTTGGATGATTTTCGAGGGGACATGATGTCTCTCCAATTCAAAAAGTGTAAAGGTCGAAATTGTGTGTAGCCGACAGTATAGCACAGATGTTCAGTACGTCAAGGGGCAGGAAGGTGGATTGACGGTTACCTGAATAAGTCGGAATGAGTGCCCGTGCGGATCAGGCGTAGTTCATTCTCAACAACGGCGTAGATCAAAATCCAATCCGGGCTAATATGGCAATCGCGCGCGCCAGCAAATTGACCCTGTAAGGGGTGGTCTTTGTAGCGGGCGTCAAGCTGTTCTTCGTTTACCAGTTTCTCCATTACAACGCGTAGTTTGTTCATATCGCTGCCGCGCTTTTCCATCCTTTGGAAATCTTTTCTGAATTGCCCCAAATAGCGAATGGTTCGCATCATTTCCCCAATTTGACGAAGAGATCATCCACGCTTTCAGCTTCGTGCAAGTCAGCACCTGCGAGGGCGTTTTCAATCGCCAGTGCAGTTTCCGTATTTGGGATTGCCACCGCAAAAGGAAGCGCCTTGCGAAGATTGACCTGGTTGAAAAACAGGGTGATCGCCTGCGATGTAGTCAAACCCAGTTCTTTCAGAACCTTTTCGGTTTCACGCTTTAGTTTGGGGTCAACGCGCGCGGTGATCATCTTGGTCTTGCTCATGATTGTCTCCTATGTATATCAAATGTTATACATATATTGTACCATATTGTTCACGGCGCAGCCGTTGCCGTCCCCGGCAAAAAATCAAGTGTCGGCACAGGCGGCGGGACAACTTCAAAGCCGCGTTCATCGGTAAACGTGAAATACGTCACCTGCCCGGGGAAGATTTCAACAAACAGTTGCACATCCTTGTCCTTGTAATTCATCAGGACTTTATAAATTCCCGCAGGTAAGTCACTCAGCGCCAAATTTTCCTGATAATATGGGTCGGCGTTGACCGAGCCTTCGGCGTAAGTGAGCACTTTTCGTAACGGCACTTCGGAGGGCAGCGGTCGCACTTCAATGGGATATTGATTCAGCAACTCACCTTTTTCATCGGTGACGCGTCCTACCAGCACACCCCAGCCTTGCGGCGGAGCCATCCATAGTTCGGGGTTGTAAGTGTTGTAAAACGAGTTTTTTCCCAGCCTCACTTCAAAATGTAGGTGTGGACCCGTTGTCGCGCCGGTATCGCCGACCAAGCCGATCACGTCGCCTGTTTCCAAACGTTGACCCTCCACTGCGATGATCTCGCTCATGTGAGCATAAATCGTGTAAAGCGTCTGTTCCTTGTAACCGAAATCATGCCGAACCACAACTGCCTGCCCATATGGATCGGACTCGTTGCCGGGCACTTCAGTGTACAAACCCCAGCCTGCTGAAACCACAGTGCCGGGTCCTGCGACGAGGATTGGAGCGCCTTCCGACGCGTCAATGTCCACGCCGGTGTGGACGATGTTCGGCGCGAAGAACACGCCGCCATAACGATATTCTGCCAGGGGCCAGTTGACATTGTCCGCGGCGATGGGGCGGGCGAAGTAAAAATGATCGTAAGGCGAAACAGCCCAGGGAACCGGATAAAGAGGCGGACGCCATCCCGAAACCGGTTCCGCGCCGGGCGTCGGCAGGACAAACCGGAACGGCTCAACCGTCGGATGTGGAGTCGCTTCGAACTCAAGTGGAGGCTGGATCGCTGTTCCCCCGGCGATGACCGGCGTCTGAGTGGGAATTGTTTCTGTGTTTGTTGCCGTGCAAGAAATAAGAAATATTACCAATAACAAGATTATGTCGTTGCGAGGGAGCAATAGCGACCGAAGCAATCTCCTAATCGAATAGGAGATTGCTTCGTCGAGTCTTCGACCCTCCTCGCAATGACGATATGTCTTCTTCATGGAATGATCGTCGGCGGGGTGGGTGAGAGCGTAGGAGTATTCGATGGCGCGGGGGTACGAGTCGGCGTGGGACTCAATGACGGCGTGAACGTGATGCGCGGCGTCCGCGTCGGCGTGATGGATGGTGTGAATGTCGAAGTCACCGTCGCGGTGAAGGTGGGCGGGAGCAAGCGCGTCGGCGTAAGCAAAACGTCAGGCGGATATAGTTGAAGGAGGGCGGAATAAAAATCCAAACGATCGGTCAGCGCAAATTCGGTGAAGCGCGCACCGCGATAAAACGTCCGCCAGTTGGGCAATGCAGGGACGCGTTCCCAGCCATACTGGCGCGCGAGCGAAGTCACGTCCACCCAGTAACCCGGCGGAACGTCGCTGTACGTGCCACCCTGTTCATACACTTTCGGGTCGAGGTTGTAGCGCGCCGACAAATCCCACGGGTTCGCATGCAGCGGCTCACCGAGCGAGCCGTCCTGTGCCTGCGCGCGGATGTACAGCCGCCAGTACGTTTGCGCGCCGAAATCCTCACGCACCGCCGCCATCCAGCCGGCGTTGGTCATCAATGAGTTGATGGCAAACCCGCGACCGGTATACAACCACGATTCTTCAAAGCCCGGGTCGAGCGCGGCGGTGATCGGCACAAACGCGTTTTCGAGTCCACCCAGCGCATCCCAACCGGCTTCAAGAATCAAACGCTCGCGCAGGGCATTGAATGCCTCGTTCACTCGATCGCTGAGTTGTGGATACGGCGCACCCACGTTTTGCAAATCAACCAGCGCATCCCGCCCGGGCACACCCTCTGAAATCGGATTTACATTCGATGTCCAAAGCGGAGCAGGGGTCCAATGCGCAACTTGCTGATACATGCCCGGCAGTGGATTTGCCAAAACAATATTTGCCCATGCCAGCCCTCGCAACGACGCGGGGAATGAAGCCAACGGTTCGATAAGTTTTCCATCGAGTGAATACCGGGCGAGGTATGATTCGTTCGGTGTGCTGAACGTGGTGATGATTTGGTCGCCGCTCGGATTCCACGCGGGATAATCGCCATCGGCGACCCACACCGCGGGGACGTTGCGCGCCGCGTCCCAGATGTAAATTCCGCTTCGCCCCACACTTTGGCTTGATGACGCCCACGCCAGCCGCGTTCCATCCTGCGACCAGAGCGGGTGCGATTCCGACGCGTCTACGGTGTTGCTCAAATTGGCGAAGCGTGAATCGCCTGTTTTATCCAAATCTGCAAGAATCACTTCACCGTCTGAAATGAACGCGATCTGACGTCCACCCGGCGCCCACGTAGGGGAGTGATCCGCGGCGGGAGAGGAAGTGAGCAACACAGCATCCTGCCGCGGATTTTCAGCAGGTCCGATGACAATCTCAAGATTCTCTTCAAAGTATGCTTCGTAAGCTAGAAACGATCCATCCGGCGACCAGGTCGGCGCGCCCTCGTATTCGGGTGTGTCTGTGAGTTGAGTCACGTTGCCTGTGGATGCGTCGAGGAGATACAAATCCCAAAATCCACTGCGGTTGGACGCGAAGGCAACCCGCTTTCCATCCGGGCTGACGGCGGGCGTGATATCGTCCCATTTATCAGCGGTTAAGCGCGTGAGCGGCAACTCGTTCGGGATATACATAAAGAGGTGGGCGTACCCGTCCTCTTCCATCGAAAGAATAACCATCTCGCGCGCGCCAACGGGAATCGTCGGCACAAATTCTGCGGTCTCGGTGACTTGAGGATTCGCCTCAAGCGCGGGAGTCTGTGTGGCGGGTTGAAGGCAGGAGGAGAGAACGAAGAGAATTGGGAGAATTACAGTTAACCGGGTGAAATGTTTGGGCATGATGTGTTTTTTAACACGAAGAGCACGAAGTACACAAAGGGAAGAACGGCTTCCTTTCTTCGTGATCCATGTGTTTAAGTAGAATTGATTTCCGTTTTTGTTTGAGGCGGTTTTACATCGAAAGAAAAAGTTTGCGGCTCCTGCGATGGACCGTCTGGATAATACAGTTTCGCCTCCAGCGTGTACGGATTTTTCAACTCCTCATCGCGGATATGCATGGTGAATTCGAGTTTCCAGCCCAGCGGCTCGACGATGGACGACGACGCAACTTCATTCCCGTCCGAATCTTTGAGAATCACTTCGATGTGCGGACGCTTTTGGAACGGCGTGATCTCGATGTTGACGCGCAAACGATAACCATCGGGGTACGGCTCCGCCGTGAGCGACGTGATGCGCGTTTCCTCGGGAACCATGCGTTGCAAGTTATCTTCGGAAAAGAAAAAGTCCATGTTCCATCAATCTCCCCTCTCCCTTTGGGAGAGGGGCAGGGGGTGAGGGTTTTCATTCATCAAACAAAAACGTTGCTTCTGCATAGAGCCGCACGCCTTTCTTCTTCACGCGCTCCTCCACCCAATGCTTGAGGTATTCTCTTTTGTATTCAATGGGCTTTCCGCTCGATAATTCATGCAACGGATAATTCAGATGCAATGCGCGCGGTGAGACGGCGAAGCGCGTAATGCCCGTAGGCAGGACAATTTTTCGCCCAGCCAGTTTGAGCAACGTGCGAATCTTGAAGCGTGGAAAAACGATCAGCGCGGTGAGGTCTTTGTGAATTTCACGGAACGGTTCGATCAACGTCTGGCTGGTGCGGTCAAGAGACGCGGATGTTTTGTACGCGTTCACCGTGGCGTGGAGCGTCGCGATGTGATTCGAAAGGTCAGTGGGCTCCTCCGAGAGCAAATACAATTTCCCGTCGGGCAGGCGGATGTTGACAGGCACGTACTTTGGCGCGTCTACAGACTGATGTGTGTCAACATTTGTAACTTCAACGCCTTTTAGTTTGCGAAGTTCGCTCATCAACGACTTCGGACTCATTCCCCACACCACGTGATTCCACGTTTGCAAGTTAACGTGCGGGTCGTCCGCCTCCACCACCTGCGCGATGACGTGTGGAAATTCCATCTCTTGCAGGGAGGTTGTGCGGTTCGCGCCGTCGAGCACCATGTAGCGTTTCGTGCCGTCCATCAACGGCATCACGATAGGCGGATTTCGCAGGATTCCCGCCGCGCGCAATTTTTCGATCAGCGGCGCGCTTCTCTGCATGTCGTGGTCTTCGTGCAGGATCAAACTTTCGATGGGCAGGATGTCGAGATGCGGAAGGCTCGTCCTGAGCGAAGTCGAAGGGCTGGGAATCATCGAGCAAAGCATACCATGAATTGTTTTCGCACTCAAAGGTGCAAAGGGAGTGTCCATTATAGAGGAGGGAGGAAATCGATGAGAGAAAACGGATATTGGGGATACTTGTGTTTCATCAGTTGGCGATGGTTGTAACAAAAAGCGAATAAATACAGCTGAGTGCGAATGGC
>Ga0247727_10001482_pt1 | contig 55715 bp, 35 predicted proteins | sample WisWelCaveWW1625_FD_202498 | JGI IMG/M metagenome (GOLD analysis project Ga0247727, IMG submission 202498) | Biofilm microbial communities from Wishing Well Cave, Virginia, United States - WW16-25 | ecosystem: Environmental > Aquatic > Deep subsurface > Groundwater > Cave microbial mat | place... | reverse complement strand
GGATGGACGATTCACCGCGATCGAGACGGGCATCCTTCCTGTTCTGCGGTCTTTGCCTGTTGCTGTCAGCATCTGCCGGAGCCGAAGAGCTTTCATCGGAATGGAGGAACTGGCGATTCATCGCCCCGATCGAAGTCGATCGCATCGATTCCGCGCGGCTGGTGAGCGTGCTCGTGCCGCCGTCCGTGACCGCGTGCGCGCAACCGGGCCTCGCGGATCTTCGCGTCATCGACGCGCAAGACCGGGAAGTTCCGTTCGTGCTGCGCGCACGTTCGGGCGGCCGGTCGACCGAGGAGAGAGATGCGCGCCTCCTCGAGCCCGCCTTCCTGCCCGAGCAATACTCGCAGGCGATCTTCGACACCGGCGAACAGCCGCGCATCCACAACTCGATCCGCCTCCTCGTCGACAGCCACGAGGATTTTCTTGCCTGGGTCGAGCTCGCCGTCGGCGACGATTTGAACGAATGGCGAATCCTGCGCGAGCGCGCGCCGATCTACCAGCTCCTGAAAGAGGGGATGGGCGCCCGCACCGGATTCTCTTACCCGGACAGCCCTTCGCGTTACGTCCGCATCCGCATCCTCGACGGCAAGAACCCGCGCAATCTTCGGTCCGCGAGGATCGCCCATGAGGTCGTGACCGAGGCCGAGCTCCTCGAGGTCGATGGAAAGCTGGATCCGGCCGCAGCGGCGGCCGGGCAGAGCGCGTGGACATCGACTGCGGACACGACCCATCTGCCCGTGACGAAGGTCCGGTTCGAGACGCGGCAGGAATCTTTCTTCCGGCCGGTGCGGATCGAGGTCGGCGACGATCGAGACGGATGGATCTTCGTCGGCTCGGGCGAGATCTATCGCATGGTCGAAGGCGGCAAGCCGCGCGAGTCGCTGTCGGTGGAATTCCGCGAGTCTCTCGGGAGCCGATGGCGCGTCACGGTCTACAACAGGGACGATCCACCGCTTCCCGACCTCGAGCCCTCGCTGCACGGCACCCCGCGGCGCGCCGTCTTCCGTCAAGAGCCCGCTCTCGAGTACCGCCTGGTCTTCGGAAACTCGCGCGCCACCAGCCCGCAGTATGAAATGGAGAAGCTCACCGACCCGAAGATGCTCGACGCGGCGGCGCCCGGAAGTCTTCGGGCCGTCGAGACCAACGGCGGCTACGCCGACCCTGCCCCCTGGACCGAGCGCCATCCGTCCGTGATCTGGCTGGCACTCGGAGCGGCGGTCCTGGTCCTCAGTCTTCTATCCCTCCGGTCCCTGCGCGTAGCCTCCTGACCGGGCGCCCTGTCCCCGGGACAGCGCATCCCCTAAAGCGGCATCGACGAGAAAGAACGATTCATGAGCTCATTGACGGACAAGGTCTGCATCGTCGCGGGTGCCGGCAAGGGCGTGGGACGAGCGGCCGCCTGTGAATTCGCCAAGGCGGGGGCCTCCGTCGCCCTGGTCGCGCGCAGGAAGGAAGTCCTCGACGAGACCCGGGCGCTCCTGGAGAGGACCGGCGCACGCAGCCTCGCGATCCCCGCCGACCTGTCGAGCGAGCAGGCTGCAGAGAAGATCACCCGCAAGGTCGTCGAGCACTTCGGCCGCATCGACGGCCTTTTTTGCTGCACGGGAGCTTTCCTCGGCGGCGATCTCGCGGAGATGAACGCCGACAAGATCGAATCTTTGATGCGGTCGAACTTCTCGGCCCAGTACTACGCGACGAAGGCCGCAGCGCACTTCATGAAGGACCGAAAGTCAGGTGCCATCGTCCTGACCTCCGCCGTGTTCGGAACGGCGTTCAGCGCCCGAAAGCTGTCCGCGTACTCCGCCACCAAGGCCGCCTGTCTGTCGGCAGCATTGTCGATGGCGGCCGATCTGAGGGACTTCAATGTCCGGGTCAACGTCATCTGCCCCGGAACTGTCTCTCACCACTTCGACCCCGGCCGCAGGCCGAAAGAACGCATTCTCGGCAAAGGCCCGGCGTGGCCCGAGGACGTGGCGCGGGCGGCCCTGTTCCTCCTCTCCGACGACGCCTTCTGGATCAGCGGCGCGACGCTCAACGTCGACGGCGGCTTCTCCGTCACCCGCGACGCGTGGTGAGAGCCGGCCCTGACCCCCATCCCGTGCAGGAATTGCAGCGAGGATCCGTCAGAGCCCGGCGGGCACCGTGGGTACGAGGACTACAGGAACTCGACGACGACCGGGTTGCTCTCGAGCACTCCTCTTGAGTGACTGGGATCGCCGCAGGCGAACCCCTGGAGGGTCATCGTGAGACCGCTGAGCCCGGCGGGAACGGTGAAGGTCTGGGAGAAATCTCCGTCCGTGTCGAGGAAGGCGATCGAGAAAAGCTGCGACACGGGGAGGTCGCCGATGCGAACCACGAACAGGGCGAGCGTGGCCTGGGCAGGTCCACCGCGAACGAACAACACCATCTTCTGGCCCGAGCTGAACGAGCTTGCGGACGTGCTCAGGAACAGCTCGTGGCCGCTGTAGACGTGAAGCGAACCCTGATGGCTGTAATCATTGCCCTGGGCGGCGACATCGCTCAGTCCGTCGTGATTCAGGTCGCCGACCGTTCCGAGCCCGAAGTCCGCAAGTCGAAACGGATCGACCACCGGGAAACGCTCGACCATGAGCTTGCCGGTCAACCCTGAATAGACGATGACCCGACCCGAGTTCCACCAGGGAGCGCCCACGGCGTAATCGGAGTGACCGTCGCCGTTGACGTCGCCCGTTCCTCCGACCACATAGCCGAACAGGTCATCGGACCTCGTCCCATAATGCGTGAACAGAGGAGCACCGGTCGGACCGGAGAACACGACGGCCATCCCGCATTTCTTCAACCCGCCATTGTCGACGTACATGCCTCCGGCAACGAAGTCTTCGAATCCATCGCCGTCTGCATCGAGCACATTCGCAACCGACCTGCCGAAGAGTCCGCCAGGGTCCGGGCCATCCACCTGATAGAGGAGCACACCGTCATTCCCCGAGTACAAGTAGACGTGGCCCGGCGAGGAGTTGGCTCCGGGCGCCCCGACGAGGATCTCCGCGCAGCCGTCTCCGCTCACGTCCTCGAGCAGGTCGAGCTCAAAACCAAAGCGTCCCTGATCCTCGTATCCGTACAAGACGTACAGCACACTTCCGTCTGCCCCGGAAAACACGTAGACAGCGCCACCGATGTAGGCGCCCGCCTGGCTTGATGCCGCGGAGACGATGAAGTCGGGCACCCCGTCCCCGGACAGGTCAGATCCACCGGCGACCGGGCCCCCGAATCCTGCGTCCACCCTTTCGCAATGCTCGAACAGGATGCGGAGATCTTTGCCGGAAAAGACGTAGACACAACTGATGTTGGGAGCGCACACGATGAAATCATCGACGCCGTCGCGATCGAGATCGCGGGCGTTGGCAACGAGACCAAACGAATCATCTCTCGCGTCAGGAGAGCAGATGGTGAACAGAGTGCCTCCATCCTCTCCCGCAAACGCGCGAACGTAGCCCCCGACCTTGCCCACGCAGCACCCGGAGTTGGGGGCCCCGACGAGAATGTCGCGAGCTCCTCGCCCGTCGAGGTCTCCGATCGAACAGAAGCTGTATCCAAAGAAATCCGTGATGTCATCCCCTTCACGGAAGAAGATCAGCTCCTGCGCGCTCGAGCGACCCGACTCTGCGCAGAACAGGATCCCCACGACGAAGCCGACCGCGCGTGACGAAATCTCACCTGTAGACATCCGGAATCTCCTGATGAGGGCGGACCCTTGCTCCTTCCGATCGTCGGACCTGCCATCGTGCTCCACCGCACCGAGCCGCCCTGCGGGTCAAAGGCCGGTCGCGCCGCCGCCCCTGGAGGCACATGGATCCCTCCGGTGACTGGTTGACTGATCCGCGGCTTCCATCGTGTCCGTCCTGAAGGCGGATGTCGAGCGCATAGGGAAATCTGCTGCGAGTTCGGGCCTCCGCGGGGAGAGGCCGGCGGTAATCCGCCACCGAGGGGGCGCCAGAGAAGTCGAAAGACGCCTTCATCGGAGGGCCAGGCGCGCGGAACGCGATCAGAGTTGCGGAAGTGACGTTAGGCGCCGGTCCCGTCAATCGAGAACGAGGCCGGCGCACGTCGGCCTTCCCCGTAATTCAAGCGGGTCGGCGTCCACGTCTTCACTTTCGAGGCTTGCTCGGACTTCACTCGCATTATGGCCCGAGTCTGCTCGCCCGCCCAAGAGCGGGACTTTGTCCCTGGGGCTCCAACCCGGCGAGTCGCCCCGCCGGGTGCAAAGGTCGCTGCCATGCCGAACCGACTCTTGCATGGACGAAACTCTCATCCGTAGGTCACGCACAACCACAAGGCGCACTGCCGTCGCCCCGTCCGGGCCGAGCCGTGACCGTTTTTTGGTGGGTCGTAAGATGGTCACGACCGATCTACGACACACGAGAAAACGGACATGGTCGATCGCAAGCTTCCGAGGATGTACACCCGGGCCCTCCTCGACCATCTGAACGAGCACCGGCAGATGGCGTTCGTCGCCGGGCCGCGCCAGGTCGGCAAGACGACCGTGTGCAGGGCGCTGGCGAGCGAGGGCGGCTACCTCAACTGGGACGACCTGGACCACCGGCGAATCGTGCTCGCGGGTCCCAAGGCGGTCGCGAATCACGTCGGCCTCGACCGGCTGGGCAGAGAAAGGCCGACCGTGGTGTTCGACGAGCTGCACCGGTATGGAAAGTGGAAGCAGCTCCTCAAGGGTTTTTTCGACACCTACGAGACTCGTGTTCGAATCGTGGTCACTGGAAGTTCCCGCCTCGACGTCTACCGGCGCGGCGGCGACAGCTTGATGGGTCGCTACTTCCTGTACCACATTCACCCGCTGTCGGTCGGCGAGCTCGTCGACCCGGAGCCTCCCACATCCGAGATCCGCCCGCCCAGAAGGCTGCCGGAACGACGGTTCGAGAACCTGTGTGTCCACGGCGGCTACCCTGAGCCGTTGGTGCGCGCCGACCCGCGTTTCACGCGTCGCTGGCGTGCCCTGCGCCTCCAGCAGCTCGTGCGCGAGGATGTACGTGACCTGACGCGCATCCAGGAGCTGGCTCTGTTGGAGATCCTCGCCCACATCCTCGCCGAGCGATCCGGCTCGCAGCTCAGCTTCACCCATCTCGCCCAGGAGCTGAAGACTTCCGTCGACACGGTGCGACGCTGGATCGAGCTCTTGATTCGGCTTCACCACGGCTTCGTCGTTCGTCCCTGGTCGAAGGCGATCGCCCGATCCTTGCGCAAGGAGCCGAAGTGGTACGTGTCCGACTGGGGCTCCGTCGAGGATCCCGGAGCGCGTGCGGAGACAATGATTGCCGCCCACTTGCTCAAGAGCGTGCAGGCCTGGAACGACCTCGGCCTCGGCCGGTTCGAGCTCTACTACCTGAGAGACAAGCAGAAGCGGGAAGTCGACTTCCTGGTGGTCCGTGATCGAAAGCCATGGTTCATGGTGGAGGCCAAGCGGTCCGATCCAGATCTCAGTCCCCACCTCGACTACTTTCAGCGCCAGACCGGCGCCTTGCACGCTTTCCAGGCCGTGACGGACCTGCCCTACGTCGACGCAGACTGCTTTTCCCGCAAGGATCCGTGCGTCGTTCCGGCGAGAACCCTCCTGTCCCAGTTGATCTGAGAGAGACGGAGCTATTTCCGGCCCTCCTGACATTCTTGTGGGCGAGCGGAATGGGAGATCTGCACCAACGGTGAAGCGCTGAGGGAGTTTCGTCAAGAAACGACCCACAAGAATGTCAGGAGAGCCCTATTTCCCGTCGCCGGCGACGTCCTGGCGGCGCACGAAATACCAGGCACAGGCAATCCCCAGAACGGTGAAGCCGATCATCGACAGCAGCGCCCAGTGGAAGGGAATCTGGCCCGAGAACTCGAGTCCCAGACCCTGGTAGACCTGGGCGCCGCCGACCGCGTCCTGCACCGGGCCGAGGTCGTACATCTCATGGGCGATCGCGTTGCAGGCGTCCATCGGCGAGATCGCCGCCAGCGCCGGCTGTCGCAACCGCAGCGCGATGCCGAACATCGTGTTCGGCAGGATGACGACCAGTGCGAACCAGATCAGGCCCGCGAGCTGCGGTCTCTTGCAGAACGAGGACACGCCCAGGATCGTCGCCGAGTACAACAGGACGATCGAGCCGGTGTGGACGAAGATGGCCCAGAGGACCGGCAGGGACTTTCGGAAATACCCGTCCTCGTCCGTCGCGGACACGTCGAAGAGATACAGGATCAGCGACGGGATCAGCGTCAGGCAGGCGAGGAAGAAGGCGACGACCGACATCTTGCCGGCGAGGTAGTCGGCCATCGTCAGAGGTCGCGACAAGTACAGGGGCAGAGCCATCGCCGAGCGGTCGCGGGCGATCAACCCCGCGCCGAACACGACCGTGAAGATCTTGAGTGAGACGGTGCTGAAGAACACCAGCGTGTAGTACTGGACGGTCTTGTACTGGCTGAGCGCCTCCAGTCCCCGCATCACGTCCGGATTGTCGGCGATCATCGCCGGCGGAAAGTTGTAGCCGTAGTTGAGAAGCAGGAGGACCAGGAACGGCACCAGGCTCACCATCAGGAACCCGTAGAACACGACCGCGCCCAGCGGCTTGCCACGGTATTTGATCGCCTGCTGGATGCCGCTGGTCGCGATCGGCCACCAGCGCAGCCAGCGAACCTTGAGCTCGCCGTCCCAGCGCCGGTACGAGCGATCGTAGACGGGCACTCAACGGTTCTCCGTCGAGGACTGCCCGCCGCCGCTGTCCGCGGCCGGGGGGCCGTGCGGCTCGACCATCGTGCTCACCAGAGACTCCATGAACACTTCCTCTAGCGTCGCTCCGCGTGGCAGGAAGCGCCGGATCTGCACGCCCGCCTCGCGCGCCATCTTGAGCAGCACGCGCGGCTCCTGCCCGTCAGTGAGCTTCACGATGCAATCCTCGGGAGACAGGGGGTCGCTGGCGTAGGCTTCGAATCCGCGGTTCTTCAGCAGCTCGAGAAAGCGTTCCGCCTCGCCGAAGACCGTGAGCTGCACGCGCGAGCCCGCAAGCCGTTCCTTGAGAACCGACAGCGGCCCGCTGGCGCGCAGCACGCCCTTGGCGAGCACCAGGATCGACGAGCACACCGACTCGACGTCTTCCAGGAGGTGCGACGAAAGGACGATGTTCAATCCCTTGTTGTTGCCCAGATCATGGATCAGCTCGAGGACTTCGCGGCGCGCCTTGGGGTCGAGGCCGTTGGTCGGCTCGTCCAGCAGGACGAGGTCCGGATCGTGGATCAGCGCCGCCGCGATCTTCATCTTCTGCTTCATGCCGGTCGAGTAGGTCTCGGCCGGTCGATAGCGTTCCTCATCCATGCCCACGTATTCCAGGACCTCGTGTGCGCGCCGGCGCGCCTCGCCGCGCGGCATGCCCGCGATCTGCCCCGCGTACGCGACGTTCTCGAAACCGGTGAGACCAGGAAAATGCCCCGCGCTCTCGGGGACGTAGCCCACGCGCCTTCGCACCGCGATCGGATTCCTCACGGCGTCGATCCCCAGCACCTTCGCGCCACCGCGAACCGGACGGACGAGTCCCAGGATCGCCTTGATCAGACTCGACTTGCCGGCGCCGTTGGGCCCGAGGAGCCCCACCGCGCCCCCGGGACACTGCGCGCTCAGGCCGGGAATGGCGACCAGGCTGCCGTAGTGAATCGCCAGGTCGCTGAGCTCGAACACGAAGTCTTGGATCACCTTGGTCATCCAGGAGGATGGGAGCGCGCACGTCGATCCGAGCTCCCGACACGATGCATTATTGACGAGCGCGGTCCTGGGTTCGAAGCTCCTTTGGGTCCGCGCAAAAATAACTTCCCATCCTGGGCGCCCAGCTTCACACCATCTTCGCCCTCTCCTCAATCGCGAATTCCTCAGCGTATCGACCAATACACCGCTCGCTGCGTTCGCTGCCCGGATTCGCTCAATCGTCGAGGACGAACCTGGCGCAAATCTGAGCACCGAGAACGGGAAGTTATTCTTGCGCGGACCCTTTCCCGCGACGGGAGGCCCTCGTCACTGCCCGCCGGCAGCCGATGGGTCGCCGATCGTGAGCAGAGCTGCTCTTTCGAACGGATGCAATGTGCGGGCGAAACCCGGACCGTCGATGCGGGTTGTTGGAGCCAGTGAGATCGATCAGGAGTGCCGAGTAGAGGAGGCAAGTCATGGGAATGCTGATGTCTCTCTTGCTGTGCGCGACCCTTCTCCAGGAGATGCCGGCAAGAGTGGACGAGGACCGGCCGCTCAGTGCCGAGGACATGGCTCTCCGGCGCAGGCTCAACCGGGCGGCCTACCTTCAAACCCAGAAGGGCGACCTCGATGGTGCACGCGCCGTCTACGAGCGGATCCAGAAAGAGCATCCTGAGTCGCCTCTCGCGGCAGTGGCCGGAGAGCGGATCCGGATTCTCGAGGAAGGGCCCCCCGCCGCGAGGGAGCAGATGCGCAGGCGCTTCGAGCGGTTCCGGAACCGTCGGGCGCAGTCCGGGGATTCGACCGAATCCGTGGAGGAGAGGATCGAGAAGCGGGCGCGTGAGCTCGAGGCCGAGGGCAGGTTTTCCGAGGCGGAGTCGCTGCGGGCGAGGCTCGACCGCAAGAAATACGGCGAGATGAAGCTCGAGCGCAAGCTCGAGGGCGACCCGAAGAAGCCTGGAAGCACCAAGCTCACTGAAGAGGAGCAGCAGAAGGTTCGAGAGATCGTGCGCCAGGGGACGAAGGACGGCCTGTCGCGCGAGGAGATCCGCAAGAAGGTCGAGGGGGCGCTCGGCCGATCGATCGACGGCCCTCTGCCGGTGGATCGGGATGCCGACCGGAAGGAGCGCAAGAAGGCCGACCCGCAATACACACCTGTCTCGGACGGCTGACCGAAAGGAAAAGATTGCCGGTTCCTCCGTCATGCTTGAGCCGGCAGGCTCCTTGGAAGCTCTACCGGGCCCTGGCGCTCGGCCGGAGATGGTCTATTCGAGAAGCACTTTCCAGTTCCTTCCCTTGGGGCGCGGATTGCCGGCGGCGGAGCGCGAAGAAGATTCGCGATCGCCGGCCGGAGGAGACCAGAGATGCTGATCGCTTTGAGGACGGTGTCGAGCCTCTGCACGCTCTTGCCCGTGCAGGATCAGTGGACCAACCTCACCTCGGGCGCCGGAACTCCGCCTCCGGGCCACGAGGATGCGTGCGCCGCCTATGACTCGCGACGCCGGCGGCTGTTGATGTTCGGAGGGCAGGTCGCCTGCGGCGGGGGGTCGGGGCAGGACGCGGAGGGAACGACCAACTCCGTGTGGGCGCTCGACCTCGACCAATCCGGCGCCCTCTACCTGAACTGGAAGGAGCTCGTCCCCAACATCGACGACAACACCAAGGAAGGCGTGACGGTTCCACAAAGCCGCGAAGACAGCGCCGCCGTCTACGACATCGAGCACGACGCTTTCGTCCTGTTCGGCGGTGATCTGGAAGGACGCGGCCCCACCTGCGGCGTCGACCGCTCGAACGACACCTGGAGCCTGAACCTCACCCGGCTAGCACTCGATCCCGGGAACCCGGAAAAGGCCTGGAAGAAGCTTCAGGTCACCGGCGCCATTCCTCCCAAGTCGAAGAACCACACCGCGATCTTCGACCCGTACTCCGGGGAGATGCACGTCTACGGCGAGCAGATGGGTCCGGACGTGTACAGTCTCGACCTCGACGCCCTCGTGTGGGTGCACCACGACTATTCCGGCGGGAGCGGCGTGTTCTATCCCGAGAGCCGCGAGCAGCACGTCAGCGCCTACGACCCATGGCAGCGGCGCATGCTCGTGTTCGCCGGGACGGAATGCAACAGTCCGCCGAAAGTGTGGGCCCTGAAGCTCGAGGAACTGCATGACGCGGACGGGTCGATCGAAGACGACTGGGTGAAGATCACGCCGAGCTCGGGCCCGCATCCCCCCTGCCGCAAGCAGGCGGTATCAGGATTCGACACGCTCAACAATCATTTCCTGATCTTCGGCGGCCAGGACTTCAACGCCAACCTCATGAACGACACCTGGGCCCTGGTCCTCGACCCTGACGACCCGCCGGTCCGTTGGGTCGAGCTCCTGCCGGGCGATCCCGACGTTCCCAAGAGGCGATTCGACCACACGGGCGCCTATGACGACCTGCGCAAGCGATTCTTCGTGTTCGCCGGCGACGGCGAAGCGGGCGGCCTGGCCGACACATGGGAGCTGAGACATTGCACGGTCGGAGCGCCAGAGGTCACGCTTTACCCGCGGTGGCGCCGCAGCTCCGCGAGCCCGGTGGTCCTGACGGTCCTGATCCGTGATGACGCGTTGTTCGACCTTCTTCCGATCCTCGATTCGTCGGTCGGGATCTGGCTGAATGACCCCTCCGCCGACAAGCAGAGCCAGGGATACAACTACTGGCCGGAATTCCTGCGGAGCTCCGCGCTCAGTTTCATCGCCCCCGACCTCATCTCGATCTCGGCCCCGATCAGCCTCACGCCGGGCACTCGGATGTGGAATCTGACGCTGATCGACATCGACTCCAACCGCGTTCACGACACCACGGCGTGGATCCTCGGGAATTGAACGAGACCGGGCGCGAACCCGACCACGGCGTGCGCGCAGTCACCGAGAACAGCCGAAAGTTGACGAGTCACGAATTCGACAGGGATTGAACGCCTCTACTGGATCGTCACCGTCACCGTGTTGCTGGAGTCGACCTTTCCGTCGAGGAAGATCGCGAACGTGAGCAGGGTGAAGCGGTGTCCTCGGAGCGCCGGGTCCCTCGGCACGCCGACGGTGGCTTCAGACTTTCCGGATCCATCGTAGAAGACCAGTCCCAGCCCCACGTTCGCCGGAGCGCTGTCCACCTCAACCAGATACAGAAGGCCGAACGAGCCGGGAAAACCGTTGTCGAACGTGAGCATGAGCGAGCTTCCGATCGCCGGATCCAGCGGCTCGGCTTCCATCGCGAGGAACTCGCATTCGTCGGGAACGTGATCGGCGTCGACGTCGTTGGACACACCCGTCTCGATGTCCACAAGATCCGCCTCGCCATTCCCGTTGCAGTCGGGAAAGAGCCTCACGTAGTAGACGTCCTGCTCCCCGTTGAACGTCGCCGCATAGGCGAGGTCGGCGCCGTGATCGTCGGAGGCCATGTCGTAGTAATCCCCGATTTTCGACTGATTGGGCCACCCGAGATGGCTGTTCCACTGCGGGCTGACGGGGACGTTGCCATCAAAGGTTCGTCCCTCGTCGTAGGAGTACGCGTAGAAGAGCTCGCTCAGATCGGCCTCACCTTGACCGTTGCGAGTGTCGTTCCAGATCACGTCGATGCGCCCGTCCGGTGCGACGGACATCGTTCCGAACCACTGGTATCCCGTCGACACGTCGTTCACTCTCGACGGAGACGACCAGGTGACGCCCGCATCCGTGCTTCGAATGAAGTGGACGTCCAGCAGATCCTGCCCCGGCGGATTCACCGAGCACAGCGCGTAGACCCGATCAGGATCCCGCGGGTCCACCCGAACGTAGGCCTGCCCGGCAAGGCCTCCGGGATTCGGATCCAGGGCGTACTCCATCCAGCCGCCAAGATCCACCAGGAACGTCGTGAAGGACGGAATCTGTCCCGCATCCCTCGCACTGGTGGAACGCGACACGAGGAACGTGTCGAACTCTTGATCGAGGAGTCCCGCGGCCCACACGTCACCCGTGGGACCCACGTCGAGGACCCCGAACGTGGGATGGCCAGGAATCTCGATCGGCACGTCGAAGCTCGATCCGCCGTCGGTGGATCGGGTGAACGTGTCCTCGTCGCAGCAGTTGTAGTAGCGCTGCCAGATGCCGTAGATGTGGCCGCGTCCCGAGCTTGAAGTCCGATCGATCGCCATCCAGTTCTTGTCGCCGCCCCAGGCCGGCACCGGAGGACCCCAGGTCTTGCCCTTGTCCGCCGACTTGAAAAGGTCGCACAGGAAGTTTCCGTTCAGGCTGAAGTAGAAGAAATCGCCGTCGGCATCGGCGCCGATCACCGGGTCGGTGCGAAACTGACCCGGATCGATCACTCCCGGAAACGTCCAGGTGGTGCCGCGATCCAGGCTGTACGCCCAACCCGCCTGGCGAAAGTTGGAGGCGACGGTGTCGAACTGGCGCCAGCCGATCACGAGGTTTCCCGGATTGGTCGGATCCACCCCGATCGAGGGCTCGTTGGCGGCGTCGCCCAGGATGTTGCTCCCGTTCTTGTCGACGTTGACCTGGATGCTGACGTAGGGCCCCGTCGAGACGCTCGCGGCAGGATTGACGAATCGGCCACCGGGTGCCATAGGATCGTCCGGCGCCTCGCGCGGCACCTTGATTCGATCCGACTGCTGGAGAGGAATTGCCCCTCGTCCGATCGAGCTTGCGACCGCGAGAGCGCCGAAGATCAGGATCCACCGGAAACCTCGATCGATCGGATTCATGTCGAGTTCTCCTTGTTCGTCGGACCAGGCCGGCAGTTCGATCCCTTGCCGCAAGGGCAGCGAAGGACGTCGATCAGGAACACTTCATCAGTTCCGCGCAAGCATAGACTCAGGGACGCACTCTTGCGCCCACGGTTTGCCGACGGAGCTGGGTGATTCCCGCATTCCGGTGAGCAGGACGCCCATCCGATCGTGCTCCATGTGCTTCGGAGACCTCGTCCGGAGGATTGCTCATGCAAAACCTTGCGACCTTTGGCGAATGGACCATGAAGTCCTTGGCGGCCTTCATCGCGGCGTTCTCGGCGTGCGCTGCGCCCCCACGCGGCGGTGGGGAGCCGCTGGTGCGCGCCACCGTGGTGCGCGAGTGGATTCCGGGACACCAGGATGTCAAGTTTCACGACGAACGGGACCAGCTCGTCGAGCTCGGCGAATGGAACCTGCTGATCGAAATCCCCTCTGAGCAGGTCATCGTCGTGCTGCGCTTCACGGCCGATCGCGACGTTCATTTCGCGGATATTGCCGATGACGCGACCGCCCGCGCGTTCTGCCACGAAGATGGCGACTGCCCCACGTGGCTGGAGGGTGAGACTCCGCCTTTGCGCAGCGGCAGGATCGTCGCTTATCACGCCACTGAGGGCATCTCCTCCAGCGACAAGTTCGAGATCCACCTGCCTCGCTCGCAGGTCGAGCGGCTGGTGCGGATGGCCGAGCTGCGGCTCGAGACGGCGCGCAAGATCGCGCGCGAATCAGAAGTCCTGGGCCGCCAGCTGGCCGGCTGGATCGCGGAAACCCCCGACTTCGCCGCAACGTTTTGGGAAGAGGAAAGCACCGATTGACGAGCCCGCCGCCGGCGACCCGGATCCGGACGACGAGCGGCGGGTCACACTCGCAGGTGCGAGATTGATGAGCGCGAGCAAAGTCAGCGATGCGGCCAGGACAATGCCATCGTCCTCCCGTTCGTCCAGATGCACGGCCCAATGCCTGAGGAGCAACGTCGCAAGTCGACCGCGATTCTCACTCGCGAGCGCGAACTTGGCGACAACGCGCAGCCTCTCAATGTTCGCCTGGCGGCGCGGCGAACGGCGGGTCGGCGTCACAACGCCACGACGACGGATCGGAACCGACGCGCGCACCCAGCCGCACCAACTCCGCCATGAACTTGCGATCGAACAGGCGGCCGTGCGGCGCTGGGCGCGCGTCGCCTGGCAAGCACACGAATCGAAACTCCGCGCTGCCCGCGCGGCGGGCGTTGAGGGTCTCGACCACTTGTTCGGACAAACGCAGCGTCGCCAGCGTCGTCGCGTTCATCAACAGCTGGATGCTGCGGCCGACAATCGAAGGCCAGCCCGCTGCGACCACGGACGCGTCGCTGTGCAACGAGCCGTTGACGATCATCCACACGCGCGTGCACACGCGGGCGGGGTCACCGCCGAGCCGCTCGATTTCGTGCAGCACCTCGGGCAAGACGTGCGGGTCGGGCGAGACGAACAAGTTGCGGCTGACTGCGCCGTCGACATGCAACATGCCGTCGATCTCGACCGGCTCGAAAGCGCCGGGGATCGCAGACGACGCAAGCATCGCCCCGTGCAAGCGCGACAAGTCGTCGCCGTGCTCGAGCTCGGTCGCCAGTTCGGTCAGATTCCAGATGTGCATGCTGCCGAGATCAAGGTTCGTCGAACCGACGAGCAGTAGCCGGTCCTCGCGGCTTGCGGACGCCAAGCGCCCGACGATCGCGGGATCGACGTGCTCGTCGATGTAGTCGTCGAGCGCGCTTCGGTCGAAGAATGCCGGCCGCCACGGCAAGAAGAAAAACGTCGCTTTGACAATGGCCCAATCGTCGTCGACTTGCTCGTAAAGCTCGATGACCTGCTCGTGCGAATGCGCGTCGCCGAGGAACGCGAACGGCGCGAGCAACGCGCCCGTGCTGATTCCGGTGACCACGTCGAACTCCGGCAGCCGCAATGCGGGGTCTTCCACCGTCCTCCACCCCGACAGCACTCCCGCGCCGAACGCGCCATACTGCCCACCGCCCGAGAGCACGAGCACGTCGAGTGACACGCGCGTCCCAAGCTCGGTCTCGTTCAACTTGCGCAGCACGCGCCGCGCCAACGTGTCAACAATCGTCGAACGCACCCGGCCCTGTTCGACCGCGTGCCGAGCGCGATACTCCGGCAGACGCACTACGTTCAGCGTTCGTGCTGGCGCGCTGCAGGTCGCGCACAGCGCTAGAACCAGGGAGATCAATGCCGCGAATCCGGGACGCCTCATCTGTCTTCCATCGAATGCGTTCATGCCGCAGCTGCGCTCCTCAGATCCTCACGTCACGGGCCCAACGACGATCGCAGGGCCAAGCTCGCCGGTTTTGTCCACGGCGATCGCGGTCCGGAGGACTACTCGATGCTGAGCTCGACGGCGTTCGAGAAGTTCCCGGGAGTCGGACCTGGCTTGATCGCCAGCTCTTGAACGACGAGATCCACAGGGGCGGGCAGGTTCGTCGGTATGGTCAACACCTTCGTGTCGGGAATCACTGCGAAAGAAACGAACGTCCACGGCAAGGCCAGGTCGATCAACACGGCGCCGTAGGGTGACAGCAGTCGCTCGCCGGAGGCTGTGCCGATCAGCAGGAACACGTACAGGCCCGAGGTGCCCGTCGTCGCGAACGTGAGCAGTCCTCCGGGTTCGAAATCTCCGGTGACTTCGAGATGCACGTGGTCGAATTCGTAGGCACCCATGTCGACCACCATCGACCGGTCCAAGTTCCCATCGAGCAGTCGAGGGTTGCCGGCGACGTCCGAGCCGGCCGGAAGCAAGCCCGGGTCTCCGGCATCCACGCCGGGCGAGACGGGCTGAAGGGAATAGTCACCGGCGGCGGGATCGACGAACAGGGGATCCACATCGAGGAGATTCCCGGTGTTGTCTCCCGTGATCGTGCAGTCGCTCGTGTCACCGACGAGGTTGTAGCCTTTGGACGTGAACGCTCCGTAGCAGTCGGGTCCCGGGGACCCGAGGTTTCCGGCCACGATTGTCAAGTGCAGCTCCGTCGTTGCACCGCTGGAATTGACGACTCCTCCGCCGCTCGGGGCGGAGTTGCCGGCGATCGTCGAGGCGCTGAGAGTGGCTTTGGTGCAGCCGTCGACGAGGTACATTCCTCCACCTTCGACGAGCGCGTCGTTGGCGAGGATCGCGGAGTCGTTGACAAAGATCGAATTCCACCAGCAGTCACTTCCGCCGAAAATGCCTCCTCCATACAAGCCGGCCCGGTTGCGGCTGATCTCGCTCCTGGTGACGAAGACCCCGCCGGAGCCGTTGTCGTTCCGCTGGTAGATCCCTCCTCCGCTGCCGGCCGCCTCGTTCTCGCTGACGATGGAATCGATGACTGTCGTTTGGCCAGCGGCTGGATCGGAAGCCCGGCAGAAGACCGCGCCGCCGTTCCCGCCGGACCGATTGCGCAGCAGCTGGCTGCGCACGAGATCAACGGAGGCGACCATGTAGATTGCGCCGCCGTGCCGCCCGGCAGCGCTGTCCGAAAGAATGGAATCTTCGATCTTCAGATACCCGTCGTAGCCGTTGTAGATCGCTCCGCCGTCGAAGATCGCGGAGTTGGACGCAACCACGCACCGGTGCAGCTCGACGAGGCAATCGTCATCCAACGCACCGGCGCCGCCGCTGTGACTGCTCTGATTGAAGCGGAAAATGCAGTCCTCCAGGATCAGGTACCCGCCCGTACCGTTGAAGAAACCGGCGCCAAAGCTGGCGGTGTTGAACTCGAACAGCGAGTCACGAATCGACAGGAAGTCGTTCCTGGAGCGACAATAGTAGTTGCTAATTCCGCCCCCGGATTGTGCGTCGTTGCCGATGAACAAACAGCGTTCGACCCTCGTGATGCCGCAGGTGAGCAGTCCGCCTCCGTCGTCCGCAGTGTTTCCAGCGACCAGGCAATCGGCAAGGGTCAACACGCCATCGTCCCTGGAGTTCTCGCTCCCGACCCGGATTCCGCCTCCGTACTGCGCCTTGCCATGGATGATCGAGAGTCCCGTGATCGCAGCCGTGCTTCCCGGATTGATGACGAAGACCGAACCGGCGGAGGCCCCGTCGACGATCGTCGCCCGGTACCCGGCGGTGCCGATCAGCACGAGATTCTTGTCGAGGACGACGTTTTCCACGTAGGTCGCCGGAGCGATGTGGATCGTGTCACCATCGGAAGCCGCAGCGACCGCGAACGTGATGCTGCAGAAGGGATCATTCGGGCCGCCGGTCCCCGTGGCGCAGCCGGCGTAGTTTGCGTCGACGTACCAGTCCGCGGCGCGCGCAGTGCCAGAGCAGATCAAGACTGCGACTACCGCCATCGCAACAGAGCCGATCGGTGCTCGGCTGGCTGCAGTTCTCCAGCGCTCTGGAGCTCGGGAATCACAAGCAACAGGGTTGATCGCCTTTTCGGAGGACGAAAGACCTGAGTCCGAGTATTGCAGCGCACGACGAATCATGGGTAGCCCGATCCTTGGCGTAGGAAACCGACGGCCGCTGCCGGTCAGATCCCGGCGACGGATCGCGATGAGGCGATCGGATGGGAGAAACGCTTCCCGGAGAATAGCACCGGTCCGCATCGATCGGCCAGGCTCAGTGCGCTCGTACGGATGCTGCCAGGTACGGACGCCACGGATTGTTTGTGGGTTTGGGGCACGCAATGCGCGTTCTCCCCTGACACGCGGACCAAGCGGTCCACGATCCGGTCGTTCCGCAACAAGGGAGGAGTACCGATGGACGTTCGTCGAACACTGCTGGTGGTGGCAGCCTTTGGAAGTTCGTGGGCGCTCGCGGGTGCCCAGGGAACCTGGCGTGTGAGCATCGACTCGTCGGGGGGCCAGGGAAACGGCTGGAGCTATGAGGCAGCGATCTCCGCCGACGGCCGTTTCGTGGCATTCGCCAGCAAATCCAGCAACCTGGTGCCGGGCGATACCAACGGCGTTGACGATGCCTTCGTCCACGACCGCCAGACCGGGACGACGACCTGCGTGAGCGTCAGCTCCGCCGGCGGGCGGGGGGACGACTCGAGCTCCGGCACCAGTATCTCGGCCGACGGCCGGTTCGTGGCGTTTCACAGCGACGCCACCAATCTGGTGGCGGGCGACACCAACTTCGTTGCCGACGTGTTCGTCCATGACCGCCAGACCGGTACCCCTACTCGCGTGAGCGTCGACTCTTCGGGACGCCAGGGGGACCGCCACAGCCTCCTTCCCACGATCTCCGGCGACGGCCGCTTCGTGGCGTTCTACAGCGACTCCCTCAACCTGGTGCCAGGCGACACCAACGGCGTGATGGACGTGTTCGTCCATGACCGCCAGACCGGCACCACAACTCGCGTGAGTGTCGATTCTTCCGGAAGCCAGGGGGACTTCGACAGCGGCAATACCAACACCAATGCCTCGATCTCTGCCGACGGTCGCTTCGTGGCATTCGACAGCTATGCAACCAATCTGGTGTCAGGCGACACCAACGGCCGGGGTGATGTCTTCGTCCACGATCGTCAGACCGGCGCGACGACGCGCGCGAGCATCGCCTCGTGGGGGTTCCAGGTGAACGACCACAGCTCCGAGCCCTCGATCTCTGCCGACGGTCGCTTCGTGGCGTTCGCGAGCCGGGCAAGCAACCTAGTACCGGACGACCATAACTACGTGCCGGACGTATTCGTCCACGACCGCCAGAGCTGGACGACGACCCGGGTGAGCGTGGACTCGTCGGGGAGTCAGGGGAAATACTCGAGCCTCGCGCCCTCGATCTCCGCCGACGGCCGTTTCGTGGCGTTCTACAGCTACGCGAACAACCTGGTGCCGGGCGACACGAACAGCGTGTCCGACGTGTTCGTCCATGACCGCCAGATCGGAACGACGGCCCGGGTGAGCGTTGACTCCTCGGGTAGCCAGGGAGACGAATCCAGCTTTTTTCCCTCGATCTCCCCCGACGGCCGCTTCGTGGCGTTCGAAGGCAGCAACCTGGTACCGGGAGACACCAACGGCTGGCTTGACGTATTCGTTCACGGACCCTACCTCACCCTGGAGGTAATCCCGGAAACCGTGGCGCCGGGCGGCTCCCTCGTGTTCACCACCTGGAAAGGGCTCGTCGGGGGCAGCGCACTGCTGTACGTCGTGGACCTCAACGGAACGCCAATGTTCTTGCGGATCTGGTTCGGCTCGTTTGACGCCCTTGGGCTCTTCACGGCTTCTGCCGCCGTGCCGCCGGGTCTTTCGGGAAGCGTGTTGACGTTCATGGTCTTCGGCTACGCACCCAACGGCAAGGTGGACTTCACCAACCGCGAGGTGGTGACGTTCCAGTGAGCTCCTTTCCGGGGGAACTCGGGCTCCGCGGTGCCCCCGCGAGCGGCGGGTCACACTCGCAGGTGCAAAATTCTGCTCGCGACTCAACACCGCCCGGGTCGTCGCTCTCCCGCGCGGACGTGAAGTGGCCAGTGCATGATCCGGGGTTGGTCGACCGGTCCCCACGCTCGTTCGAGCGCCCGGAGGAACCGCTCGACCGGGTCGAAGCCGCGCTGGTCGATGAAGCACTGGACCGCGGACCAGGTCCGGAGGAATCCGCCAAGCTCCTTGATCGTCATCGGCTTCTCGACCGAGAACGACGGCAGGGCAAACTCCTCGAACGGGAATTCGAGGCTTCGATAGCCCTCCTCCACCAGCGTCCTTTCGGGGGACCAGTACGGCCCGACGGTTTCCTGGTGAAAGCGGACCAGCATCTCATCGAGCGGCGACTCCATCCGCAGGCGTCCGTAGCACCACACCGCGAGTACGCCACGAGGCACGAGCACGCGCTCCGCCTCGCGATAGAACGCGGGCCGATCGAACCAGTGCACGGCCTGTGCGACGGTGATGAGGTCAACGGATGAATCGGCAAGGCCCGAGCCTTCGGCGCACGTGACGCGATAGTGGATCCGCGGATGCGGCCTTGCTTCAGCGATCTGCGCGGCGCTCGCATCGGTCGCGACGACCTCTTCGAAATGGGCGGCGAGCCCCTCGGCGGCCTGTCCATTGCCGGTCCCGCAATCCCACGCAAGTTTCCGCGACGGCGCGCGCTCGGCCAGAGCCGCGAACAACGCCTCCGGGTAACGCGGCCGGAATCTCGCGTACGCCCCGGCGACTCTCGAGAAGTGATTCTCGAAGACCATCTTTCTCCGCGCACTCTGCGTCTCTGCGGTGAATCCTCGTCGCGCGACTCACAACAGCAGCTTGGCGTCGAGAACCACGAGACCGTCTCCCCTGGGTTGAACGCGGACCGGGTTCAAGTCGATCTCACGGATGGCAGGAACCTGCTCCACCAGCCGCGACACGCGCTGCAGCAGCTCGATCACGGCGTCCTCGTCCGCGGGCGGGCTCCCGCGGAATCCTGCGAGCAGCGGATACCCTTTGATCGAGCGCACCATCTCGCGCGCGTCCTGGTCGGACAGAGGAGTCATCCGGAACACGACGTCCTTCCACAGCTCGACGGCCACACCGCCGAGACCGAACGCGATCAGCGGCCCGAAGGTCGGATCGAGAGTCATGCCCACGAAGATCTCGATCCCTTGCGAGCACATCCGCTGAACGACCACCGAGCACCCGGGATCCTGGCCCGACGCGGCCTCGAAGATCTTCTCTGCGGCCCGATGGACCTGGCGTCGATCCGTGAGGTCGAGCTTTACTCCACCGACGTCCGATTTGTGGATGATCACCCGTGAGGCGAGCTTGACGGCAACCGGATAACCGAGGGCTTCCGCCGCCCGCGCCGCCTCGTCCGGTGCCCGGCAGACGACGCTCTTCTGCACGTCGATGCCGGCAGCGGACAGGATCTCCTCCGCCTCATGAGCCAGCAGCCATCCCGGACCCTGGCTTTGGAGATGTCTCGTGCAGGCCGAAACCGCCGAAGGCGCATCGAGGTCCGCGAACTCCTGGACGACCCCTGCAGGCCGGTGTCGCAACTTCGAGTACTCGAACGCGCGCGCCAGCGCCCGCGCCGCGGACTCCGGGAAACGGAACGACGGGATCGCCTCGTCCGCGCTCGACAGAGGCGATGCCATCCCGCGCATCGACATGAAGCTTGCGAGCAGAGGCTTCCTGCGTCCGCTCCGTGCCTCTGCGCGACCGTCGCGGATGGCCTGCGCGATCACCTGCTCGTCGGCCTCGCCGGCCGGGATGTACAGGACGATCACCGAGTCGATGCCGTCGTCATCGAGCAGCGCCGGCAGCGCGAGCCGGTATTCCTCGACCCCCGCGGCGGCGATCATGTCGACAGGATTGCGCACGCTCGCACTGGGCGGCAGGAACTCCTGGAGGCGCGCCTGGGTCTTCGGGGTGAGAGCCGGCAGCGCGAGCCCGCGCGCCTCGCAGGCGTCCGCACACAGGATCGCGGGACCTCCGGCATTGGTGAGGATCGCGACGTTGGGACCGGTCGGCAGCGGCTGGTGCGCCAGCACCGACGCCACTTCGAACATCTCCTCCAGAGTGTCGAGCCGCAGAACGCCGGTCTGGCGGAACAGCGCGTCGGTCCCTTCGTTGCTCGACTTGAGCGAAGCCGTGTGCGAGCCCGCTGCCTTCTGACCGGACGCGGACCGACCGCCCTTCACCGCGAGGATGGGCTTCTTGCGGCTCACCCGGCCCGCGATGCGGGCGAACTTGCGCGGGTTGCCGAACGACTCGAGGTAGAGGAGGATCACCTCGGTGCGCGAGTCGTCCTCCCAGTACTCGATCAGATCGTTGCTGGAGAGGTCCGCCTTGTTGCCCATGCTGACGAACATCGACAGGCCAAGGCCCAGGGTGCGCGCGTATTCGAGGATGGCGACTCCGAGTGCGCCACTCTGCGACGCCATCGCCACGTTGCCGGCGAAGGCGTGCGAGGATCCGAACGTGGCGTTGAGCGCGACCTTCGGGTCGGTGTTGACGATTCCGAGGCAGTTGGGCCCGACCATGCGGATGCCGCGGGCTCGGATCTTCGCGACCAGCTCGTCCTGAACGCGGCGCCCCTCCTCGCCGACCTCCGCGAAGCCCGCGGTCAGGACGACGAGTCCTTTCACGTCCTTGGCGATGCAGTCGTCGACCACCTTCAACACGAGGTCGCGCGGCACCGAGATCACGGCGAGGTCGAGGCGGCGAGGAATGTCGCGGACGCTCGGATACGCGGGGATCGACGCGACGACGTCGGCCTTCGGATTGACGGGAAACACGGCTCCCTGGAAACCGTCCGCGATCAGATTGCGCAGCACTCTCTGGCCGACGCTGCGCACCTCGCGCGAGGCGCCGACGACCGCCACCGAGCGCGGCCTGAACACGAAATCGAGGCCGGCACGGCTCCCGTCGCGCGCGTCCGTCTTCAGGGTCTCCACGACCGGGTCTCTCGACGGCATCACGGTGGATCCTTCCGGAAAAGCAAAGCGCCGATCTCGACCGGCTCACAGCCCGTCGCGCGATCCTACCCTCCTTCCCTGCGGACGCGCGCAGGAGGATGATCGCCGAATGACCACCGCATGAAGGACCCGTCTGGAAGCACAAGCTCGAAGGAGGGACCGGCACTGTCGGCAATCACTGCTTGGAGCACTCGGCCTGCTTGCACGCGCAGGCCTCCCCGCAGCCGCATTCTTTCATCGACTTCAGCTCTTCGGCCGTGCGCGCCTTCCGCGGATCCTGGTGAAGAATGACCGAATTGCGCTTCTTGAAGCAGAACGGCTTGAACGACGGGCTCTTCTCGTTGTGACACTCAAGACAGATCTTCACCGGCGGGCTTGCGACGATCTCGTCTTCGGGGATCTTCACGTAGCCTTCCTGCTCGCTTTCCGCGGCGGCCGCCAGACGAACCTTGGCGTGATTCTCGCCCGGACCGTGGCAGCTCTCACACTGCACGCCGGCCTCCGGCTGGAATCCCTTCTTGAGATTGGCAGGGTCTTCCTTGTAGGCCGTCACGTGACACTGAAGGCACTCGGCGCTCTTCTGCGGATCCTGGATGTTGCGTTCCGCGGCCGCCTTCTTCGCTTCCTCGGTCGCCAGAGTGGCGAAGGCCTTGGCGTGCTTGCTCGCCTCCCATTTCTGGAACTGCTCGCCTTTGGAAGTCGCGGAATGACAGTTCTTGCAGGCCTTGGAGCCGATGTACCGGTTCTTCGCGGGCGCGGGCACCGCCGGATCGGCCGGTGAGACGCCGGCCGTCACGGCGATCGGCAGGAACATCAGCGTGAGCACCAAGAGGCTCTTTCCACCGACGGCAATTAGCGAGTTCATGAGTGGCTCCTCTGCTTCTGTCCCGGACATTCGTGGCGAGAGTTACGCATCGGAACGGTGCAAACAGGGTTCCACCAGCCCGTCAGGACCACCGGTGGAGCGGACGAAGTCTCGAGCGTGCCGTAGCGGCCCGGGGAACGGATCTTGCACCCGCAAGAGTCTTCGAGCCCTCATGTGTGGAGAAGCCTGCGTGGGAACACTCCCTGCTTTCACGACTGCGGAAATCTCTCCACCGTTGGGGAAGGTTTCCCGTGCCCTCCGATGCATGACGGTGGCGCTGGGACTTGCGTCGGGCGTTCTTGCGTTGCGCGCACCCGGTCAGGAGGTGGACCATTGCAAGAGCTGCCATCCTGAGGTCTCCGCGGCGGAATTGGGGCGACCTCACGAGCTCGCCGGGATCCGTTGCACGGACTGTCATGGAGGCGACTCCACCAGGGAGTCACAGGAGGAAGGCAAGGCCTCTTCCACCGGATTCCGGGCCGGGCTCGATCGCCAGGCCGTGGTCGAAATCTGCGGGCGCTGCCACTCGGACGTGGGCCGGATGAACTCCTTCGGAATCCCGACGGATCAGCTCGCCCGTTATCTCACCTCGCGCCATGGCAAGGCGTTGTTCGACGATTCGAGCGAAGACACCGCCACCTGCAGCGACTGCCACGGCTCCCACGGAATCCAGGGACCCGAGAAGGCGGAAAGCCCGGTCCACCCCAAGAACGTGCCCGCGACGTGCGGGCGCTGCCACAGTGATCCTGGATTCGCGGAAAGAACCGGCCTTCGAGGCGACGTCGGGCAGCTCTTCGTCGAGAGCGTGCACGGCGATCTCCTTCTCCTCAAGGGCGACGCCTCGGCTCCTCAGTGTGCGACCTGCCACGACTCGCACGGCTCGGTTCCTTCCGGTTTCGGCGAGGTCAGCGCCGTCTGTGGGAAGTGTCACGTGGAGCAGGAGGAATTCTTCCTTCGGAGCCCGCATGCGCCTCTGCTCGAGCAAGGCGAGTTCGCGGGCTGTGTGGTCTGCCACGGAGATCACCACGTGCTGAAGGCCGACCCGAGGATCTTCGATCGGATCTGCAAGCTGTGCCACGAGGAAGGCCAGAAGGCCGTCCAGGTGCGGCAGGCGCTTCAGGATCAGCTCCGCCTCACGAAGGAACGATTCGAGCAGGCGGAAAGAAAGCTCGCCCTCGGCTTCCAGAAGGGAATCGCGACTCCCGACGATCAGGTTCTCCTCGAGAGCGCGCGGGCCGCTCTCGAACGCATGGCGCCGGCGCAGCATTCGCTGAGCCCCGAGCTTCTGCAGCCCATCGCGGACGAAGCCGCCACGCTGATGGGACGCCTCGACGAGATTCTCGATGCCGCGGCGACCCGGGAAACCCGCAAGCGCGCCGCCATCCTTCCGGTCGTGCTGTTCTTCGTGTTGATGAGCCTGGGGTTCTTTCTGCGCTTCCGGCGCATTCACCGAACGCAATGGAGCGAAGGCGATGAAGGATGAAACACCCAAGTGTTGCAACGGCGTCTCAGGCGACCTTGGGCGCCGGGATCTCCTGGACTCTCTGCTGATCGTCGGCGGAGCGGTCTGGTGTGCGGGCGTCGCGGTCCCTGCGGGAATGTTCCTGTGGCCGGTGCGCGAGTCGGGTCCGGGCGCGGAGTACGCGCGCGCCGGCCCGGTGAAGGACTTTCCCGTCGGCGGCGCCCGGATGGTCCAGCACCAGGGCAAGCCGATCCTGGTGCTGCGCGTCTCGGAAGACGAGTTCCGGGCGTTCTCCGCCGTCTGCACTCATCTGGGCTGCGTCGTCCGCTGGGACGATGCCTCGCGCAGGATTCATTGCCCTTGTCATGCCGGCTTTTTTGCCGCGGATGGAAGCGTGATCAGCGGGCCCCCGGAGCGCCCGCTGCCCGCCTACCGAGCCGTCGTCGCCGGTGATGAGCTGAGGATCTACGGATGAGCCTCAAAGCCGCCTCTTCGAGCTGGTTGTCCGACCGGTATCCGATGAAAGCGATCCGAGAGGTCCTGTCTCGCCAGGCGCACAAGCTCCTGCCACGTCACGTCGGCTGGTTTCACACTCTGGGGGGAATGCTGGTCTTTCTCACGGCCCATCAGATCGTGACCGGCATTCTTCTGATGGTTTACTACCGACCCAGCCCCGAAGCGGCGCACGAGTCGGTGCGCTTCCTGATGACGAGGCCCTCGTTCGGATGGCTCATCCGAGGGCTGCACTCATGGGGCGCGAACCTGATGATCCTCCTGCTCCTGCTCCACATGGTTCGCGTCTTCGTGATGGGTGCGTTCAAGAAGCCGCGCGAGCTGACCTGGGTGGGCGGCGTGATCCTGTTTTTCCTGGCGCTGTGCTTCGGTTTCACCGGGTATCTGCTTCCGTGGGACCAGAGAGCCTATTGGGCGACGACCGTCGGGACCGAAGTGGCCCATTCCCTCCCGTGGGTGGGGCCCGCCATCGCGAACCTTCTTCGGGGCGGCGACGCCGTGGGCGCGGAGACGCTCGGCCGGTTCTACGTGGCTCACGTCGTGGCGCTTCCCTGGCTGCTGGTGTTCCTGGTGGTCCTGCACATCGTCCTGATAAGGATGCAGGGTCTTGCCCCGCTCGACCCGGTCGGGAAGGGGGAGCACCCCGAAGGAAGCGACGCGATCCCGTTCTCTCCTCACCACGTGAGTCGCGAGCTGGTGATCTTCCCGCTGCTGTTCGCGCTGATCCTGACCCTCGTCATTCTGTACCCGCCGGAAGTGGGAGAACCTGCCGATCCATTCGCGACTCCGGAAGGGATCAAGCCCGAGTGGTACTTCCTGCCGACCTACCAGCTCCTCAAGTACTTCCCAAAGCTCCCGGGCCTCCTGTTGTCGGCGCTGCCTCCCCTGCTTCTCCTGGTCTGGCCGTTCCTGGACCGGGGAAAGAGGCGGCGTCCTTCGGAGCGCAAGGTGAGTGTCGCGATCGGACTGATCGCCCTGGTCATCTTCGGAGTTCTCGGATGGATCGGGCACCTTTCGGAGTCCGAGAGAACCTGGTTCGGCCACAGCCATCACTTCGACATCTTCGGAGTCCCTCACCGGATCGAGCAACCGCGGGACCAGCCAGGCCCCCCCGCCGGCGAGACCTCACCTGGCGCTACCACCGACAACGGCCGATGAGTTTCATGCTCGGGACTCTGGCGATGTCCACGTTCATGCGGTGCGGTCGATTCGGCGGTCTCTTAATCCTATGGCTGGCCGCAGCGTCCCCGGTCGCCCTCGGTCAGGAACCGGGAGAAGCACAAGAGGTCGACCAGGACTCGTGCGGAACCGACCTCCCTGAGGATTCGCAAGAGGCCTTGCGCAGCGCCTTCGCGGAGGAACCTGAGAAGGCTGAATCGCGGTTCCCGGTTCATGGATCGTTCTCCCTGCAATATCGCTTTCGGAAGTCCCACGACGAAAGCGACCACGATCTTCACAGCGTGCTTGCCCTGGACGTCGGGGAGGAGACTCAGAACCCGGTCCGCTTTCATTTTCTTGGCCGGGTCACGGCGGACCTCGATGGAATCTCGGAGGATGACGAGTCCTCCGCATTCGACGGTCTCGTGGATGTCTTCGATCAGTCCGTCGTCGGTCTGATCTACGAGTGCTCTCTGGACTTCGACGGACCCGCTCCGATCGAAGTCATCCGCCTGGGCCGCCAGTCCCTGATCGACACCCCCGTCGTCGCCGGCCTCGACGGAGCTCTCGTGGAGAGTGAGCCCTTCGGAAAGCTCGAGGCAACCTTGGGTGCCTACGGCGGGTTGCCGACCCACCTCTACGAGTCCTCCTACGAAGGCGACCTCCTGGCGGGAGCCTATGCGCAGGCCCGGCCCTGGCGGAGCGCCAGACTTCGCGTGGACTGGATGCACGTCGATGACGAGCGGGAGGGTCTGGGATTCGACGACGACCTGTTCGGAATTGGCTTCTGGCAGGGAATCGGCGGCTCGATGCAGGTCGACGTCAGGGCCACGTTCCTGGAGGAGGCGAGCCGGGACCTCCGGCTTCTCGCGACCTGCCAGCACGCACCGACGGAGCTTCGGGTACAGGCGTCCTACTACGAGCTGTTTCACACCCAGCGGCAGGCCTCGATCGAGATCGATCCGTTCTATTCCTCGGCGCTGGACTACTTTCCCTACCGGCAGGCCGGACTCAGTGTGGCGAGAAGCTTCGGCGAGTGCTTCGACGTCGCCGCAGGAACGGACGTTCGTCGCTTGCGAGAATCGGGGGACACAGGTCCCTTCAACCGGGAATTCGAGCGCTACTACCTTGCACCGACCTTCCATGACTTTCTCGTCGACGGAACGGACCTCACGATCACGGGAGACCTTTGGGACGCCGACGACGATGCGACGGCCGCGGTGGGTGTCGAGCTGCTGCGTACGTTCAAGGAATCGCTCGACGCACGGATCGGCAGCTCGTACGCCCTGTTCAAGCAGGACTTCTACGACGTGTCCGAGCGCTTCGACGTGCGCACGTACTACCTGAGTATCGACTGTCGGGCGTCGAAACGACTGCGCCTCGCCGGCAGGTACGAGCTGGAGCTTGACGACTTCGATACCTATCACAATCTCAGGATCGGTGCGACATGGACTTTCTAAGACGACGGACCAGGCTCTTCGCCCTCGTTGTCGCGCTGTCGGCCGGCACCTGCGTGCTCGTCGAGAAGGGCGATCGATCGGAGCCGTCCTTTCCCCACATCCTTCACGGGGAGGAGAACGGGCTCGATTGCACCACCTGCCACCGAACCGCCGAGAGCTCGGCCGAGGCGGGCATGCCGGTTCTCCGGCAGTGTCTTCTCTGCCATGCGGAGATGGATGAGGAGAAGACTCCCCAGAAGCGCGCGGACTTCTTTTTCGAAGGTGAGTCGGTCAAGGGCTCGCGCCTGGCCTCGATCCCGGACGAGACGATCTTCTCGCACCAGACCCACGTCGTCGACTACGGCGTCGCCTGCTCGGCCTGTCACGGAGAGGTCGACAAGAGCACGTCCCTTCCCGCGCCCCGCGTGACGATGGCGGACTGCACGGCCTGTCATGTGCGCGCAGGTCGAACGGACGAGTGCTCCGTCTGTCACAAGGAGATCCGAGAAGACGTACCTCCGGCGAGCCATCGAACCGACTGGGATCTGCTGCACGGGTCCTGCTATCGGAACGGGACCACCGAGGCGCAGAGCCAGTGCTATCTGTGTCACGGCCAGGCTGACTGCTCGTCCTGCCACCACGACCGGCCTCCGCGGGATCACAACAACTTCTTCCGCCAGCGCGGACATGGAATCGCGGTCAGCATCGACCGCAATCGATGCTCCGTCTGTCACAAGACCGACTCCTGCGACCGCTGTCATCAGGACACGCGGCCGCGAAGCCACGTCGGCGCCTACGGGTCGACGAAGAACCGCCACTGCCTCGAGTGTCATTTCCCGCTCTCGAACCAGTCGTGCATCACCTGTCACAAGGGAACGCCGAGCCACCTCCTCGCCACCCCCAAACCTCCCGACCACTTTCCGGGGATGAACTGCCGGCAATGCCACGGTCTTACGGCTCCGCTCCCGCACGTGGACAAGGGCGACAACTGCAATGCCTGCCATCGGTGATCGGGAAGAATTCCCCGATCGCGGGCCAGTGACTGCCAGGGTTTCGCCACGGCGACGAAGACGGCCCTTCCCCGCAGAGAGAGCAAGCCGAGGCACATCGGTTGCATCTCCCTGGCCGGCGGAAGACAACGAACGGGCTTGCGAACCCATGGAGGTGTCTCGTGAACGGGAAGAGACGCGCCCTTTTCAACGGACCGTTGCCCTGCAATGCCGGGGTGATCGGGGCCGGCATCCTGCTTCTCTCCCTCGCGGCAGGTTGCGAGGGCGAGCGCGGTTCGCCGGGGAGAAGCGGCGCTGGCGCGCCGCCTCCGGATCTTCCGACCGAGCTGGATCCCGAGGACGACCTTCCCGGGGTGGTCGCCGAGATCACCAAGGTCGGCGGCGCGAGCGGAGCCGACGCGACGTTCCAGCCGGGAGACAAGGTCTCCGTCACTTTCGCATTGACGATGAACGATGGAACCGACCTACCGCTCGATCAACTCGACTCCGGCGGGATCTACCTGTCGGGTCCGACGTTCAACTACCAGCGGGTTCTGGAACGGCAGTCAGACGTCATCACTGCGTCCAGGAAGAACACGGACGGCACCTACACCTATACCTTCGCCGCCCGGATCCCGGGCACGTACCTGCCTCCGCTCAATGACACCGACTCGATCACCGACGGCGAGCTTCAGGGCACGGCGCTGCTCGCCGGAACCTACACCGTCGGACTGGAGCTCTACAAGAACTACACCGTGGAGAGCGAATCGTTCCGCGACGTTGGAAACGCGACTCTTGACCTCCTCTTCGGCGGGGCGACGACCATCGATCGTCGGGAGCTGGTGAGTCTTGAAAACTGCAATCAGTGCCACCAGCAACTGCGTGTCCACGGCGGGATCCGGCGCGACACGCGCCTGTGCGTGCTCTGCCATACGGCCGGTGCGGAGGACGGCAACGACCCATCCGTGGAGAACGGCACGCCCGGGCAGAGCATCGAATTCAAGGTGATGGTGCACAAGATCCACAACGGAGAGCATCTCCCGTCGGTGCTGGGAGTTGCGACGAAGACCGATGGCACTCGAAACTACGCGGCCACGCCCGAGCCCTATCTTCTGATCGGATTCTCGAATCGCGTGTCCGATTTCTCCGAGGTCGCCTTCCCGGTGTTTCCCAACCTGAACACACCGATGCCAAGGGATGCCGGATACTCCGCTCTGGGTTCGACGGAGAAGGCCCTGGAAGACAGCATCCGTACCGGAGTGACCGACTGCGCCAAGTGTCACGGGGACCCGGATGGCTCGGGTCCGCTCCCACCGCCGGCGGAGGGTGGCATCGCGTATTCCCAGCCGTCACGGCGGGCGTGCGGTTCGTGCCATGACGACATCGTCGACTGGAACGGTCCGTACACCGCGAACACGCAGACGATGCCGGCGCAGAGCACGGATTCCGCGTGCACGATGTGTCACGAGATCTCGGGCAGCGCGCTCGACGTCGTGAACGCGCATGTTCATCCGCTCCATGACGTCGTCTACAACCCGGGTCTCCGGTTCGAGCTGTCGAGCCTGGAAGAGGCTGGCTTGAACGACGCTGACGGCACCTTCGATCCCGGCGAGAAGGTCGCCATCACCTTCAGGATGAAGAACGACTCGGGTGCCGACGTGCTGCCCTCCGAGATCGCCTCCGTCTCCACGGTGGTCAACGGGCCGGTGAACAATCGCAACCTTCTGCTCAGCACGTCGATTCCACTTGCGGCGCTGAGCGGTTCGCCGCCCTACACGCTTAAGGTGCCGATGCCCGTGCTTCTCGAGTACCTGAAGGACGACAGCGGTGCGGACGACGAGTTCCCGACGGATTTCTTCCCTCACTGGAACGTTTCCGGGGCGCTGACCGCCGTTCTCGTGCGCACCGCAACCGGCGCGGCCAGCAGCGATCTCGCCGAAGCTTCGCTTGCACTGCAGAACTACGCCGACGTGTCGAGCACGTCAGGCTTCGCTCGCGACCACTACGTCGTGCTCGACGACGACACGTCCCAGGAAGAGTATGTGCAAGTGGCCCTCGTCGACGGGAACCGTCTGTGGTTCAAGTCGGCGCTTCGCGGCGATCATGGAGTCGGTGCCGGCGTCGTGCAGGTCATCCTCACATCCAAGAAGGAAGGAGTCGACTACACGCTGGACGCGGCCTCTGGAACGATCAGGGAGCTGATCGATTTCGGGGAAGGAAACGCCGTGATCGCCTCCTACACGACGGACTACGTGCTCCCCTCCAGGTATCCGCCCGCGTTCAACGACTCCCCCGGGCTCGATCGGAGCTTTGGCAAGTGGCGAGGACTGGACATCGCCGACGGCACCTACACCTTTGGAATCTGGGGCTCAAAAAATGTGGTGGTCACGCTGTACGGGGAAACCCAGACGTACCGCGGGACCTCGCATTCCGCGACCCAGATGTTCCTCGTCGGCTCCGCCACATCCGAGGAACACGAACCGATCATCTCCTCGGCCGCCAACTGCTACTCCTGCCACAACGATCTGTGGCTCCATGGAGGAGGACGCCGCGGCTTCGACACGTGCCTCTTGTGCCATGGGACCTCCGGACCGGAGGATCGGCCGCGGTACGTGGCCGCGAATGCGCCCGATACGCCGCAGCTCACGATCGAATTCCGCAACATGCTGCACAAGATCCACATGGGCGAGGACCTGACGTACGCCTCCGACTACAAGATCGTCGGCTTCGGCTCCGCCGCGTATCCCGACAACTACGGCCTCAACTCCTACGAGAGCGTCGTGTTCCCCGCGATGCCGGGCCGGGTCATGCAGTGCACCAAGTGCCACGGCGCCGAAAGCTCCACCTGGGAGGAGCCCGCGGAGCGCAATCATCCCACCCAGCCCGGAGTGCCGACCCGGTCGTGGCGGACCGTGTGCGGGTCCTGTCACGACTCCGGCGCCGCTCAGGCGCACATCGACATCAACACCAGTGGCACGGGGGTCGAATCCTGCGCAGTCTGCCACGAGAGAGGCGCGGACTACGACGTCTGGCTGGTGCACAAGACACGATGATGAACGAGGACCGATCCCGACGATCTGCAATCCTTCTCCGTCCCGCCGCGAAAGGGCTGGTCGCGGCGGGAGTCGTGTTGCTGCTTCCGCTGGCCGCGCTCTGGCTGGTGAAACCATGGAAAGGCCCCGCACTGTCCTCTCGACTCGATGCGAGGGCAGAGGGTGTCGCCGGCGCGACGGTGCTTGCGGGACAGGCGCGTGAAGCTTTCGAGGAACCGTCTTTCGGAGCTTTCATGACGGCGGACGGTCTCGATGCACCAGGTGGCGAAGGGGACGTCGACTCTACGGGTCAGGCCCTCGCGGGAACCGAGAGGTGGCATCGCGAGCGCTTTGAAGCAATTGCAGGGCAGGATCCGTCGGCGCTTGAGAGAATCGCGCCGGCGATCCTGGAGGGAGACGCAGGCCTGCCCGAGAGGATCGCCTTCCTGCAAGTCTGCTGGGAGAGGGACCCGATTCTCGGCGACGAGCTGTTCGCACTTGTTCTCGATCGGAACGGGGACGAACCGGCATTGCAGGAGAGCGCCTTCCACCACTTGCTGCGACGATCGAGCACTGATCAGAATGCGTGCGCCCGGCTCCATGAATCGGTTGTGATGAATCGTGCAATGCCCGTGAGACTGCGCTGCCGTGCCCAGCGCGCCGTGATGGAATCCGCGTCGCAGGAGGTGCTTGACCGTTACTTCCTGGACGCGGTGAAAGAGCAGGACGCCGCCGTTCGCCTCGCTGCGCTGCGCGGCCTCGAGAGGAACGACTCCCTCCGGGCCAGGCAGATCCTGGCCGGTGCGAGGTTGCGTCTATCCCTCCATCGACCCGAGGACCTGCAACTCGCAGGAGTGTCGCCGGCCGACCTGGAGAATCACGAAGAGGAACGCTAGCCAGGCGTCATTCCCGCGAAAGCGGGAATCCAGTTTCATGGACGGCAGGCGCGCGCAGAGTGAACGGCATTGGGGCTAGCCCGCGTTCTTCGCAACGACTTCCGCGCAGTAGGCCGACAGGGAATCGGCCCAGTGAGCCCGATCAGGGATGAGGGCTGTCCGCAGTATGCTTGCCGTTCATCCATGTCCGGAGCGGAGCTGTCGGGGCAGTCGACTGCTTCCACGACCAGGGAAGGCCATCCGCGCGATCGAAATGGAGTCTCCGATGCTTGCAGGGCGGACGATCGTTCTCGGCACAGTTGCAATACCGATCGCGATGCTGCGGTTCTTCATGCAAGGGTGGCTCGAGCCGCACGGCATCGCACCCGGCGTCGGCTCGCACTTCGCGAGTCTCTGGGTGCTTCTGCTCATCGCTCTCTTCCTGTTGTTCGGAGGCGCAGGCAGACGCATGGAGATCGGTTACTGGAACGCGGCACGATGGTTCTTTGCTCTCGCTGCATGGTGCGAGATCCTGGTGATCCTCGGCATCCTCATGAGCGACAAGCTCGGCAGGGAAACCTACTTCCAGGGACCCTGGGAGAGCGTCAAGCACAACTTCCCGACCGCGCGCGAGCACGCGATCGGCCACGTGCAGGGCTTCTGGTTCCGCCTTGTGTTCGAGCTGATCCTCGGTTTCCTCGTGTTCAAGGTCGCCCGCCGCTTCTGCTCCAAGTGTCACCCCGCGGCAACCACACCACCCTAACCCCAATGCCGTTCACTTTGGGGACTGCCGGGACCCCGCCGTCATTCCCGCGAAAGCGGGAATCCAGGCCGTTGATGCACCCAGTGCCTGCATACCGTGATTCCCGGGAATGCGGGAATGACGGCTAGTGAATGGCATTGACCCTAGTGGTCTGATGCAGAGATACGGCACCTTTTGCGCCGGATCTTCGAACCGCAGGCTTCGTTGCGCCTTCTCAGCAGGTTTCTCTTCAACCTGCATCACGGTCCGAATCTCTCGGCGGAAAAGGCACCTTATCTCTGTATCAGACCACTAGGACGGAGTGTCCGCCGCGAGGGGCTGCGTCTCGGCGTGGGTCTTGTCGAACTCGCCGGTGTCGGGGCTGCGGTTGACGAGATAGCAGGTCTTGCAGGGGCCGTAGGGGTCCTTGCCGTGCACGCGCCTTCGCATTTCGCGGTACAGGTCGTTGTTCCACTCCTGAGCGAAGCTCCTCCTGCTCTCCGCGACGTTGCCGTTGGCGTGGATCCCCGAGAGGCAGCAGGGGATCACGTGGCCGAACGGTCCGATGTACATCCGCTGCCACAGGAACCAGCAGCGAATGGGTTCCTTCCGGTGCAACGGTGTCTCCTCCTCGCCTTCGATCCTGAACAGCGGCGGGAAGTTGACCGAGAGCTGCAGCTCCTGTGCGACTGAACGCGCCTTGAGCAGACAATCGTTGGCGAGGCGCTTGCTCACCACGTCCTTGTTCAGCATGTCGTCGCGCAGGCCTTCCTCGAACAGAACCAGGTGCATCACCGTGACGTGCTCGCCGCCAAGGTCCTTGGCGAGCCTCAGGAAGTTCGGGAGCTCGCGGATCGTGCGCCCCATGATGATGGTGTTGAAGTGCAGCGGTGCGCGCCGCTCGGGCGGCAGCTCCATCCGGTACTTGTTGTAGCGACGCACGTTTGCGACCACTTCGTCGAAGTCGGCACCGACGCGGATCGCGTTGAAGGTGCGCGCCGTCGCGCCGTCGATCGACACGGTCAGGAGGCCCATGATGCGCGCCAGGCGCGCGCACAGCGCCTCGCCCTTCATCAGCGTCGCGTTGGTCACCATCTCGAGGCGCACGCCGAACCGTTCCATGTCCTTCAGCTTCTCGCCGATCTGCGGCGTCATCATCGGCTCGCCATAGGCGGAGAGCTGCACGGTCTCGACGGCGGGGTACAGCTCCTCGACGAGCTTCTGGTAGATCGGCTCCTCCATCCGCCAGTCGACGCCCTTGCCGTACGCCTGGTTGCAGAAGTCGCAACGGAGGTTGCACACCGTCGAGTTGGTGGTGTTGATCCAGGTCGGCAGGGAGTCGCAGACCTCGCGGTCCTCGCGCTCCGCCTCCTCCGCGTTGCGACGGTTTTGCGCCTTGAGCTCGCGGAGCTCTTCCGGCGAAGGGATGGATCCCCGGCGCACGCGTTCCGTGACTTCCTGAAGTCCATCGAGAAAGGCCATTGACTTCCTCTGCTGCTCGGCTCGCCGGTTCGCGCCTCTCAAATCTCTCATCGTTCGACACGGGACCTGAGCTGCCGGAAAAGTTCCTTCCTTTTAGCGCTGGATCGTCGAGGCGCCGGAGGGAATCTCCCCGAGCCTTGCGGAACCATGGACACGGGAGCCTCTACGCCTCAGGCCGCCAGGGTTCACTCGCCTCATCGCCGTCACCGAGCGTTCCGACCGACGGGCGTCCTGTCGATCATTCGCGTCCTGAAGCGGCGCTGCCGCGCCGCACTCCAAGGCACCTCCGGCGCCGGGCGATCGCTTCAACGCGAGGTTCTGTTCGAAAGCATTCGAGGAGGCGCGAAACGTTTCCAGACACGCGAACCGTCCGAGGAAGCTCGGAGAAACCGCGGTCACGCAAAGCACTCGAGGAGGCGCGGAGCGCCTTGGAGTGCGTGCGCCAGCACCGCTTTGGTTCGCGTACAAGGCAGCGGGCGGAATGCACAGAGGGGCAGGTGTTCGCGTGGTACGTTCGCGAACCAAAGCGGTGCTTCGCACCGCACTCCAAAAGGTCGGCGACGCCCTCTCGATCGATGAACCGCACTCCAATACTCCGGCGACGCCGGCTTCAACCGACACGGCAGCGCCGCTCTCCACCGCGTCCGCCGCACGGTTTTTGGAGTGCGGCGCGCCAGCGCCGCTTTGGTTCGCGTACAAGGCAGCGGGCGGAATGCATAGAGGGGCAGGTGTTCGCGTGGTACGTTCGCGAACCAAAGCGGTGCTTCGCACCGCACTCCAAAACGCTGACGCGTTCCCTGGCAGCGCGGAGGACTGCGCTCGAAGTTTTGGTGTGCGGCGCGAGAGCGCCGCTTTGGTTCGCGACCAAGAACCCCGTGTCTGCGTTCGGCGGCCGAGAGCTCCACGAACTCGCTCAATCGACGGATGCCGAGACGGCTTCCTTGTCGGTGTCGGTCGGCACGTAGACCAGCTGCTGCGAGTGCAGGTCTCGCCAGGCACCGGTGGCGAAGTCGACTCCGAGCGCGACGAGCCCCGGGATCACGAACACGAACAGCAGCGCCCCGTCCGCCACCAGAAGGACGTCGGGATCGTACTTGAGCTGCACCTCGATGGGCCGTCCCGAGTCGTTCAAGTAGACCGTCGGCTCCTCGACGTGCTTGTCGACGTTGAACGACTCGCCGTCCTTGACCGTGCGACCTTGAAAAAGGACGGTCTCGCCCGCGGGGTTGGTGACCAGCGTCACGGTCTGATGAGTGCCCCGCAGAATCGTGGCGCATCCGCTCAGCAGGATCCCCTGAGCCAGCCAGGCCAGCGTCCAGCAAAGGCCGTGGACACTCTTGTCGATCGTTCTACGCTTCATGGCACAACCTCCCCGCGATTCGAAGGATCCTTCATGCTTTCTGGTTACATTCTCGGCCCGTTCCGCGGGGCCTGCGCCCCTCTGCTGCGGCTTCGCGAAGCTTTTTCCTGAAAACAATCTTCCGCGTCTCAATTCAATCATTGACGGTTCCTTGCCTCTGTTGCTCGGGGGACCGCGCGCACACAAGACCCGGAAGAGCCCTGAAAAGAACGGAATTCATCTGCCCACCTCATGACCACCAAACTGCCGGCCGTCGTTCTCCACTCGCTGGAAGTGATGCTCCTCGCTTCACTTTCTTCTCCATCTCGCGCGCAGGAGGAGTACCGGCCCAAGGTGCAGGAGTCCTCGGACGAGGCGCGCTTCGCGATCGCGGGCTTCCAGAAGATGGAAGGGTTTGAAGTCGAGCTGTTCGCCGCGGAGCCCCTGCTCGCCAACCCCGTGATCTTCACCTTCGACGACCTGGGGCGCGCCTACGTGTGCGAGACCTTCCGTCACAAGGAGGGTGTCACCGACACGCGTGATCACATGGCCTGGCTGCTGGACGACCTCTCCTGCCGCACGGTGCAGGATCGCGTCGAGATGATCAAGCGCCTCGAAGCCGGCAGCCTCGAGCTTTACACCCGCCAGCACGAGCGCCTGCGACTCCTCGAGGACCGGGACGGCGACGGTGCCGCGGAGACCGCGACCGTGTTCGCGGACGGATTCCATGAGATTCCCGACGGCATCGCCGCCGGCGTGCTCGCACACGACGGAAACGTGTACTACGCCTGCATCCCGGACCTGTGGCTCCTGCGCGACGAGGACGGCGACGGCCGCTCCGACGTGCGCCGCTCGCTGCACACGGGCTACGGCGTCCACATCAACCTCCTGGGACACGACCTTCACGGGCTGTGCCTCGGGCCCGACGGGCGCCTCTACTTCTCGATCGGCGACCGCGGATTCCACCTCGAGCACGAAGGCAGGGTGCTCTCCTGCCCCGACACCGGCGCCGTGCTGCGCTGTGAGCTCGACGGTTCGCACCTCGAAGTGTTCGCGACCGGACTTCGCAACCCGCAGGAGCTCCTGTTCGACGAGTACGGCAATCTGTTCACCGGCGACAACAACTCCGACGGCGGCGACAAGGCGCGCCTGGTGCACGTGGTCGAGGGCGGTGACTGTGGCTGGCGCGTGGGTTATCAGTGGCTCGAGGGCAATCCCTCGCGCGGGCCGTGGAACGAGGAGAAGCTCTGGCATCCGCCTTTTCCGGAGCAGGCAGCGTACGTCATCCCGCCGATCGCCAACCTCGGCAACGGCCCCTCGGGATTTGCCTATCACCCGGGGACCGCGCTCAACGGCAAGCTGCAGCGGCACTTCTTCCTGTGCGACTTTCGCGGCGAGGAGTCGTTGAGCGGCGTGCACTGCTTCACACTCTCTCCACGTGGCGCCGGCTTCGAGCTCGGACCGGTCACGTCGTTCCTGTGGAAGTGCCTTGTGACCGACGTCGAGTTCGCCCCCGACGGCAATGTCTACGTCAGCGACTGGGTGCACGGCTGGGACAAGCTCGGCAAGGGGAGGCTGTACCGGATCCGACCCGCCGAAGGACCGACCGCCGCCTGCAAGCAGGTCGAGCAGATCCTGGCTCGAGGGCTCAAGCATTCCTCCGCGGAGGAATGCCTTTCGTTGCTCGAGCACCTGGACCAGCGCATCCGATGGCGGGCGCAGTACGAGCTTTCGCGGCGCGGCCCAGAAATGCTCGAGATGCTCTGGAAGGTTGCATCGACCCGGGACAAATGCGAGCTCGCGCGACTCCATGCGCTGCGTGCGATCAACCACATCGAACGCAGGGAACGGCAGACCGGTCGCGCGCTGAACAGCCCGAGCAGCCGCTTCGAAGCTCTCGCCGGCGATGCGAGCGCGGCGATCCGCGCCGAGGTGCTGCGGGTCGCCGCCGATCTCGGAATCCAGGAGCTCGCAGGCGCGGTGCAATCCCGCCTCGAGGACCCTGAGCCGCGGGTCCGGTTCTTCGCCGCGATCGCGTTCGCCCGCCTTCGCCATCCGCCGGCGATCGTTGCCCTGGCCGCGTTGCTCGAACGAAACGACGACCAGGACGTGTACCTGCGCCACGCGGCGGTGATGGGGCTCCTGGGACAGAAGGATCCCGGCGGCCTCACCCCTTTGATCGAGCATTCCTCACCGGCCGTCCGCATGGGAGCGTTGCTGGCGCTGCGGCGGATGGAACATCCTTCGCTCGCGAGGTTCCTCAAGGACCCGCAGGCCCGGCTCGTTCTCGAGGCGGCGCGCGCCATCCACGACCTCGGGATCGGCGCTGTTCTTCCCTACCTCGGCGCGATGCTGGATGACACGACCTCGACGGATCCTCCGCTCCTCAGGCGCATGCTCAACGCCTGCTACCGGATCGGCGGGCCCGAGAACGCGCAGCGCCTCGCGCGCTATGCACTGCGCGACGACGCGCCCACCGTCATGCGCGCGTTCGCGTTTCGCCTGCTTGCACGGTGGGGTTCGCCCGGAAAGCTCGACCCGGTGCTCAACTCATTCCGGCCGCTCGCCGACCGGCCGCTCGAGGATGCCCAGCGGGCCCTGGTCGACTCCGCCAGCTTCGCGCTCGTGACGAGCACGGGCGAGGTACTCGAAGGGTGCGTCCACGCAGTGCGCGGTTTGAAGTTGCGCGCCAGCGGGAACGCGCTCGCCAGCGTCGTCCGCGACCCGAGCGCGCCGTCGCCGGCGCGGGAGGCGGCACTGCGGTCCCTCGCGGACTTCGAGCACCCAGAGCTGCGCTCATTGCTGACGCAGGCGCTGGGCGACTCACAGGAAGGGATGCGAGCTGCGGCACGCGAGCTGCTGCCGGTCGTTGCCCCGGAGCTCGCAGTGCGAGCCGTGAGAACTGCGCTTCATTCCGGGGCGATCGCCGACCAGCAGAGCGCGCTGCTGGTGATCGCGAAGAATCCAGAACTTCCGTGCGGCGAGCTGCTCGAGGAATGGTTGAGCGAATGCAGCCAGGGTCGCCGGCCACTCGCGACTGCGCTCGAGTCGCTCCAGGCCGCCGATGCTCGCGCGGACAACGTCGAGATCAAAAGGCTCGCCTCGACGGTCCGCCGGAGGCTTGCCGAGCGCGACCCTCAGCTCGGGACCCATTTCGTTTCGCTGGAGGGCGGCGACGCCGAGCGCGGCCGCAAGATCTTCCTCGAGCGAAGCGAGGTGCAGTGTCTGCGCTGCCACAAGTTGGGAGACCAGGGTGCAGGAGAGGCAGGCCCCGATCTCAAAGGAGTCGCCGTGCGCCTCACGAGAGTCGAGCTCCTGGAGTCGATCGTGCTGCCCAACCGCAGGATCGCCGAAGGCTTTCACAACGAGATCTTCGCGCTCAAGGACGGAGTCCTGCTCGACGGCAAGGTTGTTTCGGAGTCCTCCGATCACTTGAGGATCCTGAGGATGGAAGGCGATCAGGTGATCGAGACGACGATTGCCACCGCCAACATCGAGAAGCGCAAGATCGGCCTGTCCTCGATGCCCGAGTCCCTCGCCCAAAAGCTCTCTCCCAGGGACCTCCGCGACCTTGTGGAGTTTCTGTCCATCCTGAAATAGTCGCTGTCTTTCCTCGGTGAATCCCGTCAACGCCATGAGAGCCATCATGAGGGCCGTCGGACCTGCGCTCGCGAGGTGCGAGCTGACCTTCCGGGTCCGAGAGCCGATCGACATCGAGAAAGCCTTCGCCCAGCACGACGCCTATCGGGAGGCTCTGGTGCGAGCGGGCCTGATCGTCGACGTGATTCCCGCGGACGAGGACCTTCCGGACGCGGTGTTCGTGGAGGATGCGGCAGTCGTCCTCGAGGAAGTCGCCGTGATCTGCCGGCCCGGGAGCCCCGCGCGGCGGGCGGAGGTCGACCGGATCGGCGCGGCCCTCGCTCCCTACCGGCCGCTGATGCGAATCCACGAGCCCGGGACGCTCGACGGCGGTGACGTTCTGCAAGTCGGTCGCGAGCTCTTCGTGGGGCTTTCCACGCGCACCAATCGGGAAGGAGCGGAGCAGTTCTCATCGATCGCCGGAGGATCCGGCCACCGTGTGACGCCGATTGCCGTGCACGGCTGCCTCCATCTCAAGACCGCGGTGACTGCGCTTGACGACGAGACGCTGCTGATGAACCCCGGCTGGATCGACGCCGCCCTCCTCAGACGTTTCCGGAGGATCGACGTCCCCTCCACGGAGCCGTTCGCCGCGAACTCCCTGGTGCTCTCCCAAGTCGTCCACCTCTCGAGCCGCTCGCCGAAGACTCGACTCCTCGTGGATCGACATGGTTTCTCCACGGAAGAGCTCGATCTCTCCGAGCTCGAGAAGGCGGAAGCCGGTCTCACCTGCCTCAGCCTGCGATTCTGAGTGCGCAGCTTCTGCTTGAACAGTTTCTCGAGTGACTTCCGGGCTTCTTCGGCCTCGCGGGGTTCGTCGGACTTCGCGGCCTTCTCGAGAACGGCACGAACGGAATCGTTCGCGGCTCCGATTTCCCCCAGCGTGAACAGCGCCCACAGGCGCACCTCGAGATCGGGATCCGCCAGCGCGGCCACCACGGCATCGACCGCGCCGGCGGCGAGGTCTCCCAGCGCCGCCAGCGCTCGCGCCGCCTCGACGCGTACCGTCGACTCGGGATCCTCGCGCAGCAGGCGCACGAATTCCTTCAGCGCCGCACGCGAATCAGGACCGAGGCCGCGCAGCGCGTACACGGCCCACAACCGCACGGCAGGCACGGGATCGGCGAGCCGCTGTTGCAGCGCGCTCGAGCACTCCCTGGCCTTCTCTCCCGTCTGCGCGATGATGCGCACGGCCCACTCGCGCGTGGGATCGTCGGTGGATTCCAGCAGAGTCCGCAGCCTGGGGAGGAGTCGAAACACCTCTTCACCGGCGGCCTGCAACGACTCGAGCGCCTGTCTGCGCGGCTGCGGTTCGATGTCGATGAGCAGCGGTTCGAGAGTCTTGAGCACGACCTCGACCGACAACCCGACGCGGCCGATCGCGAATGCGGCCGCGGCGCGCGCCGACGGCTCCGGGTCGGCTGCAAGGCGCACGAGGCCCGGTTCCGCCTCCGGCACGTCGTAGCCGTCCGCTCCCAGCTCGCCGATCCGCCGCGCGACGCGAGCGCGAGTGCTCGACGAAGTCTCGTCCCCCAAGAGACCCTCGACCAGGGCCGACAGCCCCATCTGGGCGCGGTCGTTGGGAAGCTCGCACAGGGACAGCAGCGCAACGTCGCGCACTTGAGACTCGCGGCTGCGGGCGCAGGACAGCAGAGCCTCGAGAACCTCGTCCGACACCTCGCCTAAACGCACCAGTGCTTGTGCAGCGATGCCGCGAATCCAGTCCTCCGGATCACCGATCGCCGCCTTCAGCGCCTGCACAGCGCGCGGGTCGCGGGCTCGCGCCAGACCCTGGATCGCAGTCGACCTGAAGACCACTTCTGCGTTGCTGCAGTGCGCCAGCAAGACGTCGACCAAGCGCGGATCGCGTGCCGCGAGCTCGCTCACCAGCTGGAAGGCCTCGATCCGCACCGCGGCGTCCGGGGCCTGCGCCTGCCCGACCAGGATGTCGACCGCGGGATCGGCCCGGAACGGAGCGCGCCAGAGCTCCGCGGCCGCGGCGTGAATTCGCACCCTCGGATGCTCATCCTTCATCCGCTCGATGAGGATCGGCCGCAAGTCCGGCTTGCTCTCACCCGCGAAGCGCAGCAGCCGAAGTGTGCCGATGCGCACCTCTGGATCCGAGTCCCGGAGCCAGCCGGACAGCACCGGCAACAGATCGGCGGGAATGCCCTCGATCGGCAGATCCTCGACCGCGCGTGACAGACGAAGTTCGCGCTTTTCGGCATCTTCGGCCACGAATGCGGCAAGCCATTGCGCGGCAGGCTGACCCGAGATCTGCGCCCCATCGGAGGGCACGTCGGGTTCCGCAGCGAGCGACAGGAATGTCAAAGAGAGGACTGCGAGCATCGAGCACACGGCGCGTCCCATCAATGAACGAGCATCACCGGGATTTCGGTCGCGATGCTGCGAAGACCGATCGTTGAACGCAACTCCACCCGGACCTTCGCGGCTCCAGGGAGCGCTTCCTTCGCGACGCGCACGGCGTCGTCGTAGAGGATTCCTCAGCAGTGGCCGCGAATTCTGCTCTGGGTCAAAAGCTCCCGGCCCGAGGCGTCCCTGGCGAGGACGGTGACGATCAGGGCGTTCTTCTCGAGATCGACGAAGCTCTCGTCGACGACCGCCAACGTGTCCGAACGCGAGCCCATGATGCCGATGAGCACGTTCACATGGTTTTCAGCGCCGATCGTCAGCTCGCACGGGTCGTCCATCCACAATGCAAAGCTCAAGGCGCGCCCTGGACAGGGCCACAGGATCGGAGCCTCGGCCGCGCTTTGAGCGTACTGCGTGTGGTCCCGGCCGACCGGCTCGTAACCCCCGGACATGTCCACCTCTCCGGCCCAGCGAATCCGGAACCAGAAGCCTTGCCAGCTCGCCTTCGGACTCGTGCTGAAGAGCAGTCCTTTGTGAACCGTCGACGTGCCCGGCACCGGGACGTCGCCGACGCGCAGCGTCATTCCCATTCCGGCAGCCTTCGCCTCCTCGTCCCACGTTCCCACGATTCTCTCGCCCGGCTCGGTCAGGTCGCCGTCGCCGTTCCGGTCGAAATACAGCACGTCGTAGTACTTCGCGTCCGGAGCCGTCTTGTCGAACACGGCCCAGCAGCGAAACGCCCCGGCCTCGTCCAGCAGAAGCAGACCATGAAGAGGTGGGGCGACGTACTCGGGCTCGACCCGGATTCTCCTTTCGATCCTGGAGATGTCCAGGGCGGGTGGAATCGGACCCTCGTCGAGAGCGGCGAGGAAAACGATCAAGATCCATGGGGCGTTCATCGGACACCTCCGTTCGCCGGCGAATCAGTTCTTCGTCTCGCGGGGAGCGACCTCCGATCTGCGAATCACTTCCTCCAGCTCGGCGACGCGCTTCTCCAGCTTTCGGATCTGCTGGATCAATTCCTCGCGATCTCCGCCGCCTGGTTCCTTCCTCATCGGTAGAGCCAGGTCCTGCTTCTTCTCCGTCGGTGCCCACATCTCGTCGGAGAGCGACTGGATCTTTCGGGCGTGATCCGGGTTCCCGGATTGCTGGAGGAGCCGGGCTGCCAGTCGCAGGCACTCCACCTGATGGGCGAGCTGTGGCTCGTTCTCGAGAATCGCATGCGCTCGTTCGTCATTCCGCCCCTCGAGCTTGATCTCGATGGCACCAATCGCCCCGGAGATGATCTCGACTTCCTTGCGGTCCGCCTTCTGAAGAGCAGAAAGGGCGAGCTGCATCAGCTCGAGACGTTCCGTCAGGACTTGACGACGGTCCCTGGGTCCGCCTGAAAGACGGGCGCGCACTTCGTCCGCAACTCGACCCAGCATCTTGAGCTCCTCCTGGCGACCGAGCTGCTTCAAGGCGCCCATGCCCCGTTCGAGGCCATCGAGAATGCTGATGAGTGAATCAGGTTCGCCGCCTTTCTTCTCCCGGGCAGCGACCGCCTCCCTGGCAGCGGCGATCCTGGCCTTGAGAGCCTGTGCTTCCTTCATCACCGCATCCGCGGCGTCGACTCGTCCGCGCGCCTTCAACTCTTCCGCTTCCTTCACTTTCAACTCGAGAAGTCTCTGTCCCTCCCGGATCTCCTGTCTCGCAGGAGTGTCCTGCGCCAGGCCATTCACCGCGACGAGCGGACTCATGACCAGGCAGGAGACCGCCACCGAGCGAATCCACAGAAGCTTCCGCGACCCGACTGTCGCGACGAACATCTTCCGTCCTCCAGAGTTGCGATCCTCGAGAGCAGGCCCGGCGATGCAGCGCCGGTTGCCAGCTCGGGAGATTAGCTGCCGGGACCCGTTCTGTCAGGCGTCCCGCGGCCTATCAGTGCGGCACGTAGGTCTCGCGGACCCATTGCTTCCAGTTCTCCTCGAACTGGGTCATGGTGATCCCGTACACGGTCTGGAACGCGCGGACCTGGAGATTGAACGTCGACTCGCCGGGCTGCTTCTCCTTGAGGACGTGCACGAACCGGCCGAGCTTGTCCTGGCCGAGCTGCATCTGGTAGCTGACCATGCTCCAGATGATGCCGTGCTCCTCGGGCCGGAGCTCGTTGGGCTGGGTGAACTCGGCGATCTCGACGAACGGCCGCGTGTCCGCGGCGTCGACCATCTTGCGCACCTCCATCTTCCACTTCTGGCGGCCCCAGAAATCGCGCGGGAGCTGTCCTTCTCCGAAAAAGAAGGTGTTGAAGTCGGTGCGCTCGCGCCGTTCCATCAGATGGCCAAAGCCGATCAGGAACCATGCGGGCAGGTCGTAGAAGAAGCCGCGGAATCCCTGCATCAGGACGTACGAGAGGCGGTGGGTGAACGAGTTGTTGCAGTACACGTCGCTCATGTTGTCGCAGTGCATGATGACCTGCATGCCGTCGTCCTTGAGCGTGTGCCAGCAGTGTCCGTCGAGAGTCGAGGAGTGCCCGAGGTAGGTCTTGAGGAACTGTCCCATCAGCGGCTGCTTCTCGAAGATGTAGATCTCGACCTTCTGGCGCAGGCCCAGGTACGGTCCGAGCAGTCCCATGTATCCGGAGTCCGGGTCGTGCCGGACGATGTGCTCGAAGTCGCGCAGCACGCGGTGCGCCCGGTTGAGGTACAGATGGGCACGATGGTGCGCGTTCAAGCCGACGGTGCGCTCGTTGACCGTCAGGAAGACGTCGGCGAGCTGCAGCAGCTCGATCTCGCGTCGCGGGTAGACGTCCTCGCGGGTGCTGAACCCGTCGAAGTCCGTGACCAGTCGGAAGAACTTGTCCTCGATGAAGATCGGCTTCCTGGTCTTCATCTTGTTAAACACGTAGTCGAGGACGGTCGCTCCCTCGTGCTCGATCATCCGGAAGGTCCCGAAGTGGTCGACCTCCTTGCCGTCCTTGGGCGGGTTGTAGGCCTTGTCGGTCTCGAGGAGGTCCTTCATCTCCTCCCGGCTCTGGAACCGGATCCTCTTCTCCTTGGCGCATTCGCTGCAGAAGAAGTCGGGGTTCAAGATCAGGTCGGGCCGGTCGGAGTCGTGCAGGTACCTTGGCTGGTGCTCGAGCGGCGGGGCAAACTCGTACACGTCGGATGGCTCGAGCGAGCCGCGTTGAACCTGGCCGGTGGCCGTGGTCCCGGCGGCGACGAGGGTCGCCGCGGCCACGAACGCGCCGGCCTCCCGTCGAACGCCGCGAACGGTCCTCCGCCAGACAGGCTCAAGCAGAGCCAGGGTCACATCGACACCTCGATGCAGCATCTCGCACTCCGTGAATCATCCGCCTGAATAGAAGAGGCTATCCCAATCGGTCCGACCGAGCCTCACGGAGCGCCGCCGCCGGTCCTGCCGGCGGGTACGACGCACTCGATTCCCGCGTTCGCGGGAAGAACTGCGGGCTTTCGCGGGAAGGACGGCAGGCATGCGTTGCGAGCGTCGACGGCCTGGATTCCCGCTTTCGCGGGAATGACGGGCAATGAGTGTCCGGACTCCACCAGCTCGGCCTCCCCAAAGAATTCCTGGATTCCTCCTGCGCTTGGCCACCTCGGTCCGGCTGGAAGAGATGTGGGGCGGCCGCTGTGGCGGCCCCGAAGACAAGGCAAGCAAGCAAGTGGAGGAATCCCGATGTTGACTCTCAAGAATCTCGTTCTCTCAGTCGTTGCGGTGGCGTCCTTGGCGGGTCTTTCCAGGGCCGAGTCGGTGGCACTCGACGTCCGGTTCCAGGACAACCTGCTTTCCGGACGGATGGTGATCGGCAGCGAAGGCACGTACTTCGCGACCTACGGGTATCCCGGCGCCAGCATCCAGGTGATCGGCAAGCTGACTCAGATCGACATGCTGGGACTTCTCTCGGTCATGTCCCCCAAGCTGGACGCCTGGGCGGCCGCTCAGAAGCTGGTGGGCACGACCAAGTTCCGGTTCATCGTCAATCACGCCGGCAAAGTCGTCGACTACAAGACGAACAAGCTGGACAGCCAGGAGCAGGCGATCATCGACACGCTCGGCAAGCTGTTCGCACTGGTTCGCGACGGCAAGCGACCGCTGCCTCCGAACACGACTCAGGCGCAGGCCAAGGCAATCCTGGGTGTGTGATCAGGAACTCCGTGGTGAAGAGATTCAGCGGGCGGCCTTCGGGCCGCCCGCTTTTTTTTGGTGTGCGATGCGATCGAAACCGGCGCCGCTTTCCGGGACACTGGATTCCTGCGTTGGGGGAGGATTATGGACTTTCAGGGAGATGACGGGTGGCATGTGTTGCTAGCGTCGACGGCCTGGATTCCCGCTTTCGCGGGAATGACGGGGTGGCATTCGCGGGAGTGACGGGTGGCTTTCGCGGGAATGACGGACCGGAGGGCCGATTGGGTTCGGCTAGACCTGCGCCTGATCGAAGAGCTTGAGCAGGAGCGCGCCATGGGCGGCTGCGGCTCCGGCGTTCAACGCGGACGCGAGGAATACGGTCTCCGCGACCTCCTCGCGGGTCGCACCCGCTTTCCGGGCAGCGCGCGCATGCACCTCGAGGCAGTAGGCGCACTGCGTCGTGAGCGCGACCGCAAGAGCGATCAGCTCGCGGTACTTGAACGGGATCCTGCCATCCTCCCGGCGCACGATCTTCTCCAGACCCGCCCAGGCCTCGAACTCGGGCCCGGCGAGGGTCTTCAGCTCCTTGAGCAGCTTGAGATCGGCGGGGTCGTGATAGTGCTGGGTCATCGAGGGCTCGTCTCCAAAGAGTTTCTTCACATCGTCGCGCCGGAGGGTATCAAATCAGCGGACACGACGGCGGCATGCGCCGCCGCCACGGGGGAACGGAAACGGATGACGCCTCTCAAGATTCTCGCGTGGTTCGCGCTGTCAGTCGCCCTCTTGTGGGGTGCTTGCGACCTGTGGCTGGAGCGCAAGAACAGCAGAGCTCCTCGATTCGTGCAGGACCTCCCGGCCCATCTGATCGATGGCCTCGAGCTGGCGGAGAGGCTTTGGTCGCCCTTGATCAGTCCGAGCGGCCGGGTGCAGAGCGAGTCAGAGCCCGCTTCAGCGGTCCTCGACTTCGAGACCGCCGAACAGGTCCTTGAGCAGCGGACCGACGAGCTGTTCGTCCATCGCCGCGAGCAGGACGACCTCGGCCAGGGCGGGGTCCTCGAGGTCGAGGCGAAGAGAGGCGGGAGCTCGCGGCTGTCGTTCACGATGGAGGTCGCCTCGAGCGGGTTTCTCGAGCTTCAAGGCAAGATCCGCATCTACACCCGTCTTGCGCCGAACGAAATCCTCCAGACCCTTCGGACGACTCGCCGTCTGCCGCAGGCCGCGGTGTCGCTCGAGCCGTCGACCGAGCCGGCCCTCGGACCGCCGCAGGTTCGCTGCGAACGCGCCGAGGGCGATCCTCCCTCTCGTGCGGTGGCTCTTCTTCCCCAGAAGCAGGCGGTCGACATCTTCAGCTTTGCCTCCTGGCAGCCGTTCTCGGTGCCGGTGCTCGCGCCCGAAGGCACACGCATCGTGCGCGTGACGATCGACGTGTTCGTGCCGGCGTTCATCCTGGGATTCGACGATCTGAAGCTGTGCTCGATCGATCCGCTCTCGACCATCGACCCGGTGGGACGGTTTCGCTTCGCGGCGGGAACCGAGACGACCGCGCGCCTGCGCAAAGTGATCCGCGCGGGCGAGGAGGACCGGCTGAGCCTTCTGTTCGTTCCGGGAACGATCGTCACGGAACGCGTCCTGCTGGAGCCCAGATCGCGCCTGGACATCGGTGCGACGTTCTGGACGATGCAGGGGCTGAGCCCGGTTGGCGAACGGCGCAGCGTGCAGTGCCGGGTGGAGAGCATCATCGGCCGGGTCGTGGAGCAGACATTCACGTTCGAAGCCACCGGTGACGAACCGGTCTGGCAGCAGGCGAGCATGGACCTCTTGAAGCTCGGCGGCGGCGAGGCTCTGGTCACGTTGAAGGCGCCTGAGAGCGATTCCTGGCGCGACCCGCCCTACCTTCTCCTGTCCGATCCCTGCGTCTCCTGCGAACGACCGGCCGGCTCGAAGCTTTCGGGAGTGCTGCTCATCACTCTGGATGCCCTGTCCGCGGATCACCTTGCATCGCGCGGCTACTCGAGGCCGACCTCGCCCACTCTCGATCGCATCAGCGAAGAAGGAGTGAGCTTTCTCAACGCCATCTCGCCCTCGCCCTCGACGTACACTTCGTTGCCGGCACTGATGGCTTCTCAGCACCGGCGCGACGGATGGAAGGAATTTGCCGCGCGGCTGTCGGCCGAGACCGAGACGCTGCCGATGGCGTTCACCCGGGGCGGTTTCCTGGTGAGGCCGTTCATCGCCGACTTCTACTTCAACTCGTTCTTCAAGGGTTTCTACGACAGACCGTTCGCGTACGGAGGCCTGACCAACCAGACCGAGAAGATCGACGAGTGGCTGGTACGGGAGCTGACCGAGTGGATCAGGAGTGTCAAGGACCGGCAGTTCTTCGCCTGGATCCACACCAATCAGCCGCATGGACCCAACCGTCCGTATCCGGACCACGACCTGTTCCGGGCGGAGCCGCAGGTGGCGCTGGCGCAGCAGGCGATCGAGGACTTTCGTGCGCGCGAAGGCGTGGAGGGGGCGAGGACCCTGGAGGAGGCGGCCGACCAGATCAGCCTGCGGCGCAGGCAGTATCCGGCAGAGCTGGTGAAACAGGCGGAGGTGGTCTTGACGGCGCTGTACGACGCCGCGATCCACCAGGCGGATGCGCTGGTCCAAATGATCGACGAGACATTGCGCGAGGAGGGGCTCGAGGATCGGGTGCTGGTGGCGATCAGCTCCGACCACGGATGGCCCCTCGCGCCGGTGATCCGCAACGACCTTTTGATGCCGGAGGCATCGTTTCTGGTGCCGCTGATTCTTCGGGGACCGCAGATTCCGGCGGGAGTGAAGGTGCCGCAACGGGTGTCCACGATCGACGTGTCGGCGACGTTGCTGCTCGCGGCCGGAATCGAGCCTCCAGCCTCCTTCGAGGGGGTCGACCTCAGGCCGTACTTCAAGGACCCGCGGCATGCGACCGACCGGTTCGTCGCCGCGCAGAGCAAGGATCTCGTCCTTGGGTACCAGGGGCCGTGGAGGCTTTTGGTGCGCCGCGACGTGTTCCTCGAGCGAAAGCTCGAGCTCCCAAGGGAGGGTGTCTTCCTTTTCGACCTCGACAACGACCCGGAAGGTGCGCGCGACGTGATCGGCGAGCGCGCGGCGCTCGCCCTGGACTTGTGGAAGCATCTCGACGACTGGCACTTCACCGCGCCGGGGGCGTTCGAGGACGTGACGTTGTCGAAGCTCTTGATCGGGCACTTCAGACGGGCCGGGTACCTCCAGGACCGCGATCAATGACTGGTCCGGATCATGCATGATCCGGACTCCCGCTTTCGCGGGAATGACGACTAGCCCCAATGCCGTTCACTTAACCGTAGTGAGAGGAGCGGGGCGGAGGGAGCAGGAGTGAGAGTGAGAGTGAGAGTGAGGGTGAGAGCGAGTGAGCAGGAGAAGGAGATGGAGGGAGAGGTGGAGCTGGAGGGAGCGGTTTGAAAACTGATCTCGAGCACTTGGAAGCGAGTGACCGAACCTCTCTCTACCTCCTGGCTCTGCCTCTCCCCGTCCTCCTCTTTCCCTCAGATCCCCCTCCGTCTCCTCCTCTTGCTCTTGCTCCTCCCAGCATGCACACTCCTTTCCAAAACCCTTCGGAGTGACAAAGTGAACGGCATTGCGGCTAGCCCCAGGGAAAGCGTCCTTCCCGAGACGCCGAACGGGATGCGGTCACTCGACGGGGATTCCGTCCTCGATCACCAGCACGATGGGTTCTCCGGTGCGAAGGTCATTCGTGAAGCGGAAGCATCTTGGCTCCGACCTCTTCTCGGGAAAGTCCGGCTCGGGCGCCGCGAGCAGGATTTCCGAAAAACCAGTTTCCAATCCCGTCAGCTCGAAGGTCCCGTCTGCCGCAGTGACCGTCGGATCGAGCACCCGATTCCAGGAGCGATGCGACCTGGCCATGACGAGCCAGCCTTCGAGAGGGATTCCGGCACGGTTCTGGACCACGCCCTGAGCCAAGAGTCCGGTACGCAGCACGAGGATGTGATGATCGATCTGGTGGTCGCTCGAGAACTGGATCGGAACGCTCTCCGACATCCATCCTGGTCGAGTTGCCCGGAGGGACGTCGACCCCGACTCGACCTGGTCCTGAGGCCGCAGGAAGATCACGAATCGCCCGTGCGCATCCGCCTCCGCACTCATCGAAAAAGACTTCCCGTCCGTCGCCAGCACGGAGCCGAGAACCGGCCGCCCTTGCTCGTCCTCGCATCGACCCGTGATCACCGAGGGTGGAGGAACCGCAAATTCGCAGGTTGCGAGCTGTCCGGCCTCCACGGTGACGGTTCCGAGCGTCGTTCGGGTCCAGGGTTCATGGCTCGCCACGAGCTGCACGACTCGATTGCCCGCCAGCACCGGATCGATCTGAAAAGTGCCTTCCGCGGAGACGGGAAAGGTCCTCGTCAAAGAGTCCACGCCGACCTCCCACGTGAATGCTCGAAGCAGCTCCGGCAGCCGGACGATTCCGCTGATGCCACAAGGAACCTCGCACTCGATCGACCCCAGGTCGACCTCGTCTTGAACACCCGCTCGAAAATCGAGATCTCCTGTCCAGCGCAGGAAGCCCTCGCCGAAGAGACTGATGCCGTTGCGCGAGTGGGGCAGGCAGCGCACTCGTACGGCAAAGCTCCCGTCGGCGCCGATCGGTGCGTGGAACGTCGAACCGATGCCGGTAACCCTGACGTCGAGCGTGGCCGGTCTCTCGATCCCGAAGCTCGGGGGCCATGGCTCCAGGCGACCTTTGAGGCAGCATCCCGATTCGGCGACCAGATGAATCTCTGCTGGCAGCTTCTCGGGTACGTCGAACGAGGACCAGGTATGTTCGTCCTTCACCGCATTCGGATGATCGACGCGCAACCGGATCATCGACCGATCCGGCATTCCGAGAGCTCGAAACCGTCCTTGCTGATCACAGGAGAGCTTCTCCCTGAAAAGCACCTCCACCGCCGACCCGCGGCTCTGGACGATCATCTCGACCTCCCAGGGGTCGATCCTTCCGTGAGAGGCGTCGCAGAGGACCCTGCCCGCGATCGGGCTTGACCGGCTCAGCACGAAGTCCATCCGTCCGCCGTGCGGCAAGGATCTCTTTGCATTCGTGCCGAGGTCGGGATGGCGCGCGACGATCGTCGGGCAGACGATGTTTCCGGTCCAAACGTAGTAGTCGAGGTTCACCGCAATGCGATAGCGTCCCAGGGCATCGGTCCTCTCCCTTTCCACACCTCGGAACCAGATCGATGCACCGCGGACCGGCATCCCCGCGCTCTCCGTCACGATTCCGTAGAAATCTCCGAAGCCTCGGCGCGCGCGCTCCCGCGCTTCCGCGAGCGGAATTTCTTCGAGGGAATCGCTCCGATCGATGCGCGCAGCCGCGGGGACCGGATTCGACCCGGTTTCCAGCGCCGCCTCTCCGCTCGAAGAACCGACCGGCGCATCACTGAGCGCTGAGGAACCTCTCTCGACGTCCGGGGCCGACGCCGAAGTCGACGGAGTCCCGCTGGCGAACAGGTCCAGCCGCCACAAGAGCGTCCCGACCACGAGGATCGACGCGCTCAAGACTCCCGGCATGATCCAGGCGGTGATGCGCTTTTTCGGCATTCTCCGCATGATAGTCGCGCCAGACCCGGCGTGCCCGAAGAGGCGCGGAGCGCCTTGGAGTGCGGCGCGACAGCGCCGCTTTGGTCCGCGTGCGAAGCAGCGGGCGGGATGCTCAAGAGAATCCGCGAGGGCCGAGTCAACGAATGCCGTCGGTGGATGGCCAGCTTCGCATTGATGAATGCTGAGCAGGACGAGAACCGCATCTTCGCCCAAGGAAAGCGGTGCTTCGCACCGCACTCCAAAAACACTGCACTCGCCCGCAGTTCAGTGCGGCGCGAACTCTCTTGCGGCGCGGATTTTGGAGTGCGGCGCGCCAGCGCCGCTTTGGTTCGCACACGAAGGGGACCTTCCCGGAGGCGATCAGTCGGAGCGTTCTAAGGACCACTCCTGGCCCGTAGTCTTGCCGCCGGAGGGGCCTTCGATCCGGACATGGAGGACGTCCTTGTCGTCCAGCCAGTAGAGGATGCGTTGGGGGAAGTCGTGCTTCTTGTTCTCGAACACGACCTTGCTTTCCGACGACTCCACCATCGGAAACTCGGTTGGCGCGGCGCCGCCGGGACTCGCAAAGTAGCTGAAGCCCGCGGCGGTCTTCGCGATCCGCAGGAACTCGAACGACGCCTTGCCGCTCTTGGTAACGGTGCGGCTCACTGCGAGCATCAGGTCGCCCTTGGGCTCGATCCAATGCTCCTCCGTCTCGACTCCTTCTTTGACCTCCAGCCAGGATCCGGCGAGCCAGCTCAGGTCGTCCACTCCGCGCTCGCGCGATGAGGGCAGGGCGGCCATGGCGACGGCGAATCCGGCAAGCAGGATGCTGGCGGCAGCAACGATGGTCTTCATGGCTTGTTCTCCTCAGAGAGCAGGGGGCTCTACGACTCGACGGCGGCGCTCGCAGTCGCGCCTTGGGTGGAGCGCGGCTGCGCAGTTTTCGTTACGCCGCCATCGCCCGCGGTGTTGGCAAGCGAGGGCGCCGAGGTCGTCCAGGACGCCCCTTTGCCATGAAGCCCGCACCGGCGACCGACCGGTCCGTTGCGCAGCGCCCTGGAACACGTGGATCCGGCGGAGGGTCACCGACAGCCTGTCACTCGAAGTACGTGAACCTGCGGACGACGTGCTCGCGGGAGTCGATCGTGCGCGCCGGGTCGAGCGCCATCCACTGGAGGAGCTCCCGCTTCATCGCGGCAAGGACTTCAGGCTTCCCGACAGAGAGATCGTGCTCGTTCCCGGGGTCGGCGTTCACGTCGTACAGCTTCCAGCGCGCCGCTTCGATCGTCGGCTCGTACACCAGCTTGAAGGCTCCGCGACGCAGCATGCGGTGCTTGGCCTCGACCTGGAGGTCGGTGTACCCGGGCTGCAGCGCGAGCGTGTCGTCGAGGGAGTCGGCGTACAGGATCCGGGTGATCGGAGGGTAAATCAGCGCGTCCTTGTCGCCCGCGAAGGTCGCCTCGGCCGCCAGCCAGATGCCGGTCTCCGCGAATACCGGAAAGTCCCACGGCTGCTCCGGGTGCTCGATCAGCGCCGACAAGTCCACTCCTTCGAGGTCGCCGACCGGGACCTTGATCTCGAGCTTGTGGAGCAGCGTCGGCATCAGATCGACCGTGCCCACCAGGGGTTCGATCGTCCGTCCGTCGTCGGGAAAGCCAGGGCCCGCGATCACCAGAGGAACGCGGTTGGCCGCGTCGCCGCCGCGGAACCACTTGCCGTGGTCGACGGCATTGCCGTACTCGTACAGATGCTCGCCGTGGTCCGCCGTGACCACCACGATCGTGTCTTCGAGGACGCCGCGCCGCTCGAGGCCCCTGAGCAGCTCGCCGAACGCCTCGTCGCTGACCCTGATGCAGCCGTCGTACAGGGCGCGGATCTGTAGAACTTCCTCCGGCGGCAGGTCGGCCTCCGCATCGGCGAGCCGCGTCAGGTCGCGCACCGAGAAGGCGTACTTGTTCGCCCCTCGATAGCTCTCCTTCGCGAATCGACGGTAGCCGGGGTACGGCGCCGCGTAGGGAGTGTGCGGCCCCGAGTAGAACACCGTGGCGAAGAACGGCTTCAGCTCGTCGAGCGCAAGGTCGACATGGTCCAGGGTGCGCTGAGTGACGATGTCGGGATGCGGATTGGTCATCTGGTAACGCAGGATCGGCAGGAGGTCGTGGCCGACCCGGTGCTGGAGAAAGGGTACGAGCAACGGGAACGCGGCGATGATCTCGCGCTCGATCGCGACCTTGAGCGTGGTCGGCGGCGGCGTGTCGGAGGCATCGAACCCGAAATCAACCAGGCTGAACGACTCGCCCGCGTAGTCCGAGACGACGAACGATCGATAGCCGAAGCGGCGCAGGACCTCGGGCAGGGTCGGCACGCGCAGCCTGCGGCTTTCCGGCGCGGGGAACATGTTGCGGATGCCATGCGTGTGCGGGTACATCGAGGTCAGGAACGAGGCCCAGGACGGCAGCGTGCGCGCCAGCGGCACGAAGGCGTTGTGGAACCGAAGGCCCCGGCGCGCGACCGCGTCGATCGCCGGAGTGGTCGCTCGCCCATAGCCCTCGATGCTCAGGTGATCGGCGCGCAGCGAATCGAACGCCGCGATCAGGACATTCGGACGGGTCTTTGGAACGCGCCGCGGAACGGGCAGGTTGAGCACCAGGGCGACCGCGGCGCCGATCAGTGCTGCAATCGTCAGGAACCGCGGTGAGAACAGCCTTCGGCGCGCCGCCGCGGACGACAGGAGCCAGGAAAGGAGCAGCAGGATCGACCCGACACGGATCCAGTGCGGCGAGAGCCGGAAGCAGACCAAGGTCTGAAGCGTCTCGAGCACGCCGCCCTTCAGATTGAGCCAGGGGTCGAGCAGGACCGGCCGCGCCGACATCGTGAGCAGCGTGACGCAGACGACGACACCCAGGTGAAGGGACACCGCCCTGCAGGCACGGCGGCCGGAAGAGTCCCGCTCCTGGTCGAGCAGGCAGAGGACAACGGCCGCGAGCAGGCCGAGCAGCGTTCCGATGCAGAGGTGGAACCAGCAGAGACGCAGGACGAAGTGCACGGCCTCGCCGCGGCGCGCCTCGAGGATCTGCGCCGTCAGTTCATCGCCGGCTGCGGCCTTGGAAATCAGCACGCACAACCCGAGCGCAAACACCAGCGTCCAGACGCCGGCGCCGCAAAGGCACGAGATCCCGAAGATGGCGCGGACCGACTTCATTCCAGCTCAGAGCCTATCCCAAAAGATTCTGGGTCGCCGGGCAGGCAGCGGGCCCGTATCCCAAGTTGTTGCGCCTCCTCGCTGAATCTCTCCGTTGATTCACGTCGGCCTGGGAGCCTGCGTCACGGGAGAGTGCTACTGCGGACACTTTTGGGGAATGACGGAATGGAGGGGTCGCGGGAGTGAGCGAGGTTGCGTCAGGGGCCTGGATTCCCGCTTTCGCGGGAATGACGGCCTACCTCTCGCGGGAATGACGGCCTCGCGGGAATGACGGGAAGGAGCCGGTTTTTGGGAGATGGCGGGTCGCGAAAGACGAAGAGGATGCCGGAACGAAGGCTCCCTACGGCGGCTAAAGGAGGTGACCTCTTCCCTCTGCAAGTCCTTGCAACGCAAAAGGTTCGAGAACGAGCTGGGTCTCGCGACGAGTCGAGTCTTGGAGTCCGCCTCGGGAAGTCTCGACGGCAAGGCTCGACCGACAAGCGGGAAATCCTGCGCTAATCTTCTCCCGCTGTCTTCGATGGAGGAGATCCGGAAAGTACCTCCTTGAAGACGCCTCCGTCGCTGTAGCCACTCATTCTCGGGAGAACGAGCCACCGTGCTTTACACACTCGACCCCACCACCATTGATCCCGAGCTCGAGGAATCCTTGCAGACGACCTGGAACGCAAGGGTCGTCGACTACGACGCCCGGAAGTTTCCGTTCGCGGAGTGGATTCTCGGCCGCGTTCAGAAAATGGGCTACGCCGTCCAGGATCTCAAAGAGCTTCACCTGGCGGTCCCGGTGAACGAAGTCTTCAAGGTCACCAAGAAGCTCTGCGAGGACACGTTCCTGCCCGAGTTCAAGCGGATGGTGAACCGCTTCGTGCGGGAGGAGGTCGTTCCCAAGGGCAAGCTCGAGCTGCCGGTCGCGGTGCAGCGCTACCTGAACGTGCGCATCATGCTGCCCAATCGCCCGCAAGGCGTGTTTCCGTTCCACACCGGCCTGTTGTACGGACACGGCCCGGCCTCGCGCAGTCTGTGGATGGCCCTCACGGACGTGTCCGCGGACGAGGATTACACCGCG
>Ga0247727_10001481_pt1 | contig 55723 bp, 44 predicted proteins | sample WisWelCaveWW1625_FD_202498 | JGI IMG/M metagenome (GOLD analysis project Ga0247727, IMG submission 202498) | Biofilm microbial communities from Wishing Well Cave, Virginia, United States - WW16-25 | ecosystem: Environmental > Aquatic > Deep subsurface > Groundwater > Cave microbial mat | place... | reverse complement strand
AACGAATGGAACTGCTGGTGGATACGCGCACCAAGCACAACGTGGCGCTGGAAGTAGGCGCGGTGGCGGAGACCGTGGTGGTCAGCGAAGCCGCCGCAGCGTTGAATACCACTGATGCTTCGGTGGGCAACGCGTTCGGCGAGCGGCCGATTAAGGAACTGCCGCTCGAAGCCCGCAACGTGACGCACCTACTGAGCCTTCAGCCGGGGGCGGTCTTCATTCCCAGTGGCGGGGTTGTGGATCCCCGCAACGGCTCCGTATCGGGAGGCCGCGCAGACCAGTCGAACATCACGCTGGACGGCGTGGACGTGAACGACGCGCAATTTAACACGGCATTCCAGCCCGTACTGCGCACCACGCTGGACTCGACACAGGAGTTCCGGGTGACCACGACGAACTACGGAGCCGATCAGGGGCGATCCAGCTCAGCCCAAGTTTCGTTGGTGACCAAGGGCGGCACCAGTGAAATCCACGGCAGCGCCTATTGGTATCATCGCAACACAGCGACTTCTTCCACGCCCTATTTTACGAAGTTGATAGGCGGTGAAACCCCGAAACTGAACAAGCACATTTTCGGGGGTTCGGTCGGCGGGCCGCTGCTGAAGGATCGGTTCTTCGGGTTCTTCAATTTTGAGCGGCTCGACGAGGCCAGTGGGCAGCCAGTCAGCCGCGCGGTACCCTCGGCGTCGTTCCGCGACGGTGTGCTGATCTACACGTGCGCCGTTGCAGCAGCCTGCCCGGCCACGACAGTTGCCGGTGTGACCGGGATGCATGCTGTCCCGGCCGGGTCCCATGGTACGACTCCGGTTGAGCTGGCTGGGCTGGATCCACTGGGAATCGGCCCAACGGCGGCGATTCTGGCGCATTTCCAACGGTTTCCGCTGCCGAATGCTCCGGGCCGTGACGTGGTGAACTTTGCACAGTTCGACTTCAACTCACCCATCATAAATAGTTTTTATGGTTACATCGCGCGGTTCGACTTTCGGATTGACCGCACGGGCAACCACACGCTGTTTGCCCGCGGCACCCTCCAGGACGACACGATTGGCGGGGTGTCCCAGTTCCCGGGCCAGCCGCCCAACACGAAGCGATTGGAGGACAGCAAGGGATACGCCATCGGCTATAACGCGGTGCTGTCGCGCCGGTGGGTCAACGTCTTTCGCTACGGGTTCACGCGGTTCGACACCGAGAGTTCCGGCCTGCGGAACAGTAACCTCACCACATTCCGGTTCTTCACAACCCCGACCGGGCAGACCTCCAGTACGGGCCGCACCATCCCGACGCACAACATCGTGGACGATATCAGCTACACGCGCGGAAACCACTCGATCCAATTCGGGACCAACCTGCGTTACTCACGCATCCCGGCCTATTCGAACGCAGGTTCATTCCACACGGCCACCGCCAACGGCTCGTGGACCAGCGGCGTGGGGGTGACATTTATGCCCGGCGCCGGCTGCCCGCAAGCCATGCCGGCGACGTGCCTGGCGCTGCCTGCGGTGGGTGGAACAGCCGGATTCGCCGACGGGTTTATTGACATCCTGGGTGTAATCTCTCAGGCCAGCGCAGTTTATAACTACGATCGGCAGGGGACCCCTCTCCCGAACGGCCAATCCAACCGTCGCAGATATGGCTCTAACGAGTATGAGCTGTATGTGCAGGACTCGTGGCGGTGGCGGCCAAACCTGACTATCACTCTTGGCGTTCGCTATGGCAGCTATTCGCCGCCGTGGGAAACCACAGGCTTGCAGGTGGCGCCGGACATCAGCCTGGGCGAGTGGATCCGGCAGCGGGGCATCAACGCCGCTAATGGTATTCCCGCCAGTGCCCAACCGTTGTTCAACATTGATCTTTCGGGTCCGGAGAACAACGGGAAGGGCTTTTATTCCTGGGACAAGAACAACTTTGCCCCGCGTGCTTCGGTCGCGTGGAGCCCGCAGTTCAACGATGGCTTCCTCGGCTGGGTGACAGGGCGGGGGAAAATGGTGTTCCGTGGCGGTTACTCAATGGTGTTCGACCGCATCGGCCAGGCCCTGGCCACGCAATTTGACGCCGTCGGATCGCTTGGGCTTTCTTCCAACCTGACCAGCCCATTCGGGACCAACAATGAAGACAACCCGCTCATCCGGTTTGTGGATGAGTTCACGCTGCCGCCGACGCTGCCGGCAGCGCCCCCGGGCGGGTTTCCTCAGACACCGGCGTCCTTCGCCGGCGTCATCACCAGCAGCATTGATGACGAAATCACCACGCCCTATGCACACATCTTCAGCATCACCGTAGGGCGTGAGATGCCGTGGGGCCTCAACGTGGAGGCGGGCTATGTTGCACGCCGCGGCCGGGACCTGCTCACGCGGCGCGACCTCGCGATGTACTCCGACCTTGTGGACTCCATCTCCGGGATGGACTATTTCACCGCTGCCGGGCTGGCCATTAACGCGGCTACTGGCATACCGAGAACTGCGCCACGCGCATCTTATGCCGGCATCGCGGCCATCCCCTATTGGGAAAACCTGTTCCCGGCGGCCAACCTCGGTCTGGGCCTTACCGCAACGCAGGAGGTGGCGCGGCGGTTCAATCGCGACCGTCCCGATTTCTCCACTTCCATCTGGCTGATGGACCAGTTCTGCATCCCCGGGTGCAGCACCTTTGGGCCGTTTGCCTTCTTCAGCGAGCAGTATGACTCGCTGGCCGGCCAGAGTTCAATCGGCAGCTCCGAATACCACGGTTTGCAGGTCACCGTTCGCCGGCGGGCCAGCCGCGGGTTACAGTTTGACTTGAACTACACGATGTCCAAGTCCAACGACCTCGGTTCGGCGGTGGAGCGGGGTTCGTTCTTCACCGCGTTTGGCGCCGGCGGCTACAGCGGGTTCCTGCTGAACACGTGGGAGCCGAAACGCCACTGGGGCGCCTCGGACTTCGACCTGCGTCAACAGGTCAACGTGAACTGGATCTACGACCTGCCGTTCGGTCGCGGTCAGGCCTGGGGAAAGGACGTACCCGGATTCATCAACCAGATAATCGGCGGCTGGCAAGTGAGCGGCCTGTGGAGGCTGACCAGCAGATTCCCGTTCAGCATACAGAACTGCCGGTCGTGCTGGCCCACAAACTGGAACCTGCAAGGGAACGCGGAGTTGGTGACCCCAGGAGTTCTCCCACCGCAGCAGACTACCAAGAACTTGCCGACCCGCAACGGCTTCCCCGGCCCGTTCCCGGATCCCGACGCAGCCAATCTCTTCTTCCGGCGGGGATTGCCCGGCGAAGTCGGCCTGCGCAACGTACTGCGGGGTGACGGCTACTTCGTCATCGACCTGGGAGTCCAGAAGTCCTGGACGATGCCGTGGAAAGAATCCCACAAGCTCAAGTTCCGCTGGGAGACCTTCAACCTGACCAACACGCCGCGGTTCGACGTGGCCAGCATCAGCGGGGTGCCAGATATCACAACCTCGTTCGGCCGGTACAATAGCACCATTTCCAGTTGCGACACGCTGGCCGCACGCTGCATGCAGTTCGCGTTCCGGTACGAGTTCTAAGAACTCGCAACGGGGAAAAGTCCAACCCCAACCAGAAGGCCCCCGTAAGGGGGCCTTCTTTTTTGCAGGAATTGTTCGGGAAAGAGAGACCCGCGGATGCCCGGCCGGTGGCAAACTCGGGCGGTGATTCGTGAAAACAGCGCAGGTACCAAACCTGCGCGACAGAAAGCTTCAGCGCGGGCGGCCCAGAGGCCGGTAGATGCGTCCCAGCACGTGCGGGCGCAGGCGCGGCCGCGGCGCCAGCGGCGGCGGAACATTATTTAACGGCGCGCCGCAGTTGACGCAGCAATCGGGGTGCGCGTCGTGGACGCGCAGCCACTGGCCGCGGGCGGCGCATTCCGGATTGATGCACTGCACGGTCCAACCGGGCAAGTACTGCATCGTTTCCCCCCTCAGGAGCAGCAGAGCTGCCGTCTCGCATCCCATCCCCATCGTCTGGTATTTGGGAACGGGACGACAAGCATGACTGGGCTGAACCAGGCGACCCGGAGAACCCCCCGCGCAAGGCCGCCGGTCCCGAAGCCTCGGGATGGCGGGGATTCTCTTCCAGTCGTCTAGTTGTGTCAAGGGAAAAACATACTATTAGTAGGGGCATGGTTGCAGCGCTGGAAACGGGGTGGGGAGTCACGCCGCCATCCCACCGGCGGGGCTGCCAGGGGGACAGCGCGGCCTCCCGGCAGCCTCCCCACCGGCTACAAGAAATACCGCCCGTGTGGCGCCCGCGGTACGCCTTGCCGCGTACAATGTTCGGCAGCGCCCGTCCCCAAGTTTCGGGACGGGGGCCAATTCGCATCACGGAGAAAACCTATGACTGCATTCCGCAAAGAGCCGGGGGACACAGAAAACGAAGTGTTTCAGATGTCGCGGCGGCAAGGGCTGATGGGGATCGAATTCCTGCTGGCCGGTATCGTTCTGCTGTTACTAGCCTGGTGGTCGGTGGTCAGCGTGAGGACGGGCCACGTGGGCGTACTGACCCGCTTCGGGCGGGTGACCGGCGTGGTGCTGCCCAGCGGCATCCACCTGATCAACCCGCTGGACAAGAAAACGGACATCGAGGTGCGCACACAAACGCTGAAAGAAACGGCGACGGTGCCGTCGGTGGAAGGCCTGATCATGACGCTGGACACGTCGCTGATATTCAACCTCAACCCGGAGAAGGCTGCGGACGTGTACCGCGACATCGGGCTTCAGTATGTGGAGCGCATTGTCGAGCCGTCTCTGCGCTCGGCCATCCGCGCGGCCACCGGGGCGCACACGGCCAACGCGCTGTACACGGGCGCGCGCGTCGAGGTGGCCAAGCAGATCGAAGAGGAGCTGCGCAAGCAGTTGCAGCCGCGCGGCGTCACCGTGCAAGAGGTGCTGCTGCGAGACGTGCAGTTGCCGCCCACTCTAAAAGTCTCCATCGAAGCCAAGCAGCGCGCCGAGCAGGAAGCGCTGCAAATGAGCTTTGTGCTGCAAAAGGAAAAGCAGGAGGCCGAACGGAAGCGCATCGAAGCCCAGGGCATCGCCGATTTTCAACGCATCGTGGCCCAAGGGCTCAGCCAGCAATTGCTGACCTGGAAGGGCATCGAGGCCACGGAAAAACTGGCCTCCAGCGCCAACGCCAAGGTGATTATGATCGGCAGCCCGCGGACGGGACTGCCGCTGATCCTAGAGCCGCGGGAATAATTCCCGGGACGCGGGCCGGGGCGCTCAGCGCACCCACTCGGAGGGGACGCCGGCGCGACGGGCTTCGTCTTCGATTTCGGCAATCTGGCGGCGGAGATCGTCCCGGCGTTTCTGGAGGTCGGCCAGGCGCGCGCCGGTGTTCTGACTGGCGCCCACCACGCCGGTGAGCAGGGGCGGGGGCTGGGCGTTGCTGATGTTGGCGGTGGAGACCTGTTCGGATTGCAGGCGCGAGATTTCCGTCTCAACGCGAGCCAACTCGTCGCGCAGCGGACGCAAGCGGCCGGCCCATTCGTTGCGCTGCTCGGCGTCGGAGAGCTGCCGGGGCGGCTTGGGGCCGAGCTCGGCATTGAGCTGTTCGAGCTTGGCTTTGGCGTCGGCAAGTTTCTCCTCGGCCTGCTGCAACTCGGTTTTCTTGGCCTCGGCCTGGGCGTTTAGTGAATCGAGATCGCTACGGCCCGCGGGGTCAGACTTGGGGTCAGGGCTGCTGTAGACTTGGCTGCGCTTGAGGTTGGCATCGCGCTGGAGCAGCTCGAGCTCTTTCTTGCGAGCGGTGACTGCTTCGGTGGCGGTCTGAACCTCGTTTTCCGCGTCGGTGCGCTCCTTCTCCTTTGCTTCGTCCGCCACGGCGGCTTTGGAGCCGGCGGGGCCAGCCGGAGAGGATCCCGGGGCGGCGCCCAGGTCGGAACTGGTTTCGCCGGCGCTCCCGGCGGCGCTGCCGATGGTGTCGTTGTTCCAGTCGCGAGCGGCCTTGGCGGCCTGCTTTTTCTGAGCGCGGGCGCGGCGGGCGGCTTCAGCGACCGATGGGGAAGACTCCTGGGCGTCGGCCGGGCCTGCCAGCAGCCAGAGGGCAGCCAGGGCCCCACAGATCCGGATGGCGCGGCTAAAACTTGTGCCCGCAAAAGACATGGTCGTACCCCCTGACCGAGCGTTGCAGCCCATAGTAGGTCTGATGCGGCCCGGGCGCAAGCGGTTCGCCGCGGCGGAAGGCCATGGGGCACCGTAAGCGTTACCTCCCCGGACGGGAGGGCCGGAAAAGGGCTTGACAAGGGAAAAGCTGTGGTACACTTCGCCTGAGCCGCTACCGTAGTGATTCCCGTGTCCGAAGCTGGTGTTGCTGCCTCCTGAACGGGGCAGCTTTTTTTGTTTCCACTGCGCGCCGGGGGTTGCTGGCAAGTAGGGCCAGGAGAGTAGAGCGATGGCAAAGTTGTACGTGGGCAACCTCCCGTTCAGCGTGGACGATGTCGGGCTGGGTGACTGGGTGACTAATGCCGGGTTCAAAGTTCAGTCGGCGCGAGTAATCATGGACCGGCAGACAGCCCGTTCTCGCGGGTTCGGTTTCGTCGAGCTGGCTCAGGGTGAGGATGTGGCGCGGGCCATCGAAAGCCTGAACGGCCGGGATCTCGGCGGCCGGACGGTCCAGGTGAACGAAGCGCGCCCGGAACGGCCGCGTCCTGGCGGAGGACGGGGCGATCGCGGAGACCGCGGGCATGGCGAGGGCGGCGGGCGCTCGCGCTGGTAAAGACTGAATGAAGGTACTCGAGTCCGGCCAGAAACTGCGCGACACACATTACGGCCCCGGTGTCGTGCTGAATTCCGACCCCGAATACACAACCATCCGGTTCCGCAACTTCGGAACCAAGAAGTACGTCACCTCGCTCTTGCAGATGGAGCTGGTCGAGGCGCCAAAACCGGTCAAGCCACAGGCCGCGGCAAGGAGATCCGCGCCAAAACCGATAGCCAAGTCCATGACCATGGCGAGCGCCCGCCACGCGAAGCCGTCCGGAAAATCCCGAAACCGGGCCGCGCGCCCGGAGCGTTCGCGCCCACGTCCGCTGGCGAAACGCAAGCGCGCCGGGGCGACCCGCAGCGCCTTGCGCAAGCGCTCCCGGCGTTAGTGGTATCCTTCCCTGCCGATGGGCCGCCCATTCCCTGTCGAAACAGGCTCCCCTGAGAAATGACCACGCCGAAACCCTCCAGCACGCCGGAACTTTCCGTCATTGTGGTGGTGCTGGCAGGCGGAACGCATACGGAGCGTTGCCTGCGGGCGCTCGGGACGCGCGAAGGCGTTCCAGATGTGGAAATCGTTGTGCCATATGACGACCGGCGGCCGGAGACTGCGGAGCTAAGAAGAAAATTTTCCGAAGTAAGATGGGTCCGCTGCGCCGGGCGGCGGACATGCGCCGAGCTGCGCGCCGCGGGGGTGCGCGAATCGCGGGCCGCGGTGGTGGCGGTGACCGAAGACCAGTGCATCCCTCCAGCTCCGTGGTGCAGAAACGTACTGGCCGCGCACCAGGCGTCGTACGCGGCCATCGGCGGCCCGGTGGAAAAACAGGAGCCGGACACCGCTCTGAACTGGGCCATCTATCTGCGGGAGTTGGGCAGTTACATGCCGCCGATGGGCGAAGGCCCCGTTCATCAACTGACCGATTGCAACGTGACCTACAAGCGCGCAGCGCTGGACACCATCGCACTATTGTGGGCCGAGTCCTTCCACGAGCCGCAAGTGCATGGGGCGCTCGAAGCGCGCGGTCAGACGCTGTGGCTCTCCAACAGCCTGCTGACCTATCAGCAGCGGACGCTCGAACTTGGTCCGGCGCTGGCGGAACGGTATGAGTTCGGCCGGCTCTACGGCAGCATGCGCGTGGCGAAAGTGTCGATTCCCAGGCGGCTGCTGATGGTTGCGGCGGCGAGCCTGCTGCCCCTGCTGCTCACGGCGCGCGTGTATGCTACGGTTTTCGGCAAAGGCCGGCACATCGCGGCCGCGCTGCGCGCAGCGCCGTACCTGCTGCTCTTCGCCACCGTGTGGGCCTGGGGCGAGCTGCTGGGCTATCTCACCGGACGTCCCCCGGCAGCGTGGGACCCCGCGCGGCGAGCGGCACCCATCCCATGAATCTTGGCAGCTTCGAAATCGTCTGCCCGTACTGCCGCGGCGAGCTGGGCCGGCCCGCCGAAGGAGAACTGATGTGCCGGAGCTGCGGCCGGCGGTTCCCGGTTGTGCTCGGAATTCCCGACTTGCGGATTTTCCCGGACCCTTACATCGGGTTCGAAGAAGAGCGCGCCAAAGTGGAAAAACTCGCGGCGCGGTTCGCCGACCTCGACTTCGAACAGTTCGTGGACTTTTACTACGGCATAACGTCCGTGGTGCCGCCGCAACACGCGCAGATGTATCGCCGCGGGCTGGTGGCCGGAGTGGCGCGCGCGCGGGCGTCGCTGGCGCAGTGGGAACAGCGTGTGCCGGCCGACGATGGGTTGGATTCTTTGGAAATCGTTGAGCAGGTGATGGCGATGGAAGAAAATCAAGGTGTGCCCGCCCTCGAAGCTGTGGAACAAGTGGCGGCCCAACGCGAGCCTCTGCGGTTGCTGGACATCGGCTGCGGTACGGCGCCCTTGCTGGTCGCTGCCGAGCAGTACCCGGTAAAAATCGGCGTGGACATCGCGCTGCGCTGGCTGGTGGTGGCAAGAAAACGGCTGGCACAAGCCGGGCTGGCAGTGCCACTGGTGGCCGCGTGTGCGGAAGCCCTGCCCTTTCCAGATGGCGCGTTTGACCGCGTGGCTGGAGAATCGGTGATGGAACACTTGACGGATCAGCGGAAGGCGTTGGGTGAAGTCATCCGCGTGCTGTGTCCCGGCGGGGCAGTGTTTCTTTCCACGCCCAACCGCCGCAGCATCGGCCCCGACCCGCAGACCGGCATCTGGTGCGGCAGTTTTCTGCCTGAGTCGTGGACAGCCGCGCGCGTAAGAAAGCAGGGCGGTATCCCGCCGAAACGACATTTGCTGACCGGGGGCGAATTCTTGCGACTTTTGCGCGAGGCCGGCTTCGAAGATGCACAGAGATGGCTGCCGGAGATACCCGACGAGCAGCGGGGGCATTTTTCCGCCAGTCAGCGGGCGGCCATCGCCGTGTATTCGCTGGCCCGCGCGCTGCCGGTGACAAAGCAATTCCTCGGATGGATCGGGCCGATGTTCATGGCCGCCGGGCGCAAGGCGGTGTGAGGCGGGCGGCTACAGGCGCACGGTTTCGCCGGACTCGGAGCTGCGGTAGGCGGCCTGGGCCACGGCGGTGGCGCGCAGGCCGTCGAGGCCCGTCGCGCTGGTGCGTGGCTGGGATTCTCCGCGGGCTACGCGTACAAACTCGGTCAGCTCGGCGACGATGCTATTGCCCAGCGTGTATTTGTAAGACTTCACCCGCTCGATGACCTGAAACAGAGGATAGAGGAAAAACTCGCGCCGCGGGCGGTCCTCGAGTTTTTCAAACCAGCGGCACTCGGCCATCATCGGCGGGTACATCGCGCGGACGCAGCCGCGCGTGCCGTACACTTCGATCCAGAAACGGTAGCCGCGCCATTCCGTCCAACTGGCCTGCAGCGTGGCCACGGGGCCCTTCGGGTTCTTGATGAGCGCAAAGGCGTTGTCCTCGCACGCGCCTTTTTCCCAGACGCCGCTGGTGCGGTAGCCCTTCACCTCGCTGACCTCGCCCAGAAAATAAAGCGTGAGGTCGAGGATGTGGATGCCGTTGTCCACCAGCGCGCCGCCGCCCATGGTGTTCACGTCATAGACCCACGGCGCGGTGAACTGGCTCCCGCCGGGATGCCCGGCGTAGCTGCGGATGTGGTCCAGCTCGCCGATGCGGCCGGAGTCGAGAATCTGCCTCGCGGTCTGAATCGCGGCATAGTGGCGGTAGTTGAAGCCGGTGGCCAAGTGCCGGCCGGAATTTCTTGCGGCGTCCAGGATTCGGCGGCACCCCTCGACGTTTCGCGCCAGGGGTTTTTCGCACAGCACGTGCTTGCCCGCCCCGAGAGCCGCCACGCACATCGGCTCGTGCAGCGGAGGATGCGTCGAGACAATCACCGCGTCCGCGCCGGCGATGGCCTGTTCCCAGTCGGGCACATAGCGGGCCCCAAATTCGGACGCGAAGGCCTGGCCGCGGGCGGCGTCAATATCGCTGACCGCAGCGAGCTTCGCGCCGGGGGTGCGCATCAAGCCCTCGGCGCGGAAGCGCCCGATGGCGCCGCAGCCAATCAGAGCGAATGTCAGGGGAGGCGACATGGGAAAAGAGGTTACAGGAAGAGGACAGAAATTAGAAAGGGCTCTGTTGACTTCCTCTGTGTACTCTGTGCCTTTGTGACCTCTGTGTTGATCTTTTGCCTTTGCAATCGGGTGCTCGCACTTCGAAATCCTGGTCGCCGGCATGGATGTCAACAAAGCCAATTGAAAAGCGGAAATCAGAACCAGGCAAGACCCGAGAGTGGAAGTTTGCAGGTTCAATAGGAATTGGACGCCGCCGAGAGGGCCGGGATCTCAACCTGGTGCGGCAGGGCCGCAGCCGAAGAAAAAGTTGACGCAGAGACGCTGAGTCCGCGTAGGATTCGCAGGGTAAGAGTATCCCCGAGCCGGAATCACCGGGTGTGGAGGGAAGGTCGGTGGGGAAGAAAATCCTGATCGGGATGGGAATTGTGCTGGGCGGTCTTCTCGGATTGATCGTGATCGCCGGCATAGCCGGGATGTTCCTGGCGCCGGAGTTTTCCGGGGAGGCGCGCATCACGCTGGGCAAGCCGCCGGAGGAGGTGTGGCAGGCGATTAACGATTACAAGAGGCTGCCGGTGTCGTCGGCGCAAAGCCAGCGCGTGGAGGAGCTGCCCGCGGAGGGCGGGCTGCCGGCGTGGAAAGAAGATATCGGCTCGACCACGCTGACGTTTCGCACCACGGAGTCTCAGGCGCCGTCGCGCCTAGTGCGCGCCGTGTCTGACGCCGTGGTGCCGATGACCATGCGCATCGAGTACGAGATCGCCGCGCAGGGCACCGGCAGCCAGGTGCGCATCCGCGTGAACGGGCGGGTGGATTCCGGCACGTTGCATGTGCCGTTTTTCCGCGTGATGCTGCGGATGGGAGCGGCCGCCGCGGGACAGCGCGCGTTCCTCGAATCCCTGGCCAGGCACCTGGGCGAGAACGCCACTGCGGAATAGGGCGCGGCGCCCTGGAGGAGACTTTGAAACCACAAGAGGCGGCGGTGCGCAGCGTGGACGAGCACATTGAGATTGCGGCGCCGGCCGAAGCTGTCTGGAAGGCACTGACTGACGCAGAGGAGCTGACGCGGTGGTTTCCGCTCGAAGCGGGCGAGAACCCCGACGGCACGGGCTGGATGGCGTGGGGGAACGAGTTCCGTTTTTCCGGGCGCGTCACGGCTTCGGAGCGCCTGAAGCTGCTGCGCACGGAACCGGTTTTCCCTCCTGGCGTCGTGGCTCCGCCGATGGTGACGGAATTCCGGCTGGAAGCGCAGGGCGGCAAGACGCTGGTCCGCGTTATCCAGTCCGGCTTCGGCGCGGAGGCGCAGTGGGACGAGGAATTCGACGGTACGCAGCGCGGGTGGAGGTTTCAGCTGCGCAGCATGCAGAATTATCTGGAGAAACACGCTGGGACGCCGCGGCGGGTGGCCTGGGCGCGGCGCTTGCATGATTTTCCGCGTGAAGAGGCGTGGCGGCGGATGATCGGTGCGCAGGGGGTGCACTTCGATCCCAGCGCGGAAGAGCTGAAACCCGGCAGCCGCTACCGCGCGCGACTCGCCACCGGGGAACTGTTTGAGGGCGTGGTGCACTACTGCCGGCCGACGCGGGATTTTGCCGGCAGCGCCGACAACCACAACCACGCGCACCTGAGCATCACCTTTGACGACCTGCCGATGCGCAAGTACCGCGATGTGAACCTGTGGCTCTCGACGTGGGGCGTGCCGCATGCGGAAGTCGAAGCCATGGCCGCCGGGTGGAATACCCTGCTGGCGAAACTCTTCGCCGCGTAACGACACGCTCCATGCGGCCAAGCCTGTACCACAGCCTCCCGTCCCGATACTTCGGGATTCGGGACCGGCTGTGCCACGGCTACTTCCGGAGGCGATAGAAGCTCCCGGCAATCATCCGCGTCACGCGGCCCTGCGCGTCCACCTCAAACCGGAGCAGTTCGCCGCTCGATGACCCGCCCTTCATCTTGAAGGTATGCTGGCCCGCCGGCGTCAGCGTGACGCGGGATTCCCAGGGATTCTCGGCTTCGGGGACTACCAGCGTCAGCTCGCCGTTCAGAACCATCACCTGTACATCTGCGTTTTTCCACGTGTAGGCGCCGGTGTAGCTCTCCCACGCCGGGTCGGGTGTGGCCGCCTTTTTCGGTTTCTCTGTCGCGCGCGCTACCGCCGGGCCCACAATGCTGTACGCCTGGTTCAGATAGCGCAGCGGGTCGCCATCGTTGGCGTTGGTCAGCACAATCACAGCGAACTTCTGCCCCGGCGCGAATTCGATATGCGTGCGGTGACCAGGGACACTGCCGCCGTGGCCGATGCGCACCTGCTCCTCCACGCGGCGGATAGCGAAGCCCAGGCCCTGCCCGCTGCGCCAGTCCGGCCGCAGCCACTGGATGCGGTGCATCTCGCGCAGGGTGGAGCTTTTCAGAATTTGTTCGCCGCTCGCGGGTCCCTCGCGAAACTGGAGCGCCGCAAAGCGCGCCAGGTCTTCCACCGTCGAAGCGAGACTCGCCGCGGGCGAGAGACCCTTGGCGTCCACAAATTCTTCGGCCACCCGGCGCTCGCCGGGAACGCGCCGCGTGTAGCCAGTGGCCAGGATGCGCATTTCCGGAGTGGGCAGCGCGCGCGTGGAGCGCATCCCCAGCGGGCGCAGGAGATGGCGCTCGACGTACTGGTCCCAGGGCTCGCCGGAGACTGCGGCGACAATTTCGCCCGCCAGGGCCAGCGCCAGGTTTGAATATTTCCACTCCGTCTCGGCGGAGATGGCCGTCTCCTGTGTGGCCAGGATTTCAATCATTTCCTCGCGCGGGGGGAAATTCAGGTCGTTCCAGTAGCTGGCGGTGGATTCGCGCGGCAGCCCGGAGGTGTGCGTTATCAGATGACGGACGGTGATCACCGGCCCTTCGGGATGCGGGTTCTTGATGTTGAACCACGGCAGGAAGTCGGCCACCGGGTCGTCGAGCTGGAGCTTGCCTGCGTCCCGCAGATGCAGGATGGCGGTGGCGGTGAAGAGCTTGGATATCGAGGCGATGCGGTAGGCGGTGCCGGGAGTCGCCGGAGTTCGCTTCTCCAGGTTGGAGAAGCCATAGCCCTTGGACCACACCAGCTCCTGGTCATAGACAATGCCGATGCTCAGGCCGGGCTGTTCGCGGCTGGCCAGGGTGGCTTGAATCCACGCGTCCAGCACGGCGATGGCGGCTTCAACCTCCGGATGGTCCGCGACCCGTTGCGCGGCGGCGCGCTGCGGAGCGGCGGATCCGTTCTGCGCTGGCGACGGCAGCGCGCTGAAGAAAAACAAGGCGACGAGCAGACTGCGAAAGAAAGCTTTGCGCATCGGAAAATCCCTCCGGGAGAATTCGGCTGAGCCGCCATCGTACTCCGCGGGCCGCGCCGCCGCAATGCGGGCCTGGGCAGCCGAGCCTGGAGAAACGCACCGCCGGAGGATGCAGTGATACCATCACGCAGGACAATCGCGCGAACGCAGAGGCCTACGGTGGACGTGAACAAACCCGAATGGCTGGAACAGATGGAAGGCATTTTTGAGACGCTGAACGAAGGCGTGCTCATAATCGATGACTGCAACACCGCCCTGTACGTCAACCAGTCGCTGAGCGAGATGACCGGATACGCGGTAGAAGAGATTGTGGGGCACGGACCGGGGCGGTTCTACCAGGGCGAGGATCTGGAATTCCTCCTGAAACAGGTGCGCCGCGCGAGCACGGAAGGCCAACACCGCTATGAATTTTTCGCGCCGCGGAAGGACGGCAGGCGCGTGCCCACAATCCTCAGCGCGCGGGCCATTGAAGACCCCGACGGCCGGGTGTTCACCGTGGTGCTGTACACAGACATTACGCAGCAGAAGGAGGCCGAGGAAAAGCTGCGCGACGCAAATAGCCAGCTCGAGAAGCGGCAGCAGGAAATCGACGCGGAGCTGGAACTCGCGTCGCGTGTGCAACAAAGCCTGGCGCCGCAGGGGATGCGCTGGGGAAACCTGGAGGTCGAAGCGTTTTACTCGCCGGTGCAGACCATCGGCGGAGACTTCGGACTGGTGACACCGATCGGCGACCACCACCTGAACCTGCTGGTGTGTGACGTCACCGGCCACGGCATCAGCTCGGCGCTGATCGCCAACCGTATTTACGCGGAGACCACTTCGCTGCTCGACCGCGGCGCACACCTGGGAGAGATGTTCCGCAGGCTGAACAGCTTTGTGGTGCAGAAAATCGCGGTGAGCGGGTTCTTCTTCACGATGGCTGTAGCGCGGTTCGGCCAGGACGGCCGGCACATGCACTTTGCTTCTGCCGGACATCCGCCTGCGTTCTGGGTGGCGGGCAGCGAAGTGCGCCGCCTGGACCCGCGCAGCGCCGTGCTGGGGTGCATTGACGATGCTGTGGCGCCGGAGCCTGAAGAAAACATCACGCTGGACCGCGGCGACCGCGTTGTGCTGTACACCGACGGATTCGACGAGGTATTTGACCAGCACGGAGAAATGCTCGGCGTTAAAGGATTGCAGGAGATCGTGCGACAAGGCGCAAGGCTGCCGCTGGCCGGACTGAAAGACCACATACTGGAACGCGTGGAGGCCTGGCGCCACGGGCCTATCACCGACGACCGGTCGCTGGTGATCGTCGAAGTCCAGTAGCGGCGGGTTCGGCCCGCCATCCCCGCGTAGCCAATCGTCACCTCTGCTCTCTTGCGGCGCTTGCAAAATCCACGGCTGCGGAAGACACTCGGTTCTCCCATGAAGTTGCGTTCATTCCCGACGCTGGCGTGGCTTCTCCTGATGACGGCCGGAGCGCAGGCGCAAATTCCTGCGGGCGTGCCGCCGGAGGAGGTTGACCGCATCCCGTTTGCCCGGTGGGTGGCGGAAGGCGACCGCGCGCAAATCCCCTGGAAAGTGCGCGTCCACCCGGCGCGGATGCGGTTTGACCAACGCTTGCTGGTGGAGTTCGAAGCCGCCATCCGGGCCAAGGATATGATCAAGCGCGGCGGTCTCCACGACCTTTCGCTGGTGGCGCGCGTGGCAGACAGCCGCGGCGAATGGCTGGAAGGCTACGGTGCGCTGCAGACGGAGCTCGACCCGGTGAAGACCCCCAGAGCAACGCTGGTGTTCCGCGTGCAGGCGTGGATGCGCCCCGGTGAATATGCAGCAGGTCTAGTGATGACGGAAAGACGCACGGGCGCGCGCAACGTGGCACGGCGGGAATTCCGCGTCCCCGCAGTGTCCCGCGACCCGCTGCCGGAGCTGTACCGCGACCTCCCGCGCGCCGAATTTTTGCCCGCCGCAGAGGGTGCGGACACTTTCTTCCGCTCGGAGATCACCAGCCGGCTGTGGCTGCCCGCGCCCACGCAGGAGCCGGTGCACGTCGAACTGCTGATGAACTTCAGCACGACGGAGGAGCTGACTGGGAGGCGATGGGCGCACCGCTACACGTTGCGGACCATGCTGGAGGCGCTGCGCCTGCTGACGCAGATCTCCTTGCCCAACGGTACGCTGCGCATTACGGGCCTCGACCTGGTCGAGCGGCGCGTGGTCTTCGAGCAGGAAAAGGTAAAGGAAGTGGACTGGCCTCGGCTGCGCGCCGCGCTGGGAACGATGAACCCCGGCATGATCGGAGCCAGGGCGCTCGCGGGACGAAAACAGAACGCCGCGTTTTTCCGCGACGTCCTGGCGCGCCGCCTGCGCGGCGAGACTCTCACGGCAGCCTCCGGAGATCAGGAGGGCGCAGCAAACCTATCCGCGGGGTCCGGGAACGGCAGGACGTCCGGCGACAACCCGCCGCGAGGGCAGCGCGTATTCATCGTGGTCAGCAACGCCATGATGTTTCCCAAGGGCGCCGACCGCAAACCGCTCCGGCCGGAAGGCGACTGCCGCTGCCGCATCTATTTCCTGCGCTTCGAATTCGGCTCCGGGTGGATGTGGGATGAACTCTTTCAACTGCTGAAGCCCCTGCGGCCCCAGCGGTTCGATATTATTTACCCCACGGACGCGCGGAAGGCCGTGGCGGAAATCCTGAAAGAAATGCGGCAAATGTAGACGCCGCACGCACCCCTTGCTGTGCTCTCCTGGTGGAAGGTAACGAAAATGGCCAGACTGGAATTCAGCGTGGAAATCGCCGCGCCTGTGAAGCGCGTGCGGGCGTTTTTCGTGCCGCAGCGGATGCCCTACTGGTACGGGGCGGAGATGGCTGCAGAATTTGAAGTGCAAGGAGGGGCGGCGGATTTCGCGGCGGGTCAGAAGGTGCGCATCACGGGCCGCGTGGGACGCCACGAGGCGACACTGACGGCAATGATTACACGCTGCGAGACCGGACGCCTGCTGGAATGGCGGTTCCACGACGCCTACGGCGTCCGCGGCCTGCAGGCCTGGGAAATCGAAGACCGCGGAGCTCGCACTCAGGTGCGGATGCGCGAGGAGTACGCGCTGCCCTCAGACGGTTGGCTGGCGCGTGCCTGGGACGCGCTGGTGATGCGGCGCAGCGTGGCCCGCCGCGACCGCCTTCACCTGACCAAACTGAAAACGCTAGCCGAGAGGACGTAGGGGCAGGCTGAGTCTCGCCCCGGCAGAAGCCCGCACGGAAAATTCATTCCACGATAATTCGCAGGAATTTTCTCTTCCCGGCGCGGAGGAGGAAATCCGCGGGGCGAGATAGATCGACCTCATGTTTCACGTCGTCCACGCGCGCGCCGGCAATCTCCACCCCGCCCTGCGAAATCAGCCGCTGGGCTTCGGCCTTTGACGGCGCCAGGCCCCATTCGACGAGCAGCGCTGCGAGCTTCTGCGGCGCGCCGCGCCGCACGCGTCGCATGGGCGCTTCCTCCGGCGCCTGGCGCTGGCTGAACACGCGCCGCCATTCCTCGCGGGCGCGTTGCGCAGCGTCTTCGCTGTGGAAGCCGGCGACCACCGAGCGCGCCAGCTCCAGTTTGGCGTCCATCGGGTGGACTTTGCCTGTGGAGATGCCGCCACGCAGTTTTTCGATATCTCCTGCCGCCAGGTCGGTCAGCAGATCGTAGTAGAGCCACATCTGTTCATCGGAGATGCTCATCAGCTTGCCGAACATTTCCCCAGGCGGTTCGGTGATGCCCACGGAGTTGTTCAGGCTCTTCGACATCTTCCGCTCGCCGTCCAGGCCAACCAGAATGGGCATGGTCAGGGCCACCTGCGAGGGCTGGCCGTACTCGCGCTGGATTTCGCGGCCCATCAGCAGGTTGAACTTTTGCTCCGTGGCGCCCAGCTCGACATCCGCTTCCAGCGCGACGGAATCGTAGGCCTGCAGAAGCGGATAGAGCAGTTCGTGGACGCTGATGGGCTGGTTTCCGGCTAGGCGCGAGCGGAAGTCCTCGCGCTCGAGCATCCGGGCCAGACGGTAGCGGGCGCAGAGCTGCACCATCTCATGGCTGGTCAGCTTGCCGAGCCAGTCGCTGTTACGGCGGACTTCTGTTTTTTCGCGGTCTAGGATCCTGAACGCCTGCGCAAGATAGGTGGCCGCGTTTTCCTCGACCTGCTCGCGGGACAGTGCAGGGCGCGTCTCGGACTGGCCGGAAGGGTCGCCAACCAGCGCCGTAAAATCGCCGAGCAGAAAGATGGCCGTGTGACCCAGGTCCTGGAAATGTTTAAGCTTGCGCAACACCACGGTGTGGCCCAGGTGCAGGTCGGGGGCCGTGGGGTCCACGCCGAGCTTCACGCGCAGGGGCTTGCCGGACTTCGCCGAGGCTTCCAGCTTGGCGCGCAATTCTTCTCCGCGGATAATCTCCGCGGCGCCCTTGCGCAGGCAGGCGAGCTGCTCGTCGACGGGTTGGAATCGAGCCATAAGAGAAGACTATAACCGCAGATGGACGCAGATAGAAAAACAGAAATTCGAAACCGCAGATAAACACAGAGGAACACAGATTGGACCCGGGACCCTGAACCCTCGCATTCCCTTCCTCCGGGTTTAACTGTGTTCCTCTGTGGTTCCCTTCCTTCTTCTTTCTTGTCTGCGTTCCTCCGCGGTTCCTGATGGTTACGCGCGGACCACGCGGCGGCCGTCGAGACGGAACTGGCCACTGAGGACTAACCGAACCGCCTCGGTGTAAATGCGGTGCTCCTCGGCGAGGATGCGCGCAGAGAGCGTTTCCGGCGTGTCGGCGTCGCGAACCTCAACCACGGCTTGGGCAACGATGGGCCCGGCATCGAGGTTTTCGTCCACAAAGTGCACCGTGCATCCCGTGAACTTCACGCCGTGCTCGAGTGCCTGGCGCTGGGCCTCCAGCCCGGGGAACGAGGGCAGCAGCGAGGGATGGATGTTCAGGATGCGGTTGCGGAAGGAGGAGATGAACACCGGGGAGAGCAGACGCATATAGCCGGCCAGACACACCAAGTCCACGCGTTTTTCCTGGAGCGCGGCGACCACCAGACCGTCGTAGGCTTCGCGCTCGAGGCCCTTCGACGGGATCACCCGCGCATCCAGGCCCCGCGCGCGGGCGCGCTCGATCCCCGGCGCCCCTTCGCGGTTGCTGATGACAAGCGCAATTTCAGCGTCAGGGATGCGGCCGGCCGCGACGCTGTCGGCCAAGGCTTCAAAATTCGAGCCCCGGCCGCTCAGAAGAATGCCGATGCGCTTCATCGGCGCAGCAAATTAGCATACAAAACAAGCAGAAGGAAACCGCGGAGAAACGCCGATAAACGCAGATCAAATCAGTAACCACAGATGAACACAGATAAACACAGATCTGGGGAAAAACCGTAAATCCATACAATGTCTTTATCAGTGTTCATCTGTGGTTCCCCTCTTTCTTCTTCCGCAAGCGCGACCAGTACCACCACTGCTTCTGTGCGGCGGGGAGGCGCGGGTTCTGCGCCTGGGCCACGGCCGCGCGGAAGACGTCCAGGCAGCAGATATCGTGCGCCTGGCCGGTCACGCGGCACAGCTTTTCGTAGAGCTGCCCGGGGTTTCGCCGGGCGAGCTGTTCGACACTGCGGATGCCGAGCGTCGCAAGATCCTTCAGCATCGCCGGGCCAATGGAAACCAGGTCGCGCAACCGGCGGTTGTCAGACACGGTCCACCTCCGATGCACATTCAAATCTTCAGCGATCCGAAAAAGCCGCACGCAGGCGGGCCGGAAGCACGTTCAATGCGGCCGATGCGGTGGCAGCGCTGGCGACGCCGCTTCAGCTCCGATTCCACCTTATTTAGATTCTTCAAAGGGACGACCAGGATCATCCCCACGCCCATGTTGAACGTCTTCAGAAGTTCATCGCGAGACGTCTTCGCCAGCCGGGCCAGAAATTTGAAGATGGGCGGCACCGGCCAGGATCCGAACTCAACCACGGCGCGGGTCCCGCGCGGCAGCACGCGCGGCAGGTTGCCGGGGATGCCTCCGCCGGTGATGTGGGCCATCGCGGATACCCAGCCGTTGGCAACGATGTTGCGCAGCGGGGGGGCATAGCAGCGGTGGGGCTTGAGCAATTCGGGCCCAATCCTGTTGCCGACTTCGGCGACGTAGGACTGCGGCTTCAGCCGCGCGAGGTCGAACACCAGCTTGCGAGCCAGTGAATACCCGTTGGTGTGCAGGCCGCTCGAGGGCAGCGCCAGGAGGACGTCTCCCGGCCGCACGGCTGCGCCCGTCAGCATCTTGCTCCGCTCGACCACGCCGACGATGAACCCCGCCAGATCGTATTCCCCGGGCGCATACATGCCGGGCATCTCAGCGGTCTCGCCGCCGATCAGCGCGCAGCCGGCGGCGCGGCAGGCGCGAGACATCCCGCGGATGAGCTGCGCAATCACACGCGGGTCGAGCCGTCCCATGGCCAGGTAATCCAGAAAAAACAGCGGGGTGGCGCCGTGCACCAGGATGTCGTTGACGCAGTGGTTGACGATGTCTTCGCCCACGCCCGCGTGCGTGCCCATCATCTGCGCGATTTTCAGCTTGGTGCCCACGCCGTCGGCGCTGGAGACCAGCACAGGCTGCCGCCAGCGTCGCAGGTCGAGCTGGTAAAGCGCGCCGAAGCTGCCGATTTCCGCCAGCACGCCGGGCGTAAACGTGCGGCGGGCCAGCGCAGCGATGCGATGCTTGGCCCGGTCGGCTCGCGAGATGTCAACGCCGGCGTCGGAATAGCGCATGGTTTCGCAGGTCGTAGGGGCAATCTTCCACTCGCCCGGAAAGCGCTCCCCGTTCAGAACGGCACAAACAAGCGCCGCCAGCGGATGATGGATGGGCTCCAGGCCGCGCTGGCATAGGTGGCAAAGCGTTCGCGCAGATGGCCGGGCTCCCAAACGTCGCCGGGCGCGTCCACCGACATATAGATGAACAGGGGCGTACCGACAATGGCCGAACGCGGTACAAATCCCCAGTACCGGCTGTCGTAGGAATTGCGGCGGTTGTCGCCCATCATGAAGTAGTGGCCCGGGGGAACCAGGACGGGGGCGCGGTTTTCGACGGGGTCCGGCGTCTCGCTCAAGTAAGGTTCGTCGAGGGGCCGGCCATTGATCCACACCGCTCCGGTGCGGATTTCCAGCCTGTCGCCGGGAACGCCGATGATGCGCTTCACATAGTCGGAGGCGCCGAGGACGGGCGGTCGGAAAATAATCACCTGCTGGCGCCGGGGCTCGCGCCACAGGCTGAGGTGCAGGCCGGTGAAGGGGATTTCCGCGTCGTAGCCGAAGCGGCTGACCAGCAGATGGTCGCCGACCAGCAGCGTGCCTTCCATCGAAGGGCTGGGAATCACCCGGCCGTGCACCAGCGTCCCGTGGATCAGCAGAAACGCCAGCAGCACCCAGCCCCACGCGGTGATTTCGCGCACCACGCGCTTGCGCAGGGGGAGCTTCTTCTGCGGCGCGGCTGATTCTGTTTTTTTCTCGAGTCTGGCCATTCCCTGGACCTTCAGCGGCAGTTCCGGCGGCAGAGTGCGGTCCCTGCCGACAGCCCGCCAACCACCTATTTTAGCGAAAAACGCGGAGGTCTGCTCGCTGCTGTTACCAGGCCCTTGTGTGGTCGAGATCAGGCCTTGTTGCCGGTGGAGACAGACAACTGCACCAGTTCGGTCGGATAGACGCCGGTATAGCAGGCGGTGCAGAACGAGCCGGAAGTGTCGCCTACGGCCTTGCGCAGGCTATCCATGGAGAGATAGCTGAGGGAATCGGCGTCGACGAACTCGCGTACTTTTTCGACCGTGTTCATCGCGGCAATCAGCTCCTCGCGGTGCGGAGTGTCCACGCCGTAGTAGCACGGAGAAATAGTAGGCGGGCAACTGATGCGCAGGTGAACCTGGGTGGCGCCGGCGTCGCGGACCATGCGCACAATCTTTCGGCTGGTAGTGCCGCGGACAATCGAGTCGTCCACCAGGATCACACGGCGTCCCTCCAGCAAGTGGCGCACAGGGTTGAGCTTCAGCTTTACGCCGAAATCGCGGATGGACTGTTGCGGCTCGATAAACGTGCGGCCGATGTAGTGATTACGGATCAAGGCCATCTGAAACGGCACGCTGGATTCGAGTGAGTAGCCGATGGCCGCGGGGACTCCGGAATCGGGCACGGGAACGACCACATCTGCCGGGGCGGGGTGTTCGCGGGCCAGCAGGCGGCCGAGCATCTCCCGGCTGGCGTTCACCGGGCGTCCGAAAACACGGCTGTCCGGCCGCGCGAAATAGACGTGCTCGAAGATGCAGAACTGATGCGGCTTTTCCGGTGCAAAGTGGATGGACTCGAGGCCGCTGCGGGAAATGCGCACCATCTCTCCGGGTGCGACGTCGCGGACGTACGAGGCGTCCAGCAGATCGAAGGCGCAGGTCTCGGAGGCCACCACCCAGGCCTCTCCAACACGTCCGATGGCCAGGGGGCGGAAACCGCGGGGGTCGCGGATGGCGTAGAGTTCCTCGCGCGTAAGCAACACCAGCGAGTAGGCGCCCTCCACCTGGTTGAGGGCCTCGGCCAGCGCTCCGGGCAGATTGCTCGAGGCGCTGCGGGCTACGAGGTGCACCACCACTTCGGTATCCGAGGTGGACTGGAAAATCGAGCCGCGGTGCTCGAGGCGCCGGCGTAATTCGAGCGCGTTGGTCAGGTTGCCGTTGTGGGCCACGGCCAGCTTGCCCTTGTTGCAATCAATCAGGATGGGCTGCGCATTGGTCAGCGAAGTGTCCCCGGCTGTCGAATAACGCGTGTGGCCGATGGCCGCGCTGCCGGAAAGCCGCGAAAGGACATCCGGAGTGAAAATTTCCTGGACCAGCCCCATTCCCTTGGTAGTGCGCAGCTCGGCGCCGTCGCTCGCGACGATGCCCGCAGACTCCTGCCCGCGGTGCTGCAGCGCATAGAGACTCAGGTAGGCCAGGTTGGAAGCCTCGGCGTGGCCGAAGACGCCGCACACCCCACAGTGATCGTGGAAGCGGTCGTCGTCGAGTTGGGTCCGTCGTTTCACCTGTCTATCTCTTCGCCGTCCCGGCGTGCTTCAGTTACTGTCGTGCTTGCCGGAACCACTGCGCAGCGGCAGCCTCCAATTCCGCCCGGCAAGCGCCGCCCCCAGCAAACACAATATGCCTCCGATGGCGTACTCGGCCCCTTCGCGGGCTTGCTGCTGTCCCTGCGTAGTCAAAGCCTCTACATCGGCGCCCATCAGCCCGAAATAGGCGTTGAGGCCGTGCACCAACGCCGAGAAGCCTGACAAGCTCAGCGAAGCTACGAGCAACCACCGTGCATTGTCAGCAAGCCAACGCATCGCACGGCCCCGGCGGAGCCTCTGGCTCGCCTGCGGAGGACCTCCAGGGCGAGGCAGATCGTCGCCCCTACAACCCCAGCGTGCGCTCGAGCGAAGATGCCCACGCATCGCGCAGAGAGTTCACGTCGGCGCGAACCACCGGCGCGCCGTTGTAATCGAGGCGGAATTCGCCGCCGGCGGTGACGCGGCCGATCTCGCGGAGCCCCACGCTGTATTCTGCCGCAAGCAAGTCCAGGGCGGCAACCTGGAAGGGATTGACGGAGACCACCGCGCGAGCCGTCCATTCACCGAAGAGCGCGGCTTCGACGGGGACGGTCGTTTCTTCGAGCGTAATGCGGGCGGAAAGGCCCGCCGATGCGAAACACGACTCGGCCCCGGCGACAGCCAGTCCGCCGTCGCTGATGTCGTGCGCCGATTGCAGCAGGCCCGCGGCGGCCGCGGCCACCAGAAAATCCACCAGGCATTTCTCGGCTTCCAGGTCCACCGCGGGCGGTGCGCCGGCCACAATACCGTGGATTGTCCGCGCGTATTCTGACGAAGAGAACTCGCGGCGCAAGTCCTCCCCGGCAGCTTGTGCCGGGCCGCGGCCCTGGCCGTACAGGAGAAGAATGATGTCGTCCTCATTCTGGAAGCCCATCCCCACGGCGCGCGAAGCGTCTTCCAGCACGCCGAGGATGCCGACCACCGGAGTGGGGTAAATCGAGCGCCCCAGGGTTTCGTTGTAGAAGCTGACATTGCCTCCGGTAATGGGCACGCCCAGTGCCCGGCAGGCTTCAGACATCCCGTCAATCGCTTCGCTGAATTCCCACATTACCTCCGGTTTTTCCGGGCTGCCGAAGTTCAAGCAGTTGGTGGCGGCCAGGGGCCGCGCGCCGGTGCACGCCACGTTGCGCGCAGCTTCGGCAACGGCTGCCGTGGCGCCGGCGCGGGGGTCCAGATGACACCAGCGCGCGTTGCCGTCGGTGGACAATGCCAGCGCCCGCGCCGTCCCTTTGACGCGCACCAGCGCGGCATCGCCCGCGCCGGGCAGCAGCAGCGTGTTGGTCTGGACCATATGGTCGTACTGCTCGTAGATGCAGCGCTTGGAAGCAATCGCGGGAGCGGCCAGAAGCTGAAGGAAGTTTCCCGTCAGGTCCGCGCCATCGGTGGCGAACTCCACCAGGCGGGCATCCTCGCGCGCCGGGGGCGGCGCCATCGGCCGCTGGTACACGGGTCCTTCTTCCGCCAGAGGATGCGCAGGGATTTCCGCGACCACCGCGCCGTGATGGCGCACGCGCAGAATGCCGTCTGAGGTGACGCGTCCGATCTCGACCGCGTCCAGGCCCCACTTCCGGAACACGGCCAGCACTTCCTGCTCGCGTCCGCTCTCCGCCACCAGCAGCATTCGCTCTTGCGATTCGCTCAGCATCATTTCGTACGGCGTCATTCCCGATTCGCGCTGCGGGACGCGTTCCAGCTCGATTTCGATTCCCGTGGCGCCGCGCGAAGCCATCTCGCAGGTCGAGCAGGTCAGCCCGGCCGCGCCCATATCCTGGATGCCCACCACCGCGCCGGTCTGCATGGCTTCGAGGCATGCCTCGAGCAGCAGTTTTTCCATAAACGGGTCGCCCACCTGAACGTTGGGGCGCTTCTGTTGAGATTCCTCGGTGAATTCGGCCGAGGCCAACCGCGACGCGCCGTGGATGCCGTCGCGACCCGTCTTTGCGCCCACGTAGATCACCGGATTGCCCTCGCCGCGGGCTCGGGCGAAAAACAGCTTTTCCTTGCGCGCGATGCCCAGGGCCAGCGCGTTGACCAGCGGGTTGCCGGAGTAGCACGGCTCGAAGTGAATCTCGCCGCCTATGGTCGGCACGCCGAAGCAGTTGCCGTAGTGGGCGATGCCGCGCACCACGCCGTCGAAGATGCGCCGGTTCCGCTTGATTCCCGCATCATCGCTTGGTTGGGGCGCCCGTTGCTCGGCAATGGGCCCGAATCGCAGCGAATTCATTACCGCAATGGGCCGCGCACCCATCGTAAAAACGTCGCGCAGGATGCCGCCCACCCCGGTTGCTGCGCCCTGAAACGGCTCGACGAAGCTGGGATGGTTGTGCGATTCAATTTTGAAGGCGGCCACCCAGCCTCCACCGATCTCCACCACGCCGGCGTTTTCCCCCGGTCCCTGCACCACCTGCGGGCCGTGGGTGGGCAGCCGGCGGAGATGCACTTTGCTGGACTTGTAGGAACAGTGCTCGCTCCACATCACGCTGAAAATGCCCAGCTCGGTGAAACCAGGTTCGCGACCGAGGATTTCCCGGATGCGTGCGTACTCCTCAGCGGTCAGGCCGTGTTCGGCGGCGAGTTGGGGCGTTACTTTGATTTCCGTTTCGAGCACTGGTTTTCCGAATGCCGCCATTTTTATCCTGCCGGAAAAATCTCTTACGCGGACAGACCGACCCGAGGCACGAAGCTTTCCAACAGCGAGCGGAAGATGACCAGGCCGTCCGTGCCGCCCAGCGCTGCTTCGGAGGCGCGCTCCGGGTGCGGCATCATCCCCAGGACATTGCGGCCTGCATTGCAGATGCCGGCGATGTGGGCGGTGGCTCCGTTGGGATTGGCCTCATCAGCCAGCTCGCCTTCCCTCGTCACGTAGCGGAGAAGGATCTGGCGGCGCCGCTCGAGCTCTGCCAGCGTCGCCGGCTCACAAAAATAATTTCCCTCACCATGACCTATCGGGATACGCAGCACCTGTCCGGGGGTCGCCGCGGAGGTGAATGGGGTGTCCGTGTGCTCGACGCGCAGGTGGACGTGACGACACACATAGCGCAGGCCCTTGTTGCGGCGCATCGCGCCGGGCAGCAGGCCGGCTTCCAGCAGAATCTGGAAGCCGTTGCAGATGCCCAGGACTACGCCGCCGTCCGCGGCAAAGCGCGCCACGGCGCGCATCACCGGAGAAAAGCGCGCGATGGCCCCGGCACGCAGGTAGTCGCCGTAGGCGAAGCCGCCGGGAAGAATCACGCAGTCCACTCCCCGCAGGGCCTCGTCCTGGTGCCAGAGGAACTCCACCGGCTCGCCCAGGACGCGGCCGATCACGTGATGGGCATCGTAGTCGCAGTTCGACCCGGGGAAAACGACGACGCCAAATCTCATCGAGCATGCTCCCGGACGGATTCTAGCACAGCAAGAAAAGGGGCCTGCAGAAGACACCTCGCGTCGGGCAGAGCTGCCAGCCGCACCTACTTTCGACGGGCCAGGGCCTTCTTTCTCTTTGCAGCGGCAGGAGTCCGAACGCCTTTCGCCGGGGCGGCACGCTTCTGGGAATCTGGCGCCGCGGCACGTTTGGCTGCAGCCCAGCCGGGCTTGGTCACCTGGCGCTGGCGGGCAATGCCCAGGGAGTCGGTGGGCACGTCTTCGGTGATGGTCGAGCCGGCAGCGATGTAAGCGCCGTCTCCGACCGTCACCGGGGCAACCAGCTCTGTGCCGCTGCCGATGAAGACGCGCGCGCCGATGCGCGTGGGATTCTTGCGCACGCCGTCGTAATTGCAGGTGATGGTGCCCGCGCCGACGTTGGTGTCGCGGCCCACCGACGCGTCGCCGAGGTAGGAGAGGTGCATCGCCTTGACGCCTTCCTCGAGGACGCTCTTTTTCACTTCGACAAAGTTGCCCACGCGCGCGCCGGGACGCAGCTCCGCGCCGTCGCGGATGTGCGCGAACGGCCCGACCACTGCCCCTGCGCCCAGCCGCGAGGCGGTGATGATGCAATGCTGGCGGACGAGCACCCCGTCCTCCAGCACGGCGTCGGTCAGCACGCTGCCGGTGCGGATGGCGCAGCCGGCGCCGATGCGCGTCGCGCCCAGCAACTGCACGTTGGGCTCGAGGACGGTATCCGGGCCGGCCTGCACGTCGAAATCGGCCAGGATGCTTTCGGGCAGATACATCGTCACGCCCGCGTCCATCAGCGCGGCGCGCTTGCGGGCGCGGAACACGCGGTCCACCTCGGCCAGCTCGGCGCGGGTGTTGCAGCCCAAGATTTCCTGGGCGTCGGGGTCGCACTCCGCCAGCACTTTTTCGCCGGCCTGGTCGAGCAGGGCGATGGCGTCGGTGAGGTAAAGCTCTTTGTGGATATTTTCAGGGCGCAGTTTCTCCAGACAGGGCCACAGTTTATCCAGCGAGAAACAGTAAATGCTGGAGTTGACTTCGCGGATGCCGCGCTGGCCGGCCTGGAGTGCCTTGTCTTCGACGATGGCCCCCACGCTGCCATCTGCGCGACGCAGGATGCGGCCGTAACCCGCGGGTTCGGCGAGATCGGCGGAAAGAATCGTAGCCGCAGCGCGCCCGGCGCGGTGTGTGACGATCAGGTGCTGAATCGTTTCGGTGCGGATCAGAGGTGCGTCGCCGGGGAGCACCACGGCAATCTTCGGAACCGGACCGATCGCCGCGCGGGCAACCTGCAACGCGTGACCCGTGCCCAGTTGCGGCTGCTGCAGTACAGTCTTCGCGCCCAGGGGAAGCGCAATGGCGCGCACGTCCTCGGCCTGAAACCCGATGACCACGTGGATGGACTCCGGGGCCAGGGGCTGGCAGGCGCGGATGACGTGTTCGACCAGCGAAAGCCCGGCGACGCGGTGCAGCACCTTGGCCAGGCCGGACTTCAGCCGCGTGCCCTTGCCGGCGGCCAGAATGACCACAGTGAGATCGAGGTTCGGCATACGCAGGATATTCTCACCCAAACTGGGGATGGGTGGCCAGAACTTGTCGCGCGGGTGCGCTCGGCTCGATACGGTTCAATCCGCGGGGATCGCCTCCAGGGATGGCGCGGGAGGCGCGGCGGGCGCTTCCGCCGACGTCTCCACCCACAACGACGGGTCGGCCAGAAGGCGCGTGACCAACTGGGTGTGGAGGGCATGTCCCGCCTTGTGGGCCACCACCAATGCCTTGAGCGGACGCCCCACCAGGGCCAGGTCGCCGATGATATCCAGCGTCTTGTGTCGCCCAAACTCGTCGGGAAATCGCAGGCCGGAGGCGTCGCCGCCGCTCATCACCCCGTCGCGGGTCAGCACAATGGCGTTCTCCAGCGAGCCCCCGCGGATCAGTCCCGCAGCGCGTAGTTTTTCCACGTCGTCGTAAAAGCAGAAGGTGCGCGCCGGAGCCAGCATCCGGCTGAACGACTCCCGGCTGACCAGGATTTCAATCTCCTGCCGGCCGACCAGCGGATGGGCAAACTCAATGAAACACCTGACGCGGAACTCCTCGCACGGGTAGATGCCGATGCGCCGGAATTTTTCCGGTTCGGCGGGGCTGCCTTCGGTGATTTCCAGCGGTTTGATGACTTTCAGGTACTTGCGCCGGCGGCGCAGCTGGCGGATCCCCGCGCGCTCCAGCATTTCGATGAAGGGCCGCGCGGAGCCATCGAGGATCGGCAATTCCAGGGCGTCAATATCCACAAAAACGTTGTCCACATTGCAGGAATAGAGCGCCGCCAGCAGATGCTCGGTGGTCGAAAGCCACACGCCGCGTTTCATCAGGCTGGTGGCGTAGCTGACGCGCGCCACGTTGCGGCCCTGCGCTTCGATTTCGAAGTTGTCCAAATCCACGCGCCGAAACACGATGCCCGTGTCCGCTGGCGCGGGAACCAGGCGCAACCGCGAGCGAACAGCCGTATGCAGGCCGATGCCTTCGGTTTCCACCGTTCGCACAATTGTGGTCTGGAGAGGCATGACGTCGTTCATTCAGTGCATTTTTGTAGCCGCGTCAGGAGCAAAAATACCATTTATTTTCAAACACTTAGACGATATGCGCAAGAACTTGAAAAATGTATTGTGGTAATTATACAACAAAACGGCCTATAGGCATGGTGTGGCTACAACCCGGGACATCCCCATGGCGCGCTTGTATTGCTGCTGTGGGGGGACTATGATTCGCACACTGTGGCGTCTCTGCTGCGAGTTGCATCTATTCTGATCCTCATTCCGGCTTCGTGCGCTGCACAGATAGAGTCCAACCAGCCGGCGGTGAAGACCTCACGCGGCTCGGTGACTGTGCGCGGGCAGATCTTTTCACCCGAGGGCGGTCCCATCCAGAAACACCTCCGGTTTGAACTGATTTCCGATAACGCCAGCCGTCCGCCTGCGTACTACTTCACGGACTCGCACGGTCGCATCAGTCTGCCCGGCCTGACGGCGGATGCCAGTTTCACCATCCGGATGGAAACGGACGATGAAAGTTACGCCACGACGTCGGTGCAGTTCTACACCACGGGCCCGCGGCCGACCGTGCAGGTGGACCTGCGGCCCCTCGCGCGCGAAGTGGCCGTGGGCAGGCCGGTGGTCAGCGTGGCCGAGTTGCGACAGGATATCCCCGCCCCGGCGCGCAAGGAGTATGACGCGGGGATGGAGATGTCATCTCGCGGTGAGCTCCTTGAGGCGCAGCAACGATTTGCGCGAGCCAGCGAGCTTTTTTCCGACTTCGTGGCAGCGCGAAATGAACTCTCCGTGTTGCTGATGAAGCAGGGCGACCTCGCAGGTGCCGAAGCACACCTGCGCCGCGCGCTGGCCACGGATGCCACCGCGGTCCGGCCCCTGCTGAATCTGGGGCTGTGCCTCTATCGCCAACTGCGGTATGCCGAAGCGCTCCCGCATCTGGAACGCGCGACGCAACTGGCGCCGCGCCAGCCGGGCGGCCACTTGCTGCTGGGGATTGCACTGGTCATGTCCGGAAACGACGCCGCCGGCGAACCGATCCTGCTGCGGGCCTACGAGTACGAAGGCGTGAAAGCCGCCCGGGCGCAGTTCTATCTCTCCCACATCTACACGCGCCGCAAAGACTATGCCAGGGCTGCTGCTGCGCTGGAGTCCTATCTCCGCGACCGGCCCGAGGAACCACATGCAGCCGATCTGCACCGGACGCTGGACAAGCTGCGCGCGGCCTCGCAGAAATAGTTATGGCGCAGCAGCGGGCCGTGGCGCGGTGATATCCCCGACCAATTTCCAGTTTCCGGATTCCATCCTCTTCCAGACGCGCACCGCGGGGCCCGTTTCCAGCCCGACGCCTGCGCCCACCATCTGCACATAGCGCACGAGTGTCCAGGCAGTGCGCTGGTTTTTTGTTGGCGTGCGCAGGGGCGAGGCGCAGCCCGCCCGCCGAGGATCTCCTACTCCAATCGCAGGGACCGAAGATACTCCACCACCGCGGCGGCCTGCTCGCCGCCCTTTCTGGCATGTGCCATCAGCGGGATACCGTGCGGGCCCTTCGAGTACAGCAATTCGGGAAAGGCGCCCAGCGTAGTCTTGAGGATGTCCAGCTTTCCGAGCATCGCGGCGACGAAGATGTCCATCCGCGCCCCCTGGCTCAGCAGGTAGAGGGCGATATCCTGCGCGCCCATATGCCCGGCGCCGCCGATGGCAGCCTCGAAGTCGCCGCCGCCCCAGTCCCAGACGGCGTTCAGGAGCGTGGGCGTTTCCGCCAGCAGCGACTTGGTTTTTTCCAGGTCCACATGGGCCGCGCGCACGTACTCCTGCACCAGGCTGGGGGCCAGGGCTGGCGGCCGCGGCCGCGCTTGAGTCTGCTGTGACTGCGCGTGCAGAACCGCGCCGGGAGCGGCAATCAGTCCTGCTGCGGCGGCCGAAGACAAGCGCAGGAACCCTCGGCGGGAAGGCGGGGCCGATAGAGATTGCATAGCGGTCTCCTTATTTCTTGCGATGGGATTCAAAGTAGCTCCGGGCAAACTCGTTCAGGTGCGGGCTGTCGTAGCCGTCGTTGTCGCGGTGGCGGTCAGCGGGGGGAACTGGTCGCTGCCGCGCCGCCAGTGTGGCGTCCGTCCGCAGCGCGTCGGCGCAGAACAAACGACTCCTTTACATCGTATCTACCTCCGCGGGAACTCGCTCTTATTCGTTAGACGCCGCGGAGGTCAAAGGTGAGCGGGCCTGGCCCGTGCAGCTCGCGGGCCGTTTTCCACATCTAATCGGACAGGAGGCGTTGACATAGGGGTCGACGCGTCCTAGTATCGAGGGAGAGATGGGTGTCCACGACCACCCCACGCAACGTAGCGGGATCCAGGTCCCGGGGCTGTCCCGTGTGCCCACGCTGGAAGGGCGCGTTGCGCACGCCCGCCAGATGGATCAGGTGTACAAGCGCGAACTGCGTGCCGGCGACTGGGTGCTGGTGACCACGCGTAACTCTGTGTACTCGATCTGCGTGATGGGCGACGAGCAATACTGGGTTTCCGGCGGATGGTTCGAGCGCAAAGGCCGTTCGTCCCGCATGATTGCCATCAATGGCTGCACCTGGGGCGGCAGCGCCATCAAGTGCGACGTGGTTGCCGCGCCTGGGCTTTTCCTTGAATTCGGAAACATGGTGCTGACCACGCGGATCCAGAACGTGCGCATCGTCCGCGCCGGCGCCCAGCAGCATCCCTACTGAGCCCGCCCGCAGCGCGGCCTTTTCTCCCCTCCCCCTGGCCTTCTCTTACCTGTACTTCCGGCCAGTTGACAACTCGGCCCTGTCGGATGATATTCATTTCAGCCCGGCCTGCGAGGAGAGGTGGAATCTCTATGGCCCAGAAATTTGAAGAGGTGCGCATCCCCAAGAACGTGAGTGTGACCGTGCGCGGCGTGGACCGCAACGGCCACCAGTTCACGCAGACCGCCAGCACGCTGGACATCAGCCGCCACGGGGCGCGGCTGGACGGGCTGGGCTGCGTCGCCAACGCCCAGACCATCGAGGTGAGCTGCGGGTGGTTCAACAAGGCGCAGTTCAAGGTTGTTTGGGCCGGCCAGCCGGGGACCCCCGAAGCCGCGCAGGTCGGCATCCGTGCCGTCGATAAGGGGACCAATCTCTGGGGGTTGGAATTCCCTCCCGCCCGCCCCTGCCGCTTCGAGTCCAAACCCAACGAGGCTGCGGCCAGCGTCGACTCAGGTCCCATTTCAGTGGGGCTGGAGAACAGCACCTACGGCGACAAGCCGCCCGAGCTGGCTTTTGAGATTCCGCCGGATGTGCAGCATTTCGCCGATGCCCCACCCGTGGCCGCCAGGCCGGGCATGTCGGCAGCCCGGGCGAAAACCATCCACGTGAACCCCACGCAAGTCAGCGTCCGCTGGACCAGCGGCGGGATGCGGCACGAAGCCGCGGCCTCGAACGCAAAGATGCTCGGGGACAGCTCCTGTATGCTGCAACTGAAAGCCCACGTGCTCGAGGGCACCGACGTCGAGCTCATCACCGGCCCGCGTCGCGAAGTCCGCAAGGGCCGTGTGGTGATGACCGGCCCGCCCGACGCCGCCGGCCTCTATTCCGTGGCCGTGGATCTCGATTAGACGCGCCCTGCACAAGAACTCACTCCCCACGAACTCTCCGGTTGTGTTGACCGGGTTGCGGACGCAACCTAGAATGGCCTCACTCTTGGCTTCTATGGTCGGCCAAACCATTTCGCACTATCGCGTGTTGGAAAAGCTGGGAGCGGGAGGCATGGGGGTAGTCTTCCGTGCGCGCGACGAACGGCTCGAACGCGACGTCGCGCTCAAGGTATTGTCGCCCGGGCTGCTGGCCGACGAAGCGGCCCGGCAGAGATTTCGCAAGGAAGCCCTGGCGCTCTCCCGTTTGAGCCATCCTCACATTGCCACCGTACATGACTTCGACACGCAGGATGGCATCGATTTCCTGGTCATGGAATGGATCCCGGGTGAGACGCTGGACGCGCGCCTCGCCGCGGGAGCGCTGGCCGAAAAGGAAGTCCTGCACCTGGGCGTGCAATTCGCACAGGGACTGGTCGCGGCGCACGCCGCCGGGGTCGTCCACCGCGACCTCAAACCCGGCAATCTGCGCGTGTCCTCGGATGGCCGGCTGAAGATCCTCGACTTTGGCCTGGCCAAGCTCGTCCGCCCGGCGTCGGACGAGGCGACGCAGAGCCTGGGTGAAACGTCTGCCGGCCCGGCGGGCACTCTTCCCTATATGGCGCCGGAGCAATTGCGCGACGAACCGGCGGACGTGCGCAGCGACATCTACGCCGCAGGCGCCGTCCTTTATGAACTGGCCACTGGACAACGGGCCTTCCCGCAAACCTCCGGGCCGCTAGTGGTGGAGGCCATTTTGCATCAGGGGCCGGCCTCGCCTTCCAGCATCAATCGAAGGATTTCGCCTGGACTGCAAACCGTTCTCCTGAAAGCGATGGACAAAGATCCCGAGCGGCGCTACCAGTCCGCACGGGAGCTTCTTGTGGACCTCGAGCGGCTACGCACGCCCTCTTCTGCGGCGTCCACTCCCTTGCCTGCTGCCCGGCCGCGCTGGATGCTGCCGGCGGTGGGCGCAGCCGTTGTCGTTGCCCTCCTCGCCGTGTGGTGGATGGCCCTGCGCAAGGATCAGCCGGCAGAGTCCGTTGGGGCGAAAATCGAATCCCTGGCAGTGTTGCCGCTGGAAGACTTGTCCGGCGACCCCGGGCAAGACTACTTTGCCGAAGGCATGACGGACGCGCTGATCAATGACCTGACGCAAATCAGCGCCCTGCGGCGCGTCACGGCCCGGCAATCCGTGATGCAATTCAAGGGTACCAGGAAAACGCCGCAGGAAATCGCCGCACTCCTCAAGGTGGATGCGATTGTGATGGGGACCGTACTGCGCGACAAAAACCGGGTGAGAATTACGCCGCAGCTGATTCAGCCTTCCACAGACCGTATCCTCTGGTCGAAGATTTACGACCGCGATCTCCGCGACATTTTGGACCTTACCAGCGAAGTGGCGCGTTCCATTGCGGCGGAAATCAAGGTCAAACTGACTCCGGCGGAACAAGGCCGCCTTTCCGCAACGCGCGCTGTGAATCCCGAAGCGCATGAAGCTTATCTGCGCGGCCGCCAGTTTTGGAACCGGTATTCCGTCGAGGGGTTCCTCAGATCAGTCGAACATTTCCAACGGGCCATTCAACTGGACCCCATGTACTCGCAGGCATACGCCGGGCTGGCCGATTCCTATTTACAACTTGCCGGACGGCACTACCCGCCCCGGGAGATTGTGCCCAAGGGCAAAGAGGCCGCACTCCGGGCCGTGCAGCTCGACGACAGCCTGGCCGAGGGGCATACCTCCCTGGGCTTCGTGAAATTCTTCTACGAACGCGATTACGAAGGAGCCGACCGGGAATATCGCCGGGCCGCAGAATTGAATCCCGGCTACCTTCTCGTCCACCGGGTGCGGGCCCATTATTTGAGTGCGCGGGCCCGCTTGGACGAAGCGGCAGCGGAGCTGCGGCGCGTGCTGGCAGAAGACCCCTTTTCCCTGACCTCGCGGTGCATGGAAGCGCGCATTCTCTATTACGCAAAACGATATGAAGAAGCCATTCGAGTCCATCGCGAACTCTTGCAGTCCGATCAGAGTTCTGCAGTTTTCTGCACCTGGTTCGGAATGGCCTATGAGCAACGGGGCATGTTTCGCGAGGCGATCCAGCATTTTGAGAAAATCAAAACGGCCGTTCCTTCGGACAGACTGGCCCTCGCTTCCCTCGCGCGGGTCTACGGGTTAGCAGGAAACACGATGAAGGCACGGCAGACTCTGGAGCATCTTCACGCCCTGGCCAAAGAAGGTTTTGTTGCCCCCTACGAATTCGCCTGGGCGTACACCGGGCTGCGGGACTCCAAACTAGTCTTTGAGTGGTTGAACAAAGCCGTAGAGGACAACTCAGGATTGCTGGTCTATTTGAACGTGGATCCAGGCTGGGATTCTTATCGCGCAGACCCGCGCTTCGAAGAAGTGTTGCGCCGGCTGGGGGTTCCGGAAGAGGACCGCAAACGGGCCGCGGCAGCCAGAGCCGGAAAGGATGAATGAATCATCGGCCAGCTCCAACTGGCCCCGTTTTCCCTGCATCTTTTCAAGCCCTGGAGCGCGGAGGCCCCTTTGCCTGGCCTGCCGCATCTCCATTACAATGACGATGCGGTAACCGCGATGACGGCTTCGCCTTTCCACATCCTCTCAAGCTCTCCCGGGGTCGCATCCGGATGCGCTTCCCATACGCAGTACGTCCCGATGGCGCATCCGCGTCCCGACTGGCTGAAGGTGCGCTTTTTCGGCGGAGAGAACTACCAGGAGCTGAAGCGCATCATGCGCACGCTGGACCTGCACACGGTGTGCGAATCGGCCCGCTGCCCGAATATGGGCGAGTGCTGGGAGCACCGCACGGCCACGTTCATGATCCTGGGCAACGTCTGCACGCGGGCCTGCGGCTTCTGCGCCGTGCCCTCGGGCAGGCCGCTGGGGCCGCCCGATGAAGACGAGCCGTCGCGCGTGGCCGAAGCGGTGGAAAAAATGGGCCTGCGCTACGCGGTGGTCACCTCGGTGAACCGCGACGATGAATCGGACGGTGGCGCGCACATCTTCGCCCGCACCATCGAGGAAATCCGCCGGCGCGTCCCCGGCTGCAAAGTCGAAGTGCTCATCCCGGATTTTCGCGGCGACTGGGCGGCGCTCGGCACGGTGCTTGCCGCACGGCCCGACGTGCTCAACCACAATACGGAAACCGTGCCGCGACTCTACCGCCAGGTGCGCAAAGGCGCGTTGTATGAGCGATCACTCGAACTCCTTCGTCGCGCCAAACAACTGGCGCCCGCACTGCCCACCAAGACCGGCCTGATGCTCGGCCTGGGCGAATCGCGCGACGAAGTGCTGGCTACCCTGCGCGACCTCGCCGCCCAGGGCACCGACATCCTTACTCTGGGCCAGTATCTTCAACCCACCCGCGAACACCTGCCCATCGCGCGCTACGTCCACCCGGACGAATTCGCCGAGTACAAGACGCTGGGCGAGCACATGGGCTTCAAGCACGTCGAGGCCGGCCCGCTGGTGCGCTCCTCCTACCACGCCTTCGAGCAGGAAGAAAAAGCAAAGAAGGAATCACAGATGAACACAGATAAACACTGATATAGACAATTCAGGGGTTCACCGCTATTTACTAAATCTGTGTTCATCAGTGTTTATCTGTGGTTTCTTTTTTCTTCTTCCAGACCTGTGTTCATCTGTGGTTTCTGATTCGATCTGCGCTCATCTGCGGTTTCACTCTGCTCGCTTCGTGGGAGCCAGGGCATCGAGGGATTCGCGGGCTACCTTCTGGATACGCGCGCGGCAAGCAGCGTCGGGATTAGGAATCTCCATCGCGGCGCGGAACTCAGCAGTGGCCTGTTCATTGCGGGCGAGTTTTGCGTACATATCGCCGAGCAGCAGGCGGAAGACGGCGTTACGCGGGTGTCGCTCGACCAGCGGCAGCATCAGCTCGATGGCTTCGGCGTATTTCTGCTCGTAGTTGCGCAGGGCCTTGGCCAGATAAAACCGCGCCTCAACGGCGGTCATCCCGCCGCCGGCGATGGCCATCTCCAGTTGGCGCATTCCTTCCTGCTTGCTGCCCCCGGGGATGCCCATGAAAAAACGCAGCACGCGGGCGAAGGTCGAAAGAGTGTCCACGTAGTAGTTGTACAGACCCAGGCCGGTGTAGGCGTCTGTGAACCCGGGGTCCAGCGCCAGGACGCGGAGGAAGTGTTCGCGGGCGGCCACTCCGGCGCGGGCCGTGGCGCGGCGTTCGTCCCGCAGGCCGTGCAGACGCGCTTTCAACGCGAGGCCCATCCCGGCGTGGAAGTGCATCTCCGCGGTTTCCTGTTTTTTCAGCGCAGCGCTGGCCAGGGCGATGGCCCGGTTGGCCAGAGACAGGTAGGCGTCGTCGGAGGGCAGGCGGCTGCGCTTCCAGGCATCCACCATGTTCCATTTGCGCTCGCAGGCGGAGCAGTAGACCTTCCACCATAGCGCGTCCACTTCCAGCAGATAACCCAGCGGGTGCGCCGGAAGCTTCTGCTGCACGATGCGGAAGCGCTCGATGGCCGCATCGGCATCACCGTCGTAGAGCAGCCGCATCCCTTCGTCGGCTTCCGGTAACGCGGCTATCTTCCCCGCGCGTACGGCAGACGGGAAGAAATACAGTGCCGCAAGAACCAGCAACAGCAGGCGACGGGAAACTTTGCCGGATAGTCGCATCATTCTGGGAATGAAAGACAGGCAAAGAGAGACATTAACACGGAGGGCGCAGAGTCACGGAGGACACAGAGGAAGAACCGCTCAGGGGAGATAACGCCGCACGAGCCACAGCGAGAAGTAGTACATCGTAAAACACTCGAGCGCGAAGGGCAGAAAGCCCAAATACCCCGGCACGGGCATGGCGAAGACTTTCCAGTCCTGGAACATCGGGAACACATAGACCCAGCGCGCGGCAGCCCACCAGTTCCAGAACTCCCACAGCCAGCCGCACACCCATCCCGAAGCCAGCAGCGAGTAGAGCCGCCCGCGACGTCCTTCGGCCAGGTCGGCGAGCAGTGACAGCTGTTCGTGTAGGCGGTTCGCCGGTTCGAGCAAAAGCACAAACCCCAGCCACACCGGCGCGAACAGATAGGCCGCAATCTCGCGCGGCAGGACCAGCGGAACCACCAGCATCAACGCGCCGGCCGCCATCATCCCGCGCTCCGCTGCGCGCGAAAACACAATGGGCCGTGACTCAGCGCCCCACCAGCCGAACGACTCAATCAGCTCCGCGGTCACTAAAATCCCCGGCGTGATGGTTGCAAACGACCACGCGTAGCCGAAATATCGCGCCACAAGATTTTCCGGCAGGCCGGTGTAGCTCCAGTTGGCCAGGCGCAGGTTGTAGCCCTCGAAAACCAGCCACAGCGGGACGGAAAGCGCGGCCATCACAGCCAGCTCGCGCGGCGCATGTGTCAGCCGCGAGCGCCCGGTAATTGCATACACCGCGGCGTTGGCGATCAGCAGGTACGCTGTCCACGCCAGGGGCGTGAAGTAGGTGGCCACCGGCTCCACGCCGCGGAACATCAGCCATTCGGCTCCCACCAGCGCGGCAAGACCCATCCAGCCGAACAGCGGGAACGGGCCCTGGCGGCAGCGGAAAATTTCCGCCACCAGAACCGTAACCGTGGCCGCGGCGATGGCGACGCCGAGTTGCACCATCATCAGCGAAGACCTTACCACACGCGACCCTGCGCGCCGCCGCGTAGGATGCTCCGGGCTTCTCTGTTATTCTTCGGGCTCTTTGGCCAACGGCGATGGCGTCACAGAACACCAACGGCAAACTCGAGCGCGGGCTGGGCCTGACCCAGGCCACAGCTCTCAACATGATTGACATGGTGGGCATCGGCCCGTTCGTGGTCGTCGGCGAAGTCATCCGGGAGATGGGCGGGCCGCACGCCCTGCTGGCGTGGGGGGCGGGGGCTCTTCTGGCGGCCCTGGACGGGTTCATCTGGTCGGAGCTGGGCGCGGCGATGCCGCTCGCCGGGGGCAGCTACGTCTTCCTGCGCGAGGCGTACGGCCCGGCGCGCTGGGGCCGCCTGATGTCGTTCCTGTTCATCTGGCAGACGCTCTTCCAGGCGCCGCTGGTGATGGCGTCAGCGGCCATCGGGTTTGCGAAATACTTCGGATACCTTGTCCCGGCGGAAACGCTGCACCCCAAGATCGTGCGTGTGGCGCTGATCCTGTTCGTGGCGGTGCTGCTCTACCGGCGGATCACGGCGATCGGAAAGATTTCTGTGCTGATCTGGACCGGCGTGCTGGCCACGATGGGCTGGCTGATCATCGGGGGCGCGATGCATTTTGACGCCTCCCTGCTGGAGGTCCCGGCCGGGGCGTGGGATTTTTCGTGGCCGTTCTTTGCCGGGCTCGGAGCCGCGTCCGTGCAGACGATTTACACTTATCTCGGCTACTACAACGTGTGCCACCTGGGAGCGGAAATCGCGCAGCCGCAGCGCAATATCCCGCGCAGCATTTTCCTGAGCATCGGGGGGATTGCGGTCCTCTACCTGGCGATGCAGACCAGCATCCTGGGGGTGGTCCCCTGGCAGGAGGCCAAGGAGTCGGACTTTGTGGTGAGCCTTTTTGCGGAGAAACTCTACGGCGCAGGCACGGCAAAATTTGCGACGGCGATGGTCCTGTGGATCGCCTTCGGATCGCTGTTTTCGCTCACGCTGGGCTATTCGCGGGTACCCTACGCCGCGGCGCTGGACGGGACATTCTTCTCCGTGTTCGGTCGCGTGCACGAGAAAAGGCGTTTTCCGCATGTTTCACTGCTCTTCCTGACGGGGGTAGCGCTGGTGTACGTGCTGCTCTTTGACGCGCTGCGCGATGTCATCCGCGGCATCCTGGCCATGCGCACGCTGGTGCAGTTCATCGGCGGGGCCGTGGGGCTGGTACTGCTGCGCCAGATGTGGCCCGCGGAACGGTTTCCCTACAGAATGTGGCTGTACCCGCTTCCCGTGGTTGTGGTGGTGGCGGCGTGGCTGGCCATCTTTGTGGCCACCGGGTACGGATATTTTGGCGGCGTTCGGATCCATTTCGCGCTGGCCGGGACGGCGCTGATGGCGGCGGGCGCGGTGGTCTTTGTGGTGCGGGCGTGGATGCGGAACGAATGGCCGTTTGCAACCGCAGACAAACAGAGTTAACCCCAAAGGAACGCCGATGAACGGGGATGAAGACAGACAGGCACAGAGGATGGATCAAATCGCGCAAACAGGAATGAAACAGAAAAGATCAGTCAGAATATCTGCCTTCCTCTACGTTTATCTGCGGCTCCTTCTTCCGTTTCTACTGATGACGGCGTTCCCGGCGGGGGCCCAGGCGCCGGGAGCCGGGCAGGGACTGGCGGAAACACTGGAGGCCATCCAACGGGCGCGGGTGGTGACGCGCGTCCTGTACGTGACCGCCCATCCGGACGACGAGCCGGGCCCGGTGCTGGCATGGCTGGCGCGGGGCGCGCACGCCGATGTGGCGCTGCTCTCACTCACGCGCGGCGAAGGCGGGCAGAACGCGCTGGGACCGGAGCAAGCGCCGCAACTCGGCCTGCTGCGCACCGAAGAGCTGCTGGCCGCGGCGCGGCATTATGGCGTGCGCGTCTATTTCGCGGGCGCGGCGGACTTCGGCTACTCCAAAACGCCCGAAGAGGCCCTGGCCATCTGGGGCGAGCCGGTGCTGGCCAACATGGTCGCTGTGATCCGCGCGTTTCGCCCCCACATTGTCATCAACAACTGGGGCGGGGTGCGCACCGGACATGGACAGCACCAGGCCGCGGGCGTCCTGACCGGGCAGGCCTTCGAGGCCGCGGCCGACGCGAAAAAATTCCCGGAACACAGCAAAGCAGGGCTGCTACCGTGGCGGGCCACGCATCTCATGCAGTTTGCGCGCGGAGTCATTTCCGGTGCAAACAGTCCGGCAAGCGAAGCGGAGACTTTGCAGCTCCCGACCCACGACGTTTCGCCGGTGTGGGGCCGGACGTACACCGAGATGGGCATCGAGGGATATACGCAGCACCGCACGCAGGGGGTGGAGGGCGTGCGCCAATCGGCGTTCATCCGCCGGCTGCGGCAGTTCCAAGTGATGCGAGGCGGCACGCTGAAGCTGGCGGACTTCTCGCGGCCGCTGCGCGAATTGCAAACCTTCTCGGACCGCGACACGCAAACTCTAATCGAAGTAGAGGGGATGCTGCAGGAAGCGCTGGCAGCCGCACAGCAACAGCACTGGGAGGTTGCAGCAGTGCACCTGGCTCGCGCCGGACGCCGCATTCAGAACCGGCCGTTCGAGGACGGTCCCGAGAGCAAGCTGACCGGGGATGTGCAGCGCGCGGCGGAACGAATAGAGGCGGCGCTGGATCTGGCGGCGGGGGCGCGCATCGAGGCCGTGGCCGACCGCGGCGAGATTGCACCGCGCGGGACGTTTACGGTGCGCGTGGGGACGATCAGCCGCAGCGGCGCCGGGGTGAAATGGGATGCGCCCCGGCTGGACTTGCCCGCCGGGTGGAAAATAGCAAAGGAAGAAAAACTGCCGGACAGTTCGATACGCTTCGCCGTGGCCGTGCCGGCAAACGCTCGGCCGGAATCCGAATTCCGCTTCGGCATCGAGCCGTGGCTCGCGCCGCTGGCGATTGCGCGGATGCGCGGGACAATTGAGGGCTACTCGTTCGAGGTCACCGCGCCGGTGACGGCGCAGCGCGCCTCGACCACACGGGTGGACACGCTGCCGCTGGTGCTGGTCCCGGCCGTGACACTGACGCCGGAGCCGAGGCAGTTCGTGATCGCGACGAATCGCCTGCCGAAACAGCTCGAGCTGCGAGCGCGGGTGCGCCATTACGGCGATGGCCTTGCGGAAGTCACTGCCGGAGTGGATGCCCCGGCGGGGTGGACCGCGTCTCCGCCGGTGAAGCTGAGCTTCGCAGGCCCGGGGGACCAACTGGTGCGGTTTGAGGTGATGCCGCCCGGGCGGTTGCCCGCCGGAAAGTATCAACTGAAACCGTGGGCCAAACTGGGGGAACAGCGCTACGAGACGTCGCTGGAGGCGCTGCCCACGCTGCCCACGCGGCTGTGGAGCGAGCCGTCCACGGTGACCGCGCGCGTCTTCGACGTGGCTGTGCCGGAGGGGCTCCGTGTGGGATACATCGCCGCAGAGAATGACCCCATCCCCGACGCGCTGCGGAAGATCGGCGTGCAGGTAGCGCTGCTGGACGAAGCGGCGCTGGCGTTCGGCGAGCTGAAGCGGTTTGATGCCGTGGTCATCGGCATACGGGCCTACGAGCTGCGCGAGGATCTGGCCCGTGCCAACCAGCGGCTGCTGGACTACGCGGCCGCCGGAGGCACGCTCGTGGTGCAGTACCAGCGCGGGAACGTGTGGAACACGCTCAAACCCGCGCCGTACCCGGCCTCGGTCGCCGAGCGCGGTCCTGGGGCGTCCGGCCCGCCGGCCGGAGCGGGCGCTCCACTGCCGGTGCGAGAGGCGCGCGTCACCGACGAAAATTCGCCCGTGCGCCTGTTGCGTCCCGAGCACCCCGTCCTTGCCACTCCCAACAAAATTGGTCCGCAGGACTTTCGAGACTGGGTGCAGGAACGCGGGCTTTATTTCTGGGGCCAGTTTGACACGCGCTACGACCCGCTGCTGGCGATGAACGACCCCGGCGAAGAGGAAACCACCGGCACGCTGGTCTATGCCCGGCACGGCAAGGGGCACTACATCTTCACCGGCCTGAGTTTCTTCCGGCAATTGCCGGAAGGAAATCCGGGCGCCTATCGATTGATGATCAACCTGCTCAGCCATTCGAGAACCGGAATCAAACGCAGATAAACCCGGATACAACCAGAAACCACAGATTAGCACTAATGAAGACAGTGCAGGCCGTCACTGTTTTTCTCAAAATCTGTGTTCATCAGGGTTTGTCTGTGCATTCCTTCCTTCTTCTTCCGCATCGGCGTTTAGCTGCGTTTAATTCCGGTTCCTGTTGTTCCCCTGCGCGGAGTGTGTTAGACAAGGGCCTGCCAGCAGACCCTTCCGCGGGAGGCCGCCCATGCCCGAAATCCGTCACAACATCATTACGCGCGAATGGGTAATCATCGCCACCGAGCGCGCCAAACGTCCTGAGGATTTCGCGCAGGCCAACGCGCGCAAAAAGGAGCTGCCCGCGTATGACGCGAAGTGCCCGTTCTGTCCGGGGAACGAAAATATGGCGCCGCCGGAGACGTTCCGCATCAACAAGGGCGACTCCTGGCAAGTGCGCGTGGTGCCCAACAAGTTCGCAGCGCTTTCGGCCACCGGCGAGCTGACGCGCAAGGGCGAAGGGCTGAAGCGCATCATCAACGGTGTGGGCATTCACGAGGTGATCGTGGAATGTCCGGAGCACGACCGCACGCCCGCGCTGCTGACCGAGGCGGAGTACGAAAAGGTCATCGAGACCTACCACCAGTGCTACCTGCGGGTGAGCACAGACCCGCGCGTGGCCCACTTGACCCTGTTCAAGAACCACGGCGAGCGCGCCGGCAGCTCGCTCGAGCACGCGCACTCGCAACTGGTTGCCACCCCCATCATCCCGCCCCAGGTGCGCGACCGCATGGAAAACGCCCTGCGCTTTTACGACGAAACCGGCGCGTGCATCTTTTGCAGCACGCTGGAAGACGAGCTGAAAGACGCCTCGCGTATCATCGAGAAGACGAAACACTTTGCGGCGTTCATCCCCTTCGCAGCATTGACCCCCTTTCATCTGTGGATTTTCCCGCTGCGGCACACCGCCTGTTTCCACGACACCACGGCAGAGGAACGCAACGACCTGGCCCATCTGTTGCGGCGCATCCTGCGGAAAATTTATCTGAACCTCCAGAACGCGGACTTCAACCTCAGCGTGCGCACGCCGCCGCGCGAGGCCAGCGGGATGAAGTACTACCACTGGTACGTGAGCGTGATCCCGCGGGTGACGCGCGTCGCGGGGTTCGAGATCGGCAGCGGCATGTTTATCAACGTGGCTCTGCCGGAAAAGAGCGCGGAGTTCCTACGCAATGCGAAGCTGGAGCCGGCCTGAGCCGGGGTTGAAATTGGAAAAGGGGACGGAGATTTATGGATTGGGTGATTTCGCGATTTCCCCAATTTGTGATTTCCCGAATTCCTGATGTCCTGATGGACAGCTCGATTGCTTCAACCTGTGATTTCGGCGGAGATCCAACCGCACCAGCGCAAACTCGCACCATCACCAAACCTCCCAATCCCACAATCGCCGAATCGCCCAATCACAAAATCACGCAATCACGAAATCACAAATTCGCGAAATCAGACAGTTCTTCCCTCACTCGTACCGCAAGGCAACCATAGGGTCCACGCGCGTCGCGCGCCGGGCCGGGATGTAACTGGCCAGCCAGGCCACCGGCGCGAACAACAAACCTGCGCCCGCACTGCTGCTCAGGCCGCGTTGACCGGCAGAAGCCCAGCCCCTAGAATCGAAGTTTGTCAGCAATGCGCGGAACGCAGTCTCGAGACCCATGTTTGACCAACTGACAGAAAAACTTCAGCGGGCGTTCAAGAACCTGCGCGGGCAGGGCGTGCTCACCGAAGAGCACATCACGGCGGCCCTGGCCCAGATCCGCGAAGCGCTGATCGACGCCGACGTGAACGTGGGCGTTGTGGACCACTTGCTGGAACTAATCCGCACGAAGGCGCTAGGCTCGGAAGTGATGCTCAAACTGGCGCCGGACCAGCAGGTGGTCAAGATTGTGCGTGACGAGCTTATCGAGTTGCTGGGCAAAGAAGCCAGACCGCAGTATGCCTCGCGGCCCCCGTCGGTGTGGCTCCTGGTGGGATTGCAAGGCTCCGGCAAAACCACGTCCGCAGGCAAGCTGGGCAAATGGCTGGGACGCCACGGCCACCGCCCGCTGGTTGTCTCCACCGATGTGTACCGTCCCGCGGCGCGCGAGCAGCTTTCGCAGGTGGCCAAAGCCGCAGGCGTGCCGTGTTTTCCCGCTGCGAACCTGAGCCAGCCGCTCGAAATCGCCAAAGCCGCCATCCGCGAATCCAGGCTTTCCGCCAGCGACGTGGTGCTGGTGGATACCGCCGGCCGCCTGCACATTGACGACGAGTTGATGGCCGAGCTGAGCCACCTGAAAAAGGAATTGACGCCGGCGGAGATCCTGTTCGTGGCCGATTCGATGCTGGGGCAGGACGCAGTGCGTTCGGCGGGCGATTTCCACCGCCGGCTGGGGCTGACCGGAGTCGTGCTGACCAAGCTCGATGGCGACGCGCGCGGCGGCGCGGCTCTCTCCATACGCAAGGTAACCGGCGCGCCTGTGAAGTTCGTGGGCGTGGGGGAAAAGTACGACGCGCTCGAGCCCTTCTACCCGGAGCGCATCGTCAGCCGCATTTTGGGAATGGGTGACGTGCTGTCTCTGATCGAAAAGACCGAACAGGCCATGGACGCCAAGCAGGCCGTGGAGCTCGAGCGCAAGCTGCGCCACAACGAGTTCACGCTCGAAGACTTCCGCGACCAGCTCGCGCAAATCAAGAAAATGGGACCGCTCGACCAGCTGGTCGGGATGCTGCCGAAGATCGGCCCGTTCGCGCAACTTCCCAAAGACGCTGCGGTGGACGAAAGTCGGCTGAAGCGCGTCGAGGCCATCATCAGCTCGATGACCCGCGCCGAGCGCGACGACTCCAAACTCATCGACGGCCGCCGACGCAAGCGCATCGCCGCAGGCAGCGGCACATCGGTGCAGGAAGTGAACCAGCTCCTCAAGCAGTACCAGCAGATGCGGCGCATGATCAAACAGTACGGCGCCGCGGCGAGATCAAAATTCGGCAAAGGCTTGCTGGGAATCAAACCGTAGGGGCGAGCTTCAGCTCGCCGGATTCTTCTCGGGCTCTGGGGAGCATGCGGGCCAGCTGAAGCTGGCCCCTACGGATTACAGATGAGGTGAACCGATGCGTATCTGGACTCGCGCTTCTTGTTTTTCGTTTCTTCTCTGCATGTGTGCCGGAAGTTCCGCCGCCCAGCAAAGCCCGTTTGTGTCGGCGGAAACGCATCGCGCGCTGGCGGGTGAAATTTCCGGCGACATCGCCTACGACCACCTGCGGCACCTGACTCTGCACCACAGCCCGAACGGCGCGTCGCGCGGTTTCCGCGACAAGCTGCGCTGGATCGCCGAGCGTGCGCGCCAGTTCGGCCTACAGGACGTTCGCATTATTGACGACCTGAAGTACCGCGGCGTGGGCTGGTCGCCGCTCCAGGCCGAGCTGTGGATCGTCGCCCCGGACGCCCGCCGCATTGCCAGTTTTGCGGAAGCCGCCGTCAGCATCGCCGACTACAGCCGCAGCGGGACGTGGGAAGGCGAGCTGATGGACGTCGGCGCTGGTTCCAGCGACGCGGAATACGCGGCCACCGACGTGAAGGGAAAAATCGTGCTGGCGCACGGAAATCCCGCAACGGTGATGTCGCAGGCGGTGTGGAAGCGCGGTGCGCTGGGCGTCGTGTATTACAACGCCTCCCGCGGCCTGGTGAATCCCGACCAGATCGCCTGGACTCGGATCAATCCGCGCCCGCCGAAGGACAAAGAGAACACATTCGCATTCTCCGTTTCCTATCGCACCGGGCTGGAACTGAAACAGCGCATCGCCGCGCGGCCCGCGCCGGGCCCGGTGCCGGGCAGTTTTGGCGAAGGGACCGTGCCGGGCGAAAAAATCGTGCTGCGAGCTACCGTGGAGGCGGAATTCGACCCCGACCCGAAGCAATGGATCGTCGAAGGCTACATTCGCGGCACTAGGGCCGGCGAACCCGCCGTACTTCTCACGGCGCACGGGCAGGAAGAGAAGTTTTCTGCCAACGACGACAACAGCGGCTGCGCCAACCTGCTGGAGATTGGCCGCGCGCTGGTGAAACTGATCGGCGAAGGCAAGGTCCAGCGCCCCGCGCGCGACATCCGCTTCTGGTGGGTCAACGAATTCAGCAGCGAGTACGAATATTTTTCGGTCCACCCCGAGGAGCGCGCCGCGCTGCTGGTAAACCTCAACCAGGACATGGTGGGCGCGAAGCAGTCCGTCGGCTCGCGCATCCAGCACATCTCCCGCCTGCCGCATTCGCGGCCCAGCTATCTGGAAACCGTGGTCGAATCCGTGGCCACGTCGGTGATGCGCGGAAACTCCGCGTATCTGAGCGCCGGGCAGGCCGGCACGCGCGCGCCTTACAGCGTCCCCATCGTGTCGCACCTAGGCACGCGCGAGCGCTACGGCGCGGAACTTGTCCCCTATTTCAATTCCACCGACCACCACGTTTTCAATCACTCCATCATCGGCGTTCCGGGAATGACGCTGACCAACTGGCCCGACGATTACATCCATTCCAGCGACGACGACATCTGGCAGAAGGACGCCACGCAGCTCCAGCGCAACGCCTACGTGGTGGCCGCCTCGGCGCTCTACTTGGCATCGCTGGCGCCGGAGGGCGTGCCGCAACTGGCCGTGGAGGTGCGCGCCGCAGCATTCCGCGCGATGATGGCCGCGTATTCGCGGGCCACTGAATTGCTCTCCACTGCGGCGCCGGCGGACCGTCCGTCGTCGGCTGCCGATGGCCTGAACATCATCGAGCATGCCGGGCGCCGCGCGCAGGTCATGCTCGATTCGCTGCGTGCGTTTTCGCCCGACGCGGCCACGCAGGCGCAGTTGGACGCCATGAATTCCGGCATTGCGGATACGGAGAGCGACTACCTGCAAGACGCGCTGCTGGCAAATTACCGCCTGCTCAGCGGGCAGGGACAGCCTCCGGTCGCGCAAGCCAGCGAGGAAGAAAAATCCCTGGCGGCGAAGGTGCCGGAAGTTGCCGTCGGCGTGAAGGAATATCTGCTAAAGGGCGAAAACCTCGGCAGCCACGGCCTGCACAGCCTGATGGCCTTCGAGGCGCTCAACTTTGTGGACAGCCGCCGCAGTTACCTCGACATCTACCGCGCCGTGCGCGCCGAAGCCCTTTCGGCCGGTGAGTGGTACTACGGCAAAGTGACCCCGAAATCCGTCAACGATTTGCTGGATGCCGCGGTGAAAGCCGGGATGCTCAAGCTGAAACCGTGACCCGTGGCTGCGCGGCGCGGTTTTGACAAAGGCCGCAATCAAAGGCAAAATAGGATTCTCCGCTCGACTTCTTTCCTGACCGTGCCGAAGTGGCGGAATTGGCAGACGCGCTAGATTCAGGTTCTAGTGGGCGCAAGCTCGTGGAGGTTCGAGTCCTCTCTTCGGCACCAGCCTTCTCTTGACCGCATTGTCGCAGCGGTCGCCACGGCCACTGCTTCGGAAACCGCGCTCTGTTTCAGAAGCCCCTATCCCCTTGTCCCCTCACTGCACAGTCAGAATGATATTGACCGTATGCCGCAGCGCGCCCGCAGTCGCGGTAACTGTGATGGGATAGCTGCCTGGCGGCGTGGTCATCGCAGCCGGCGGCGGAGGGGGTGGCGGCGGTGGCACCACAGGAGACGTGCCGCCGCCGCAGGCGAAGCTGGCCAGCGCCAGTGCCATCACAGTTAACAACAAGCCCCGGCGCGCCCGGGAATCTCTGCTTCTCCAGCCCTTTCCACTCACCAGCGGCAGCAGCAGTAAGCCAGAAGCGGGCAGGGCTAGAGTCCGGGCATCGGGCGTCGCCGCAGAGGGAGTATCCGGCGCCGTGGAAGTGGTCGCTGTGGTGCGCAGCATGATCGTCGTTGTCATCGGCAACGTGCTTGGCATAATCGGGTTTTGCGGGAACACACAACTCGCGTGCAACGGCAGTCCGGAGCAGGTCAGCGTTACAGCGCCGGCGAAGCCGTTTTGCGCGGCCAGGGACAGCGGGATATTCGCGGTCTGCCCGCGGGGCACGGTAAAAGTCTCTGCCGAAGGCGAGAAAAGAAAATTGGGCAGCCCCATCGCGGCCGGGGTGAGGTTGGGGCGCAGGATGAACATTCCCTGCTCGATGCCGCTCACGACCACTGTGCCGCTGGGGAAAAACGGGTAGTTGCTCCACGTCCCGCTGAACTGCGCCGCATCGTCGGCGGGGACGACGTCGAAGTACGCCACTTCGCGCAGCACGCCGTTGGCGATCCCGCTGACGTCGAGGATGCGCAATCCGGCTCGGTAATTGGACTGGTACAGGTAATTCCCGACCACGAATTGCTGGTGGTCAATGGCCCCCGTGGCGGCCTCGTAGATGCCGATGCGCCGCGGGGCGTGCAGGTCGCGGACGTCCCAGATGTGCGTGCGCGTGCTGACGCTCATCTGCATCTCGTCGAATTCGTCGTCGAGCAGGAAGTAGGCGTGGTTGGGGGTCAGCCAGCCCTGGTGCGTATAGCCGCTTCCCATATAGGTGTTGCGCGATTCGATGACCGGCGCGGCCTTGTTGGTGACATCCACGATGGTCAGTCTGTCTTCGTTGGAGGCAAAACAAATTTCCCGGCCCACGTGAGCTAGGTCCGGCCCGTTATAGGTGACGCATTGGTTGTCGTGCGTGTAGCCGTCGGCGCTGAAGCAGCCGGCCATGACCGGAGCGGCCGGGGTGCGCACGTCCACAAAGACCGGCCCTCCGGCGCAGGGTCCGGATCGGCTGGTGCCATTGACGTAGGCGAAGCCGGTCTGCGGGTTCAGCGTGATGGTGTGGGCGCTCCCGAAGCCGGCGTAGTGTGCCGTCTCCGCGAAAGTGGCCGGCGGATTGGCCACGGTGCGCAACTGGCGCAGGTCGAACACCTGCATCCCGTGGTTGCCCGCGTTATCGGCGACCACAAAGGCGTGGTCGGCAAACACTTCAACGTCCCGCCACAGCGAATTTCCGGCGTGATCGTCGTCCGCACTGGCGCCGGGCGGAGGCGAGACCGGCGGGTGGAACGGCAGCTTGCCGAGATATACGGGCTGGTCGGGGACAGTCACGTCCACAAAACCGATGCCGTCGTTCAGTCCCATCAGCGCGTATTCGCGGTTGGTCATCGGGTCGGTCCAGCCCCAGATGTCGTTGCCGGAAACGGAGCTGAACACGCTGAGCGGCATATGCGCGGCCAAGTCAATGTTGGCGCAGGGAAATCCCCCGGCCGTGCCGTTCACGCAGGGAGCCGGCCCGGCAATTTGCGGCGGCGCGCTGGCGGGGAGTGCCGCGCGACCCCGCGGATCAAGCTCGAGCGGGAGTCCGAGAAATCCAATCACAACCGCTGCGACCGCCCGCGCCCTGGCACTCTTGCTGTTGGATCGGGATTTCATCCCCGGCCATTCCTTCTGCGGCGATTCTCCGCTTTGTTTCCGCGGAAGTCCATACAGCCGTAGCACCAGCTTACAACTTGTGCGATTTGCCTTTGCTTCTGCGCAGGCTACCAGCCTGCGCTACATTTGCAAGGCGTGGATGAAAGACGCCGGTTAGTGGTCCTCGAGACCTGCGGGGGCCAGGCGGGCCAGCGCCACGTCCAGGCGGCGCGGGGAGCACCCCGACGCTTCCGCGCGTTCCTTGCGGCGCACAGCGCCGCGCACGAGGTGAGCGCCCAGGCAAAAAAACGGCTCCGGCGGGAATTTTTTGAACTTCTGATCCACCAGCGGGCACTGGCTCCAGTCGTCTTTGACTCCCAGCGCGAGGCTGGCCAGAATCTTTCCCCCGATCACCGACGGCCCCACGCCGTTGCCGCTCCACCCGATTCCATAAAAAATATTTTCGCAGCTGCCCAGCCGTCCGAGTAACGGCAGGCCGGTGGCGGTGCGGTCAATCGGGCCGGACCAGTCAGTTTCAATGGGCACAGTCCGCAACGCGGGGTACACGCGATGGAAATCGGCAAGCACATCCCGGGCGCGAGCCGGGTTGCGGTCGAAGCTGGCAGGGATGCGCCCGGCGAAAGAAATGCCCCATCCGCCCTTGCCGAAAACGATGCGCGCATCGCGTGTGGTGCGATAGTAGTCAATCATCTGCTGGGAGTCGGTGATGGCTTCGCCTCCGGTCCAGCCCGCAGCCGCAAGTTCGGCAGGGATGGACGCGGTGGCCACGATGTCGCTGGAAACTACAGCCAGCGCGCCGCGCAGCTCACGGAGCTGTCCGGCCCATGCGTTGCTGGCGATCACCACACGCTCGGCACGCAGCCGCCCGCGCGGGGTATGCAGCACGGCGGGACGCGCGCGGTCCAGCCGCATCACGGGCGTCTCCTCGAAGATGCGCACGCCGCGCTCCAGCGCCACGCGGCGCAACCCTCGCGCCAGCGCGGCGGGCTGCACGGTGGCGCCGCAGCGTTCCAGCACGCCCGCGCAGTGGACCGGCGAACCGGCGCGCCGCGCCACATCCGTGGGGGCCAGTCGCTCGAAGGCCGGGATACCGAGGCGTTCGCAGAGCGCGACAGGTTTTTCCCACGCCCCGACGTGTGCGGGGCAGGTGGCCGTCCACAGCCAGCCGGCCTGGCAGAAATGGGCGTCAATTTGACTCGCCAAACAAAAATCGCGGATCTCGGTAATGACCGTTTCGGAAGCGCGCGCCAAACCAAGCGCATCGTCCCTGCCGAACAGATGAATCAACGTGGCCAGTTTGGCCCACCAGGATAGGACGAAGCCGCCGTTGCGGCCCGATGCGCCCCCGCCGCAGATGTCCGCTTCGAGCACAACAACGTCGCAGCCCGGGTCGCGTTCTTTGAGGAACAGCGCGGTCCACAAGCCAACGTAGCCGCCGCCGATGACGGCCACATCGGCGCGGGCCTCGCCTTCGAGGGCAGGCGCAGCCGGCGCAAACACATCAGGAATCTCGCGCAGCCACAGCGAGCGATGAGGAGTGGATGGGGAAGGTGACGGCATAGGCTGCCGCCTCAGAAGGCGATTTCCGGCACGCGGCCAGAGGGAGGGATCGCCAGGGAGGGCTCTGTCAGATTCTGAACTTCCGCGGGCGTCCACCCGAGGGCGACTTCGCGCAGCGCCAGCCCGCGCGGCGTGACGTCCATCACGGCCAGGTCGGTGACGATAATTTTCGCGCACTCGATGGCGGTTACTGGATAGGAGCAGTGCCTGACAATCTTGGGCGCGCCTTCCTTCGTCGTGTGCTCCATCGTGACAATCAGGCAGCGCGCGCCGACGGCTATATCCATCGCGCCGCCGATGCCCCCGCTGCCCTTGCTCCCGGGGATTTTCCAGTTGGCCAGGTCTCCGTTTTCCGCCACCTGCAACCCGCCCAGGATGGCCACGTCGAGATGTCCGCCGCGGGTCATCATATGGGATTCGAGCTGCGTGAAATACGAGGCGCCCGGGATCACCGTGACGGGGACTTTCATCGCGTCCACCAGGTCGTAGTCCTCTTCGCCGGGCCGCGCGCGCGGGCCCATTCCCAGGATTCCGTTTTCGCTGTGGAAGAAAACCGTGCGGCCTGCGGGGATGTAGCCGGAGACCAGATTGGGGATGCCCCAGCCGAGATTAACGGTGGCGCCGTCGGGCAATTCCAGTGCGGCGCGCTGCGCAATCTGTTCGCGGGTCAGACGCGGCTTATCCATCGCGCCTCCCCGGGGCTTGCACGACGCGGTGGACGTAAATCGAAGGCGTCACGATGACTTCCGGATCGAGGGCCCCAACTTCGACGATTTCCTCGACTTCGGCAATCGTGATGCGCGCCGCCCCGGCCATCACCGGGTTGAAGTTGCGCGCGGCTTTGCGATAGACCAGGTTGCCGATGCGGTCGGCGCGGTGCGCGCGGATCAGCGCGTAGTCGGCGGACAGCGCCGTTTCCAGGATGGCGCGGCGCGTGCCGAAGCGGCGTTCTTCTTTTCCCGCGGCAATTTCGGTTCCCACCCCGACCGGAGTGTAGAAGGCCGGGATGCCGGCGGTGGCGGCGCGCATCCGCTCGCACAGCGTGCCCTGGGCCACCAGCTCCAGCTCAATCTGCCCAGCGGCGAACAGCTCTTGAAAATAGACAGCGCGCGGGCCCGGGAAGGAAGCAATGACGCGGCGAATCTGGCGGTTTTTGAAAAGTATGCCCAGCTCGTTTTCGTCCGTGCCGCAGTTGTTGCTGATGGCCGTGAGGTTCTTGGTGCCTTTGCGCGCCAGGGCGCGGATCAGGTTATTGGGGAAGCCCGCGCCGCCGAAACCGCCGAACATGATCGAGGCGCCGTCGGGCACGTCGGCAACGGCGGCATCCACGCTGGCGATGACCTTGTCCTTCACTCTGCCCCCTCGGATTCCCTGTGGATTCTAATGCAACTGCGGGGCCGCGCCGACGGAAACAGAAAAGGGGAGGCGCCAGGTCGGGTCGCCTCCCCGTTTCGGATGGCGGAGCGAAAACGCAGCACTGGCTTCGCAGCCGCCGTCCCTGTTCAAAAACCCGTTCGCCGGAAAAAAGTTGTGCCCGGCGCGCGGCCTACGGCAGGTAGAATCACCAGCCATGCCCCGGCATGAGGAATTGAGCGAGCAGGACGTTCGCGCGCATCTGGCCACGCTGCGCGAAGCGCAAAGCGTGCGCGAAATGGCGCACGCCCTGGGGCTGCATCATGCAGGGCGCCGGGCGCTGCCGCAAATCCTGGCGCGGCTGAAGAAGCGGCGCGAAGTGGAAGAATCCCCGCCCGGGAGATTTCGCCTGGCCGGCCAGACCCGCCAGAAGAGGCCAGCGGGCCCGCCGCAGATGGCCGTCAAGAAACATGGCGGCCCTCCAGGAAAACCGGCGCATCCGGAGGCGCGGGATCCAAACCGCGTTACGGGACGCATCGTCGTGCACCGCGACGGCTACGGTTTTGTGGTCCCCGACAAGCCCATCCCCGGCGTGGCCGGAGATTTATTCGTCGCAGCGGCAGGGATTGACGACGCCATGCACGGTGACCGCATCGAAGCTCGCGTTGAGCGCCGCCGTCCGGACGGCCGCGCCGAAGGACGCATCGTGCAGGTGGTGCGGCGCGCGCATCCGACCGTCGTCGGCATATTCCGCCGTGGGCCGCGCGGGAATTTCGTCGTGCCCTACGAAACGCGCCTGGGCGAAGAAATCATCGTTCCGCCGGGATCCACGCCAGGCCGCGAACCGGCGGAGCTGGACGGCGTAGTGGTCAATGTCGAAGTCACGCGGTATCCGCGCGGAGGGGCCGCGGCGGCGGGCCGCGTCGTGGAGGCGCTGGGGCGGCCGGGCGATTTCGGCATCGATGTTGAAATCATCATCCGCAAGCACCACCTGCCGCACCCGTTTCCGGAAGAGACGCTGGATGCAGCGCGGGCCGTGCCGCAGAGCGTTCCCGAAGAAGCGCGGCGCGGGCGGCGGGACTTCCGGCGCCTGCCCATTGTGACCATCGACGGCGAGACGGCGAAGGATTTCGACGACGCGGTGCACGTTGAGCGCCGCGGCGCGGGCTTCCTGCTCCAGGTGCACATCGCCGATGTGGCCCACTACGTCCGGCGGGGATCGGAGCTGGACCGCGAGGCGCGCCTGCGCGGCACTTCCGTTTATTTTCCCGACCGCGCTGTGCCCATGCTCCCGGAAGCGCTCTCGAACGGTATCTGTTCCCTGCGCCCGCGAGAAGACCGGCTGGTGATGAGCGCTCTGCTCGAGCTGGACAGCGAAGGCCGGGTGACGGCTGCCGCGTTCACCGAGGGAGTAATCCGCTCGGTGGAACGGATGACATACACGGACGTGAACAAGGTCCTCGAGGGCGAAGCCGAAGCCTCGGGACGCTACGCCGCGCTGGCGGAGCAGTTCCGCCTGATGCGCGAGCTGGCCCTGAAGCGGAACGCGCGACGCATGCAGCGCGGCTCGATTGATTTTGACCTGCCCGAGCCGGTGATCGAGTTCGACGCGTCCGGAAGGATGCAAAGCATCGCGCGCAGCGAGCGCAACATCGCGCATCGCATCATCGAGGAGTTCATGCTGGCGGCAAACGAAGCCGTGGCCGCATACCTGGAAACGCGGGGGCTCGGATCGCTGCACCGCGTGCACGAGAAGCCGGACCCGAAAAAAGTGCTGGAGTTCGAGGAACTGGCGCGGGCCTTCGGCTACACGCTCGGCCTTCCGCATCTCTCCGAACGCAGGGTCCCGGTGCGGCACGGGCGCGTTCCGGCGCCTGCGCGGGGGACGCGCGGACCGGGACACGGCAGGGAACGCGCGATGAGCGTCAGCCTGCCGGGACCAACGGAAATTGACATCCGCCCGCAGCACTATCAGCGGCTCGCGGAGAAAATTGACGGCAAGCCCGAAGAGCGCATCGTCAGCTACCTGATGTTGCGCTCCCTCAAGCAGGCACGCTACGCGGCAGAAGCGCTGGGACACTTCGCGCTTGGGGCGGACTCCTACACGCACTTCACCTCCCCCATCCGGCGTTACCCGGACCTGATTGTGCATCGCGTTTTGAAGTGGGCGCTCGAGAACCCCGGCCCGGCAGGCCAGGCCCCGCCGCGCGGGCCTAAGCCGTCAAAAGCGCAGCGCGTGGCTCCGGCGAAATCCGCGGCGCACCCGGACGAGCCGCTGCGCGGCGTGTATCGCCCAGCGGAGCTGGAAGACATCGCTGCGGAATCGTCTGAGGCCGAGCGCCGCGCAGACTTGGCTGAGCGCGAACTCATGGACTGGAAGACGTCGCGCTTTATGGAAGACCACCTGGGCGAGGAGTACGAGGCGCTCATCATCTCGGTCGTGAAATTCGGCTTCTTCGTAGAGCTTCTCGAAATCTTCGTGGAAGGCGTTGTGCCAGTCACTTCGCTGGAGGAAAAATTCGGCCAGCGCTGCATGTTCCGCGAGCGTGACCGCTCGATTGCCGTGGGCCGCGGGCAGCGCGTATTCCGCTTGGGCGACCGTGTCCGCGTCCGCGCCGACCGCGTAGACCCCTTCCAGCACCGCACAGAGTTTTCCGTGCTGTGATCCGAGCTGTGACGCCAAACTGCGGCGCCGCCTCGTAGGGGCGCTGCCCCGAACCTTTGGGGCCGCGCCCTTGCCACTCCGCCCGTTGTTCCGGTGAGAAATGCGGGCTAAGGGCTCCTCGGATACGCCCCCTACACAATCTGGACGGAATGCGCTAATGTTTGCCGGCGCGAGGTGAAGCGATGGCCGTACGCAAATGTCCGCAATGCCTGGCGGTAATCTCAGCGGGACACGCGGTGGCCTATTCGGACCGCCTCGAGTGTCCGGGCTGCCACGCGCCGCTGGAAGTTTCCGCGGGCAGCCGGATGTTTGCCACGGTGGCGGGACTGCTGGCCGCGGCGCTGGTGTGGCGCCTGACCGCGCCCCACGGCGGGATGCTGGGCTGGGTTCTGAGCGTGGTGTACGCGTTCCTCGGCTATGCCGTCGTTTCGCCGCTGGCGTTGATGCTCATGGCCGATTTGCGCAACCGCGCTCCCGAACCTGTCTATGAGACGCCGCAGCATTCCCCGGGGCATGGCGGCGGCCATCACTAGTGTTAAGGATCATTTCTGTTCGGGCGCGACCTACCCTGGATGAACAACTTCTACGAAACAGTTGCTGCGGCAGCGGCGAAGTTTCCGGCGCGCACGGCCATTGAGGTCCAGCGGCGCGACGCTGTCGAATCGTGGAGCTACGCCGACCTGACCCGCGCTTCCGAAGCCGTGGCTGCCTATCTGGCCGCGCAGGGGATTCGCCCCGGCGACCGCTGCGCCATCCTGGCGG
>Ga0247727_10001480_pt1 | contig 55732 bp, 63 predicted proteins | sample WisWelCaveWW1625_FD_202498 | JGI IMG/M metagenome (GOLD analysis project Ga0247727, IMG submission 202498) | Biofilm microbial communities from Wishing Well Cave, Virginia, United States - WW16-25 | ecosystem: Environmental > Aquatic > Deep subsurface > Groundwater > Cave microbial mat | place... | reverse complement strand
TCGATCTCAGAAAACCGAAAGCCTATGATGAAGCCGTGAATGCTCTCAAACAATTGCGCGAGGTTGCTGAACATCTCGAGCAAGTCGAGCGCTTCAACGCCAGAATAGCGCAAATACACCGAGACCACAGCAGCCTTTCTGGGTTGAAATCAAGGCTCAATCGTGCTGGGTTGGGCGGCAATTTCGGCGGGCGTCGATAATGGGTCCACAACTCAAGCTGGAAGATTAATTTCACCAACGGTGAGATATGGCAAAGTCAATAAAGGTAATCTCGCAGGACTATCCAAGAATTCAGGATGAAAACAGCCCGTATCATGGCTGCCTTGATGACTCGACGCTAGCTCCACACAAGCACAAAGTGGCTGTTGTGGTGCTGAAGAAACTGATACGAATGGCGATTGACAATGCAAACAAAAAGTCCAGCCGGGCAATCTTATCCATTCCGGAAGGTGCGACGCAGCAAGAAATAGATGATATCTATGCGAAAGCAGGCAAACAACTATTCAAGTATTTCAAAAAGTATTGCGGCGATCCCGCATCGACTGCGCATCAAATACATGGCAAGCACTATCGTGAAGTAGGAAAAGAGCAATTCCATAATCGGACGCTGCAAAAGGAAAGGATGAACTCCGGTTGGCGCTATCAATTTTTGACCGTAGATTGCGCACGGCATTCAAATAGATTCGAAAGCGTCTCTGATATCGGCGCTGCCGAGGGAGATTTCAATGCGATTATCGAGTTTGTTGATATGAAGAAATCATGGCGGCAGTGCTTGAAGTGCTCATGGAGTCGTATTCCCCCGATGAACTACCCAATCAAATTGAAGTACCGGACAAACTACTTGCAACATTTGGAGAGTCCTGTCGCCAGGCCGGATTACTTGATGATCAAGGCTGCTTTCATGACCCGCGCAAATTGGTGGCTTTTTTCTGCAAGTAAGATTTTTGAAGCTGCAGGGCAGATTTGAGTTTCGCAGAGTTGCATTCCGTTTGAAAGTGTTGGCCCCACAGGAGAGGAGAACGTGACATGTCGTCAAAGCGGATGACTTTGACCAAAGCCGACGCGACTTGCACCATTATTCATGGCGACAGCCGCGAGATGCTGTCTGACTTTGTCGGCCAAGTGGATCTCATTGTAACTTCGCCACCATATGCTGACGCTAGGCATAGTCATTATGATAGCATCCACCCCGATGAGTTTGTGGATTGGTTTTTGACTTTTCATGAACCCTTTTGTAATGCGCTCAAACCATCCGGCAGCCTCGTTATCAACATCAAAGATAAAGTTGTCGAGGGCGTTCGGCATCGCTTTGTATGGCATACGATTGAAGCATTGTGTGAGCGCGGATGGTTTGCGATTGATGATTACTTGTGGCACAAAACGAATCCGATGCCAGGTTACTGGCCGACGCGGTTACGTGATGGGTGGGAGTATTGCTTTCATCTTGCCAAGTCGAAACGCCCCTTTTTTAATCCAGAGGCTGTGAAGAAACCGGTCGGTGATTGGGTTGAGTCGCGGTTACAAAATTTGGGTAAGAACGATCTTGCTCGACACAATTCCGTCAATGGCAGCGGCTTCGGACGTGATATCTCCAAGTGGGTCGGCAAGGATACTGTTTTACCTTCAAACGTGTTGAGCATCGCGCTTGTTGGAAAAAACAAAGGTCATCCCGCAGTATTCCCGTTAGATTTACCACTATTCTTCATCAAGCTGTTGTGCCCGCCAAACGGCCTAGTGGCCGATCCATTCGGGGGAAGTGGGACGACTGGCATCGCATCATTGATGCTCGGACAAAACTGCGTGTTGATTGACAACAACCTGCAATACTACAAGGATGCTATCAAGAGAGTAGAGGACGAAGCCGCGGGCCAGAAGAATCAATTAACCTTTCAACTCTCTCGTTAATGCTGTCGTCGCTATGGAATACAAACCTATCTCAAACTTAGGGTGAAGATTGTGACCTCGTCTGAAAAAATTCTTGTCACCAGCGCCCTGCCTTACGCCAACGGCGCGTTGCATCTCGGGCATCTGGCAGGCGCGTATTTGCCGGCGGATATTTACGTGCGCTATCAACGCATGCAGCAGCGCGAGGTGCTGTTCGTGTGCGGCACGGATGAATACGGCGTGGCCATCACCATTGCCGCGGAGCGCGCGAAGAAGTCGCCGCAAGAGTTCGTGGATTTTTATTGGGCGCAGATGAACGACACGTTCCAACGCGCAGGCATCAGTTTCGACATTTTCTCACGCACCACTACGCCCGAGCACATTCCGCAGGCGCAGGAATTTTTCCTCACCATGCACAAAAAAGGCTTGCTCGTTGAGAAAGCCGTGAAGCAGCTTTATTGCCCGAACGACAAACGCTTTCTCGCGGATCGTTATGTCGAAGGCACGTGCCCGCATTGCGGCAAGCCCGGCGCGCGCGGGGATCAATGCGAGTCGTGCGGCAAGTGGATTGATCCGCTCGAGCTCGTCGAACCGAAGTGCGTGGTGTGCGGTACGCGCCCGGAAATCCGCGAGACGCGCCACTTCTTCATTCCGCTCGGCCGCTTTCAACAACAAGTAAAAGATTGGCTCGATACCAAAAAACATTGGCGCGATAACGTGCTCAACTTTTGTTATGGCTGGATCAAAGAAGGTTTGAGCGATCGCGCCATCACGCGTGACATTGCGTGGGGCATTCCCGTGCCGCTGCCCGGCTACGAAGGCAAAGTGCTCTACGTGTGGTTCGATGCGCCGATTGGCTACATCACCGCGACGCAAGTGTGGGCCAAGCGTATCGGCCGGCCCGACAAATGGAAAGAGTATTGGCGCAATCCCGATACGAAGCTCGTGCACTTCATCGGCAAGGACAACATTGTGTTTCATGCGATGGTGTGGCCCGCGATGTTGATGGGGCAGGATGGTTATATTCTTCCTGCCGATGTTCCGGCAAATGAGTTTCTCAATCTCGAAGGCCGCAAGCTTTCCACGAGCCGCAATTTCGCGGTGTGGCTGCACGAATATCTCGACCGCTTCCCGCCCGATCCGTTACGCTATGGGATTGCGGCGAACATGCCCGAAACGAAGGACGCGGACTTCTCGTGGAAAGAACTGCAAACCCGCAACAACAGCGAGCTTGCGGATATTCTCGGCAACTTCGTGAATCGCACGCTCACGTTCGTGCAGAAAAATTTCGCGAACCGCATGCCGCCCACGCACGAGTTGAACGATGCCGATCGTCGCATGCTCGCCGTTTTGAACGCATGGCCGGAAAAGCTTGCCGCAGCTTATGAGAACTACGAGTTTCGCCGCGCGACGAAAGAGTTGATGGATTTGGCGCGCGAGGCGAACAAGTATTTTAACGATGAAGAACCGTGGCGTTCGCTGAAACAAGATCGCAATCGTTGCGCGACCACAATGCACATTTGCCAGCGCGTGTGCAAAGCGCTCGCCGTGTTGATGACACCGACGCTGCCATTCTCTGCGGCGCGTTTATGGAAGATGCTTAATTTGTCGGGCGAGGTGGAAAAACAGAATTGGCTCACCGCGCCAGTTGAACCGTTCGCGGAGAATCATCAACTCGGCACGCCCGAAATTTTATTCACGAAAATTGAAGACGAGACCATTGCACCGGAAATCGCACGCCTTGAGGAGGCTTTGAGAAAAATGAATGCCACAACGCCCGCACAACCTGAAGCAACAGTTGCAGCAACACCAGCAGTGACAGAAGCAACGCCCGTTGCGCCCGCGACCCCGTTAATTTCAATCGACACTTTCAAACAAATTGATTTGCGCGTGGCGGAAGTTTTGGAAGCGGAAAAAGTTCCGAAGGCGGACAAACTGCTCAAACTGAAAATTCGCGTGGGCAGTGAAGAACGCCAACTCGTGGCCGGCATCGCGCAACACTATCAACCCGAACAAATCATCGGCAAAAAAGTCGTGATCGTCGCGAACCTCGAGCCTGCAAAAATTCGCGGCATAGAATCGCAAGGGATGATACTCGCGGCGTCAACGGAGGACGGGTCGTTGTCGGTCGTGTCCCCGGAACGGGAGATGGCGAGCGGGGCGAAGGTGAAATAAAACGCGAGAAGTCGTTCTATTTTCCGAGAGGGTCATTTCATAATGAACACAGCATTGACAAGCCTGGTTGATATCCTCGTCAAGGAAGTCGCGCCGGATCGTGTTATTCTATTTGGCTCGCGAGCTAGGAGAGAGTACGACGAACGGAGTGACTACGATATTTGTGTGCTTAAGGCAGGTGTCGCACACAGACGCGCTCTGGCAAAACGGATTTATCGTTTGCTCTATGACGTTGACGCGCCGTTCGACGTTATTGTCGAAACACCGGAGCGGTTCGCGCAATTACAAGACAACCGCTTTCTCATTTATAGAGAAATCGCCCAGCATGGACAGGTGATTTATGAACGACCGAGCGCTTGTTGACGAATGGCTCAGAAGAACGCACAGCAATTTGGAAAGAGCTAGGCCGGCAAAGTTTCCGAAGAGATTTTGTATGAAGATCTTTGCTTTGACTGTCAGCAGGCTGTTGAAAAGTCAATCAAAGCTTTGCTGGTGCAGCTTGGCATCGAATTCGAAAAGATTCATTCCACATCGCCAAGCTCTTAAAACAAGCCGAAGAGACAGGTAGAACCGTCCCGGAGGAGATCAAGCAGACGACCGAGCTTACGGTATACGCCGTTGATACGAGGTATCCTGGTAACTATGATCCCGTCCTTCAGTCTGAATACGAATTAGTTTTAGCGATGGCGGAGAAAGCAGTTAATTGGATGGAAGAAAGAATTGCAAGCATGAGGGGCGAGGAGAAGAGCGAAGATACGAGATGAAAATTCATTGAGTCTGCAAAAAGCGAGGTGTTTTATGGGAACAATCACCCTGCAAAACTTGCCGAGCAGAGAGGAGCGCGCTCGCATCGGCCTGAGGGCTCGAGCGATTTACAAACCGATGTGTTAGACCTTGGAAAAAGAACATTGGGGCGAGTACGTTGCTATCAACGTCAACACTCGTGATTATATCGTCTCGACCAATCAAGAAGAAACGGCGAGACAGGCGCATGCGAGATATCCTGGCGAGTTTCCTTTTATTATTACACTTTTTGATAGTGGGTTTGATGGGCAAGTGGCTTTGCCTTATTATTCTTTCCGATGACGACGAGCCTGCGTTTGAGTGAGGCGGTGAGCCATTATCGCGGGCAATGGCAGCCGGAGCGCGGCTTTCATCACGCATGTTGAAAGCATTTGCAAACCTCACTCTTTATTGCTGGCAAGAGGAAGCGCAAGAAGTTTACTATCTCATACCTTGTCAGATTTACAGAAACAGCTTTTAAATTTAATGCACGTGCTCGAAACCATCTACTGCGTCCCCGCGCCAAAACCCAGTGGCTAATTCCGAACGTGTGAAAAAAATAAGCGAACGATCAGAAATAAAGCCGTACGCGCCGCAAAAAGCTTGTAGCAATATTTTTCGGTGTCGTCGTATATGTTGCCAAAGCAAGGTAAAGCATGAAACGTTCGAAGAGCAGCAAGCGGCATAAGCTTTTGGTTGTGGGCGACCGGGTATTGATTGAGCCGGATGAAGGGGAGGAGCGCACCGAGGTGGGCTTGTATTTGCCCAAGTGGGCCGTGGAAAAAGAGTCCGTGCAAAGCGGAAAAATCGTTGCGACCGGCCCGGGCACGGCCTTGCCGGATTTTAAAGAGATGGACGACGAGCCGTGGCGCCCTTCACGCCGCGAGCAACGGCACATACCCATGCAGGCCCGCGAAGGTGATTACGCTGTTTTTCTGCGCAAGGCCGCGGTTGAAATCAAAGTGGAAGGCAAAACTTATCTGGTTGTGCCGCAGGGGGCGATTTTGATTTTGATGCGGGAGGGGCGAGGAGAAAACGAAGGTTGACAGTGGGTTTCAAAAATCATTATTGTTGTCAAAAAGAATGGTTGAAAAATATAAGGGAACACTACCATGTTACGTTTAAAAAAAACGAGCCGCGTCGCCAGTGGAATTGCTACAAACGATTTAGTCTTCTCTGCCCACAATGGGACAAACGACGAGGTCTTTCCGCAAGTTCTACGGCTCTATGTGCCGGAAGGAAGCAAGGTGGTTGATGTCACTTTTGGAAAAGGGGTATTCTGGAAAAAGGTTGATACTTCTAAATATGAGTTCCAAACCTCCGATCTCAAGGACGGCATAGACTGCCGCAAGTTGCCTTATGCAGATAGTATGTTTGATGTGGTGGTTTTCGACCCACCCTACATGCATACGCCCGGAGGTACCGCACATAACGGTCACCAGAGCTACGAAGAGTACTACAATAATAACGGAATCATTCACTCCTCGAAAAAGTATCATGAAGCGGTATTGGATCTTTACTTTTCGGCAGCATTGGAAGCATGGCGGGTGCTGCGAGAGAATGGTATATACATAGTAAAATGCCAAGACGAGGTCTGCGCCAATCAACAGAGATTAACACACGTCGAAATTATAAATGAATTAAACCAGAAGGGCTTTGTGACGGAAGATTTGTTTGTGGTTGTGCGGCGTAATAAACCGGGGGTTAGTCGTATGCTTCGCCAAATTCATGCAAGAAAAAACCACTCCTATTTCTTGGTGTTTAGGAAAGCGGTGAAATCAAGATATCAACCTCGCCAAAAAAATCACCAAACGGTTTTACGCATAGCGGAGGAAAAACCTCGTTTAAACGGGCATAAGCAGCCGGGACATCGAGGTAGTAAATCCGTTTGAGTTGCGCAATGTGCATTTGATAAATACGCCACTGCTCTGGAAGACAAATCTCGATGACCTCTCTTTTGCGACTATCTGTTTTGGTTTCTGCAAGGATCACGGGAGTGCCCCAAAAACGGCCAGTTCCATACACACCGTCGAGTACACGTTGATGAGCCCAAACCTGGATGACGCGCTCGCGCGTAGAGGTTTTGATTGGAAGATGAAACTTTGCCTGGTTGGGACCCAAGTCGAACACATAATCGGTGGGTAAGGTTGTATTCATGTCGAGGTTCAGAACCGGTAAGTTTGTTCTTGGATTAATTCCAAGACGCGCCGAGAAAAGATGCCCGATCAAATATTCGAAAAAAGTCCCGGGAGTTTTTTGATCTCCCGATTTTGTGAGATCGATGGCAGCACAAAAGCTGATAGCAAGACAGTAAATCGCCCGATTAATTTTCTCAGAGGAAAGCCTCGGGCGATCATTGTTATGAATGGCATGAACTAGCGCGAGCCAATCACCAATTGCTGGAAGATATATATCTGCGTTGATCGCACGACTTATTTTGCGACCGGTGTCGAACACAAAATATTTCTTGTTTGGTATTTTTGAGGCAAGGTCGCTTCTGTTGAATTTGTTCAAAAAATGCGTGGATTCAGAAAATATATCCGTGAATACGTCGCTGACCTCCGAAGACTTGATGTTCCCAGTAAGTTTCTGAATGCGACGATATAACTTTTCTAATTTTCGAGACATTGCAAGACCTGCCAATCGTTCAATTAGTACAATACAAAAAATTTCCCCGGCAACTGCCTCACCAAATTCTTGAACTCAAGATCAAGCAAGATCGCCATCACTTCCGAAGAGCCCAACCCGGATGAACGAATCAACTCGTCGACGTGCATGTTTTCGTGAGAGAGCATTTGATAAATGCGCAGGCTTTTGGCGTCAAGCTCCGGCGCGGGTTTCGCTTCCGCCGCTTGTGGTCCGAACAAATCGAGCTGCGTCAGCAATTCTTCGAGCACGTCGTCGATGCGATGAACCAGCTTTGCGCCCTCGCGAATAAGTTGGTGCGGCCCCGCGCTTTTCATGCTCAAAATGCTGCCCGGCACGGCGAACACTTCGCGATTGTGCTCCAGCGCAAAATTGGCCGTGATCATCGCTCCACTTTCCAAACCCGCCTCGACGACGATGACGCCGAGAGCCAGCCCGCTGATGATGCGATTGCGGCGAGGAAAATTCACCGCGTCCGGCTTGGCGCCATAAGCATATTCCGAAAGCACCGCGCCGCGCGCGCTAATCTCTTGCGACAATCTTTCATTTTCGGCCGGATACATCACGTCAAGCCCGGAGCCTAACACCGCGAGCGTGCGCCCGCCGTTCTTGATTGCAGTTCTATGCGCGATGGTATCGATGCCGCGTGCCAATCCGCTCACGATTGTGAGACCCCGAACGGCCAACTCGGCTACCAGTTTCTCTGCGACCATCTTGCCGTATTGCGTGGGCGCGCGCGTGCCTACGACCGCGATGGCATTTTGATCTTGCGCGGAAAGTGTGCCTTTGAGATAAAGCAACACCGGCGGGTCAGGAATTTTTTTCAGGAGAGCGGGATAATCTTTATCCCAATAGGTGAGCAAACGCTCTTTGCGCTGCGCGAGAATCTCCAACTGTCGCGTCGCAAAATCGGCGTCGTGATTCTGGTGAATGCTTTCAGCCAGTGTGCGGTCGATGCCGGAGGCTTGACATAGTGCAGCCACGGAAGCGGAGAACGCCGCTTGCGCGGAATGGAAATGCGCCACCAATGAGCGAATCCGCGTCGGCCCGATGCCGGGCACGGTGGCGAGTTGTAACAACGCGCGCGATTCATCGAGGTTCACAGCAACCCCCTTGGGTTTTGTTGATCAAGCCTACGATCTACTATTCACGATCAACCATCAACGTTTCACAACAGCCTGCCACATCAAATCCAACAGCTCGCGCAAGCCGTCGCCGGTTACGGCTGAGATGCGGCATGAAGGATATTTCAGCTCGCGCAAAAACGCTTCGCCGGTGTTTTGATCTTCACAAAGGTCCATTTTAGAGAGCACGAGGAGGCGCGGCTTTTCGAGCAAACCGGTATCGTAACCTTTCAGTTCGTCGAGCAGCGTGTGATAGGTTGCCTGCAAATCTTCCGAATGGGCTTCGAGGAGAATCACCAACACGCGCGTGCGCTCGATATGGCGCAGGAACTCGATGCCTAAACCACGGCCTTCGTGCGCGCCCTCGATCAAGCCGGGAATATCGGCGACTACGAAACTGCCAAATTCACCATAACGCACGACGCCAAGATTCGGCGTCAATGTTGTGAAAGGATAATCCGCAATCTTTGGGCGCGCGGCAGAAATGCGCGAGAGCAACGTCGATTTGCCCGCGTTCGGCAATCCCACCAAACCGACCTCCGCGATTAATTTCAATTCGAGCATGAGCCAATGCGTTTCACCCAATTCGCCCGGCTCCCATTCCCGCGGCGCTTGGTGCGTGGAAGAAACATAACTCGCGTTGCCGCGGCCACCGCGACCGCCGCGCGCAATCGCGATGCGTTCTCCGATGGTAACCAGGTCCGCCAACACCTGCGTGGTTTCTGCATCGCGCACGACGGTGCCGGGCGGCACGAGAATCGTCACGTCGTCGCCGTCGTGGCCGGTTTTGTTCGCGCCCTTGCCGTGCTCGCCGCGCGTTGCACGAAAATGTTTGCGGTGTTGAAAGTCGAGCAACGTGCGGAGATTGCCATTCACTTCAAGAATGACGCTGCCGCCGTGCCCGCCATTGCCGCCATCCGGCCCGCCTTTGGGAACGAACTTCTCGCGCCGGAAGCTTACGCAACCGCTGCCGCCGCGCCCGGCTTCAACGAATATTTTAGCGGTATCGACGAACATTCGTATTTTTCGTAGCTGGTGGATCGTGAGTCGTAGATCGTGAATTAAACAACACTTTTGTGGACAAGCCTCTGCGCCCATTTATTGCGTTGGCGGCAACGCCACTTCCGGCGCTGAAGGCAAGCTCACTTGCGCGCGCCCCGCGCGGCTACGCAGGTGAATGAACACGGGCAGCGAATCCGAAAACGCGAAGTTATATTCCGTAGCCAACGCAGGAAGCTCGACTGCGTTAGGCATGGCCGCCAGCGGCGCATTCGCCAAACTGCGTGTAGCATAGTACAAAAGATAATCGGAAAAGTCTTTCGGCTTGCCGCTGATCGCTTCCCATGTGATCGTCACTCTGCCGTTCTCCCGCACGCCGCGTACGTTTTCAGGGGGAGGAAGATCGAGCACGTCGCGCACTTGAATGGTTGTGGCGCAGCTTATTTGTAAAAATAGAATGGCGGTCGAGCAAGCTATTGACCGGAAGCGATTGGTGATGAATATCATATTGGGGATTCATACTTTCTCAAACAATTTGATTTCACAAAGGTGCGACGAAAAGCCTAAAAACGCAAGCAGAACTTCGGTCGAGGAGAGAAGCGATGTCTCAGAAATTCGATGTCATCATCGTCGGCGCGGGTGTCATCGGGTGCAGCGTTGCGTATCATCTCAAACGCCTCGGCGTGGCGAATGTGTTGTTGCTTGAGCGCGAAGATTTTCCGGGCAGCGGCTCGACGAGCAAGGCACTGGGCGGCATTCGCGCGCAATTTTCCACGGCGATCAATATTCAAATGTCGCTGCTCTCGATGAAACTGTTAGATGAAATGGACGAGGAGATGCGTTCGCAGTCCGGTTATGTGAAAGCCGGTTATTTGTTCATGACCGGCTCGCGGCAGCGTTTCGAGCAGATGAAGAACACGGCGCGTTTTCAACAAGAGTTGGGCGTGACGGTCGCTTTGCTCTCGCGCGAGGAGATTGCAGTGCGCGTGCCTTTCATCAAAACCGATGATTTGCTCGGCGGAACCTTCGGTGCGCGCGACGGCTTTATCGATGCGAACGGATTGACGAATGCCTACTTCACGCGCGCGTGTGCGATGGGTGTGCATTATGTGAAAAACGTCGAGGTGAAGGCTTTTATCAAACCAAACAAAAGAGCCGTGGGCGTGAAAACGGCATCGGGCGATTTCGAAGCGGAGTTCATCGTGAATTGCTGCGGGCCATATGCGAAAGAGCTTGCACAAATGGCGGGTGTTGCACTGCCGGTGGAAGCCATACGAAGGCAAGTCGTCATCACCGGGCCGGTGACGAGCTGGCCGCGCGTGTTTCCCATGTTGATCGACAGCGAAACCAGCCTCGTGCTGCGCCGCGACAATGAAGCCATTGCGCTCATCTACTCCAATCCCGAAGAGCCGCCGGGGATGAATTTGAAATTCGATCAAGAGTTCATCGAAGTGGTTGCTCCGAAGATGTTGCAGCGCGCGCCAAGCTTGGAGGCGGCGGGTTTCAACTATTCGCGCTGCTGGGCGGGATGTTATGAGGTCACGCCCGATCATCACGCGATCATCGGCGAATCGGGCGTGCCGGGCTTTCTACTTTGCAACGGTTTCAGCGGACATGGCGTGATGCACGCGCCCGCAGCCGGGTTGACGCTCGCGGAGATGATTGCGTTCGGCAAGGCGAGCAGCATCGATCTTGCGCCGTTATCATTGCGCCGGTTTTCGGAGAACGCATGGCATCGCGAGCACGCTGTGTTTTGATTGGCTTTTTGCAATCTGCGAAGCGCTTTAAGTCAAGTAGAGCAACTAACTCCTAGGTGAGCAAACGAAGATGCTCGTTCGAGCAACTGACGCCAAAACATAAAAGCAATGCGCACGAACGGCACAATATATTCGTTACGAGTAACGTTGTACCGCGACATAAATTTCGAGGTACGGTCGCAAGGCAACCTTGGCGAGTATGACTTTCCGCAAAAGAACGGCCTTGCTACTATACTCGCTGAATGAGCAGAGAACAGTGTCATGAGTTTCTCATTAGGATAAAATGAATTGCAGGGCTGCAATGAATGACATTTTAGTTCGCGTCGATGAAAAGCAATACGGCCCGTTTTCGCGGCAGGAGTTTCACACCATGGCCACGAAAGGCGGGTTCAAGCCGCACGATCAAGTTTGGAATGACGCGGAAAACGAATGGGTGCGCGCTTCGGAGCTGAACGAGCTGCGCGATATTTTCGAGGGCAAAAAGAACAAGGCGGCAGAAAAAACGAAACGCATCATTGCCGTGGGCGGCGGCAAAGGCGGCGTGGGTAAAACCGTAATATCTGCCTCCATCGGCGTTGCGCTCGCCAGCCTCGGTCACGAAGTCGTGATGGTGGATGCGGATTTGGGCGGCGCGAACCTGCACACGGTCATGGGCATCATCGAGCCGGCGCGAACGTTTTTTGATTTCTACTCGCTCAACGTCGATAACATTCACGACATCATTCTTCCCACCCACGTCGAGGGTCTGCGCCTCATCAGCGGCGCGTGCGGAACGTTGGGGCTCGCCAATCCGAAATATCAACAGAAGCTGCGTTTCATTCGCGAGCTGCGCGAGATCGAGGCGGATTTCATTCTACTTGATCTTGGCGCGGGCTCGTCTTATAATGTCATCGATTTCTTTTTGGCTGCGGATGAGGGCATCGTGGTCACGAATCCCGAGCCGATGGCGGTGCAAGAGTGCTTCAACTTCATCAAGATTTGTTTGCTGCGGCGCTTGCGCTTGGCGTTTCGCGATCACGAGGCGGTGATGTCGGTGTTGGAGATGGAAGATCTCAATCGCCCCGGCAAGATCAACGTCACGATGTCGCAAGTGGTGGCAATGGTGCGTGGGAAAGACAAGAACGCGGCGAACATGATGGAAGCCCTGCTCGAATCGCACCGGCCCAAGCTTATCTTGAATATGGTGATGGAAAAGGACGACATCAAAGAGGGCGTTGCGATTCAAGCTGCGGCTTCGGAGCTGCTCGCGATCGATATCGAGTATCTCGGCTACGTTACCCATGATCAAACCGTGCGTAACGCCGTGCGCGATCTCAAGCCGTTCTTGCTGCAAGATCCCCATTCTGCGGCTTCACAAGATTTGTCGCGGTTGGTGAGCGTGAAATTGTTGGGGCAGACTTCGGTCATCAAAAATTTTTTCGAGCAACGCCGGTTGCGCAAGCTGCTCATGGAGCAACGCGCCGAGTATCCTGAAATCCGTTTGCACCAACAAGCCCCGATCTGCTCCATTCGCTGCTTTTATTGGGGCGACTGCGAATATCAAAACGGCGGGCACCCGTGCTCGGTGCGGCATTTGGAGCCGATCTTTAAAGCTTAACGTGATAATCTCACATCTGATTAAACACCTTACACTTCACACCTTACACAAGGATGAAAAGTGTAAGGTGTAAAGTGTAAAAAAAATCGTAGTGCGGTGCGTTTCACCAACAACACGAACGAGGAGGTCATGGATGGCTCTCAACGTAACTCCGCTGCACGATCACGTGCTCGTCAAAAGATACGAGGACCAGGCGAACAAATACGGCAGTCTCTACATTCCCGACACGGCGAAAGAGAAGCCGATGCAGGGCGAAGTGCTCGCCGTGGGCAAAGGCAAGCTGAGGAAAGACGGCACCCGCCAAACCCCGGCCGTGAAGACTGGCGACCGCGTGCTCTTCGGCAAATGGTCCGGCGACGAGTTCGAGTATAGCGGGGAGAAATTTTTGATGCTGTCGGAAGACGATATTCTCGCGGTGCTGTGATTCGTACGCGCACGTGATGAAAATTCCTTCATCACGTGCGTTCAGCATTTTTCAAAGCAGAATAAGGGTTCGGCAGAATGATTGAAAATCATTCCCTCAAATAATCATCTGCCTTTGGGGTTGTGGCGCGTCGAGCCGGTGTATTTGCCCGAAAGTGTGGTGAAATGGAAAAACGGATTCGTGTTTTTATCGTCGATGATAATCGTTTGCTGCGCGAAGGCCTGGTTTCCATGCTGGCCGAGCAAGCCGATATTACCGTCATCGGCGCAGCGGCCGGCGGGCGCAAAGCTTTGGAACAAATCAAAGCCTTGCGGCCGGAGATTGCACTCATCGACATCGGCATGCCGGGCAAGGACGGGATCGAGGTGACGCAAGAACTGCGTCACGAGTTGCCAGAAGTCAAAGTCGTTATCCTCGGCATGGTGGATTTGACCGATGAAATCATGGCGTGCATCGAAGCTGGAGCCGCGGGTTATGTTTTGAAAGAAGCCTCATTCGATCATCTCGTCGAGACGATTCATTCCGTTCATCGTGGTGAATCATTTTGCTCGCCGCGCATGGCCGCCTCGCTCTTCTCACGTATCGCGGAGTTGGCGGGCGAACGGCTGCCCAGAATCCCGGTGAGCGCCGTCAAGCTGACCGGGCGCGAGTTAGAAATTATTAAGGAGATTGCTGCGGGATTATCCAACAAAGAAATTGCGAAACGCCTTTCCATCGAAGCGCAGACCGTAAAAAATCACGTTCATAATATCCTCGACAAGCTCCAACTGCACACCCGCCTCGAAGCAGTGGAATATGCCCGCAAAAGAAAACTGCTGACTGAGAAGCCTTGATGATGAATCATCAAGCTAGGAGGTGCAAGCCAACTAAAGTTGGCTACCACCCAATGAGTGGCAACATTACCAATGCAAAATCGAGGGGACTATAATCTCCTCCCGCAAGTACCGGTACTTTCCCACCAAAAATCTGCCCAGGGTCCACGCTTGAACTAGTACCGCCTGTAGACCCTTTTTGAACCCCAAGGTCTATTTTTTTCTTGCTCAGGCTTCCCGATATTAATCGTGTTGCTTTCACATAAAGAAGAAAAGCCCGACATGCAAAAAATCAAAGTGCTGTTAGCGAGCCGGCCCAAGCTACTATCGGAAGTGATCCGAAACATGATTGCGCGCCAGCCGGATATGGAAGTCATGGGCGAAGTCCTCGACCCCATCGAACTCTTGCTGGCCGTTGTGGAGACCAAGGCCGAGGTCGTCATCGTCACGCCGCTAGATTCCGAGGAAGAGCCGCGTCTGTGCCGTCATTTGCTCGCGGACCATCCGCAATTAAAAATCGTGACGCTTTCACGAACAGGTGTGGCGGCGACTTTATATGAATCCGGCTCGCGCCAGCAGCGCATCCAGGAACCCGGCGAGGAATCCATTCTGCGCGCCATTCGAGAAGTTGTGCGTGCGCGGGCTAAAGGAGCTCAAACATGAAGCGCAATTTTTGTGACAATCTCAATCATCGCCGCTCGCAAGCGCAGGTGCGCTTTTGCCCGCAATGTGGCGGCCTCGTCAATGCAAGCCTTTTGCAAAAACGTTGCAGTGAAGCCGCTCACGATAAAAGCCGCCGCCGTTACAATCTTTTCTGTGTCGATTGCGGCACCAGGCTCAGGTTGAATAAATTAACTTTCACATTGTACTCATAAAAAAAGGAGGCTGCTCATGCCGACCGCTATACGCATGCCGAGAACGAAATGCTACTTTCACGAGCTGCAACGCCCGCCGGAATTGCCCTATAACAGTTTTCAACACCACGTTTGTTGGATTTGTCAATCACGCCTGCTGGAATTGGCAAAAGCCAATTATCATTTCGAGCTGCGGGAGCAAGTCGTCACGATCTCCTTGCAATCCGAAGTTGAAACCGTCGCCGCGTAACGCAACCCGCTTTTCGTTTTTTGAAATATCTTATGCGAGGAAAACATGCAGAGTCAAGGCAACAATATTTTTGTGGGAATCAAAGTCAGCGAGAAGCTGCGCGAGCAACTGGATACCAGCAATGCTTCCATGAAACCGTTCTTTGCGGGCAATGATCCGGAATTTCTGCAAATCGTGCAAGTTGACGAAGACGAGTATATCGGCAAGGTTATCGCGAGCGGCGCCGCGGTGGATACGTTGGGCAATATGCGCATGAACGTGAAAACCATGCTTCAAATGATTTGCCCCAAGTTCACGCTCATGGATGGCGCCATCAAAGTGCTGGCGCTCGCGCCTCAACCCGCCAGAAACATGCGCATATAATCTTTCACCACGGCGCCGGAAAACCAGGCTTCGCCTCAGCGCGCCAGAGATTTTAGAGAGCCTTTACCAATTGAGCTTTGCGTTCGACAATCAAGCCGAGCGGCAGGATGGCGTTACTGCGGTGGTTGTCAAAAAGTTTCAGGGGGGTGATTTTTAAGGCCGGCGCTAGAAGTTTAGCCGCACCGCGCGCACGGAGTTGTGGCTGGACTTTGTTCGGTTCAGTTGGCTGTAGCCATAGTTGAAATTCACATACCACGCCAAATCCGCTTCCCCTCTCTCCGAAGTCCAGAACCACGACCTCTGCTTGGCATTAAAAATTGCGTCGATATATAGCCCGTTTTCGTTGGGCGATTGCTCCATAAGCGTCATCGCTTCCACCAGAGTGGGCAACCGCCAATCATGGAAACCCGCATAGCCGAACTTGTTGAGATTGTCGATCCACGCCGTGGCTAGACGAAAGAGCATCGGTTGAGTTGAAGCCGTTTGTTGCCACATCAATCCCGTCGTTCGGTCAATCACAACGCCCTCACGTTGCAAGGTCAAGGTCTTCACTTTAAACCTAGCGCTCGCGCCGCGAGTTTTTGTTTTGGCGGGAGCTGCGCACAAATTGTTTTCAAGAAACATGTATTCTCCTGCGTTGGTTCGCCGGCTTCACTAAACTACGCATCGTATTTGCGCCGGCAATATACGCATAAATAGTTTGACAAAGACGAGTTATTTAAACGAGAATAACCCGAAGCTTGCCTTTTGCCTTCGCGAGAAGTATTTTGCTTTCATGAGCGCGATTCCTTCACACGATACTGAAGCAACGCTGTTGCATTTTCGCCGGCAGTTCGCAGAACGCCCCAATGATGCCAGCGCGCGCATGCGCTTCGGCAATGCGCTGGCCGAAGCGGGCTATTTGCAAGAAGCGATCGTTCACTTGCGCGCCGCGTTGCAAATGGAGCCGGCCAATGTTTTGGCGTATTTTAATCTCGGCCAGGCGCTGCAGCGGCTCAACGAGCTGGAGCCGGCCTATCAGCTTTACGAGCAGGGTGGCCGTCTCGCGCCGCAGGAAGCGCGCAGTTATCTGTTGCGCGGCAACGCGCGTTTTTTGCAGTCACGCTTCCAGGAAGCCCTGGAGCTTTTTCAAGCGGCGCTCGCGCGTGATCCAGCTTGGGCCGAGGCGTGGAATAATCTTGGAAACGTCTATGCCCGTTTGAATAATGACGAACAGGCGGAAGCGAGCTACCGCCGCGCGCACGAGCTTGCTCCCACCTTCGCGCCGATCTTAGACAATTGGGCTGGCATGCTGCGCCATGCGGGCCGTTTCAAGGAGGCTGCCGAGCTTTACCAGAAACTCCTCAAGCTCGATCCCGCCAAACCCGAGGCTTTTCGTGATCTTGCCGACTGCCTTCTCATGCAGAGAAAATTCACTGCGGCCGTGGAGTTTTATAAAAAGTGTTTGGAGCTCGATCCCCATCAAAATGAGGTTTATCTTAGGCTGGGCAAAACGTTGGAGGAAATCGGTAAACGCGCGCAAGCGCTGGCAGTTTATAAGAAGGCGGTCGAAGTTGATGGCGGCAACAGTGAAGCGCTCTATCAGTGGGCGAATCTGCTCTCGGATAGCGATCGCCGGCAAGAGGCGCTTGCTCTCTATCAACGCTGTGTCGCGATCAATCCGCAACATGCAAAGGCGCAGCACAATCTCGGCGCGGCCTTATTCAAGCTCAAGCGCGTGGAGGAAGCGCTTGCGGCTTATCGGCAAGCGCTCACGCTCGATCCGCAGGACCATCTGGCGCACAATAATCTCGGCCACGCCTTGCTCGTGCAATCGGGTGTGGACGCGGCACGGCCGGCATTTTTGAAAGCGCTCGAACTCGATCCCAATTACGCGACGGCTCATTATAATTTAGCCTGCATCGAAGCGATCTCAGGCCATGAGCAAAAGGCGATTGCTTACCTGAAAGAGGCGATACGGCTGGGTCCGCATTTTTTGCAGCGCGCAGCCGAGGATTCGGACTTGGACAACCTTCGTCACAAGCCGGCGTTCTGCGCGCTCTTCAAAAGCTAATAAGTGAAGGGAAGAAGTGAAGCCGGACTTGCGTATGCAGGCTTCCTAATTTTTCGGGCATTTCCGCGCGCAAGTCCGGCTTCGCTCCGACTCACTTCATCAACAACGCCTTCTTCGTGCTCACGATTTCCTTCCCCACTTCCAACCGATAGAAATACGTTCCGCTTGCGACTTTGCTCGCGTCCCACGTGATCGTATAAGAGCCGGGCGCGTGCTCTTTATCCACCAACGTTTCGACTTCCTGCCCGAAAGCATTGAAGACGCGCAGCGTCACCGGCTCGGAGTGCGAAACGTGATAGCGAATCGTCGTGGTGGGATTGAAGGGATTCGGATAATTCTGATCGAGAAAGAAAGCTCGTGGCACGCTCACGCCCAGAAGCTCTCCGTTCGCGGCTTTCTGCAATGAAGCCGAAGCCCGCGGAGCGCTCGCCGTCAATTGCTTCACGTAATCAAAGCCGCGATGCGGGCTCGGCAGATACGGAAAGGCCGTGAGAATCGGCAGATCGTTTTGCGTCGGCCCGGCATTATAAGTAAGCTCGTTGACGAGCATGGGCGAAGCGAGATCGGAATAATCCGCGGCCACTGCATCGTCAAAAGGCAAGCCCACTGCCGCCAACACGAGACCGCCGACGGCTTGCAGCTCAATCGTGGTCACGTCATCTTCCAACCTTCTGCCATTGGGGAAGCCGTCCATGTGAGGAATTGCCTGCAAATCTTTCGTGCCGTTATAGGCCGGATCAACCAAGCCCAACACCGCAGCGCGAATCAAACCCATACGCGCATTCGCAGAGTATTCCGAATTGCCGCGCGCAGTAACGGGCGTGGCCATGTTCAAACGCAGCATGTCGCCGCCGAACAACTTTCCGCGCTCATTGGTGATCGGCAGAAAATTATGAATGAACGGCTTGCCCGCGCTCAACGGCCCGCCGGTTTTGCCGGTGGCCAACTGATAAGGAATCGCATTCGGAACGCCAAAGTAGAAGACCGGAAAAATATCAACGAGTCGCGGCTGGCCGGGCCCAACCAATCCCGGCTGCGCGCCCGCGGCGAACGCAGTGCCGGAAAGATCGGGCGGCGGACTCAGCTTCGTGACTGCGAACGCGCCGTCTTTGCCGTTGCGAAAATCAAAGCCCGGCGTCGTGTAAGAAGGAAGCACGCCGATCGCGGGAAAGGATTTTGATTGAATACGCAGCGCGCTCAACGCCGGCACCGCGCCGCCGAATTGGCTGTCATCCATGTACAACGCCAGCTCGGGATTCGCAAAGTATTTCACGAAAGATTGCTCCTCGGCATCATACGGCGTGTATGAGTTCCAACGATCTTTTTGCCCTATCGGAATCACGGCTTCGTTGGTGAGCGGCATGCCCAAGCGCGAAACTTGTTTCCACGGCCCTTCGGTCAACGGCGGCAAGCCGTTGTCGCGCAGCGCCGTGAATTTTTGCCGGCTCGCGGAGGCCCATACGCCGATGACGAAATCCGGATCGAGAATGCTCGCGGCTTGATCCACGCTCTTGCCGTCCTTTTGCAAAAGGCTGATCGGAACCTTCAACACAATCGCATGCGTATTGAAGCCCGCAACCGCGTCGCGCGCGTTCGCGGGATTGGAAGCGTCGTTGCCGTATGCGCTGCGCGTTTGGCCGAGATCGAACACGCCGCCGAGATCGACGAAGAACACGTCGTCACGCGGCCCGCAAAAAACTTTCTCGCCCGTTGATGCTGTCGCAATCGCGGAGCTCACGAGCGCATCATAACTCGTCCCGAGCCCTGCGCCGCCTTCGATGGAACGCGGCCCGATGTTGTTCGGCGGAACGATACCGTTCTCGACAATCGTGGTAAAGCTCCGTCCGCCGTCCGTGCTCTTCTGGCAGCGGTATCTCGTCTTCAAATTCTGCTTGCCCAAGCGAATGTTGAAGAACGTGGTCGGGTCTTCATTTGCCTGCCTGAAAGTGAAGCGATAGGTGATGTCGTCGCGGGCCGTGCCCAAGCCTCCCGCAGTCGTTTTATTTTTGATGTGGATCTCGTAGCGGATATTCTCGCCGAAGTTGGAATAGTTCGGCCCGCCTTCGGGCAGTTCGAGCGGAATGTAGTTCGCGACGATGGTGACAGCGCTCGGATCGTCCGGCGAGCGGAACGCATACAAATCCGTGTTGTCCGCCAGAGGATCGTTGCTGATCAAAGGCGCTTCGCGATGGCTCGAAGCGTCGATCGGTTGCTGTTCGATGAACACGAGGAGGGTCATGGTCAAAAAAATTGCTGCGGCAATGCAAAGTAATTTGCGCATAAAAATTCTCCTGAAAACATGGGTGGTCGGAGCCGACGATAGTCTCGTTCGCGTCGAGGCGACGGCCTCGACGCGCAAAACGATATCGGTCCCTGGTGAAGTTGAAAGTTTGGGGGATTGCTCGTTCGTTGCGCGCTTTTAGACAAGAAAGATGGAGAGCGGCTACGCCAGCTTTTTTGTGGAAAAAAGGATCGAACGTAGAATTATTTTTGCGGCGGCAAACTCGAAAGGACTAGGGAGGTGTTCTTGCCGTGTGCATGGTCGTCTCCGGTTTGAGTTAAATGGGTTGGCGTGAGCTCAGGCGGTCATGCTACAAGGAATCTACGAACCAAGGCGGGAATCGGATTTATCGAGGCGGGGAAATAATCTGCGTGAATGGGCGCAGCGGCGGAAGGATTGGGGTTCAGTGTCGGATGAATAACCCCTCAGTTACCGGTGGAATCGGCTCATTGAAGTCACCCTGAGCGGAGTCGAAGGGTGATAATGCTTCGACTTCGCTCAACATGACTCCACCCAAGACTGAGGCATTACTGGGAGGCGTTATTCGAATTGACTAACGCATCTCAACTTTCCTCCAACAACGCCATACGATACCCGACGCCGGACTCGGTGAGAAAGAGCTGCGGCTGCGAAGGGTTCAACTCGAGTTTCTTGCGCAATTGCGCCATGTAAATGTGCAGGTACTGCGTCTCTTCCACGGCATGGGGTCCCCATATTTCCCGCAAGATTTGGCGATGTGTCAATACTTTTCCAGCGTGACGAATGAACAGCAACAGCAAATCGTATTCAGTGGCCGTGAGCTTGATCGATTGCTCGTTCGCCTGCACGAGGCGATGCACGAGATCGACGCGCAAATGCCCGTTGCGAAATTCCGGCGCGTCTTGCGCGGGTTGCGCATGCCGGTTCGCAACGCGCAAGCGCGCCAACAATTCGCCCACGCTGAAAGGTTTCGTCACATAATCATCCGCGCCCGCGTCCAGCGCCGCGATCTTTTCTTGCTCGGCATCTTGCACCGAGAGCACGAGCGCCGGCGCGCGGCTCCATTCGCGAATTCTCTTGAGAACTTCCAGGCCGTTGAGATCCGGCAAGCCCAAATCGAGAATGATGAATGCCGGCCGCGACATCGCTGCCTGCGTAATCCCCTCTTCGCCGGTCGCGGCTTCAACCGTGCGATAGCCGGCAGCTTCCAAACTGACGCGCAGAAAGCGCCGAATTTGGATTTCATCGTCGATGATCAAGATCGTCGGTGGCGGGATCACGTGGCAACCTCCTCCGGTGTTTGCGGCGCCGGCGCGAGCGGCAATTTGATGATGAACCGCGCCCCGCGCTCAAGGCGATTCTCTGCTACAAGTGTTCCGCCGTGCGCCTCCACGAAGCCGTGCGCGATCGAAAGCCCAAGCCCGAGGCCTCCAGCGCGCGCGTTCGGCAGACGATAAAATTTTTCGAAAATGCGCGACAGGGCCTCGGAAGGAAAGCCTGGACCTTCATCCTCGATCACGAACGCGAGCTCTTGCGCTGCCGCAGCAATACGCAGCGCGATCGTCGAGCCTGCTGGAGTATGTTGTGCCGCGTTCAATAATATGTTCGCCAATGCGCGCTCCATCAAAACAAAATCCATGCGCACCAGCGGCAGTTCGTTCAGCGGCTCGAAACGAATTTTGCGCTGCGCCAATTCCTCTTTGAGATTGCTCAATACGACGTGGATGAGGTCGGCGGCGTCGCACCACTCAAGGTTGAGTTTGAGCAAGCCGGATTCGAGGCGGGTCATGTCCAACAAATTTTTAACGAGACGATTGAGGCGTTGCGCCGCGCTGTAAATGTCGGTCACAAGCACGTTGCGCAGCTCGCGTTGCTCCGCAGTATTGCCCTCGATCAAACTGCTCGAAGCGCCGGTGATCGTCGCCAGCGGCGTGCGCAGCTCGTGCGAGATGGAATTGAGCAACGTTTTGTGCAAACGCTCGGATTCCGCGAGCGCGTGCGATTGCTCCGCAGTGGCGCGCAACATTTCACGCTCCAGCGCAATCGCGATTTGGCGCAGAAACGTTTGCAGCAAGCCTTCTTGTTCGAGCGTCAAGCCCCGCGCCGATTCGGTTACGAGGCCGATCACGCCGAGCGCGCGATTGCTGGCGAGCAACGGGAAATAAGCAGCCTCGGCAAATGGCAGCGTGCTCGTGCCGCGCCCCGCAGGCTTGCGATTTTGATAGACCCAGGTTGCGACGCTCCACTCTTTGGTGGAACTGGGCGCAAAAGCGCTGGCTGAATGTGGAACCTCATTCGGCGGATTGCCGTTACTCGCTAAATAAAAACTCACGCGCGCTGTTTATCGCGCTTCTTTTCGGACGCTTCATTTTGCGCGACGTAGACGTCGATCGCGCCGCTTTCTTTGATGAGGCGATTGACCAGCGTGCCGCCGCGAAAGAAATCACGCCAGAAAGTTGATCGCGATTTGCCCGCCACGATTTGTGTGACGTTTTTTTCTCGCGCAACCCGCACCAAGGCTTTGGCTACGTCGGTATCGGTAGTCGTCAGCAACTCCGCGTTTAGCTCGCGCGCCAGCGCCATGTTTTGCTTCAGCCGCTGTTGCTCTTCCTCGCTCAAGACTCGCGCAGTTTGCACGCACACCGCCAACCACGGCGCATCGAGCGCATCCGCTAAACGCCGCGTCCAGCGAATGAGCTGATCGGAATACGGGCTGGCGCTCACCGCGACCATGAGACGCGCAACGGTTTTCCATGGGCCGGCAATGCGGCGCGTTCGCATGTAATCTTGCAAGTCCATGCCCACGCGATCCGCGGTTTTGCGCAAGACGATTTCGCGCAGCGCGGTGAGATTGCCTTTGCGGAAAAAATTTTGTGCCGCCGCCACAGAGCGCTCCGCCGTATAAACCTTGCCTTCAGCCAAACGTTTGAGCAATTCCTCCGGCGGGAGATCGATCAACTCGATTTCGTCGGCGCGATCCAAAACGCCGTCGGGAACGGTTTCATGCACGGTAATGCCGGTGATGGTTTGCACCGTATCGATGAGGCTTTCAACGTGCTGCACGTTGAGCGTGGTGAAAACATTGATGCCGTGTTCGAGCAACTCCAACACGTCCTGATAACGTTTTCGATGCCGCGCGCCCTCGACGTTGGTGTGCGCCAATTCATCGACCAAAACATAAGCGGGTTTGAGCCGGAGAATGGCGTCCAAATCCATTTCCTCCAGTTCGACGCCGCGATAAAGAATTTTCAAACGCGGCACGACAACCAAGCCCGGCAACAACTCTTCGGTCTCGGCGCGGCCATGGGTCTCGACATATCCGGCGATGACGTTGACGCCGCCTTGCTTCAGCGCCTGCGCCGCTTGCAGCATCGCGAAAGTTTTTCCCACGCCGGCCGCCATGCCGAAAAATATTTTCAGCTTGCCGCGTCGAGCTCCAGCTTCTTCACGCTGAACCGCCGCCAGCAAAGCATCCGGATCGGGGCGAGAGTTTTTGTTCATATTCTTCAGCTCTTTTCATCTACAAGATAAAAAGAACGGCGCGATTTTGCCAGTGCGGTTTATCGCAAGAGGGTTTACCTGTCTTGCGAGAGCACGTCTAGCGCTAAATTTAGTTTCAACACATTCACGCGCGGCTCGCCGAGAAATTCCAATTGCCGGCCTTCAATGTTTTTTTCAACCAAACGTCGCACGGCTGCTTCTTCTAAATTGCGCGCGCGCGCGCTTGATAAAATGCCGAGGCCGGACTGAGGTGCGGATCGAGCCCGCTGCCCGAGGCCGTCACCAAATCAACCGGAATGGATTGCACATTGCTCGAATCAGCCTGCCGCAACGCCTTCACGCGCGCTTGCACGGCGTTGAATAATGCCGGATTGGTTGGCCCAAGATTGGAGCCGGACGAAGCTGCGGCATTATATGGAAACGGGCCGGTCGCCGACAAACGGCTCCAAAAATATTTCGGATCATCGAACGGCTGCCCGATAAGCCCGGAGCCGACGAGCTTTCCATTTTGATGAAGCAAGCTGCCGTTCGCTTGTTTAGGAAAAGCAATCTGCGCAATGCCCGTGACGAGCAGCGGATACGCCACGCCGGTGATGAGTGTGAGCACGAGCAGCATGAGTAGTGATGATTTGATCAAGGTTCGCATTTTTTAACCCTTTCATATGTAAAAGCTCACTGTGCAAATAGACGATCACAATTGATAACACGACAAGTTTCCTCGCACTGTCATTCAGAAGGAAACTTTTTGAGTGCAGGAGTTGATGCCCAGAGCTGAAAAGGATTCCTTCTGAATGACATTTTTAGGGCCACGACTACGAACCTCACGCCAGTCCTAATGCCACCAGAATCAAGTCGATCACTTTGATTCCGACGAACGGGATAATTAAACCGCCCAAACCATAGAGCAACAAATTATTTCGCAAAACCGTGGCAGCGCCCACCGGCCGATATTGGATGCCGCGCAGCGCCAGCGGAATGAGAAAGATTATGATCAACGCGTTAAAGATCACCGCGGAAAGAATGGCGCTTGCCGGCGTCGCGAGCTTCATGAGATTGAGCGTTTGCAGGCCGGGATACGTGGTCACGAACGCCGCTGGAATGATCGCAAAATATTTGGCAACGTCGTTGGCAATGCTGAACGTCGTGAGCGCGCCGCGCGTCATCAGCAACTGCTTGCCGATCTCGACGATCTCGATGAGCTTGGTCGGATTCGAATCGAGATCGACCATATTGCCCGCTTCTTTCGCGGCTTGCGTGCCGGTGTTCATCGCGACCGCCATGTCGGCTTGCGCGAGCGCGGGCGCGTCGTTGGTGCCGTCGCCCGTCATCGCCACCAACCGCCCGCCGGCTTGATGCTCGCGAATGAGCTTCAACTTCGCTTCGGGCGTGGCTTGCGCGAGAAAATCATCGACGCCCGCTTCCGCCGCAATGCTGGCAGCAGTGAGCGGATTATCGCCGGTGATCATAATCGTTTTGATGCCCATCTTGCGCAATTCGGCAAAGCGTTCTTTGATGCCGCGCTTCACGATATCCTTCAACTCAATCACGCCGAGCGCTTTCGCCCCGTCGGCAACGACCAGCGGCGTACCGCCATTTTTCGCGATGGACTCGACAGTAGTTTTCACTTCCGCAGGAAATTTTCCGCCGCGACTTTGCACGTACTCTTCGATCGTTTCCGCTGCGCCTTTGCGAATGTGCCGGCCTTCGAGATTGACGCCGCTCATGCGCGTTTGCGCCGTGAACGGAACGAATGTCGCCCCGAGACCGTGAATATCACGCCCGCGCAGGCGATACTTTTCTTTTGCCAACACCACGATGGAGCGGCCTTCGGGCGTTTCATCGGAAAGCGAGGAGAGTTGCGCGGCATCGGCCAACGTCTCGAGGCTCGTGCCATGCGCTGCAATGAACGCCGTTGCCTGGCGATTGCCAAGTGTGATCGTGCCGGTTTTGTCAAGCAACAGCACGTCCACATCACCGGCGGCCTCAATCGCGCGGCCCGACATCGCGATCACGTTCGCTTGAATCATGCGATCCATTCCGGCGATGCCGATGGCGGAAAGCAAGCCGCCAATCGTTGTAGGAATAAGACAAACGAGCAAAGCCACGAGCACCGTCACCGTGATCGGCGAGCCTTGTCCGGCAGATTCAACACTGTAAATCGAAAACGGCAGCAAAGTCACGGTTGCCAATAAAAAGATAATCGTCAATGCGGCGAGCAAAATGTTGAGCGCAATTTCGTTCGGCGTTTTTTGGCGTTTCGCGCCTTCGACCATCGCAATCATGCGGTCAAGAAAAGTCTCGCCGGGATTGGTCGAAATGCGCACGACCAGCCAATCCGATAAAACTTTGGTGCCGCCGGTGACCGCGCTGCGATCGCCGCCGCTTTCGCGAATCACGGGCGCACTCTCGCCGGTGATGGCGCTTTCATCCACCGAAGCGATGCCTTCGATGACTTCGCCGTCGCCGGGAATGAAGTCACCAGCCTCGATCAGCACCACGTCGCCTTTGCGCAACGTTGCGGCAGACACGGTGCTATGACTCGCGCCGTATTCCGGCCGTGACAACTTTTTTGCGGTGATGTCACGTCGCGCACGTCGCAGCGATTCCGCCTGTGCTTTGCCGCGGCCTTCGGCCATGGCTTCAGCGAAGTTCGCAAACAGCACCGTGAACCACAGCCACAATGAAACGGCTAAAATAAATCCCGCCGGAGCTTCGCCTTGACCGAGCAACGCTTGCGCGAACAACGCGGTCGTCAGCACGCTGCCAATGAGCACAACGAACATCACCGGGTTGCGAATCTGCGCGCGCGGATCGAGCTTGCGGAATGAAGCAATCATCGCCTGTTTGACAATGGGCGGGTCGAACAAGGGACGAGCTTTGGGTTTATCGGACATTGTTGAGTTCCTAGAGTTTTATTTGATACAGCGAAGTGTGAGGGTTGAAGGGCGAAAGGCGAGGGGCGCGGTTATAGCCTTTCACCCCTCGCTCTTCACCCCTCATCCTACGCGCCCATCATCAAATGCTCCACAATCGGCCCGAGCGCGAGGGCGGGAATGAACGTGAGCGCGCCGACGATGATCACGACGCCGATGAGCAATACGATGAACAACGCAGTGTGCGTCGGCAAAGTGCCGGAGCCTGCCGGGACGATTTTTTTGCGCGCCAATGAACCGGCAATGGCCAAAGTTGGAATTGCCAGCCAGTAACGCGCAAACAACATCGCCAATCCGCCGGTGAAATTGTAAAATGGATTGTTCGCACCTAATCCCGCGAACGCGGTGCCATTATTGTTGCCCTGCGATGAAAATGCATAAAGCACTTCGCTGAAGCCATGCACGCCGGGATTGTAGATCGCCGCCTTGCCCGCGTCCGTCACCACCGCGAGCGCGGTGAAGCCGAGCACGACAATGGGCGGAATGAGAATGACGAGCGAGGCCATTTTCATTTCATACGCTTCGATCTTTTTGCCCAAATACTCCGGCGTGCGGCCAACCATCAAGCCCGCAACAAACACGGCGATGATGGCGAAGACCAACATGCCGTATAAACCCGAACCCACGCCACCATAAATCACTTCGCCGAGTTGCATGAGCCACATCGGCACAAGCCCGCCGAGCGGCGTATAAGAATCGTGCATCGAGTTGACGGAACCGTTCGAGGCCGCAGTTGTCGCGGTCGCCCACAACGCCGAGTTCGCAATGCCGAAACGCACTTCCTTGCCTTCCATGTTGCCGCCGGCTTGCGATGAGCTCGCGCTTTGATCAATGCCCAGCTTCGTGAAATTCGGATTGCCATTCTGTTCCGCGCTCACGCACAATGCGAGCAGCGTCACGAAGATGATTGTCATCGCTGCGAGTATGGCCCAACCTTGCCGCGTGTCGCCGACCATCTTGCCGAAGGTATAGCACAATGCCGCCGGAATCAGCAGAATCCCAAGCAGCTCGAGAAAGTTTGCAAGCGGCGTGGGATTCTCAAACGGATGCGCGGAGTTGACATTGAAGAAACCGCCGCCGTTCGTGCCGAGCTGTTTGATCGCGACTTGCGAGGCGACCGGACCCATAGGCAGCAATTGCTCGTCAACCGCACTGCCATTGGCATCAATCGTGGGCTGCAATAGCGGCGCGCTTTGATACGCGCTGAAATTCTGAATCACGCCTTGCGGGATTAAAAGCATCGCTAAGATGATCGACAACGGCAGCAAGATGTAGAGCGCCGTGCGCGTGAGATCAACCCAAAAGTTGCCGATGGTTTGTGCCGTGCGACGCGCGAAGCCGCGAATGAGCGCAACGAGGGTTGCTATGCCGGCCGCCGCGGAAACAAAATTCTGCACGGTGAGACCGAGCATTTGCGTCAAGTAACTCATCGTGGTCTCGCCGCCGTAGCTTTGCCAGTTCGTGTTGCTCGCAAAACTAATCGCCGTGTTGAAGGCTGAATCCGGTGTGATCGCGCCAAAGTTTTGCGGATTGAGCGGCAGCAAATGTTGCCAGCGTTGCAGCGCATAAACTACGAGCAAGCCGGCGAAATTGAACAGCAGCATCGCCAGCGCATAAGTTTTCCAGTTCATCTCTTCGTCGCTGCGCACGCCGCACAAGCGATAGAGCAAGCGCTCGAAAGGACCGAGCACGCGATCCAGCCCGAACGATTTGCCTTCGTACACGCGCGCCATATACGATCCCAGCGGCTTGGCCAGCGCGATCAACACGACGAGATAGAATCCGATTTGGAGATAGCCATTCAGTGTCATGAAAACTTCTCCGGTTTTAATAGTGCGATAAACAAATAAACCAACACTGCCAACGCGATGACGCCGCTGATGAGATAAAGGAGATTCATGGCTCCCTCTCCTGATTTAGTTTTGAGTGCAAGGGCGAAGCGCAAAGAGCCTGGCGTGAGGCATGGTGCCGTATTCTTTGCGCGTGGAAAATTAAACCAAAAAAAACATGGAAGCTCTCAAAAGAGCGGCGGGAAATATAAAAAAAGCATTAAACTTCAATCGCGCCGGCCATCTTTTCGATTGGCACGGCCAAAAAAGATGCGGCTCTGTGAGCGCACGCTTTCAATCCACAAATCTGCGCACGCCGATATACGCCGCGAACAATCCCAACAATATTCCGAGAATACCGAGGGCCGGGTAAAACAGCTCAGGCAGAGTGAGCAATTTATCATAGGGCAGGAGCACAAAGCGAAAGGCGAGATAGAAAAATAAGACGGCAATTCCCCCTCCGATGAGGCCGTGAACGAAGCCTTGCAAAAAAAAAGGCACGGTGATGAAAGCGCGGTTTGCGCCGACGAGCTGCATGGTTTCAAGCACGTGGCGTTTGGCGAAGACCACGAGGCGAACGTGATTGATCACCACGAAAAATGCGCCGAGACCGATCACGAGCCCAACGAGCACGTCAATCGCAATCGCGAAGCCGACGTATTTGTCCATGAGCTGCACCAAATCGCGGCGATACACGACTTCATCGACGCCGGACAGAGCTTGCAATTGATTGGCAATACGCTGCGCGGACTCATTATTTTGATGTGCTTTTTGCAGCGTCACATGAAATGAAGGCGGCAAAGGATTCGATTTGAGCAAATCGATGAACTCTCTGCCAAACGCGCGGCGGAAAACTTCGACGGCTTCTTCGCGCGAAACGTAACGCACGGCCGCAATACCGGTCAGCTTTTCCATCGCGCGCCGCAGCTCTTTAATATCCGCCTCACTTTTGCTCATATCGACAAACACTTCCACTTCGATGCGCGCGCGCAACGAGTCGACCAGTTTGTTGAGATTGAGCGTGAAGAGGCCGAAGAGGCCGAGCACGATGAGCGCGCCGGCCATGGTGAGCGAGGTGATCAACGCCGCCATTTTTGCTCGGCACAGACCGTCCCAACCTTCTTTGAGGCAATACCACCAAATCAATTGACCGTCATTCCTCCTTCAAGGCGCACCACGCGGTGGCACGCTTTTTCTACGAGCGCATAGTTGTGCGTGGCCATGACCACGGCGGTGCCGCGCGCATTGATTTTTTCGAGCAGGTCCATGATCTCCGCCGCAGTCGCGGGATCCAAATTGCCGGTCGGCTCATCGGCGAGCAGAACGTATGGCCCATTCACCAACGCGCGCGCGATGGCCACGCGCTGCTGCTCGCCGCCGGAAAGCTCATGCGGCATTTTGTAGCGCTTGTGGCTCAGGCCCACGTTCGCGAGCACACGCAGCACTTGCTTTTTGATCTCACGCTGTTTTGCGCCGGTTACGATCATCGCAAACGCGACATTGTCATAAACGTTACGGTCTTCGAGCAGTTTGAAATCTTGAAACACGATGCCGAGCTGGCGGCGCAAATAGGGAATTTCTTTCGGCGTAATGTTGCCGGAATTAAATCGCCCGACGATGACCGTGCCCTCCGAGGGCCGCTCTGCCATGGCAATGAGTCTCATCACCGTGCTCTTGCCCGCGCCGGTCGGCCCAACGAGAAACACGAACTCACCTTTGCGCACGAGCAAATTGACTTGCTCAAGACCGGAGCCGCCGGGATATTTGATCGAGACGTTGGTGAATTTGATGAGGTTCATAGGAAGCGTGTAAAGTGTAACGTGAAAAGTGTTGGGTCGCGCCTGAAATAGAACAACGGCATCTAACTGTTGGCGAGTTACTTTTCAAATCTATTCATTGCATGGCACGCTCTTGACTATACAATGCTGCTTCCGGATTGCTTGGTAAGAATGCTCCTTCTGAACTGTCATCCTGCAAGAAACTTCCCTCGCACTGGGAACATATCAAAAATAAAAGATGGCGCCAGCGACAGGGAAGTTTCTTCCAGAATGACATGTTGTGGGAAGTTGCAAAATCATCCTTACGCAGGATTTTTTCTCCGAAACACGAAATGCACCCTCTCGGCGCGTTCGCTGCCGGCGCGCTGCGACATGCCGTTGAGGCAAGCGGCTTCTTCCCAATAACCGTTCGCGGCGAGCTTGCGAATCTCATTCAAAGAGTAGATGCGCTGCACGTGCTTCTCGCGCAGCGTCGGGCCGGGGTTGCGCTCATCGACAATCAAAAATTCATTGTACTGCAAATTGCCGATGGGATGAAAATACGAGTGCCGATGATACGAAAAATTTTGGAAAGAATCATGCTCGGTGTAGTTGCGAAAATTTTTCCAGCAATTCCAGCGCGTACACACGTCGAAGATGAACAAGCCGCCGGGGCGCACGACGTTTGCCAACGCCTCGAAGACGCGCGTCATTTCGTGCGGATGGCGGCAGTAGTTCATGCTGTCATACAAACAAATCACGGCGTCCATTTGAATGCCGGTCGCGGCTTGCTGCATGTCCGCGCACCACACGTTTGCGCGGAACCCTTCATAGCGCAAGCGGCGCGCGGCATACCGCGCCATTTCCGGAGAAAGATCGAGACCGTAGACTTCAAAGCCTGAACGTGACAGCTCCGCTAAAATCTTGCCGGTGCCGCAAGCCAATTCCAATACGGTGACAACTTTCGGGTGAGGGCTGTGACTAATGCTCGAGGCGGGAGGCTCTTGCTGGGGAACGGTCGCGAGATCGAACAACGCAATAATATAATCCGCCCAACGCCGATAATTGACGTGGTTCATCAAGTGATCATAAAATTCCGCGAGTCGGCTGTAGGGCGTCGCGTCAGCGTTTTTTTGTAATGAGAGCCACGGCAAGCTTGAGAGCCTCGATCATGCTGGTGGGTTGTGCGATGCCTTGGCCCGCGATATCATATGCAGTGCCGTGATCAGGAGAAACGCGAATCACCGGCAAGCCTGCGGTATAATTCACGGCGCAGCCGAAGCCGAACATCTTGAGCGGAATCAAACCTTGATCGTGATACATTGCGAGATAGGCGTCGAATGAGGACGCCTGCTTTTCTTGATGCGCTTGCGCGAACTTTCCGAACAGCGCATCGGCAGAGAACGGGCCTTCAGCCGCAATGCCTTCGCCGCGCGCATGCGAAATCGCGGGCGCGATGATCGTTTGCTCTTCTTCGCCCAGCAGTCCGCCCTCGCCCGCATGCGGATTCAAACCGGTGACGGCAATGCGCGGTTGCGCAATACCAAAACGGGTTTTAAGCTCGAAGTCGACGACATGCAACTGTTCGACAATCTTCTTACTCGTAATCACCTCAACGACTTTGCGCAAAGGCAAATGGGTCGTCACCAATGCGACGCGAAAATCTCCTGCCATCAACATCATTGCAAAATTTTTCGCGCCCAATCTTTCTGCGACGAATTCAGTTTGACCGGGGTAATTGAAGCCGGCTTGCGACAGCGAATATTTTGAAAGCGGCGCGGTGACGATGGCATCAATCAAACCCACGCCCGCCATGTCCGTTGCGGCAATCAATGCGTCGCCCGCAATTTTTCCCGAAGCTATTGTTGCTTTGCCGATTTCGGCTTGAAACACACCCGGCATGGCATCAAACATCGCAAGCGGCGAATTGGAAGGCCACAACGACAAAGCCTCAACGATTGGGGCGCGCAATTCAAGCTGAAGGCGCTCTTGCCAAAACCGCCACGCGGCTTGCGGGCCGAGCAACAAGATGCGCACCGGTTGCGGCGGCTGCCACACGTGCATAGCTTTGAGCACGACTTCCGGGCCGATGCCGTTCACGTCGCCGATGGTGATTGCAATTGTTTTTGGAATTGGCATCTCGTGATTCGCGTCGATTCGTGTGCATCCGCGGTTGACAGATTTGATTTGCAGACTGGAAGCCCGCGCTACGTTTTTCTCTTCTTCTTCTTCGCTGCGGGAAAAAGAATGTTGTTCAAGATCAAACGATAGCCGGGCGAATTTTTGTGCAACGAAAGCTGCGTGGGCGGATCGTAGACCATGTGCTGATAATCCTCGGGGTCGTGGCCGCCATAAAACGTGAACGTGCCGCGCCCGAGGTTGCCGTGAATATATTTCACTTCCTCGGTGCCGGGCACGTCGGCCAAAATCGTGACGGACTTTTTGATGACCGCGCGCTTGAAGCCGGTGGTTTGTCCCATGAAACCTTTCACGACTGAAACGTGATCTTGCGTGAGCATCGTAGGCACCGGATCATATTTTGCCGAGAACTCGAAGAGCGTGAAATAATCCGCGTCCGCGCTGCGCAAGCGCGGACTGTTGCTCGGCGGGTAATCGATATCGGAGTGCTCGTAGACCATCGGGTTCATTTCGAGCGTAAAATTTTCAAACGCAAAACCTTCGCTGAAATCCAGCTCGTTTTGCGCATTCGGCGAGGGCGGATCGTAATCGAAAAGCGCGGCGCAGAGATCGGTGTTCTTCGCGGCCAACGCAAGGTCGATCGTATCCGTAGCCGAGCACATCGCAAAAAGAAATCCGCCGCGCGCCGCATACTCTTTGATCGCGCGCGCCACCGTTTTCTTCAGCTCCGAAACTTTCGTGAAGCCGAGCTGCTTTGCCATCGCTTCGGTCTTGATCACTTCTTCTTGATACCAAGCCGTTGCATGAAAGCTCGCATAGAAGCGGCCGTATTGGCCGGAGAAATCTTCGTGGTGCAAGTGCAGCCAATCGTACTTTTGCAAATCGCCACGCAGCACTTCTTCATCCCACAATTTTTCATAGGGAATCTCGGCGTATTCCAACGCGAGCGTCACGGCGTCATCCCATACCTGCTTGTTGGGCGGCGTGTAAATCGCGATGGCCGGCGCCTTCTCCAACAACACGACTTCCATGTTCGCGCCTTCGATATCGGCATAAACCTGCGCGGCTTGGCTGCCGCTGATCGCTTCGAACGCAACGCCGCGCACGCGGCACTCGCGTTCGAGATCGGGATGATAATCCAACATAAACGCGCCGCCGCGATAATTGAGCAGCCATTCGACGTTCACGCTATGTTCGAGCGACCAAAACGCGACGCCGTATGCTTTGAGATGGTCCGTCTGCCGCAGATCCATGGGGATCAAAAGCTTCTGCGCAAAGAGCGAGGAGAAAGAAAGCAAAAAGGCGGCGAGTATGTGATGAAGTTTTTTCATCGCAAGTATTTTATTCGAGTTTGATGCAAGCCCCCATAAAAATGTCATTCAGGAGGAATCTTTTTAAGCCTTGCCACAGTGCCCAGTTCATAAAAAGATTCCTCCTGAATGACAATCTCAAGAGGGTGGGGTTATAGCGTTCTATTTTTTTCCGCAAGCCGGCGCGCATGCCGCCGCGCTTCATCGAGAAAAATGCTGTTGGGGTAATCGCGCAGCAATTGTTCGAACAGCTTTTGCGCTTGTTGATAATCGCGCAACTGCTCGCCCGTCAACTCCGCCAAACGAAACAATGCGCGATCGCCCACCACGCTGTCGGAATACTTTTCCAAGATTGTGCGATACGCTGCTGCCGCTTCTGCGTGCTTTCCTTCTTTCATATAAAGCGCGGCGAGATTGAATTGCGCTTGCGGCACAAGCGTGGCTTGCGGGAAACGCTGCGTCAACTGCTGCAAAGTGTCAATCGCGGCATTGCGTTTTTGCTGCGCCGTCAAAAAATCCGCGTGCGCGAATGACAACAAGGCGCCGGCGCTGTCACTGAAATTCGCTTCGAGAAACAGCGTCAATTCGAGCGCATCGTTGACCATGCTCTCCGCTTCCTCCGCACTCTCTTCTTCGGCGCGCGCGCGCTGACGGCTTGTGACCTTTTCCAGCAATTGCAGCGAGGGGCGAAAGTGGCCTTGAAAATATTCCAAACGCGCGCGCGCGAAGTTGATCTTGTCTTGAATCAATTCACTCTTCGCCGCAAAGCGCCGCGCGGCTTCATACCATTGCGCGGCGTTCTTCAAATCGCCTTTGGCGAGATAACAATCGCCCAAACGAAAAACGATTTCGCTCTTTTCTCTAACGGCGTTGTCGGAATAAGCGTCATGGATGCGGCGGTAGATTTCGATGGCGTTCGACATATCGGCGAGATCGCTGAAATAAATCTCCGCTTGCTCACGCCACGCGCGCAGCGTCCACGGATTGCGGCTGTTGTTGCCGGTTTTCTGCAGCAACTGCGCGAACGCTTCGAGCGCTTCAGCGTGTTTGTCCTGCGCGCGCAGACATTGCCCCATACCCATCAGCGCGGGAAAAGTGTACGGCGATTTTTCCAAATTCAAAATGAGGCGATACGCTTGCGCGGCATAATCGCAAGCCTCGGCTCGTCGCGCCTCTTCCGCGAAATTGAAAATTTCATTACCCGCGTTCGCTCTGTCCGCAGGATTCGCGATGCGCTCCAACGTTTGATACTCGTTGAATGCGCGCGCGTATTCTTTATTCTGCAAGAACAACGACGCGAGCAGGCGATGCAAACTTTCCGCGGCCGGATGATTGGGCAGCAGCCTTTCAATCGTCGCGACGATATTCTCATTCACTTCGTGCTCGTTTGTCATTTCGAGCAAGCGTCTTTGCACGAGTGGAAACTGGCGGTGATCGCTTTGCAGCAAACGCACAAGCTCCGTGGTCGCATTTTCAAATTCCAAACGAAGCTCGTACAGACTTGTCAAATCCAACGTGAAGAGCGAAATGTCGCGCAGCTTTTCGCGGCCGGCGAGATAAACTTTCAGGGCCTCGTCATAGGAATTGTTATCGCGCAACGCCGCCGCAACCATCGCATAGGTGTCGCGCAACGGCGCTTGCTGCAACACCTCCTGCCAATATTTAAGCGCGCCGGCTTCGTCGCCTTTTTTAAAGAGCACGTCGCCGCGATCCACGCGCGCATTGAGATCGCCAACCACCGTGAGGCGTCGATCAATCAACGCGAGCAGTTCATCGTAACGCCGCAAATTCAAAAGGGAACGCTTGACGCCTTGATAGTACACCGCATTGCGAGGGTCTTGTTCGAACAAGGGACGGTACAAACCAAGCGCTTGCTCAAAAAATCCCATGCGCTCAAAACTCTGCGCCTGCCGCAACCGCTCGTTGATTTGCTGCGGGGTTTGGGCGAAGGCGAGGGCCTGCAGCAGAAGGAATATGATTAAAGTACGTTTCATTTTCGCCTGGTCGAAGATTTTTTCTTTTTGCCTTTTGCTCTTTGCTTTTGCACACGCCGGCTCGGTTGCTCGAAGTTCGTGCGGATGATGCGCGTGACGATGCGCTTGCCGGCTACGATCTCTTCCTGCTCCAAAATATCTTCCGCGCCGTGTTTGTTACTGAACACGACGTAATAACCTTCTTCCAATCCTTCGGAGCTCACGTATTCCGCCAACTGGCGCTTGCCTTTTTCGAAGTAGCTGAGATCAGTAAAGACTTTTGTTTCGATGATATACTTTTTGTCGCGATAGAGAATGAGAATGTCGGTGCGACCGCGACCGGAAGGCATTTCGACAAAAGTACAGCCGCCCAAACGCTCGATGAAAAAACTGATGAAGCCGTCCAAAGAATAATGCCAAGCGCCTTCCTTGAGATGCTTGGTGTCAAACGCACGAAAACCACGCTGCGCAACATACGCGGCATACTGCTGTAAGATGGCTTTGAGATTCAATCCTTCGGCAGTCACATAGCCGCTGAAATCATCTTTTGCCGAAACGTAGTAGCCGGTCTCGCCATTCAGCGCCGGGCGAAAGGCGGTGAGCAGGCGTTTTTTATATAAAGGCACGGTGATATCAACCCAGTTGCCAACCTTCTCGACCACCCCATGGGCATAGAGAAAAGCTATGTCCGGTTGATCGACGGTGAAAGGAACGGGCTTATCATTGAAGAGCAGGTTCAGCATGAAGCTCTTTTTCAAGCTAGCCTTTTGCACGATGTTGATGATGTTCTTATCGAATTTCTCCGTGAGAAAATAGTCCAACGTCACATAAAAATCTTCCATCGTGATTGGCTTCGTCTTGTCGGTCACGATTTTCTCAACAAGATGGGCGCACAACGCGCACGCCAATCCGGGCTGTCCGGCGGTGTTTTGATAAATTTCTTTGATGACCTCCTCTTCAAATCTTTGCCCGCTCTCTTCTGCGTGTTGTCCAATCAGATCCCGGACTTCTTCTTCGGAGAAATAGGGAATCTTGAGTTCATCAACGACATTGAAAGGAGACGCAGAGGAAACGACGAGTTCTGCAATCGTGCTGACACCAACCAATAACAGCGAGTGCAAAGCATAGTTCTCACGCTTCTGATAGATTTCGCGAAAAGCGTGCATCAATTCGCTCAACACCGCCCTGGGAACGCCTTCAAACTCGTCGATCACGATCACCAACTTTTCACATTGGTGACGAAGCGCTTCGAACAGGCCGATCATCTCGAACTCATTCGAAATGGCGTGCGGAGCTTTGATGCCGAAGTCCGCGAGCTCTCTGCTCAGCTTGTGGCCCAACGCCTCATAGAATTGTTTCTTTGTGGCATTCTGCAAAGTCTCAAAGCTTATCCAAACGGGCGTATATTGTCCCTGCCGTCGCAGCTCGGAAAGCAAGAGCTTAAAATAAGTCGTCTTGCCCGCCTGGCGTGGCGCGAAGATCGTGACGTATTTTCCGCGGCGTACTTTGTCGACGCCCTCTGCAATCAAGTCGCGGCGCATGACGGTGTAATGCTCTGCGGGATTGCAGGGGCCGGAGGTGTTGAAATAGCGCATAGGAATTTTCAAGCCAATACGTCTTCTACCAACCGAAACCGCTCTTCATCACGTAAAGGCAGGAACACTTCGTCGGGATCATCTTCAATGATGAGCGGATGGAGGTCCAACTCATAAATGGACACGTCCAACTCTTCCTCAAACCACAAACGCAAAACGTAGTCGTGGACGTGCTCCGTCTTCAACAAACCCCGTTCTTCATGGCCTTGCCAATAGGCTTCGTTCTTGGCGAAGTCCGACCATTCTTTCCAGTTCATGATTATACCATGAGCAGGCGATTTTCAAACATGCTCCAAAATCCATTTCGAAATGAGCTGTTTGCTATTCACGTTTTCACCTCTTGCCTTCGCTTCGATAGCCGAGATTTGCTCCGGTGAAAAGCTGAGCAAACGATACAGCCTTTTCAGCTCAAGTTTCGCCTGCAGGGCAGGTGAAAGCTCCATCTCAACGTCTTCCATTTCATCCCAATAATCCGCTGAGGAGTTTTCATCCCAAAAGTTTTGAATCTCTTCAATGGATTTAAACTCGTCTGGAATTGGTTTTCTATTTTCTGGCATAAAGCCTCCTTTCATTTTCATTCATATCTCTCGCGCTGGTGATCAGCGCTTCGCGGGTCTTTTTGTAGATGAAAACAACGAACAAGTAGCGGCCATTATCCGTTCGTCCATAAGCGTAATACAAATCTTCTCCGGCGTATTTCCCCTTTGGGCCTTTTCGGTATTTTGGCCTATTGCCAAATGCTTCCTCGACTTCTTCTCGAAACACACGATGCTTCTGCTCAATCTTCTCTTCGATCTCATCAAGCCAAATGAAGCCGCTTATATTCATGCTCCAACCTCTCCCTCTTTTGGTATTTCAACTGTGCATGCACTTTTTTGCCGGTTTTCGCTTGAATAATCGTTAATCGCCCTTCTACTTTTCTTCCTGCCCCTCCTTCGTCAACGCCTCGAAATATTTCTGAATCAGCGCGCGATAATCGCGGCTGTAGTTCTCGCGCAGCGCGCGCAACAGGTCTTCTTGAATTTTGGTTTTGCGCTCGCCCAAGTCTTCGGGCAAAGCGCCGGGATCGAGGGCGCGATAGTTTTTGCTGCGCTCCGCCTGGCGCTCGTCTTTATATTCGCGCTCGCGCATGGAGCGTTGCGCATCGAGCATGCGCGAGAGAATGCGTTGCTGTCGATCCAATGTTTGGCGATCAACTTTCTGCTGCTGCAAATCCTTCGCGACCTCGTTCATGTCTTTTGCGGTTTGATCGAGCCGTCCGAGAATTTCGCTGCGGCTGCCGAACTCTTGCAGTAATTGTTCGAGACTCTTTTGCACCGCAGCTTGTTGCGCAGCCAATCGCGCCATTGCCGCTTGCTGCTGCATGCTCATGCCCTGCTGCCCCAATTGCTGCGACTCTTGATTGATGCCCTGCTGCTGGCCCGAAAGTCCGAGCAGGCGTTGCATGAATTCATCCGCGCCCATGCCCATCGAGCCGGAGCTGCCCATGTTCTTCATGCCCTCGCGCAAACCCGCGACCGCCGCATCCATACCTTGCATGGCCTGCGCCTGCGCTTGTCCGGCTGCTTGCGCATCTTGTTGCTCCAAACCACTCAACGCTTCCTGCATTTGGTTCATGGACTGGCCAAGCGCGCGCGCCACTTCCGGCGTGACCGCAAAACTTTTTTGCGAAAGCTCATAAAGCTGATCCGTCACGCGCTGCATTCCGGAGAGCAATTCTTGCTGGCTATCGGCAGCCTGATTGAACTCCGTGCCGTTGCGATTCATACGGCCGGATTGTTGGCCAAGCTGCTCTTGCTGTTTCGAAAGCTGCAACAGATCGTTTGAGCTGCGCTGCAATGCTTGCATCACGTAACGCTGCTGGCTCTCGCGCATTTCTTTTTGCGCGCCCTGTAAAGATTCTTGCATGCGCTGCAACGTGCTCGCCGCGCGCTTGCCGCTTTGCTGCGCTTGCTGCATTTGGTTCTGCTGCATCTGCGCGGCCATTTGCTGCATCTCGCCCGCGAGGTCTTGATTCTGCATCATCTGCGCCGCGGCGTCCACTTTCGAAGCCGGCGCTTGCTTCAACTCCTCCAGCATCTTCTCCAAATCTTTCAGCGCCTCTTCCAGCGACTTCGCATCTTCCTTCATTTGCGCTTCTTCTGCCGCCAACTCTTCGCGCTTCTCCTGCGCAGGTTGCTGCGCCGCTTCCTTATTCACTTCTTCTTGCCGCGCCAGCAAATCTTCCGTCTTCTTGATCGCCTCATCCAACTTCTGCTCCGCGTGCATTTGTTTGAGCAGATTCATGGTGCGCTCGAGGCTTTTGAGAAATTCCTCCTGCGAGAATTGAAAGTTCTTCAGCGCCTCTTCCAATTTTTGCGGATCAACCTGCTCCATCGCCTTCTTCATTTCCTCCAAAGCCTTTTGCAGCTCCGGCGAATCCATTTTTTGCAGCAGCTCTTGCAGCTCGAGATATTTCTCCAAAGTTTCAAGGCTAAGCATGTCATTGCGCTGCATGCTGTCGATCATCTCTTGCATGCGCTCTTGCATGGCTTGCAATTCTTCGCGCATCTTCTCCGTTGCGCCCGCGCTCTCGCTGAGTTTTTGCTTTTGCTGCCAATCAAGCTCGGGGTTCTTTTTCAATTCTTGCATCACGTCTTCGAGCTTCTGCTTCGCGCGCTCAACCTGTTCACGCATGGCCTGCAAATCCTGCGAAGTCTCCGCATGCTGTTCCGCAACTTGCTCGTAGAGTTCGGACATCGAAGGAAAGCGCACGCGATAGGTTTCGCTGCGCGCGGACTTCGGGCCAGAAACGGTATCGTTGTCGCGCACTTCCGCATAATAACTCACCACGTCGTCGGGATGCAGATCGAGTTTGGTCAAATCCCAAAGTGCTTGCACAGTGATCTTTTCCTGCTGCGGATTCGCAAGCGGCAACGGCCATCGGCCTTGCTGCGGCTCGCCCGCCATGCTCGGCTGCAATTCATACACGATATCCAAACTCGAAAAGCCGAAATCGTCATCTGCTTCAACTACGAGCGGCAGGGACATGCTTTCATCAATATCGACGTCTTGACCGGGCAACGTAATGCGCACGTTCGGCATGGCATCGGTTTCAAGTTCGATGCGATAGCGAATCGGATCGGGAGTGCGCAGATTTTTTTTATCAACCAAATTAATCGTGTACACGTCCGCTTTGCGCACTGTGAACTCCGCGCTCGCGGAGTTGTCATTCAACGTCAACGGCAAACTCGCGCCGGATTCGAATTGCAGCGTTCCGGATTGCAGTTCTTTATTAGAAGAAAGCCGCAGCGAAATTTTCGAGCCAGGCAATGCCGTGATCTCACCAAGATTCTCTTCCAGTTCGACTTCGCCGCGCTCCGTGTAATTCGGATACGCAACAGTCACGCGCAGCGATTGAATCACCGGCGGCTCGACAACTTCGACTTGATACCACTTGCTGGTTTCATTGCCAACTTGCACGCGATACGAAAGGCTTTCGCGCACGCGCTCCAGCGTATGCACGAACTCCGCTCGCGGCGCGACGGCGAGGCTCGCCATCGCCGCTTGATTGGTCGCATTGTTGCCGGTGAAACGCCATTCCAAATTGGCATTCGTTCCGGCGGGCTTTTCAATGGAAGCATTGACGCGTAGGTCCTGGCCTTTCACAATTTCAACATCGCCGGGCATGACCGTGAGATTGAAAGCCGGTTGATTGGGATCGCGCTGCGGAGCGAGCACGACTTGCATGCCTTCCATCATATAATTCGGCGCGAAGCCCCACACGAGCGCGCAAAGCAGCAAGGCCGCGAGTCCGATGAGAATTCTTTGACGAGGGGTTTTGCGGTCGATGATCGTGGTGAAATCCAACGGCTGCACTTCTTCATAAGCTTCCTTGAGAGCTGCCCCCGCGAGCGCGTGCCGAATATCACTGTCTGCTCCACGCGCGGTCTCTTCATAAACTTGCAGCGCATTCGCAAAACGGTCGCGGAGATTTTCATGCGCATTGCCGATGCGCAGCGCGAGAGTGATGTGCTCGGCCACTTTGGATTGCCGCCATGCGCGTATCATCGGCTGCGCAATGAATCGCCAAAGCGCATAACCGAGTCCCGCGAGGCCGAGGAGCGTCAATGCCCAACGGAAGGTTTCACTCTGCGCCACGCCATGCGCGAGCACCGGCATGCACAAAGCGAACACCGAGAGCGCGAGTATGAGTATTCCAAAACGCGCGAGCCATTGCTGCCGCGCTTCTTTTCGGCTCAACTCACGCAAGCGGCGCATGAGGTCGAGATAGATTTCGGGGAGGGGCATATTCAATGTTGCGTTATAACCACGGTTCACACTTTAGAGCGTTGCGAAACCTTTTGCTCGCGAGGTTCCGGCATATTTGAAAGCAATGCCCGCAGAACGTTATTAACTGCTTCCGAAGTTGTAAAAACCTTTCCAATATCGGGATCTAGAACGATCACGACACGATCTTCCTTCGGTCGGTTTGCGAAGCGATTGGGGCGAGATCGACTAAAGTCAAAATCGTATTCCGGCCGCAGATCATCTGATATGGCCTTGCGCGGTTTAGTTTGTCTGTTCTTCATAGCGTCCACGCTCTTTCTTGGTTGCTAATCGTGCGCTGATAATGCGAACATTGCCGTTGAATTTTTCCGTAAAACTGATCGCTAGTAACCTATTGATGATGGAATGTCCGACAATAATTTCACGGTCTTCTTCAACAGAGTGCTCTGCGTCATAAAGAATACGCGCTAGCGGATCATCAAAAACAGTGCTTGCTTCTTCAAAACTGACACTGTGCTTGGCGAGATTCGATTCAGCTTTCTTTTTGTCCCACTCGAATTGCATGCCCGTTGTTCCGTTTGGTGAATATCACTCCATCATCGCATACACCACAATATTCGCCCCATTTGCAACGCCTGCGTGCGCACTTCGGCAGGGTCGTTGTGCACTTCGGGATCGGCCCAGCCGTCGGAGATGTTCGTGTTCCGTCAAATCTTTTGCCTACGCCAATTTCTCCAAATCCGCCAAATCCTGCAATCGCCCGACGGCCTTCTTGTTCTCTTTCAAATTTTTCAGACCGATAAAATTGACTTGCACGCCGTCAATTGTAGTCGTGATTTTTTCCGCATAGCAATTTTCAAAATCGACGCCAACCAATTCCGTCAATATATCGATACGATACGGCGGATAGCCGAGTTGGATGACTTGATTGGGATCGAGAAAGTCTTTCTCTTGCAGGCCGAGAGCAGCAAAGCCGAATTGTTCGAGCGCGTTGATCATGCGTTCGGCATTTGCCTGGCTCAACTCGATCCAAACATCCAAGTCTTTGGTGTAGCGCGGATGGCCGTGAAACGCAACCGCGTATCCGCCGATCACGAGATAGCGGACGCTATTGTCGTTTAACGATTGCACAAACTCTTTGAAGTCTTGGCTCAGCACCGTATCTCCATCCGTGATATTCACGCCGAATTTGTTCTAAAGCGGCAAGCCGCGTTTCATAGGATTGCGTTTGCCAATAAGCAAAATCTGAGGGCTGTTGAGCGAGCTTCGCCCGCGTAACAATTTTTTCAACTTTAGTCGAACTCATGGTGTTTTTTTCCTCCGCGTTAACGGAGTCTGCTACAGACTCCGTTGGCATTCTCATCGTGGCGTTTTTGAAAAACTCCTCCGTCAATGGCGGTATGTCGGAAGTGTCAATCTCCTCATCCGTCATCGCATCAATGCGTGCCCAATCGGTTCGAGAGGGTCTGCTCATGTTTGGTTCATTCATAAGTCACTACCCTTCAATTCATCACCGCATACACCACGATATTCGCCCCCATCTGCAACGCTTGCGTGCGCACTTCGGGCGGGTCGTTGTGAACTTCGGGATCGGCCCAACCGTCGAAGGTATTGAAATGTTCTCAGGGTTGTGCTTGAACGCCAAGTTCTCTATGCGCGTGAGCGTAAATCCGAAGCGCTGCGGCCATGCGGAGATCGTAATTCTCACCTTGCGCTTGAAACCAACTCAACACTTCGGGTTCAACGCGCACTGTGACTGCCACTGACGGCTTTGGCATTCTCCACGTGGCGTTTTTAAAAAACTCGTCCGTCAAGGGCGGGATATCGGAGGTGTCGATTTCCTCATCCGTCATGGCATCAATTCGTGCCCAATCGGTTTCGGAAGGCCTGTTCGTATTTTGTGCGTTCATGAGTCAATGCCTTTCTGAGTGAAATCACTCTGATTGTTTCTTCGTTCTCGTCGTCACGTTCCGTGAAAATAATGACTACGATCCGTGCATCGAGGAGACCAATGCCGATCCAACGGTCTTCACCATAATCTACTCGATTATCGGCTTCTCTAAGCATGGGCTGGGTGAAAATTTTATGGGCCTCGGCAAAATCATAGCCATGCTTCTTGATGTTCTCTTTACGCTTATTATCATCCCACTCAAAGCGCATCGTTTTTTCTCCGTTTTCTCAATTCATCACCGCATACACCACGATATTCGCCCCCATTTGCAACGCTTGCGTGCGCACTTCGGGAGGGTCGTTGTGCACTTCGGGGTCGGCCCAGCCGTCGGAGATGTTCGTGTTCCATGTATAGTATGCGATCATGCGGCCCTCATGAAAGAGACCAAACGCTTTCGGCGGGCCGCCGTCGTGCTCGTGCGTTTTCGGAACGCCGTTGGGGAAATCAAATGCGCTGTGATAGATAGGATGGTTGAACGGCAACTCCACCCATTGCTTATCTGGAAAAACTTTTTTCATCTCCTCGCGGAAAAATTTATCCATGCCGTAATCGTCATCCGCGTATAGAAAGCCGCCGCTCGTCAAATAGCGACGCAATTGTTGCGCTTCTTCCGGAGAGAATGTGACGCGACCGTGGCCGGTGAGAAAAAGAAGAGGATACGAGAACAAGGCTGGGTCGGTCAATTCCACCTGCGCTTCATTTGCGGTGAGCGCCATGCCGGTGTTCTGCTTCATGAACGCGAGGAGATTGGGAATGCTCGAAGGATCATTGTACCAATCTCCGCCGCCGCGATACTTCACGCGCGCTAGCGTCAATGTACTCGAAGAACTTTGTTGCGCCGTCGCTTTTTGCTGATTAAAACAAAAGCACGACAGGAAAATGGCGGGCAGAAAAATACTCGTGAAATATTTCTGCCTTTCATCTTTCTGTCTTCGCTTTTGAATGGTTTTGCCCAAAATCGTTTTGCCTTTCTGATTCACCGACGCCTTTCAACTCTCGCCTTTGATCCGCACGTACATTTTCTTCTTCACCGAATCCACCCACGCGCGCATTTCCATCTCGCCTTTATGTTGCATGGCCATTTCTTCGATTTGCGCCCAGTCGTCGGTGAGCGTGTATTTGCGCGGTTCGCGACGTTCGTCCAGGCGCACGATATGATAGCCGAACTCCGTTTTCAGCGGCTCGGAAATTTCACCGGGGTTGAGCGTGCGCGCGGCTTCGCGGAACGCCTCGACTTGCAATTGATCAAGCTCGAACCAACCGAGATCGCCGCCTTTTTCGTTCGTGGTTTTGTCCGTGGAGTATTGCTTTGCCGCGTCTTCAAATTTAATCTTGCCGGATTTTATGTCGGCCAGCAAACTGCTCGCCTTCTCGCGCACGCGCTCATCGTCCTCCGAAGTCGTTGCGACACGCAAAAGAACGTGGCGCACGTTGATCTTCTCGCCGCGTCGGTCGATGAGCTGAATGATGTGAAACCCAAACTGCGTTTGCACGATCTCCGAAATTTCTCCGGGCTTGAGGCCGAACGCGACCTCTTCAAACTCGCGCACAAAATCGCCGCGCTGGATGAAGCCCAACTCACCGCCGCGCTTCATAGATCCGGGGTCTTCCGAAAATTCGCCCGCGAGCTTCGCGAAATCTTCGCCGCCGCGAATGCGCTTGAGAATGCCTTCCAATTTTTCGCGCGCAGCATTGGCCGCGACCTCGCCGGGTTGCACGTTCAACAAAACGTGGCTCAATTTCACCGAAGCTTTGATCGTGGGCAAGCTGTCTTTAAAAGTTTGATAGAACTGCTCCACTTCGCGACGCGAGACTTTTAGCGCGCGCATTTTTTTCTGCTGCAGCGTGCGCACCATCAGCGCGTCGGCAATATCGGTGCGAAACGTGCGCCGAATCTTGCGCAAGGGCTGGCCGAAATATTCTTCGACCTTCTCTTCGGACCCGAGTTGATCGACCATGCTCTTGATACGCTCATCGAGCAATTGATCCACTTGGCGCTCATCGACCACGATGCTGTCTTCCTGCGCCTTGGTGAGCAAGACTTTTTGATTGACGAGATTGTTCAGCGCCTCTTTCGAAAGCGTTTGAAATTTTTCCTCGTCGCGCCGCCGATCAATACCCAATTGAAACGCCATTTGATAGGCGAATTGATCGAGCTCGGATTGCAAAATGATTTTGTCATCCACCACCGCGACGATGCGATCCAAAACTTCTTGCGCGGAGACGGCTTGATAAAAAGAGAAAAAGAGGAACGCGAAAAAGAGAACTCGGATTCTACGCATGAGGTATTCTTCCTTGAAGTGTGTTTGCTTGGTTGAATTTGATGATGCTGTGATTGAGACGTGTGGACTGCGATGATAGTTCTATGAATCTTTGCGGCTTGCAGGCGCTTGGCCTGAGTCGATCACGTCGCGAACGCCAACGCAGCGTTGATATCTTCACGCTCGAGATCTTCGTAATCCGACAAAATCTCTTCGAAGGTCATTCCCGCGCTCAAAAGTTCCAAAATCATCTCAACCGGATAGCGCAGGCCGCGTATGCACGGCTTCCCGTGACAGATTTCTGGATTGCTGGTTATCCGCTCTGCCAATAGTTTCGCGTGCTCTTGATGGGATTGATTCATGCTTGTGCTCGATACGATTGCGATGAGAAAATTATGCCGCTAACGGGATCAATCGGAAAACACGCGCAAGCGCGCCGGCCTTTTTCAGATCTCCATAACGCAAAGCAAGGCGAACTTCGTCCAACTTTTGTGCATCGTCGCGCGATAAATAAGGCGACCAGCCACCTTCAGTATAAATCAAATCGACCTCCACTTCGGCGGCAAATTCTCCTTCATGAACGATTTTGGTAAGTTTTTTCATCGACTACTTGCTCTGCACCTTCCTCGCCGCGCGCGCGAAGAGCGAGTCCATCGGCATACTCTCCAGCTTTTCCAGCTTGGTCTCGACTTTTGTAGCGCCGCGCAATTCTGCGAGCAGATTGCGATAACGCTCGTCGCGATTGCTCACTTGCAAGCGGTTCGAAATCTCCTCGCGCACCGCGTTCAAGTCGCGCAACGTGCCGCTGGAATACGCTTCCACGACTTGAAAGAGATGAAAGCCGTCGTCCAATTCAATCGGATTGGAGACCGCGCCGGCTCTGAGCTTGAAAACCGAGTGCATGGCCTCGGGCACCTCGGAAGTCGTGAGCGTCAAATCCCAACTGTTCGGGTCCTCGCTCTGCGCCGCCAACTCTTGCGCAACTTTGGCGAAGTCTTGCCCGCTACGCAAGATTCTATAAAGCGAATCGGCCGCCTGCTTGGTGCTCAGATTAATATGATAAACGCGCGCTTCATTTTCATTGCGCCGAAAGCTCTCGCGGTTTTCCTCATAGTATTTTTGCAGCTCGCTTTCGGGCGCCGCACTCTTGTCAGCGTAGATTTCTTTTTCGAGCAGGGCATTCACCACCAGCTCGCGCTCCACGCGCTCCAATTCGCGCGCAATGTCGATCTCGCGGTCGAGGCCGCGTTTTTTCGCTTCTTGATAAAGAATCTGTGAATTGATCCAGCGCGAGATGTAATCCTGCAAATCTTCCTTGCCGATTTTGCCGCGAATGCCTTCGGGAATTTCCGCAGCAAGCTCGTCCAACGTGAGCACGGCTTCACCCACGCGCGCGACGACGTCTTCTTCCTTGACTTGCGGCGTGTCGTTGCTGCACGCAAAGGTGATGAGTTGCAACACACTCAATGCGGCGAGCAACAGAGGTTGTCCTGGTTTTGATTTCACTGATGGCGGTCTTTCAATTCGTCGTTGAATTTGAACATGTCTTCGTGGTTTATCTGCCGGGCTTGTAACACGTCGTTATCGAGATTGTGCATGCGCTCGAAAAGAAACTTTTGGTCTCTCTCCAAAAGATGCCGCAGCAGCTTCGCTTTTCGATGCCGGTATTCCTCAGCAAACGCGCTGCCGAGATCCAATTCACCCAGACGCTTCACCAAATCGGCGTAGACTATACGGCCCAATCCTTTTAATCGAAGCGCGGGTATCGGTTGAAAAGATACCGGATCGTCGAGATACTCACGGGGAAGCAGGAGCTCCAGTAAATCATTAAAGCTGATGAGCTGCTTGCCTTCTTTGCGATAATGCCACGTCAAAACCGAAACGCCGCGTTTCGGAAAGCCCAACGCGGACAAAAAATAATCGACGGGCCGGCTTTTATGCAGATCATTCGTTGCTCGTGTTTCTGCTGCAATAGTTGCAAACGCCTGCTCCAGTTTGTTCCTGCGCTCCATCTCCGCAATAATCTGTTGCGGCCTTTGTTTCGAAAGCCCATACGCTTCGGCGATCTGCTCGTAGGTGAAGCCTTGCTGCTTCATCTCAACAATGCGAGCGTTCCTCAGCTCGTTTACTTTGAAAGGCTGTTCTTCGAAAAGGCTGAAACTCATCTTTCTACTTTCAATTAGCTCAAAGCCAATGTTCATTGTCCCCACAACACTTGCTCGATTCGACCGTCGCTTTGATTGACTTCAATAATCAAATCCCCGCCGCGACGGCCGAGGTAATCTTTCGGGCCGTAATTGATGCGCCAAGAAGCCTCGCCATTGGCTACACGCTGCGTGATGGTGATGAGACTTTGCAACACGTCAGCGCCCAACTCGTGAGCGCGTTTGTTTGCAATGGCTGTTGCTCGCGCGACTGAGATGGCGAGGGTATCTTGCATCACGTCTTCTGTCTTATTTCTCTTCGGCAAATTCCAGTTCCATTTCTTCGAGCGATAACTTTTTCCCATTTCTCAACTCTTTTCTCGCTTGCTGAATGATTGCCGCAAACTGTGGGTTTGAGTTGAGAGATAACAGCTCCAAATCCGAGTCGTCAATATTTTGCAAGGACACAATGGCCGCGACGGGTTGATCGTTGGAAGTCGATACGATGATCTCGTCACGCAACTCTTTGGCGTATTCCGAAAGCGGCTTGGAGGCTTGTGCGAGTTCGAGAGTTTTCATAAGCCATTGTGTAGATTTTAGATTGTTTGTTTCGCAGCTCACTTTCCATAAACCAACTCGTCTACCTTGAGCGACGTATCCGTGAATTGCGATTCAACCGCACCCGCATATTTTAGGAGAGCGGCCTTTCGAGCTTGCTTCTTTTTCGCAGAATCGTCACCCAGCGGAAAGACGATGACTTCCACTTGTTGATTCTCAAAAGTGCCCAATTCGCTAAAGGTGATGGCGGCGTTTTTGATCGTTGTGATTTTGCGGATGGCTTCCATCGCAGTTCTCCATTGCTTTCAGGAACCTTGCTGCTTTGCTTGCTTTATTTCAGAGACGATTTGATCGAGAGACATATCTCCGAAAAGCTGCCCCCGCTCGGCCGTGTAATTGCCATGGCCAGCGGTGAATTGGTTGAGAAATCGAATCGTGTTCACAGGGCCGATCTCTCCGTACAACACTTGCATTGCGGCGCGCGTGATCTCTGCCAATGGTTTTAATTGTGGTGTCATGGCAAATTTCTCAAGGCGATGGCCTTATCTTTTGGAAGCTCATTCATCGCAAAATCTTTAGGCCGCAACAGCTTCACGGCTTGGCGATAGGCCTCGTCGCGAGGGCTTGCGCTTCGCTTTCGTCTTGGCGGCCCTTGGCATTGTGGCGATGAGTGCGCGCAGAACTGCATTGACTGATTCGGTGGAAGTAAAAACTTTCGAAATGTCCGCGTCAAGAATCACGACGCGGCGATTCTTGTAAATGCGCTCGGCAAAGCGGTTCGGCTTGGCTTTACTGTAATCGAATTTGTACTCCGGCAGCATGTCATCCGACTCTGCGTTGTCGGGTTTCGCGGAATGCGTTTTCTTCGTAGGCTTGGCGTTCATAATAGTTAATCTTTCTTGCGCTCACTGCTTTGCTTTCCATACCGCTTGAACCGTATCTCGCATGACCACAAGCGTACCTTCCCACTCATCTTCGGCAATTAGATTCATGGCTTGCATCACCCGTTGATGAATCTTAATTCGATTCGGCTGCTTGAGCCGAACGACGATCATTCCAAAATGAAGCTCGTTGCGATATTTTGCAAAGCCTTTGTCCGTTGTGATCAACAATCTGCCTTCTTGTTGACACTTCGGCCATAAGTTTTGATCCGGCATTCCTTCGTCGGGTGTGCCTCGAATGTCCAACACGTCATGCCCCAAAATGCGAAGCTCCGCTACGGTCATCCACGGAATATTTTCATCGACCAAAATCTTCATGGTCAAACAGCCAATGCTTCAATCGGGCTGATCTGCTCTTCTGCAAGCGAACCGGCATACGCAAGGCATGCAAAGATGTCTTCGCGCGAAATTGTGGGATACGATTCGAGTAGGTCCTCGATGGTATCGCCGTTGGCAAGCATGAGAACGATTTGATGCACCGGAATGCGAGTGCCTTTGATGCAAGCCTGGCCGTGGCAAACTTGTGGGTTGATGGAAATTCGTTCGTACATTCTTCGCCTCACGATATGAATTTTTTCTTCGCTCTCTTTAGTTAACTCCCTTCGCGGGGTTCTTTATGCGCTTTGCCATCAAAATGTCGGGCTTGCCAAATCCATTTGCGTCGGGGATGACGCCGACAATTTCGAAGCCGAGTTTCTGATAAAACTCGAAGGGATGTTGACGCAGATTCTGTATGGCTTGAAGTTTATCCAATACTCCTGGGTAAAGGTCTGCGCCTCCAATTGAGGTGCGATAGTTTTCATCGTCTGTGCCCAGGCAAATGGTGTGACCTCCGCGTTGAGCGACCTGCTTTTCAAAATCCAACACCAACGCTCGACCCACTCCGCGTTTGCGGCAATCCCCTCGCACGACTAAAGGATGAAGCTCCCAAACGTTTCCTTCATACTCTTCGAGTCCGCCGATCCACCCTTGCACGTTGCCCGCTTCATCAACGGCGATTCTGCTTATGCGATTGGGTTGAAAAGACTCGCTTACTTCCGAGAGCGCATCATCAAAATTGCGCCAGGAGGTTGAACCGGTGTCGCTAAAGCCATCTACGAGCAACATTGCAGTTTGCTCAACGGCTCGGCTGTTTTCGGAAGTGAGATCGATGATTTTCATAGATACGCTTGTAAAACTTGATTGATGGTCTCACCCGCAGCGAGCTTTTCCAAGATTAGCTCAACAGTGGTTAGGGCTGCGCGCTCGCGGCACGCATTAGCAATGTGACAAGTATCATTGAGATACAAATCAAGCCAAAGCATCTCCAGAAGCTACCTTGATGATGTGAAGCCTTCTAATTATCGTTTCTCCGAGAGGATCAATAAACTTCTCTTTTAAACAGTTTATCGTCACCTTGGGCTTTAGCATGGATAAAATATATTCTTGAGTTTCTTGTGATCCAATTAACGAAAAAGAATATTCTCCCTCTTTAACGGGTTGATCTTTTGATACCATCAATTTTCCAGAGTTTTTGAATTTATTAAAATCAAAGATATCGCACTCTACATTAAGTGGGGTTTCATCGATAGTCGATTTAGATTCAAATAGGTCTTTGTCCTGAAGAGTCAATTGAATTTCTGGGTCATCTTTTTTCCCTATAGAAATATTCTCGATACTTCCTTTATCCAGCAGCGCAGTGTATTTCTGGTAAACGGGAAGAACTAATTTACCGATTTGATAAACCGGCGCGTGGTAGTTATGATGAGTATCTCCTGTATTGACTATGAGCGTCGAATCATCGTGTAAATTATATGTTGCCTGCTGCCCAGCTTTACTATACGTAAATATCTGCTTCAAAAAATTAAATGTTTCCTTCGTATAATCCCAGATATTTTGAGGTCCATACTGAGATATGAATGGCAATGCGAGTTGAACTCCAGTTAGTAATATTTCAAACTCTGTAAGGAATGAACTCGAGCTGAACTTGTGTGAAATAATTTGAAACTGTTCCCTATCAGCTCTAGATACTCGTTTTTTGTCATGCAGGACAATATATGTTTTGTCAACAACATGATGAAGCTCTGTCAATCCTCCAATAACCAAGTGAAGAGGGACTCCTCTCTCGAAGATCGGTCCTTCCATTTTAAATGTCAGTCTTTCACTCATTGGGACCTCAGATTAATTTTATGTTCATCCTGACCACTTGAGATCGCTTAATATTATGTTGTCATGCTATGCGTTGAGGTCAAATCTTCCTTCAAGTTTAGCCTTGAACATGACACACGATAGCAAACGCCGTCGCAGCATTCAAGTTTTAATTCTGTGACGATGCAATGCCTCCGTCGCGGGCGAGAACGTAGCGCAGTCATCCTGACTGCATGCAGGCGGGACGCCTGCGCTACTTCTGCAAACTCGCCAACAACTTCACGGTCGCGGGCAGAGAGTATTGTCCTTTGGGCACGCGCATGCGGAAACCGAGGCCGCCGTTTTGGAAGAACTCGATAGGCACTGCGGCGCGCTGCACGATTGAACCGACCCAATTTTTGAACGGTTCCCCTTGCTGCGGTCGCACCTCGTCGCTGAAAACGCCGAAGCTCTCCTTCGTCAAAATGCGCAACGTGCGCAAGCCCAAGCGCGTGCCCAACAAACGCACGCTCGCGAGGCCCAGCAAGTTTTGCGCGGGCCCAGGCAAACGTCCGAAGCGGTCGCGCAACTCTTCGGTAATGGCCTCGATCTCTTTGAGATTCTGCGCTTCGGCCACGCGACGATAAATCGCGACGCGCTCTTCGGCACGGCTCACGTAATCTTCGGGCAAGAACGCATCTTCGTCCAATTCCACTTTGCACGGCTCGTGTTCCACAGGCAACGGCTCGGTTTCGGGCATGGCTTCATGGCGCGCCTCGCGCACGGCTTGGTCGAGAATGCGCACGTACAAATCATAACCAATCGCGTCGATCAATCCGCTTTGCTCCGCGCCGAGCATGTTGCCCGCGCCGCGAATCTCCAAATCGCGCATGGCGATTTGCAAACCGCTGCCGAGATCCGTGAACTCCTCAATCGTTTCGAGGCGCTTGATGGCTTCGAGCGAGAGATTGCGAATCGGCGGAATCATCAAATAGCAATACGCTTTGTGATGGCTGCGGCCCACGCGCCCGCGCAATTGATAAAGCTGCGAAAGGCCGAAACGATCCGCGCGATTGATGATCATCGTATTCACGTTCGGAATGTCGAGGCCGGACTCGATGATCATCGTGGACACGAGCACGTTGAACTCGCGATTGACGAAGCCGAGCATGACCTTTCCCAGCGCGTGCTCGTTCATTTGCCCGTGCGCAACGCCGATCTCGACTTCGGGCACGAGCTTCTTGATCAAACCGGCCATGCGATAGATCGAATGCACGCGATTGTGCACGAAGAACACTTGCCCGCCGCGATGAATCTCGCGCATGATCACTTGCCGAATCAAATCGCGCTCGAATTGCGAGACCTCGGTTTGAATGGGCTGGCGGTCTTTCGGCGGCGTGATGATGTTGGTCATGTCGCGCACGCCCATGAGCGCCATGTTCAGCGTGCGCGGAATCGGCGTGGCCGAAAGCGCGAGCACGTCCGCATTGACCTTTATACTCTTCAAACGCTCTTTATGGCGAACGCCGAAACGCTGCTCTTCATCGATGACAATGAGGCCGAGGTCTTTGAACGCCACGTCTTTCGAAAACAAACGATGCGTGCCGATGACGACATCGACCTCGCCGGCTTTGAGCAATTCGAGCGTGCGCAGTTGTTCCGCGCGGCTGCGGAAGCGCGAGAGCATTTCCACTTTCACGGGATAGCGCGAGAGGCGTTGGCGAAAGGTGTTGAAATGTTGCTCGGCCAGCAATGTGGTCGGAACGAGGATCGCGGCTTGCTTGCCGTCTTGCACGGCTTTGAACGCGGCGCGAATCGCCACTTCCGTTTTGCCGAAGCCGACATCGCCGCACACGAGGCGATCCATCGGCTTCTCGCTTTCCATATCGAGCTTGACTTCTTCGATGGCTTTGGTTTGATCGGGCGTTTCTTCAAATTCAAACGAAGCTTCAAGCTCCTTTTGCCAAAGCGTGTCTTGCGAGAACGCAAAACCTTTTTGCGCTTTGCGCGCGGCATAGAGCGCGATCAAATCTTTCGCAATGTCTTTGATGCGCTTCTTCGTGCGATTTTTGAGTCGCTCCCAATCGGGCGAGCCGAGCTTGTGAATTTTCGGAACGATGGATTCGCGCGAGGTGTATTTCTGCACGCAATCCATTTTTTCGAGCGGAACATACAGCTTATCGTTCTCTTGATAATGGATGACGAGACATTCGCGCTCGTGCGCGCCGGCTTTGATTTTTTGCAAGCCTTGATAAACGCCGATACCATGATCGATATGCACGACATAATCGCCGCGCGCGAGCGTTTTGAGTTGGCGAAACGTGAGGCCGTCTTTGTAACGACGTTTGCGCTGCGGCCGGCGCGTGCGACCGTAAAATTCGTGATCCGTATAAACCGCAAGCCCGACATCGTTCCACACAAAACCATGCGTGAGATTGCCGGTGATCAGTTCGATGTTGAATTGCGCGAGTTCGGTTTCGGCGAAGAGATCGGAGAGCCGTTCGGCGTGCGAGGCGGATTCGCACACGAAGAACAATTTAGGATTCCTATTTTGTTCCTTTGGCGTAGCGCGAGCTTCCAGCTTGCCGTGTTCTGCGGACTGGAAGTCTGCGCTACGACGCGCGGTGAATTTTTCCAACTCTTGTCGCAGCGCTTTGAGATCACCGTGAATTGCCGGTTGCGGTTGCGCGTGAAAGTCGAGCGTGTGGCCTTCGTCGTGACGGAACTGCGTGAACGTCACGCGGCGAAAACGTTCGAAGCGTTTGAGGAGAGATTGCCACAACGCTTCGCCTTCATCGCCGAGGTCATCGACTTCAGCAAGTTCTTCTTCATTTTTTTTAGAATGTTCGAGCGCGGCGATGATTTGTTCGGGCTTGAGAATGCAGACGAGCGTATTTTCGGGGAAGTAATTGAGCAGCGTGGTCGTTTTCTCGGCAACTTTTTTTTGTTTAGATTTTGAATCGGCTTCGTCGATGATTTGAGGAAAGAGTGTGATCGCAACAAGCTCTTGTTCGGAACGCTGCGTGGTCGGATCGAACTCGCGAATGGACTCGATCTTGTCGCCCCAAAATTCGAGGCGAATGGGAATGCCGCGCGAAAAGGGAAAAAGATCGACGATGCCGCCGCGCACACTCATCTCGCCTTGCAGCTCGACAACCGGTTGCCGCTCGAAACCCATTTCGACAAGTTGATTGAGCAAAGTGTCGAAAGGAATTTCATCGCCCACGCGCAGCGCGAGCTTGCGCGACTGCAGAAAATCCGAAGAGACAATGGGCGCGAGCAAAGCCTTGGGCGTGGCAATAATCATCGGAGCCGAGTTCGCCGCGCCGTTTGTTTGCGATTGGCCGCGATCCCCGAGCAGCGCTTCGACCACTTCCATTTGCTGCGAAACCGTCGGCGCATCGCGATGCCCCCAAGGCATAATCTTCGAAGGCGGAAAATGAAACACGGAAGTCGAGCCGAGCAGATCGAACATCTCCTCGCGCATGCGCTCGGCTTGATCGAGATGCGGCACGAGGCAGAGCACCGGCGCGTGCTCGCGATCACGCAGTAGCGTTATAATAATAGAAGCCAACGAACCCGCAGCGTTTTTGATCGCGAGGTTCGGCTCCTTTTGCCAAGCCGCGACAAGCTCTTCCCACTTGGGAGAGGCTTGCACGAGTTGTTTTATTTGTGCGAAGCTGGTGAGGCTCATTGTTCACATTTACGATTAAAAGCAAAAGCTTTTTTGTAAGCGGATTGAACAGATCAAGCGGATACGGCGTTTTGCTTTATCCGCTTACTTCAGATCATCCGCTTACAGTATGCTTTTGGATTGCGGCTTGATGGGCTTGTCAAATGTTGCCTTCATTGATGAAACCGGTTCCCCAACCGTCGTATTCGCCGTTGTATTTTTCGGCGATGGCTTCGAATACTTTGCGCAGGCGCTCGAGCTCATCGGGAGACGGTACTATTTCTTTAGTAGCCAGGCACAACCAGGAATCCTTCATCGCTCCTAATTTTATAGTAACGTCGCATCCTTCGCATATGATTTCTTCCCCTGCTTTCTGAGCCAGTGCTTTGGTCGTGAAATAGAAGAAGAACTCGACGACTTGCGGCTTGTCGAAGTTCAGGTTGAACTTTTTTAATTGCTGCACGGCGTGCTCGTCGGGGCCAAGGACTTTGCCGTTTTGATTGCGAGGGAACATGGCGTTGAGCATGACAATCACAACGAATAAAGATGGTCAAACCAAACCAATCGCTTTCCGAATCACCCCATCCGCTTTCACCAGTCGCGCCCGAGCTTCTTCCGAACTCACATTTGCCAAAGCCATCACCAAAGCCGTCTTCACATGCCCATCGGCCTTCTCAAGCAAACCTATCGAAGTTTCATATGAAACGCCGGTGACCAGCATGACGATGCGCTTCGAGCGTTCTTCGATCTTCTGCGAAGTCAAACGCAGATCGACCATGAGATTTTCATAGACCTTGCCCATACGAATCAT
>Ga0247727_10001479_pt1 | contig 55769 bp, 50 predicted proteins | sample WisWelCaveWW1625_FD_202498 | JGI IMG/M metagenome (GOLD analysis project Ga0247727, IMG submission 202498) | Biofilm microbial communities from Wishing Well Cave, Virginia, United States - WW16-25 | ecosystem: Environmental > Aquatic > Deep subsurface > Groundwater > Cave microbial mat | place... | reverse complement strand
GTCTTCGTCGATCGTGACCTGCGAGACCCCGGCAAGCCTTCGCTCGACGGGATCTTCGACCGTGAGAATCGAGACGTCGCTTCGGCAGAGATGAGCGATCGCGGCATAGAGCGTCGTGGTCTTGCCGCTCCCTGTGGGCCCGGCGACGATGACGAGACCGTTGGCGGCTTCGACCGCGCTTCGGAACGCGGCGCTCGCGGGTGCCGGCATGCCGAGATCGTCGAGCGCGAGCCCGTCGGCCGCGCGGTCGAGAAGGCGAAGAGCGACTTTCTCGCCTCCTTCGACCGGCATGAAGCCGGCGCGCACGTCGATGCGACGAGATCCACGCGCGAACGTGAAGCGCCCGTCTTGCGGGACGCGGCTCTCGGAGAGGTCGACGTGAGCTAGTAGGCGAAGCCGGGTGAGCAGGGGCTGCGCGAGGTGGCTCGGCGGTGGCTCGAGGTCGCGGAGTCGACCGTCCACGCGCATGCGGACGCGAAGCACAACGCCTTCGCGATCACGGCCGGCGTCGCCATCGGGTGCGAGCAACGGCTCCAAGTGCAGGTCGGAGGCGCCGCGCTCTAGAGCGAGGTCGAGGTAATGATCGAGCGCGCGCATCGCAGGTGAGGTCTCCGCGCCTCTCGGCCGGCCGCCGTCGCTGCGGAGTCGCGTGTTCCCGGTGCTTCCAGTCGTCAGCATGCGGGCGGGTCTACGCCCGCGTGCGCTGTCGCATCAATCCCACGAATGGCATGACTGACTTCGACATCGGCTTTCCTGGACTCCCTCTCGCAGTGACGATACGAGAAGCGCGGTCGAGGAGGCGGAAACCATGATTCTCACGCACGACGCGATTCTCGCCGAGATCCGAGCCGGTCGAGTCGGGATCGATCCGTTCGACGAGAAGCAGGTGGGGCCGGCTTCCGTGGACCTTCATCTCGGCAGCTCGCTTCGTGTCTTCGACAAAGGTGCAGACCCGATCGACGTGCGCGATGAGATGGACTATCGCCGCTGGTCCCACGTGGTTCCGATCGACACGCCGTATCTGCTCCCGCCTGGAAAGACCGTGCTCGGAATCACTCGCGAGCGCCTCCGGTTTCCGCCCGACATCTGCGGCTGGCTCGACGGCCGCTCTCGCTTTGCGCGCGTGGGTTTGATGATCCACGTCACGGCCGGCTTCTTGAGCCCCGGCATCGACAATCGCCAAGTCCTCGAGATCTCGAGCCTCGCCGATCGGCCGCTGCGTCTGCATGCCGGCGTCTCGGTCTGTCAGGTCGTGCTCCAGCGCGCGGAAGGCAAGGCCGTCTATCGCGGACGTTTTGCCGACCAGCTCGATCTCTGAGTCATGGTGCGAGGGCTTCGATGAAAGCGATCGTGATCCGCGAGTTCGGCGAGCCCGACGTGCTCGAGCTTCGCGACATTCCCGAGCCCGAGTGCGGGCCCGACGACTTGCTCGTCGCCGTGCGCGCAGCGGCGCTCAATCGCGCGGACCTGCTGCAACGCCGCGGTCTCTATCCGGCACCCGAGCCGAAGCCGGCCTACGACGTTCCGGGTCTCGAGTACGCGGGCGAGGTACTGCGCGCAGGATCGCGGGTTCTAGGCTTCAAGCCGGGAGACCGTGTGATGGGAATTCTCGCGTCGGGCGGTTATGCCGAGCGCGTCGTCACCCACCATCGGCTCGCAGTTCGCGTACCGGAGAACTTGTCGTGGCGCGAAGCCGCGGCCGTGCCCGAAGCGTTCATCACGGCCCACGACGCGCTTTTGCAATGCGGCCTCGCTTGCGGCGAGTCGGTGCTGATTCACGCCGTCGGCTCGGGAGTGGGCGCTGCCGCGGTCCAGGTTGCGTCCGTCATGGGCGCGACTCCCGTGCTTGGCACGGCAGGATCGCCGGAAAAGCTCGCCGCAGCGAAGGTGCTAGGGCTAGAAATCGGCATCGACTATCGGAACGATGATTTCGTCGCGGCGACGAAGGCGGCGACGTTCGGCCGCGGTGCCGACGTCATCGTGGACTTCATCGCCGCCGCGTATCTGGACCGAAATCTCCAGGCGCTTGCGACGTCGGGTCGAATGATCGTGATCGGTCTTCTCGGCGGTCTGGCCGCCGAGCTCAACCTCGCCTTGCTGCTCGCCAAACGCGCGACCATTCGCGGCACGCTGCTCCGCTCTCGCTCCCTCGAAGAGAAAGCCGCGGCGACGCGCTCCTTCGAGAAGTCCGTGCTGCCGCATTTGGCTTCGGGCCGCATTCGCGCCGTCGTGGATTCGGTATTCGAGATCGAGCGTGTGGTCGATGCCCACCGCTACATGGAGAGCAACGCCAACTTCGGAAAGATCGTTCTCGAGCTCTGATTCGCGCGGTGTGCTAGACGCGCGCCGCCAAGCGCCGTGCGAGCTCGTCCAGCTCGACGCGGGAGGGACGGCCGCGAGAGGGACCTTCGCCGTGACGGAAGCCGAGGCCGTCGCCGCGGCGGCGCGGGATCACGTGCAAGTGCGTGTGAAACACGGTCTGGCCGGCGGGCGCTCCGTCGGCGAGGAAGAAATTGATTCCTTCGCAAGGCAGGCCCGATTGGCGGAGCGCAGCGGCGATGCGGCGTCCGGTTGCGAAAATGTGCCCGCCGCTTTCATCGTCGAGGCCGGACAAGTCGGGCGTGTGATAGGTCGGAATCACGAGCACGTGTCCGTCGATCACGGGCGACACATCCATGAACGCGAGCACGTGCTCGTCTCGATAGACGATGCTGGCCGGCAACGTGCCGGCGAGAATCTGGCAGAAGATACAGGCGTCGGCTTCGAGCTTGCTCATGCGATCTCTACGCCGATTGCGCGCGCCATCACTTCGAGCGGCGCTTTCTTCCCCGTGAATAGCTTGAACGCCGCCGCTCCTTGATGGAGCAGCATGTGGCGTCCATCGATCAACGGTCGTTTCGCCTTTCGAGCGAGATCGAGAAACGGCGTCAGACCCTCGCGATAGGCGAGGTCGAAATGAACGCAAGAAGCGGGCGTCGCCGCCGTGTCGTAGTGCAGGAACGCGTGGCCGTCGAGCCCGACGCTCGTGCAGTTGACGACAAGCTGCCGGGACTCGAGGAAATCGAAATCTTCGAGCACGTCGAGAGGCACCGCATCGAGTCGGACTCGACTTTTCGAGAACGCTTTGACGAGAGAGCGGGCACGTTTGAGAGTCCGGTTGGCGACCACGACGTCGGCCGCTCCGCCCTCGAGCAGCGCGTGCACGACGCCGCGAGCGCCGCCGCCGGCTCCGATCACGAGCGTGCGCTTCGCGCGGATCTTGAATCCGTTGGCTGCGAGCGCGGCTGCAAAGCCCGGCACGTCGGTGTTGTCGCCGAAGAGCTTGGAATCGTATCGCACGATCGTGTTGACCGCGCCGGCGGCGCGAGCGATCTCGCTCACGCGATCGAGCCTGCGTATCACGTCTTCCTTGAAGGGGACCGTGACGTTGACACCGACGAGACCGAGAGTGCGGATCGCCTCGACGGCTGCTCGAATTCCGCCGCGCACCGGCCGAAACGGCACGTACACGTAGTCGAGACCGAGCGCGCGAAACGCCGCGTTGTGCATGCGAGGCGAAAGGCTGTGATCCACCGGGTCGCCGAAGATGCCGACGACTCGAGTCGTGCCTTCGATCGAGCGGCCGGGTTCCAGGGTCTCGGTCGCCATCGATCTCTTCTCGCTCAGTCGCGCGCGTCGAGCGCCGCTTGCGCGGCGGCGAGTCTCGCGACCGGCACGCGGTAGGGCGAGCAAGACACGTAGTCGACCCCGAGGGATTGGCAGAACGCGATCGAGCGCGGATCGCCGCCGTGCTCGCCGCAAATTCCGAGCTTGAGCTTCGGGTTCTGGGCCCGCCCCTTTGCCGCCGCGATCTTCATGAGCCCGCCTACGCCGTCGGTGTCGAGCGTGGCGAACGGATCGTCGTTGAAGACGCCGCTCTCGACGTAGTGGGGGAGAAAGCGCCCCGAATCGTCGCGCGAGAGGCCGAGGCTCATCTGCGTGAGATCGTTCGTGCCGAAGGAGAAGAAGTCGGCATGTGCGGCGATTCGATCGGCGACGAGCGCGGCACGCGGCACCTCGATCATCGTGCCGATCTTGTACGCGATCTTCTGCTTCCGGCGCGCGAAGACTTCGGCGGCCGTGTCTTCGACGAGTTTTCGCAAGCGCGCGAGCTCACGGGCGGTGGCGACGAGCGGGATCATGATCTCGGGATGCACCGGAATCTTTCGCGCCGCCACGTCGAGGGCCGCGTCCAAGATCGCGCGTACCTGCATCGCGTAGATTTCCGGATAGGAGATCGCGAGCCGGCAGCCGCGGTGCCCGAGCATGGGGTTGAACTCGTGGAGGGCCTCGCCCGCCGACTTGATCTCCTTGAAATCGAGACCGGCGCGCTTGGCCAACGCTCGGTATTCCTCGTCGTCGTGAGGCAGAAACTCGTGGAGAGGGGGGTCGAGGAGGCGGATCGTCACCGGTCGTCCGCGCATGACGTCGAAGATCCCGATGAAGTCCTTGCGCTGGAAGGGAAGCAGCTTCGCGAGCGCTTTCTCGCGACCTTCGAGATCGGTGGCGAGAATCATCTCGCGCACCGCATCGATGCGCTCGCCGTCGAAGAACATGTGCTCGGTGCGGCAAAGGCCGATGCCCTCGCAGCCGAACGCGACCGCAGCGGCGGCGTCGGCGGGAGTGTCGGCGTTCGTCCTCACGCCGAGATCTCGGACCTTGTCGGCCCAGCCGAGCAGAGTGCGGAACTCGTCCGACAGCTCGGCGGAGATCGTGGGCACGCGTCCATGGAATACTTCACCGGTGGAGCCGTCGATCGTCAGCCAATCGCCTTTCTTTACGATTTCGTCTCCGACCTTGAGCGTGTCGGCTGCGTAGTCGATGCGAAGCGAGTCGCAACCGACCACACAGCACTTGCCCATCCCGCGAGCTACGACCGCGGCGTGAGAGGTGCGGCCGCCGGTCGCCGTCAGAATTCCTTCGCTAGCGACCATGCCGGCGATGTCTTCGGGCGAGGTGGCGACGCGCACCAGCAACACTTTGCTACCCGACTTCGCCAGCTCGACGGCGTCGTCTGCCGAGAACGCGACCTTACCGGCGGCAGCACCCGGCGAAGCCCCGAGACCGCGGGCGAGCCGCGACTTGCTCGCTTTCGGGTCGATGGTCGGATGGAGCAACTGATCGACCTGCTCGGGTGTCACACGGCGAAGCGCGTCTTCGCGACGGATGAGCTTCTCGCCGGCCATTTCGACGGCGATGCGAACGGCAGCGCGAGCGGTGCGCTTGCCGTTGCGCGTCTGGAGCATGAAGAGCTTGTCGTCCTCGATCGTGAACTCGAGGTCCTGCATGTCCTTGTAGTGACGCTCGAGCTTGTCGGCCACCTTGAGCAGCTGCTTCAAGCAAGTCGGCATCACTTCGGCGAGTGAAGGGAACTCGTTGGCGCGCCGCGCTTCCGGAATTCCGTTCTCTTTGGCCCACTCCTGCGACGCCTCGAGCGTGATCTGCTGAGGTGTGCGGATTCCGGCGACGACGTCCTCCCCCTGCGCGTTGACCAGGAATTCGCCGTAGAAGCGCCGGTGACCCGTGGACGGATCACGCGTGAACGCGACGCCCGTGGCACTGCGCGGACCGCGATTGCCGAACACCATCGATTGTACGTTGACGGCAGTTCCCCAGTGCGCGGGAATCTTGTTGAGCTTGCGATAGATGATGGCGCGCTCGTTGTCCCACGATTGGAACACGGCGCCGATCGCGCCCCAGAGCTGCTCCATCGGGTCCGTAGGAAACGCTTTTTTGCAACGCTGCTTGATCAGCGCTTTGAACTCATCGACGAGCTCTTTCAGGTGGGCGGTCGTCAGTTGCGTATCGAGCTTCACGCCGAGGGCGTGCTTCTTTTTCTCGATGACGATCTCGAAGGGGTCTTCCTCCTTCGCCGACTCGGGCTTGAGTCCGAGCACGACGTCGCCGTACATCTGCACGAAGCGCCGATAGCTGTCCCAGGCGAAGCGCTCGTTGCCCGACGCTTCGGCGAGACCCGCGACGGTACGGTCGTTGAGTCCGAGGTTGAGGACGGTGTCCATCATCCCGGGCATGGACGCGGGCGCGCCCGATCGAACGGAGACTAGGAGGGGATTGTCGCCGTCGCCGAAGCGCTTGCCCATCAACTTCTCGAGCTTCGCGAGATGGCGTCCGACTTCTTCGTCGAGGCCCTTCGGGAATCTGTTTTTCTTCGGATCGTAGGCTGCGCAAACTTCCGTCGTGATCGTGAAACCGGGCGGCACAGGAAGCCCGAGGCCGGCCATCTCGGCCAAGTTCGCACCCTTGCCGCCGAGCAGCTCTTTCCGTTTCGCGTTGCCCTCGGCGCTACCGCCGCCGAAGAAGTAGACGTACTTCTTCACGCGTCCGCCCTTCTTGTCCGCTTTCTTCTTTCCCACCTTTTCGTTCCCTCAGGGGCGGAGCCGGCCGGTCGGGACCGGCGCGGAGATTCGCTCGCGCACGATCGAGACCAGCTCGGAGATCGATACGCGCTGCTGCTCCATAGAGTCGCGCTCGCGGAGCGTGACCGTGGCGTCGGTGGCGGTCTGATGATCCACCGTGACGCAGAACGGAGTTCCGACCTCGTCTTGTCGCCGGTAGCGGCGCCCGATCGATCCCGCGTGGTCGTAGGCCACGGCGCAGTGCGGGCGTAGCAGATCCACCAGCTCTTGCGCTTTTTCCGGCTGCCCTTCCTTTCTCATGAGCGGCAAGATCGCGACTTTCACCGGGGCGAGCGCAGGGTGGAGACGGAGCACGGCGCGACGATCGTCGTCGGGGCCGTCCTCGTCGTAAGCGTCGACGAGGAAGGCGAGCGTCGAGCGATCCGCGCCTGCGGAAGGCTCGATCACGTAGGGCACGAAGCGTTCCTTCGTCTGGTCGTCGAAGAAGCTCAAGTCTTTGCCCGACATCGCGATGTGGGCCTTTAAGTCGAAGTCGGTGCGGTTGGCGATCCCTTCGAGCTCCTGCCAGCCGATCGGGAACTCATACTCCACGTCGGCGCAGCCTTTCGCGTAGTGCGCAAGCTCGTCGCCCGCATGAACGCGGAGCCGCAATCGCTCGGGCTTGATGCCGTAGGCGTGGTACCACGCGAGTCGCGTCTCTTTCCAGTACTCGAACCACGCGTCGTCCTCGCCGGGCTTGACGAAGAACTCGATCTCCATCTGCTCGAACTCGCGCGTGCGAAAGAGAAAGTTGCCCGGCGTGATCTCGTTGCGAAACGATTTGCCGATCTGCGCGATCCCGAAGGGTGGCCGAAGCCGCGCGGAGTTCACGACGTTGACGAAGTTGACGAAGATGCCCTGCGCCGTCTCGGGCCGGAGGTAAACGACGGCCGCGGTGTCCTCGACCGGGCCCATGTGGGTTCGGAACATCAGATTGAAGTTGCGCGCTTCCGTCAGCTCGCCACCGCAATCGCCGGGTCGCTTGCTCGGTCTTTCCGGGCAGCTTGCGTCCTCGAGCTTGTCGGCGCGAAAGCGTGCCTTGCACTTCTTGCAGTCCACCATCGGGTCCGTGAAGTTCGCGAGATGTCCGGAAGCCTCCCACACGCGCGGGTGCATGATGATGGAGCAATCGAGGCCGACGACGTCGGGTCGTGACGTCACGACGTGACGCCACCAGGCCTCCTTCACGTTGCGCTTGAGCTCGACCCCGAGAGGGCCGTAGTCCCAACAGCTCCCGAGCCCGCCGTAGATCTCCGAAGACTGGAAGACGAACCCCCGTCGCTTACAGAGGTTGACGATCTTTTCCATCGTTACCGGCGTGTCGGACATTGCGTGTACCGGGCGGGCGATTAACCCAATGACCGCCCAGGTTCAAATGGACCAAATCCGCCCAGACTGCGTCAACTTCGCTGAGTCAGCTCGCCGAGCACGCGCCGCGCGCGGAGCGGACGTGGCACGTGCAGCGCGATCAGGCGATCGAGCAGCGCCGTGGCCGCCCGAATCGTCTCCGCCGGCGCATTCGATTGGGGCTCGCGTCGAGCAGCGCGCACGTAGGCGAGCAACGCGTCGTCGAGCACACGACGAGGCAGCCGTTCTGCCGGGTCTTCCGGATCGCCGCCTTGGCGCTCGATCTCGTGGCGTCCGCAAATCACGCCTCCCCCTCGCGGGTCGACGATGGGGCGGACGCTCGATTCGAGGAAGGAGCCACAGATTCCGCAGCGCTCGAAGTCGGGGCACCAGCCCGCGTGCTCGAGCACGCGCAGCACGAAGTGCTGCGAAGCGCCCTCTGCATCGACTCCTCGTGAAAGACCCTCGAGCGTTGCGCGATAGAGATCGTAGACCCCGCTGCACGGCTCGCCCAGAGGAAGGACTACTTCGGAGAGCTCCGTCAGGTACGCGCTCCACGCGAAGGCCTCGACACTCGACGTAATCGCGTCGAACGGCTCTACCAGACGGCTTTCGTCGAGGAAGACCAGCTCGACGTTGGGGCGGCGCTTGAAGCGGATCTCAAGCTCGTGAAGCGGCTCGAGGGCCGGGCCGGCGAAGCGTCGCTTCGAGCGCCGGGCGCCGCGAGCGATGCCGGAGATCTTTCCGTGATCGCGAGTGAGGAGGACTGCGATGACGTCGGACTCGCTGTATGCCCGCGTTCGAAGGAGAAAAGCCTTGGACCGGAGCTCTTCCAACCGGGCTCTTCTAGCACGGACTCCCGGTTGACAACCGGAGCGCGCATTCTTACATCGAGCTTCGACACATCGGGTAGTCGTCCGCCCGGAGTCCACGCGAATGCGAAAGATCTTTACCGAGGGGGCCGAGCCAATGACCGAAGAGCCCGACCTCGCTCAAGAATTCGCATCCGAAGCCGTCCAGTCGGCGGCAATTGCCGAGACCGCCCTCGAGGTGGCGGCCGCCAAGCGCGAGGCGGCCGAGCACTATGACCGATTTCTCCGCACACGTGCCGAGCTGGAGAACGTGCTGCGTCGCCAGGAGCGGGAGCGAATCGAGCTCTCGAAGTACGCAGCGGAGGCGTTGGCGAGAGATATCTTGAACAGCGTCGATGATCTCGAGCGCGCGATCGAGCATTCGTCGTCGACCGCAGGCGGCTCCGCCTCGCAAGATGCGAACCTGATGGCCGGCGTCGAGCTGGTGAGAAAAGGCCTGCTCTCGGCCCTGGAGAAGCACGGCGTCGTGCGTGTCGCCTCGCTCGGCGAGCCTTTCGACCCGAGCCGCCACGAGGCGGTTGCCATGGTGGATGCCGGCGCCGCAGCACCCAACACGGTCGTTGCGGAGCATCGGCCCGGCTACTTGATCGGCGACCGGCTCCTCAGGCCTGCCATGGTGGTCGTCGCGCGACCGAAGTCGAGCACGGACGCGTATTGAAAAAATCCTCCCTGAACCCCGCGATCGCCCTTGCGGCCTCGGGCTTCGGTGCTTACTCAGAATCGGGAGCGCCCCTCGGGGTACTCGGTGTATCTTTATCTTTTTCGGATCTTTTTCGGGGACTTGGCCCGAAAGGTCGGCGGACCTGTGAACGCGGGAGCTTGAAACGATGGGCAAGGTAATCGGCATCGATCTCGGAACGACCAACTCCTGCGTCGCGGTGATGGAAGGCGGGAAGCCCTCCGTGATCGCGAACAGCGAGGGAGGCCGCACGACGCCGTCCGTCGTCGCCACCAACGACAATGGTGAGCGCCTTGTCGGCCAAATCGCGCGTCGCCAAGCGGTGACCAACCCCGTCAACACGATCTACGCAGTAAAGCGCCTCATCGGCCGCCGCTTCGAGGACGCCGAGGTGGAGCGGGCCATGCAGGTGCTGCCCTACAAAGTCGTCAAGGCCGACAACAACGCCGCCTACGTATCGCTCGGCGGTCAGGCTCGTAGCCCGGCCGAGATCTCGTCCTGGATTCTCCAGAAGATGAAGAAGACGGCCGAGGACTACCTCGGTCAGCCGGTTACGGACGCCGTCATCACCGTACCGGCGTATTTCAACGATGCCCAACGCCAAGCAACGAAGGACGCCGGCCAGATCGCGGGCTTGAATGTGCTTCGCATCATCAACGAGCCGACGGCGGCGGCGCTGGCCTACGGTCTCGAGAAAAGAGGGGACCGAAAGATCGCGGTGTTCGACCTCGGCGGCGGCACCTTCGACATCTCCGTGCTCGAGCTCGGCTCGGGCGTGTTCGAGGTAAAGTCCACCAACGGCGACACCTATCTCGGAGGCGAGGACTTCGACCAAGTCATCATCGACCACCTCTGCGCCGAGTTCCGGAAAGACCAGGGGATCGATCTCCGCAACGACAAGATGTCCTTGCAGCGGCTCAAGGAAGCGGCCGAGAAGGCAAAGTGCGAGCTCTCGACGTCGCAAGAGACGGACATCAATCTTCCCTTCATCACCGCCGACGCGAGCGGACCGAAGCATCTCAACATGAAGCTCACGCGCTCCAGGCTGGAAGCGCTATGCGCGCCTTTGCTCGACCGGCTGGATGCGCCGTGTCAGACGGCGATGAGAGACGCGGGGCTCGCCGCGTCCGACATCGATGAAGTGATTCTCGTCGGCGGCATGACGCGCATGCCGTCGGTGCAGGAGCGTGTGAAGAAGCTCTTCGGGCGCGAGCCCCACAAGGGCGTGAATCCCGACGAGGTCGTGGCCATCGGCGCGGCGATCCAGGGTGCGGTGCTCGCGGGTGAAGTGAAGGATGTCCTTCTTCTCGACGTGACGCCGCTGTCGCTCGGCATCGAGACGCTCGGCGGCGTGTTCACGAAGCTCATCGAGAAGAACACGACCATCCCGACGCAGAAGTCGCAAACCTTCTCGACCGCAGAAGACAACCAGCCGGCGGTGACGATCAAGGTGTACCAAGGCGAGCGTGAGATCGCAGCGCACAACAAGATGCTCGGCGAGTTCGACCTGCAAGGCATCCCACCGGCGCCGCGCGGGCTCCCGCAGATCGAAGTGTCGTTCGACATCGACGCAGACGGGATCATCCACGTTTCCGCGAAAGATCGTGGCACGGGCAAGGCCCAGTCGATCGTCATCAAGTCGGACAGCGGGCTCTCGAAAGACGACATCGAGCGAATGGTCAAGGACGCCGAGCTTCACGCAGCGGAAGACAAGCAGCGGCGCGAGACGGTCGAGGCGCGCAACGCGCTCGATGGGCTCGTCTATCGTGTCGAGAAAAACTTGAGCGAGCTCGGTGCGGATCTCGATCCGGCGATCGCGAGCGAAGTGAAAGCTGCAGCGGAGAAGGCGAAGACGGTGATCGATTCCGACGACGCCGAGAAGCTTTCGGCGGCTCGCACGGAGCTCGAGGCGAGCGCTCACAAGCTGGCGGAGGCGCTCTACAAGAAGGCCCAACAGCAGGCGGCCGCGGCGGGCGCAGAGCCCACTCCGGGCGCCGGCGCGAACAACGGCACCGGCAAGAGCGACGACGACAACGTGGTCGACGCGGATTTCGAAGAGGTCAAGCCTTAACCGGCCGACCGCGCAGCGGACCGAGCCCATGGCGCGCGACTTCTACGATGTTCTAGGCGTCGCACGCACCGCCTCGATCGACGAGATCAAGAAGGCGTATCGCGCGCTCGCCCTCAAGTACCATCCCGACCGCAGTCCCGACGACAAGGAAGACGCCGAGCGCAAGTTCAAGGAAGCGAGCGAGGCCTACCGGATCCTCGCTGACGGCGAGAAACGCCGGCAGTACGACCAGTTCGGCCCCGCGGCTTTCAACGGCGGCGGTGGAGGAGGCTTCGGCGGCTTCGACTTTGCAGCAGGCGGCTTCGGCGGCGCGTCCATGTTCGAGGACGTGCTCGGCGATCTTTTCGGCGACTTTTTCGGAAGCGGCCGCCGCCGCGGACGCACGCGAGCGACTCGCGGTGACGATCTCCGCTACGACCTCGAGCTCGATTTCGAAGAGGCGATCAACGGCAGCGAGAAGCGTATCACCGTGCCTCGCACGGTCGCTTGTGCACCCTGCAACGGCATCGGTGCGAAAGCCGGAACGTCACCCGAGGCCTGCCCGGCCTGCCAGGGCCAAGGTCAAGTTCGCTTTCAGCAGGGTCTCTTTCAGATCTCGAAGACCTGCGGCCAGTGCAACGGGGAAGGGCGCATCGTGCGCACGCCGTGTCCGACCTGTCGCGGTGTTGGAACCGTTCGTGACAAGCGCGAGATCAAGGTGCGAGTCCCCGCCGGCGTGGAAGACGGATCGCGACTCAAGCTCCGCGGCGAGGGCGAGGCCGGCATGAACGGCGGCCCCACCGGCGACCTCTACGTGGTGCTGCAGGTGGCGCCGCATCCGATCTTTCATCGTGACGGCTCGCAGATTCTCTGCGAGATCCCGATCTCGATGGTGCAGGCTGCGCTCGGCGCCGAAATCGAGGTGCCGACCCTCGACGGCGTCTTGAAGATCGACGTCGCTGCCGGCACTCAGACCGGCAAGCTCATACCGCTCCGAGGCAAGGGTGTGAAGGATCTTCGCAGCGGACGCCGCGGCGACCAGATCGTGCGCGTGCTCGTCGAAACTCCGTCGCATCTGTCGAAGCAGCAGAAGAAGCTGCTGAAGGAATTCGACGAAGCCGGTAGCCAGGCCAGCGACTCCATGGTGGCTGCCTTTACGAAGAAGGTCCGTGACCTCTTCGGTTCTCGCGGGTGAAGTCGCTCGCGAGTCTCGGCGAGTTCCCTTTCATCGAAGCGATTGGCCGGTTTGCCCGAAGCGAAAGCTCGGCAAGCGGCGTCGTTGTCGGCATCGGTGACGATGCCGCGCAGCTTCGTCTCGGTCGCAACGCGATCGTGACGGTCGATACCCTCATCGAAGGAGTGCACTTTCGCCGGGCTTGGCTCTCGCCGACCGAGCTCGGGCGACGCGCATTCCGCGTCGCGGTGTCCGACATCGCTGCGTCGGGCGCCGATCCACGCTTCGTTCTGCTAGCACTCGCCGCTCCTGCTGCGTATCCGGCACGAGACGCGCTGGCGCTCGTCGGTGGTCTCGTGAACGACGCTCGGTCGGTCGGCGCCGCGCTCGTCGGAGGGAACGTCGCTCGGAGCCCCGTGCTCGCGCTGACGGTCACCGTGATTGGCGCGAAAGGCGCTCGTTTTCTGGCCCGCGACCGCGCGCGCATCGGAGACCTGATCTACGTCACTGGCCCGCTCGGCGGCGCAGCGAGCGCCGTGAAGCAGCTCGAGAAGAAGCGACGCGGCCCTAGCGCTTCGCGGAGCAGAGTCGGCGCCGCGTCGTCGCTCGCCGCGTATCGGAAGCCGCCGCTTCGAGTAGCGACGGCGAGCGCGCTTGGCCGATTGTCGCCGATCGGAGCGGCGATCGACGTCTCCGACGGTCTCGTTCAGGACCTGGGCCACGTCTGTAGCGCGTCCCACGTATCGGCCGCGATCGAGCCGGCCGCTGTACCGGTCGCGCGCGGCGCGACTCTCGCGGACGCACTCTACGGTGGCGACGACTACGAGCTGCTCTTTACGGTGCGGCCCGGCGCGGCTAGTCAACGAGCCGTGGTCGCCGCTTGTCGCAGCACGAAATCCCGCGCCGCAATGATCGGGCGCATCGTCTCGCGTGGGCCTGCGGCGGTCGTTTCGAGCGAAGACGGGCGTCCTCTGGCCGGCGGCTATGCGCACTTCGCGCGCTCTGTGCGCTTGGCCAAGGGAAGGCGCTCGTGACGCCGGCTCGCCTCCGTGACCTTCTCGCTCGCGTCGCCGACGGCAAGCTCGATGCCGAGAGCGCGCTCGAAGAGCTTCGCGAGCTTCCCTTCTCCGACATCGGTGCCGCTCTCGTCGATGCGCACCGGGAGATTCGGACGGGGATCCCGGAAGTCGTCTTCGGCGAGCGGAAGACCGTCGATCAGATCGTCGACATCGTCGGCACGCTGCGCCGTCACGGCCAGAGCGCGCTCGTGACGCGACTCGACGCGAAGGCGGCAGCCGACGTGGTGGCTCGCATCGACGGAGCGAAGTACGATGCATCCGCTCGCGTGCTGCAGGCGGGGCCTTCTCTCGCGCCGCCCACGACGGATGCGCGTGTCGCCGTCATCACGGCCGGGACGGCCGACCTACCGGTGGCGGACGAGGCGGCCGCGACTCTCGGCTTTCTTGGTGTCGAGGCCCTGCGCATCGACGACTGCGGCGTCGCCGGGCTTCATCGGTTGCTGGCTCATCTTTCTCGAATTCGGAGCGCGCGCGTCGCGATCGTGATCGCCGGCATGGAAGGCGCGCTGCCGAGTGTCGTCGGTGGTCTCGTCGCATTCCCGGTCATCGCCGTACCGACGAGCGTCGGTTACGGCGCGAGCTTCGGCGGTCTCGCCGCGCTGCTCGCGATGATGAACTCTTGCGCCGCCGGCGTCACCGTCGTCAACATCGACAACGGCTTCGGCGCCGCGGTGGCGGCGACGCTGATACTTCGAGGCGGCGTACGCCGCGCTGACGTCTAAGGCTTCGCCGAGGCTGTGACCGCCGGCCAAGGCACGGTGGCGGTCGCGAATTTCGCGTCGTCGAGGAGGTCGGCGGGCACGGCCTCGACCTCACTCCACTCGATCTCGTACTCGACGGTCGAGTTCTCGACGTAGTCGGTAACGCTGATCTTTTGAGGCCTCGGACGCGCGCCGACGAGCACGTGGTCGCCGTCTTTTCGAAGGCGAACGAGATTGTTGAATCGCTCTTTGTAGTACTTGGTGATGAGCGGAACGAGTCTTTCCTTGTCGAAGGTGACGACGAAGAGGCTGTAGGGGCTGCGCTCTTTGCCGTAGATGGTCACCGTTTTCTCCATCTTGCTCTCATCGGAAATGAAAGCCGTCGAGTAGTCGGTGGCCCATGCGGGGAAGAAGTCCATCGCGCGCAATCCGATTTCGCCCATCTCGTCGTCCGCGCCGTGCGAAGCGGGTTTCGGTGCAGCGGTGGTCACCGACTTGCCGGCGCTCCAATCGAGGGCGTGGAGCGCGCGAAAGCCGTCGGAGCGTGCGGCGACGAATACTTTCTTTTTCTCCGGATCGGCGAATACGACGACTGCATCGAGAGCGCCGCCGGGACGGGTGACCCGCACATCGGCACGTACGGGCCGGTTGAGCTGCGTCATCTTTTCAGCGCGTTGGATGAACGCGGTGAGGTCGGAGATGGTCGCTGTCGCGACGCCGGCGAGGAGAAGCGCGCCCACCGTCGAAAGCGCGGAAGCCACGGTATTGCGTCCGATTCTCGCTCGAGTGTTCATGTCGACGTCATCCTACTCGCGCGTCCGGCTCAGGCCAAGGTCCCGCCGTCGACGCGTATCGTCTCGCCGTTGACGTGGACGCCCTCGTCCGAGGCGAGCATCGCGATCACGCCGGCGACGGTCTCGGGGCCGCGCGCCTTGTCGAGAGCCATGATGCGGAGCACGAGCTTCATGTCCACGCCTTTCGGAAACATGTCCATGCTCATCATCGGCGTCTCGATCGAGCCCGGACAGATCGCGTTCACGCGGAGCCCGAGCTTGCCGTACTCGACCGCTAGCGCGCGGGTGAGGCCGATCACTCCCGCCTTCGAAGAACCGTAGGCCGCTCCCCACGGCATGCCTTGAATGCCCGCCGTCGAAGCGGTGTTGACGATGTTGCCGCGACGCTCGAGGAGATGCGGGATCGCCGCTTTGCACATCAGAAACGTGGCGGTGAGGTTGATCGCGATCACGCGATTCCAGTCGGCGAGCTCGAGCTCGTGGGTTTTGTCCATGCGCACGATGCCGGCGATATTGCAGAGCACGTCGAGCTTGCCGAGAGCTTTCGACGCCGCGGCGACCGCTGCGGCGGGCGCCGCCGGGTCGGCGAGATCGCAGGCGTACGCGACCGCTTCGCCGCCGGCAGCACGAATCGCGCCGACTGTCTCGTCGAGCCCGCGAGGCTGAACGTCCACGCAAAAAAGCGACGCGCCCTCGCTCGCGAGGCGCTCTGCGGTCGCCCGACCGATGCCGGATGCAGCACCCGTGATGAGGACCGCCTTGTCTTCGAAACGCCGCATCAGCCACCTACCTGATACATCTCGATTTTCGGGCGGCCGCCCGCGGGACGCTGCTCTGCGCGGAGCTCCGAGTAGCGATCCGTTCGATCGCTCCAGATTCCTGCGACGCGCTCGTAGAGCTCGTCGTCGGTCGCTCCGCTGCGGAGCAAATCTCTCAGGCTGGGGCCCGTCTCGGCGAAGAGGCAGGTGAGCAAGCGGCCGTCGCTCGTCAGGCGAGCGCGCGTGCAGTCTCCGCAAAAGGGAGCCGTGACGGATGAAATGATGCCGATCTCACCGCTTCCGTCCTTGTAGCGATACCGCGCCGCGACTTCGCCGCGGTAGGCTGGATCGACCGCCTCGAGAGGGAAAACCTCGTCGATTCGTCGGACGATCTCGGCGGCAGGCACGACTTGTTCTCTATTCCAGTCGTTCAGCGTGCCGACGTCCATGAATTCGATGAAGCGGAGCACGTGGCCGCTGCCCTTGAAGTGCCTAGCGAGGTCCACGATGCCGGCCTCGTTCAGCCCGCGCACGGCCACGCAGTTGATCTTGATCGGCCGGAGGCCCGCGTCCTCGGCCGAACGGATGCCGTCGAGCACGGCAGCCGGTGCGACGGGTCGCCCGCTCATCTCTTTCAGCACCGCCTCGTCGAGGCTGTCGAGGCTCACGGTGACGCGCCGCAGCCCCGCTTCCGCCAGCGCGCGCGCTTGCTCGGGGAGCTTCAAGCCGTTGGTCGTCAGGGCGATGTCCTCGATGCCCGGAATCACCACGATGCCGGCGACGAGCGTAGGCAAGTCGCGCCGGAGCAGGGGCTCGCCGCCCGTGATGCGAATCTTGGTCACGCCCGCCCGCGCGAAGATCGTGACGAGCCGCGTGATCTCCTCGAACGACAAAAGCTCGTCTTTCGGCAAAAACGCGTGATGCTCGCCGAACACGGAGGCCGGCATGCAGTAGGGGCACCTGAGATTGCAGCGGTCGGTGACCGAGATGCGAAGGTCGCGAAGCGGCCGGGAGAGACGATCGGTCGGCGGTGCCGGCGGCATGAAAAGGCCTGATCGACCGTATGCGCGCTGTGTTCTTACGGCAAACGCAGAGCCTTCTCGTCGCTTCAGTCCGATTCGGCGCCGCGCTAAGCTCGCCAGATGCGCGACCCCCGAAAGGCAGCCCGATTCGCCGTGACCCTCGCCGTGGCGGCGCTCGTTGGCTCGACTCCCGTCTCTGCCGACGTCTCACCTGGGGACGTCGTCACCAAGCTCAACGTGGAGAAGGTCGAGGGCATGGTTGCCGAAGGGGTCAAGTGGGCGGTGATCAACGGCATGGACATGGAGATCGTGCCCTACCAGCACATTCCCATGCCGAAGGCCTATCTCGCCGCCACCGAAAAGTACGGGAATCAGAGCACCCTCGGATCGCGCAACGAGTTGCAGAACTGGGTCGCGGGCAAACCCTTCCCGATCATCGACGTGAACGATCCGAGCGTAGCGCCGAAGATCATGTACAACTTCCAGAACACTCACTACTTCAGCGACGATCTCGGCTTGCATCTCGTGGACGCCGACACCGGCAGTCTCTACGTCGACGCGAACGGGAACCGTCACTACAGCGTGGAGCGCCATTTCGTCGCGGACTGGCTTCGCGTGTTGCAGTTCGAGGGGCGTTTGCATCATGACCCGCGACCTCGCTTCGAAGAGAACAGCGACGAGACGTTTCGGAAATCCGGCCTCTACCCGCTGATCGAGCCCTTCGATCTCAAAGGCGTGGGCGGCGTGAGCTTTCGCTATCAAGACTTGGTCCGGCAAGACGACACCTGGCTCTACCTTCCTTTCCTTCGTCGTGTGCGCCGGCTCTCTTCCGCGCAGCGCAGTGACGCGCTTTTCGGCCAAGACATCGACGTCGACAGCTATGGCGGCTACGCGGGGCAGATCCCGTGGTTCGACTGGAAGCTTCTCGGCGAGAAGCCGATGCTCGCCTCCCTCCACGGCGAGCGGTTGCCGCCCGAGCCCTGCAAGAAAGACGGCGGCATGACGTTCTGCGAAGTTTGGGAGAAGCGACCCTCGGTCTACGTGATCGAAGGCAAGCCTAGAGTATCCAACTACGCCTATTCGAAGCGCGTCATCTACGTGGACAAAGAGACGAACTTCATCATCTACTCCGACCTCTTCGACCAGAACGGCGAGCTCTGGAAGGTCGTGATGCAGAGCATCCGCACGAGCAAGCGACCGAATCCGAAGGTCAACTACGAGTACGAAGAGCCGCGCATGTTCATCTACGCGTTCAGCGTGATCGACATGCAGCTCATGCACGGCACGCGCGCGGCGATTCCGGGCATCGCGTTCCAAGACGAAGCCGGCTGGTACATCGATGTCGGCTTCGATCACAAGTACTCGGCGGCCGAAGAATGGTTCTCGGTTGCCGGCCTCCTCGGCGGCGGTCGCTAGTCGAGCGCCCGATGCACGAAGAGCAAGGAAGCTGGACCTCCCTCGGTCTGCTGCTGCTCCGAGCCGGTGCCGGAGGCTTGATGCTCTTCGGTCACGGTTGGGGAAAGCTCGCAGGCTTCTCGGACATCTCGCAACGGTTTCCGGATCCGCTCGGATTCGGCTCTCCCGCTCTCAGCCTCGGGCTCGCCGTGTTTGCGGAGGCCTTCTGCGCGGCCGCGGTGATGGTGGGCTTCGCGACCCGATTCGCGGCCCTGCCCCTCGTGGTCACCATGGTCGTCGCCGCGCTCGTGATCCACGCCGACGACCCCTGGGCCAAGAAGGAGTTGGCGCTTCTCTACGCCGTCCCTTTCATCACCCTGGCCTTCACCGGCGCCGGCAAATTCTCCGTAGACGCCAATACCCGGTTTCGCTTCCTCCGCTGATCTCCCCCCGGTGGGCGTTCGTTACCTGTTGGCTTTGAGGTGGGTGGCATAGTAAACGCCTGCCGGCGCGAGTTTCGGCCGCGACTTCAGTGAAAAAGGACTGGGGGCTCATGATCAGAGAGATTCCGGCAATACGAGCAATCGGTTTGGCCTGCGCGATCACCATCGCGTGCGTAGCGGCGGCGAGCGCGGACGAAATACCGGCTCCCGCCCCCGTAGTGGTGCCGGAGACGAAGCCTGCGGCTCCGCCAGCGCCTGCACCGGCTGCGAAGCCCGAGCCCGATTGGGTGCGACAAGGTCTCTACTTCGGCCCGGCGTTCGGTGTCGCCGACACCGACGGTGGCACGGAGTTCGGCTGGGGTCTCCATGTGCTCTATCGAGCGTTCCGCTACGGCGGCTTCCAGATGGAGTACTTGAATCTCGGCCCCGAAAACGGCGAGAGCGGTGACTTCGACGGCCTCTACCTCGGCGTGATGCCGACGCTGCCGCTGGTCGAGAATCTGTCCGTCTTTCTTCAGGGCGGCGGCATAATCACGTCGGATGAGGGTGATGCCGGCGTGGGCGGAGGCGGCGTGATGTATGACCTTCCCCTCGCGCCGATCGAGAAGTATCTGCCCGGCGGGTTGTCGCTACGAGCGGACTACAAGTACATGGGCTTCAACGACGCCGCGCACCTTGCGACGGTCGGCATCATGTACCGCTTCGGTTTCGTCAAAAAGAAATAGCGTCGTACGCTTGGGGCGGTCCTCGCGTGCCGTCAACGTTTGCTCTCTAAAACACGCTTTCAGTACGGGGTTTCCTGTCGAAAGCGGCTCTGGCTCGACTCGCACAGGCGCGAGCTCGCGAAGCCGCCCGACAGAGCGACACGCCTTCGGCTGAGCGAAGGACACCGAGTCGGTCGTCTGGCCCGCGAGCTTTGGCCCCGCGGTGTGCTGGTCGAAGAGACCAGCGCCCGTCACGCGCGAGCCGTCGCGTGCACTCGCGTCTTGCTGGACGACACGAGCGTCAGCTCGATTTTCGAAGCAGCTTTCGAGCACGACGGGTTGCGTATCCGCGCCGACGTCCTCGTTCGCGATCCGGACGGGAGCTACGAGCTCATAGAGGTGAAATCGTCGCTCGCCGTGCGGCCCGAGCACTTGCTCGATCTCGCGGTGCAGGCGCACGTGATCGACGGATCGGGCATCGATCTCTCGAACGCGAGCCTGCTCCACCTGGATCCCGACTACGAGTGGCCCGGTGGCCGCTTGGATCGCGAGCGTCTGTTCCGTCGCGTCGAATTGACTGAGCCCGTGCTAGCGGCGCTTCCCGACGTCCGGGCAAGGGTCGTCGAGTTGAGGGCCGTCGTAGCTGCGGACCAGGCGCCCCACGTCGAGCTCGGCCTGCATTGCGTTCGACCGAAAGAGTGCCCTTTTCTCGCTCACTGCTGCCTTGAGGCCGGGGGCACCGCGCAGCTTGCCTTGCCGTCTCCGAACCACGTGGTCGAAGCGGCGGCGATCGCAGCGCTGCCCTTGCTCGCGGCCGTGCTCGACGTACAAACGTTCTCGACCGCGCTCCCGAGCCTTCCGGGCACGCGACCCCATGAGCCGATCCCGTTCGCGTGGGCGCTCCGCCTGGCGCAGAGCGATACCGCAGCGGTAGAGCGCTTTCACGTCGCCGATCCAGCGGCCGACCCGCGTGACGGGTTCGTAGCGGGGCTCGATGCTCTGCTGCCGGAGCAGGGTGCCGTCGGGTTTTTCCCCGAGGCCTTACCGCGTGTCTTGATGCGCTTGGCCGAGCGAGGTAACGAAGCTGCGGCCGCTTGCGCGCGACGACTCGCGGCGCAGGGCGTGGATCTCGAGCGTATGTTCCCGCGTGCCGCGGTCGCCGTCGACCCCTCCGATGAGCCGCCGCCGTTTCCGTCCCGCCGCGACGCGGCTGCGGCCTATCTCGCCGCGAGAGAGACGGATCTGTCCGACACGCGCCGCCGCGCGTCGCTAGCGGCGCTCGGCGCTCAAGGCCGCTGGATGGCGCGACGGCTCGCGTTGAAATCCGGGGCTAGGTAACGAAGAAAGCGCTCGAAGCGGCGCAATCCGCCTGTCTTTCCAGGTAGCTTTGTGTCACAACGTCCCTGCGACGCCGGCGTCGCAGACGGCCGAGGGACTCGTCACAGTGATCGAGAAAGACGCGATGATCCGGCTCTTCAGCTACTACCGCGACGCGGAGATGCGCGGAGCGGCCCTTCTCATGAAGATGATGAACCGCGTCGACGACCCCGAAGCCATCGTTCTCTTCACCCGTCACATCGACGACGAGACGCGGCACGCTTGGATGTGGACCAAGCGCATTCGCGACGAAAGTGCGTGGCCGGTGCCGGTGCCCGATGGCTACCAACGTCGCCTCGGCAAGAAGCTCGGCGTTCCGACTCGGCTCGTCGATCTCTTCGCGCTCACCGTGATCGTCGAAGAGCGCTCTCACAAGCGCTACACCGAGCACGCGGCCAGCGCGCTCTGCGACGAGCGCACTCGCTGCATTCTCGAGACCATCACTCGCGACGAGAAGTGGCACATCAACTGGATGGAAGAGTGGCTGATGAAGCTCGTCCAGCAGGCGCCTGCGGGTGGCGCCGACCCTCGCGAGATTCTCGCCCGCTATCGCGACGCCGAGGAAGAAGTCTTCGAAGAGATGAAAGTAGAAGAGCGGAGCTGGCTCGGTTTCTCGCTCTCGGACCCGCCTTTACTCGAGCAAACTCAGATCGCGTAAGTTGAGGTAGGGAAGATACGCGGGGACGAGCCGAAAGCTCACCGCGCGCACGCTCTTGCCTCCGAGCTCCACGACGACGGGATCGCTGCCGTCGAGCTCGATCAAACCACGGCGCCTCACTCGCTTGCCGGCGGCTGTAACGACGACGCTCCGGAACACGATCGCTTCGCGAGCGCGCGGGAGATCCGGCGTCAAATGTAACCCGACGCGAGCTGCGGGCTCGGCAAACTCCACATGGCAGTCGATCGCGAGCGCGCGAGCGCTCCAGCGCTCGCCGCGGCGCCACTGAAATATCGAGTCGACATTGCGCTCGGGCTTCGGGTCGCACTCGATGCCGGCGTCGAGCTTGGCCAAGCGCGGGCGACCGTTGGCGCTACGCTCCAAGGAAGACAGCGCCGGCGACCGCTCTCGCAAAGGTGGCGAGATGCGACAGAGATGGAGCGAGCCGCTGCGAAAAATCGTCTCGCCGAGGCGCCCGCAGCCGGGCCCATCGAGCACCGCGTGCGTCACGCCGTGCGCGCCGGCGAGGCCACGTCGCAGCCTCGCATTCCCGGGGGCGAGCCCCGTGATCGCCGCGGCCGCCTCGAGTCTACGCTCCGCAGCAACGCGCGATCCCGCGAAAACCACGGTTCCGCGATCCGAGAACGCGAGGACGTGTCGACCTGCGAGCGCGGGCAAGAGCTCCGAGACACCGGGTGCGGCTGCGACGAGCGCGTCGGGTGGGAGCATCGCGATCGCGTCGATCAATGCCCCGAGGTTCGCATCACGTTTCGAGCGTGATGGCACGTCGCCTTCGCTCGCTCGCTCCCACGGAAGCGCGCTCCATGCGCTCCCCGCGAGCGCGACGGCCGCGAGCACGCGCACGATCATCCCGCGTCTCGTCTCAACGCTCGTCATCGCCTCGATGGCGAGAGCGAGCAGATACCCGAAGGGAAGGATCCAGAGCGCACGATAGGCCATCCACGGCAGCACCAAGCGCCCGAAGCTCGGCGCGACCACCGGCATGAAAGCGAGCACGAGAGGCGGCAAGCTCATCGCGAGCAGAAGTGCGCCGCTCGCGGTTCGCCGCCGCGCCCACGCGAACGGAATTCCCGCGAGCCCGAGCAAGAGCAACGGCTCCGTGACGAGGCCGGGATCGACGATGGGTCCGCCTGCGGGCAGCTCGCGGAGCCTCGCCATCCTGAGATGGGCGCGTACCACCGGATGCGTTGGATCCTCACTCCAAGCTGCCGCGGGGCTTTCGCCCTCCACGATATGCGCTCTCGCCTGGAGCCCCATCTTCGCCGGCACGAACGCGACCGCGGCGGCGAGGCCGAGCGCAACGAGAAGGCGCCGCGGCTCGAAGCTGGAGCCGAACGCCGAGAGCGGCAGCAAGGCCACCATCGTCAAGCCGAGCAACATCAATACGAGCGCGTGACTGAAGCCGACTGCCACGAGCGCGAGACCCGCCATCAGCCAAGGCGCGGCGTTCGGGCGCCGATCGCGCGCGATGGCGTCGACGATCACCGCGATCGCGACCGGCACGAAGACCAGCAATGCTACGGTTTTGTCTTCGGCAGCACGCGAGAAGAACGAGTAGCGGTCCGGCGAGAAAAAAGGATAGCGTGTCGCAAGCAGCGTCGCGCTGACCGAAAGCGCGGTAAACGCGGGTATCGTCGGTACCACTTGCTTCGCGAGCTGCCAGGCGGCCGACGCCGTGGCCGCGGTGACGAGAGTCGGCGCCCATCGCTCGAACACGAGGGAAGGCGTCAAGTCACCGAGCTTCGCCCACGCGGCGAGCGCGACTAGCCAACCGTTGTTCGCAAAGCGTGGCGCCGGATTGCCGGTGCCCAGAAAAGGCTCGGTGCCGTCGATCACGCGCCCCGAAGCGAGATCGGTGAGAAACGCCAGATACCACATCCGATCGCGTGCAACGTTGACTGAGACGGCGGCAAGGTACACGGAGGCGACGACGACGATCGCGAGAGCGATAACCGCGATTCTCTCATCGACGCGCGAAGCGCGTTTCGGCGGCGGAATGCTAGCTCGCGCGAGGCGCTTCGTCCCGCGTAGCGCAGTGACGAGCGAGATCGCGAATACACCCGCGAGCACGGCGTCGATGCTCGCTCCGAAGCGACTCGCGACCAAGCCGGCGAGCGCCGCCGTTCCCACCGAGCCCGTGATCCACCGCGCAAGCGCGCCAAAGTCCCGGCTCGAGGGCTTACCTGGAAAGAGCGCTCGCTCGAGCGCGAGCCCGGGGAGAAGCAGGAGGGCTGCGCCGGCAGCGATGACGCGCGGGAGCTCCGGCAGCAAAGAGCCCGCAGCCACAATCCATGTCGCGGCCACGAAGAGGGGAAAGAAAAAGCGTTCTCTCATCGCGACGCGCTCGACGGCGTCGAGTCGTCGAGCACGATCGCGAGCTGAGCGAGCTTCACGAACGGGAGGCGACTCGGGACAATTCTGACTTCGACGTGATCCACCTCGCCCTTTGGCAGCGCGTAGCGGAGGTGCTCACCGTGGCGGACGATGGCGCGGGTGCGAAGGTTCCAGCGCTGGCGACCTTCACGCTCCGCGCGTACGAGAATGGTCAGCTCCTCTACGGCTCGGCCGGTGACGACCTCGAGATCGAGCGCATGTGGACGGAGCGGCACCCTACTGCTCGTGTCGCCGGCTTCGCCCTCGCGAGATCGCACGTTGCAGGAGACGCCCGGCGCCGTCGCCGACCAAGGGCCGGGCCGTGGAAACACGATCGTTCCGGCGACGGCGTCACGCGGAGGCTGGCACTCGACGATGTAAGCGGGCGACGAAGCGCCGGCGAGCTGCACACGCTCGCTCGCATCCGGCGCAATCTCACCAAGGGCCGGCAGCTTCATGCCCGGCGGTGGCTCGGCGGCCTCGAACTCGCAGAGCACGTAGTGCTCCGACGCGAACACGGCGTTTGCAGCGCAGTAGCGCCCGGCCGGCGCGCCCGGCGCGAACAAAACGTGAGTGGGTAGAGGCGCGCCCTCGCTCTGCCGCCAGATGCCGGTCAGCAGCGCGGCACGATCGCGAAGTCGCGCCGTTGCGACGTCGACGCCGCCGGCGAACACCACCGTCGCGCGATCCGAAGCCGCGAGCACGTGACGCCCGGAAAGCCCAGGTATTCGTTCGCTCAGCTCGGGTGCCGCCGCGACGACGCTCGTTTCGGGCAACCGGCGAAGCGCCGCGACGAGCGAGCGAAACTCCTCGGTCTCGGGAGTGGCGAGGGCCGTGCGCGCCGGGTTCGCACGCCGCTCGATCGTGGAGATTGTCTCGGGCGCCGCGATCGCGACGATGCAGAAGAGTGGAATCGCGTAGCCGAGTGGCATGCGCGCGGCGGCAGCGCGCACGAGCACGGCGAGCAAGGGCACGAAGGGAATTGCCCAGAGAAAGCGATAAACCATCCACGGCGTGACCGCCCACGCGATCAGGCTCGTCAGAGGTGGAACGAAGCAGAGCACGAGTGCAGCGAGAGACGGCAACACGAGCAACGCGCGCTCGCGCCCGCAGCGAATCGCGAGAAACGGCAATGTCACCAAGGCGAGAAGCGATAGAGGGCTCCCGAGCAGGCGCGGGTCGACGCTGAGCGCTCCCCCGAGCTCATTCAATCGGTCGCGCGAGAGGTGAACTCGTCCCACAGGGTGCTCGCTGGACGAGATCGAAGCAGCTTCGCTCACTTGCTCGCGCGCCTCGAAGCCGACCAGGGCCGGAACGACCCCCGCTAGCGCGAGCACGAGCGCGATGGCGGCCGCGACTTTCGGCCGAGCGAGCAGCAGCGCAGGCCCTACCGTCACGAGCGAGATCGCGAACACGAGCGGATGAGCGGTCGCGAGCGCGATCGCCGCGAGCATGACCAGCGCGAGCCTCGACGGCTCGATCGACTCGCGCTCCACCGTACGCAGCACCTGGGCCCAGAGAACGGGCGCGAGGACGAGTGCGGCAAGCAGCTTGTCTTCCGGCAGGCGTGCGAGAGCCGGAAAAGGCCCACCGCTCGTATAGAACACGGCGGCGATCACGACCGCAGCGAGGCTCGCCGCACGGTCGCGAAGCAACGCATGCACGGCGCATGCGGTAGCGGAGAGCGCGAGCGGGGCGAGGATAAAGGGAGCAGCACGTTCGTAGAGCAACACAGGGTCGAGGGTCGTTGCGCGCGCCCACACCCCTAGCGCTGCGAGCCAGGAATTGCAGGCAAAGCGCGCGAGCGGTGTGCCGCTCCCGAGGACGGGATCCGCGGCGCCGAGCTTCCCGTCGACGAGAAACCCGCGCACGAACGCGAGGTACCACCACCGATCCACGCTGCCTCCGCGTGTGAGCTCGTGCGCGCCGAAGGCGAGCAGCAGCGCAGCGATCACTGCAGCGATCGCGAGGCCTCGCGGCAAGCGGCTCGCCTCGGCGTAGTCGCGAGAGGACGGAGCGTCTATCGGGTGCACACCCGACTTCCGGCCGGCCGCTACCGAGGCGAGCCGTTTCTCGACGGCCCGTTCGCGTGAGCGAAACCATGCCACGACGCCGGCGACGATCGATACGACGGCCAACGCGGCTAGCACGATCTCGAGCGAGACCGGGCGAAAAGCGGAAACCGTCGCGGGTACCGCGAGCAGAGCGAGCGTCAGCGCAAACGCGGTGGCCGGCTTCTCTTCGGCGCGAAGCTCCGTGCCGATGCCGAGCGCGGCGAGCAAGAGCGCGCCTGGCCCGAGCAGCAGCGCCGAGCCCGCAGCGACCGCAACGAGCTCGTCGACGATCAAGCGGCGGGCGCCATCATGTTCAGGTACATCTCACAGATCTCGGGGCCCATGTCGGTAGGGAGTCCGAGAATGGGAAGACCTACGCCCGCGCTTCGCCACTCAGACAATCGCGCGCGGCAGGCGTCGGGCTCGCCGGCGATGACGAGAGCGTCGAGCATCTCTCGAGAGACGGCAGCGACCGCCTCGTCGCGGCGCTCCGTGACGTAGAGATCGCGCACGCGGTCGGCGTTCTCGGCGAAGCCCATGCGAGACAGCATCGCGTGATAGTAGTCGCCCATGCCGCCGATGTAGAAGGAGATGAGACCGCGGGCGGACTGATAGGCGATGTCTTTGTCAGGCATCGGAATCACGGTCGTGAAGGGTGCGGTGACGACTTCCTGCGCATTCCGGTGTGAGCGCGCGGCACCCTCGGCGAGCAGCTTTCGCCCCTCGCCGAGACGACGGTAAGGCCAGAACGTCGGCATCCAGCCGTCGGCGAGCTCGCCGACCATGCGAATCGCTTCTTCATTGAGGCAGGCGCAGTAGATTGGGATTCGCGGCCGAATCGGCTTCATCTCGAGCTTGAACGGCCTCATCTCCGGCCAGAGATCGGCGCCTGCGTCGCTGGTTTTCCCGCCGGCGATCAACGTTTGAACGACTTTCACGTACTGGCGGAGCCGCGTCAGCGGCTTCTTGTAGGGCACGCCGTGGAAGCCTTCGATGACTTTCGCTCCCGACGTTCCAAGACCGAGGATCAAGCGCCCGCCCGAGATCTCGTCGAGTGTCGCGGCTTGCATGGCCATGAGACCCGGCGAGCGGCTGAACACGTTGACGATTCCCGTCGCGATCTTGATGCGCTGGGTCGCGAGCGCGATCTCGGTGAGCAGCGAGAACGCTTCGTAGCCCCAGGCCTCCGGCACCCAGAACGAGTCGTAGCCGAGCTCGTCGGCGATCTTCGCGTAACGAAGCACGCTCTTTCGATCGTAGTTTTTCCAGAAAGCGACGAGTCCGGTGTGCTCGGCCATGGTCGAATCTCCTCGGGGCAATCGCGGCCTCATGTATCGGTCCCGCGCCGCGCGAGTCAAACTTGCGATCGTTTCCGATCGCGACCTTCTCGACCGCTCCGTCCCAAAGGCTGGCTTACCGCCGTCGGCGTGGCACCATGCGGCGGTGAGCGTCGCCGGCGGAGACACGACGATTCGACTGCGCCCGGTGTCGCGCTACGTCGTACACGCCGGCTGCGCGCCGCTCCTCCGTCGCATGACCGAGCTCATGCCGGGCGACACGGAATACCTCGTCCTCGATCTCGACAAGACGGTTCATTTCGAAGTGACGATCGGTGAGCAGCTCGGCTGGGAGCTCATCGCCGGCGGCGACACCACACGGGACGACTCGCCGCTCACTCCCTACTTCACGTGGCAGGCTCCCGCCGCGAGCGCTTGGCATCTCGCAGTAGGGCTCAGACGCTGGGGCTTGCCCGCGCTGCTCTACGCGGCGACGGTGCGACTCGGCGATCGCTACGACGCATGGGAGCGAATCGTCATGGCGCGAGCGGGCGCCGACTACGTCGATCGCGTGCAGACCCTGCTCCGCCACGTGCTGATGGCGAACCTCGCGGGATCGAGCCGCGAGCACATCGAGCGCTGCGTCGATCGCGCGTGGCGGCGTTGGGAGCATCGCCTCGTCGTCACGCGCAACGTCTTGGATGCCGTTCGGCGGCGCTGTCCGAAGCTCCGCGCAGTGCTGCTCTCGAGCGCATCGACGACACCCACGGTCGCGCAAGCCGCTGCACGGCTCGGCGCGGACGGCTACGTGGCCAGCGACATCGAGCTCTACTCGAAAGGCGACGAGGAAGTCTACTCGGCTCCGGCCGCCGTGCCGCGTTGGCTTCGGCGGGGACGGCCCGAGTTCTTCGCGAGACCGGGCGCGGTTTTCCACAACGCGGCCGAGAACAAAGCCGCGTTGCTCCGTATGCGCTACCCGGAAGTCTTCGCCGCGAGCGCGGTCTCGGTAGGAATTTCCGACAACAATCACAACGAGGACCGGAGCTGGCCCGAGCACTTCGCCCACGCCATCGCGCTCAACTCGCGGCATCCGTTCTCGCCTTTCGTCGGTACGGCGTCTCCTTGCAGAACGATACAGATCGTCGATGCGGCCCCCCTCGAGAGCGGCGGTCACGCGGGGCGGTATCGATGGCTCGGAGGGCTCGCGAAGCGTGACATCGCTGCGCCGGCTCTCCTCGCACGCTTCGGAATTCGCGAGCTCGGCGAGCTCGAAGCATTGGCCGACGAGCTCCGAGTCGAGCGCGGCCGTGCCGCGGTGGCCGTCGACGTCACGACCCGAGGCCGCGTGGTAGGCGCCGTGACGCGTCTTGGCGATGCGGTGAACCGCTACAACACCGCGTCGAACGGCGAGAAGCCTGCCCTCGCTCGGAAGCTCTACGCGCTCGCCCGCGACGTGCGCCGCCTAGAAGCGCGCGCCCGCGCCGCGGGCCGCGGCGTCACGCGTCTGCAGCAGCACATGGATCGCCTCCATCAAGCCATCGCCACCGAGCTCGCGCCGCGATAGGTTCCGGCGATATGTCTGAGCACCGAGAAGCGATCGAGAAGTTGGCGAAGAACGATACGCGCATCCAGCCCAGCGCCCGCGTTCGCGAGTCTGCGGCAGTCGCCGACTACGGGTCCTGGTACGCGAGCTGGAAGCGCGACCCGGACGGGTTCTGGGCGGCGGCCGCGAAGGAGCTCGAGTGGTTCGAGCCATGGCGAGCAGTGAGCGCGGTCGATCTTCCGCACCACGACTGGTTCGTCGGCGGAAAGCTCAATCTCTCGTACAATTGCCTCGAGCGGAACCTCGCGCGCGGCCTCGGTGACAAGATTGCGCTTCACTCCGAGTCCGAGGGCGAGCCCACCCGGTCATTCACGTACCGCGAAGTTCTCGCGGCCGTATCGCGCATCGCGAACGCCCTCATCGCTCTCGGCGTCGAGCGCGGTGATCGAGTCATCCTTTATGTGCCGCTGTCGCCCGAGGGGCTTTTCGCGATGCACGCCTGTGCACGCATCGGCGCCATTCACTCGGTGGTCTATGCGGGCATGGGCGCCGACGCGCTCAGAACTCGCATCGCGGACTCCGGCGCCAAGGTGCTCGTCGCCGCCGACGCGACCTATCGCCGCGGTAGGGTCGTCGACTTGAAGAGCATCGTCGACGCCGCGGTCAAGAGCAGCCCCGAGCTCGAGCACATCCTGCTCTGGAATCGCAAAGGCATCGGCGCCGGGACGGATCCGCGCGAGCAAGACTTCGCGTCTCTCGTTGCCGCGCAGTCGAGCACGCACACGGCGGAGCCGATGGACGCGGGCGACCCCGTGTTCATCCTCTACACCTCCGGCACTACCGGAAAGCCCAAAGGCGTAGTGCACGTGCATGGCGGCTTCGCGGTCGGCGTGCATCTGCTCATGAGTCAATTCTTCGACACGCGAAGCGCGGACGTGTGGTGGTCCACCTCCGACATCGGCTGGATCGTCGGTCACGCCTACATCTGCTACGGCCCGATGCTCGTCGGCGCGACGCAAGTGATTCGCGAAGGCGCACCCGACTACCCGCATGCCGGCGTCGTCTGGGAAGTCGTCGCGCGCTATCGCGTGACCACGATGTTCACCGCGCCGACGTCGGTGAGAATGTTCATGCGCGCGGGCGAAACGGCGTTCGGAGCTCACGATCGGAGCTCGCTCCGTGTGCTCTACTGCGCAGGGGAGCCCTTCAATCCGGAAGCCTGGGTTTGGGCGAGCGAAAACATCGCGAAAGACGGCGGCCACGTCGTCGACAACTACTGGCAGACCGAGATCGCGAGCCCCATGCTCGGGACTTTTCCGGCGATGGAGGCGCGACCCGGCTTCGTCGGAAAGCCGATGCCGGGTATCGAGCTCGAGATCGTCGACGACGCCGGGAAGCCGGTGCCGACCGGCAGCGGGGGCTCGCTCATCATGAAGCAACCGGTGCCCTACATGATGAAGACGCTGTGGAACGATCCGGAGCGCTACGCGTCGTATTTCAGCAACAAGCTAGGCGGCTACGTCACCGGCGATATCGCCGTTCGCGACGCCGACGGCTACTTCGCCGTGCTGGGTCGCTCGGATGATGTTCTAAAGGTGGCGGGGCACCGCATCGGCACGGCAGATGTCGAGAGCTGTCTCATCGAGCATCGTGCGGTCGCGGAATCGGCCGTGATCGGGCTTCCTGACGCGTTGAAAGGTGAAACCATTCACACGTACGTGGTGCTGAAGGGAGTAGAGCCGAGTGATGCGCTCGCAGCGGAGCTCATCGCTCACGTACGCCGCGGTCTCGGTCCGATCGCGCAGCCGGCGTCGGTCACGTTCGTGACGGTATTGCCAAAGACTCGCTCGGGTAAGATCATGCGGCGACTTTTGAAAGCGAGGGCGCTCGGAAAAGACGAGGGCGACACGTCCACGCTCGAAGACTGAGGAGGAGCAAGAATGAGATCCATCATCAACTGTTCGAAATTGGCCCAGGTCGTCGCGGCGACGATTCTCGTGGGGATTCTGGCCACGAACGCCGACGCGCAGACGGAAATCTGCGGTGACCTCGACGGGTCCGGCGCGGCCGTCGCGACCGATGTGCTGCTGTTGCTGCAGTTCACCGTCGGGCTACCCGTCACGGTGCAATGCCCGAACTGCTCGGGAACGACCACCAGCACGACCACCTCGACTACGGCGCCGACCACGTCTTCGACTGTCACGTCGACTTCGACCAGCACGACGGTCACGTCCACGACAGTCGGTGCGACGACGACCACGACGCTCTGAGGCCGAGACCAGCACCAGCCTGGCTGAGGCCCTCTCTCGTGTGCCTCGAGCCGCCGTCTGAAATCTCGGTCTTTCCCGTTGCAGGGTCGCGTGAAGTCGGGCCGTCATTTCCGTGGCGGCCTGACTTTACGCGGTCCTGCGTTGGGTTGGCGGGAGTTGAGCGGCAGAAAAGTAGCGCCGCTTCAGCTGAGGTTCGGAAACCGTCCCGAGCGTCCGCGCCGCGGCAGTACAATCGGAGTGAGATTTCTCGTTCACTCCGATGCTCGACGGACCATCACAATCTGCTCACCCGGCCCGCCCTGCCCATCCAGAACTGATCTCCGCCAGCGCGCGCGAGCGACGGCGCATGCTCGTGCTCTTGGTCGTAGGCACCATCTTCGTCGTTTGGGTGGTCGGCTGGCTCGCGCCCTTCGTGCGCGTCGAAGCCCGGCTCGCCATATCCGATGGTCGACTCGAGAGCTCCGCCGTCTGTAAGGCCGTGTTGATCGGCCTCGGATTTTTCTCCTGCGCCGTCGCCGTGTTCGGCGTGCAGGCGCGTCGCTTCGGAATGTCGGTGCTGGCCGCGGGTCGTTTCCCTCCGCCCGGCACGCCTGCCGCGCGCGTCGTCACGGGTCGCGCCGCGCTGCTCGTCGGGCGCGTGCCATCCTTGCTCGGCTCTCTTCTCGTGGCTCTCGCCCTTCTCCTCTTCTTGCTCGTGCTCTACGGGCTAGGTCGCCTCTCGTTTTCCTGACGTAAGCAACGACGACGATCGCCGACGGCGAAGGCCGAAGCGCCTTGAACCGAACGCGGCGATGGTGAAGGTTGGGTCATGGCTTTCGCCGGTCCACGAGCTTCGATCTCGGGCGTGTCGGTGGGCGATTCTGCTTGCCACTTGACGATCGACGACCTCGTCCTCGGGCTCCACGCGATCGACGAGGCGACGCCGACGGCGCGCCTCTCTCTGATCGTTCGGCGAAACGGCGACGACAACGTGCGCGAAGTCGTGGAGCGGGCTCGGCTGACTGTAGAGCGCGGCCTGGCCGGGGACGCGTGGGAGCGGCGGCTGCCGTTGAATCCCGACGCGCAGCTCGCGGTGATGTCTACCCCGATCGCTGCGCTGGTTGCCAATGGCCAACCGGTGACCCTCTTCGGCGACAACTTGTTCGTGGATCTCGATCTTTCGGCGGAGAAACTTCCGGTCGGCACTCGGGTTCGTATCGGCGGTGCCGTCCTCGAGGTGACGCCGAAACCTCACAACGGCTGCAAGAAGTTCGTCGGACGCTTCGGAGCCGACGCGCTCGCGTTCGTCGCGAGCAAAGAGCTCCGTCCCCGAAACCTGCGGGGCATCTACTTTCGCGTGATCGAAGACGGCGATGTCGCGATCGGTGACAGGATCGAGATCCTCGGGCCTCGGACCATCGCCGACTGACCGGCTCGACCCAGTGGCAGATCGAGGCGTTTCGTCGCATCGAGATCCCCGAGGACATGCAGAAGAAGCACGGCTTCACGGCGCTCGGGCCGGCGGACGGGCCGGTCAAGACGGCGATTCTCGGCCGCAACGCCGCGCCGCTCTACGGCATCGAGGTGACGGAAGAGCTCGCAGCGGATCTCGCCGGCGATCGCTTCGCGGAGCTTCGAAGCACCTACATCGAAGACGGTGCGAAGCGCAGCAATCTAGCGTATGGCTTCGTCTCGAAACGAGGGTGAAGGAGTCAACGCCATGGCAGGATCATTCGCAGGATTGCTCGAAGGAAAATCGATCGTCATCACCGGCGGCGCGTCGGGAATCGGCCGAGCGACGGCGCTGGCTTCATCCCGAGAAGGCGCGCGTGTGGCAATCGCCGACATCGACGCCACGCAAGGCGAGAAGGTGCTCGGCGAGATTCGCGGAACGGGTGCCAAAGGCATCTTCGTCACCTGCGACGTCACGCGCGGTGACGATGTGACAAAGCTCTTCGCGCGCGCAGCTTCGGAGCTCGGCGGCGTGGACGGCGCGTTCAACAATGCCGGTATCGAAGGTCAGCTGGCGTCGCTCGCCGAGTACGACGAGCAAGTGTTCCGCCGCGTGCTCGACGTCAACATAGTCGGAGTATGGAACTGCCTTCGCGCGGCGATTCCGCTGATGGTCGCGCGCGGGCACGGCGCCATCGTCAACACGGCGTCGATTGCGGGCCTAGTCGGCGCGAGCGCGTTCTCGGCTTACGTCGCGAGCAAGCATGCGGTGCTCGGCCTAACGAAGTCTGCCGCCATCGAGTACGCCAAAGCCGGCGTGCGAGTGAATGCGATCTGTCCCGGCGTGATCGAGACTCCCATGCTCACTCGGCTGGCAGATGGGCGAGAAGAGCTCGTCGACGCGCTCGTGGCACTGAAGCCGATGGGTCGTCTCGGAACCGCCGAAGAGGTCGCTGAGGCAGCCGTGTGGCTGCTATCGGACCGATCGTCGTTCGTCACCGGCCACGCCCTCGCCGTAGACGGCGGCTACGTGGCGCAGTGAGTCGCGCGCGCGCGAGCGACGAACCCACGAGCCAGCGAACGACGAACGAGCACGCAGATGACCCGAGGTGAGAGCATGAGCCCACGCGAGACGGTTCTAGGATTTCTCGACGCTTGGCCGCGCGGCGTTTCTCGGGTTCGCAAAGCTCATGGACTCGATCGAGATCATCAACACGAACGTGGCCGCCGAAGGGCCGGTGGTGTTCACCGAGCGCATCGACCGATTTCGCTGGGGAAAGAAGGTGCTCGACCTGCCTGTGGCCGGTGTCTTCGAAGTTCACGGCGGCAAGATCACCGCCCACCGCGACTACTTCGACTACCGCACCTGGCTCGACGCTACCGGCATTCCGCTCGGTTGATGCAAGAGATGAAGAAAAATTTGGAGTGACTTGCCGGCGCGAGCCCCCGTACCCGCGAGGGTAGGGGGCTCGATGCCGGAGAGGAGTGCATGCTCACTCGCCGGCGGGCGCAGCGTCGGCAGCGGGCACCGCGTCGGCGGCGGGGGCGGTTGGGGTGCCGCCCATGTACGAATCGACTCCCGCCGCTACGCCTTTCTGCCCGGCGGCTTTCATGTCGCCGCCTTGCACGGCTTGCTCGACAGCAACGCCGGAGCCGGCCTTGGCTGCGCCGGTAACACCACCGGCAGCGGCAGGCGCAGGAGCGGCCTCAGCCGGCGCCGCCGCGGCGCCGGTGGCATCGGCGGCAGAGCCCTGCACCGCATTTTCTGCCGCACCCTTGAGGGCGTCGCCGAGCTGTGCCGACGCGACATCCGCGGCGGCCACTAACACGAGAGCGACGATGAAATTGAAAGCTACCAAACGCTGGGACGAAAAATGTGAGTTCATGACGCTGCTCCTTCCAGTCCTGTGACTGCTGATCTGGGCTTACCACGACTCGGGTTCGGTTCGAGTCTATTAAGAAGCATCCCTGGTGCAAGGCATCTGAATCACCCGGCAAGAGGCTCCCGTACGTCGCTGCCTCGTTGTGGTTGGACCGAAGGTCCACCTTGCTGGCCTTAGGGTCTATCCCCCAGGATGGGGGTCGGTGGTCGTCAGGCTGAGCATCCGTGGGCGAATCGCAGGGGCGGCGCGTGTAACAGTCTTCGCAGCGCTGGTTCTGTCGTACGCCATCGTCGCACACTCGGCACTGCCCTGCGGAACGCGTGACGGAGCGCTGCGCGAGCCGACCGCCGACGATGCGCTGTTCGTGCTCGAAGCCGCGATCGGTTTGCCGGGTCGTTGCGGTCGCTGCCTCTGCGACGTGGACTCGGGGGGATCGATCACGGTTCGTGACGCGGTTCTGGTGCTCCTCGGCAACGGCGACGGCAGCTTCGTCACCGAACGACGCTCGCGCGCTACCGAGCGTACCTGACGTGTCATGCTCGGCGACGTCGACGCCGACGGTGTCGCAGACCTCGTCACGGCAGACGACACATCGCTATCGGCGTATCCCGGCGATGCCTCAGGTGACTTCGGGTGGCGTGTACCCACGCCCCTCGACGCCCGTCCGCGATCGAGCTTCCTCGCCGACGTAGACACGGATGGCTTCATCGACGTCGTGATCGAGACATGGGCCGGCAGGTACGGTAACGGAAGCATCCCCTACGAAACACTCAGCCACGTGTCGGTCCTCCGCGGTAGCGGCGACGGGAGTTTCGGTATGCCGGAGCGGATCGAAGGCCTCGAGTCCTCGAGCATTGCCGACGGTGACATCGACGGAGATGGGCTGATTGATTTCGCTGCCCTCGCATACGAGCCGGCACGCATCGAAGTCTACACCGGTGACGGTCAGGGAGGCTTTCAGAGCACGGCCGGCTTCGAGATCGGGGGGCGTGCGGGCGAGCTTTTCTTGCTCGACGCCGACGGCGACGCGTTTCCCGATGCAGTCGGCGTCAACAGCACGAAGAACGCCCCCAGGTTCGTCACCGTATCGATCGCCGGGGCCTGCCTGCTGCCGTGAAGTCGGCGGCAGCGGCGTCAGCGGTGACATGGCGTGACGCTCGCCCCCGAAGCGGTCTTTGACAGCGCGGTGCCTGGACCGTCTAATCCGGCCGCGAAGCGCCGGAGGGGACCCACTCGATGATTTTGCTGAACCCGAGCAAACATACTCAGAAGCACGAAGACGCGCGTTCGCGCGAGGTCATCGCGAAGACGATCGAGTTCTTCGAGAAGAAGGGCAAGCGGAAGCTTCTCGAGGACTACTACAGCCGTGCTTGGTACGACGACTTTCTCGAGTTCGTCAAAGACAAGCGGATTTTCGCGACCATGTGCACGCCGTCTGGTCAGGGTGTCGCCGACGGGCGCTGGGACACCTGGAGGATCTCGGAGTTCGCCGAGATCCTCGGCTTCTATGGTCTCCAATACTGGTACACGTGGCAGGTGTCGGTGCTCGGCCTCGGCCCCATCTGGATGAGCGGCAACGAGGGTGTTCGGAAGCGCACCGTGAAAGCGCTGGAGAACGGCGGCATCTTCGCTTTCGGTCTCTCGGAGAAAACCCACGGCGCCGACATCTACTCGACCGACATGATCCTAACGCCCGACGGCAAAGGCTGGCGGGCGAACGGCAGCAAGTACTACATCGGCAACGGCAACAAGGCGGCGATCGTATCTACTTTCGGTCGCTTCGCCGATTCGGACGAGTACGTGTTCTTCGCTGCCGACTCGCAGCACCCGAGCTATCACTTGGTGAAGAACGTCGTCGCGAGTCAGAACTACGTCTCGGAGTTCGAGCTCCGCGACTATCCGGTCACCGAGGCCGACATTCTCCACCGCGGCCGCGAAGCTTGGAACGCCGCCCTCAACACCGTCAACATCGGCAAGTTCAATCTCGGCTGGGCCTCGATCGGGATCTGCACGCACGCCCTCTACGAAGCCATCACGCACGCGAGCAACCGTGTGCTCTACGGCATGCACGTCACAGACTTTCCCCACGTGAAACAGCTGTTCGTCGACGCCTACTGCCGGCTCGTCGCGATGAAACTGTTCGCACGAAGAGCCGCCGACTACATGCGTGCCGCCTCGCCCGACGATCGCCGCTACCTACTCTACAATCCCATGGTGAAGATGAAGGTCACGACCCAAGGCGAAGACGTGATCAATCTGCTCTGGGACGTGATCGCCGCCAAAGGATTCGAGAAGGACATGTATTTCAGCCAGGCCGCGGTCGACATCCGCGGATTGCCGAAGCTCGAAGGCACGGTTCACGTGAACATCGCGCTCATCGTGAAGTTCATGCCGAACTTCTTCTTCAATCCGGCCGAGTTCCCCGATATCGGGACCCAGAGTCAGCCCGCCAACGACGATTTTCTCTTCAACCAAGGCGGGGCCAAGGGCCTCGGGCAGATTCAGTTCAACGACTACCATCGGGCCTTCGAAGGCTCGGCTCTCGCCAACGTCCAGCTCTTCCTCGAGCAGGTCGAGCTATTCCGCGCGCTCCTTGCGGGCGATGCGCCGGGCCCTGATCAAATGAAGGACATCGACTTCCTGCTCGCCGCCGGCGATATCTTTGCGTTGGTCGTCTACGCGCAGCTGCTGCTCGAGAACGCGAAGATCTACGGCGTCGAGGATGCCTTGCTGGATCAGATCTTCGACTTCATGGTGCGCGACATGTCGAAGTGCGCGCTCGCGCTCCACAACAAATCGACCAGCACCGAGCCTCAGATGAAGCGTTGCCGCGAGATGATCCGGCGCCCCATCCATGACGCGGCACGCTACGACCGCGTCTGGTCGGGACATATCCAGCCGCTGAGCGGAGCCTACACGATGCACCCCTAAGTGGTGGTGTTCCCTTTGCGTGGCCGGATCGCTACTTATGCCACACGATCTCCTCGAGTTTGGGGCGGTGCGTTCTTCGTGACACGACCAGCTGAAGACGTCCTCGAGCGGCGCGAGTTCAAGTACCTCGTTCCGCGGCAGCTCGTACCGCGTCTTCGTGGGGCGCTGGAATTCGCTTGCGTGCCCGACCGCAACGCAGGACCCGACGGCACGTATCGGGTCCGCAGTCTCTACCTCGATACGCCGCAGTACGATCTGTTCCATGCCAACGCCCGCGAAGCCCCCGAGCGGTTCAAGGCCCGCATTCGTTGCTACCCCTCGAGATCGAGCCCGGTGTTCCTCGAGATCAAGAAGCGCGTGCTCGATACGATCGTGAAGACGAGAGCTGCACTGCCAAGCGAAAGCTGGAAAGCCATCGTCGAGCGGATGGTCCCGGCAGTCGATGAGTCGTCCGAATCGCGTGGTGCACATGCCCGGGAGCAGTTCTTCGCGCTCGTTCACACCCACCATCTCCGGCCAGTGCTGCTGGTGGAGTACGTGCGCGAGGCGTACACGAGCACGATCGATCCGTATGCTCGGGCGACGTTCGACACACGCGTCGTTTGTCAGGCTAAACGCGCGTTCGACCTAGAGGCGGACCCGCGACACTGGCGCACCGTCGCGCATCCGGGTCGCACGGTCACGGAGCCGGCTTACGTCGTGCTCGAGCTCAAGTTCGGAAGCACGGCGCCTGCATGGATGGTCGCGATGGTGCGACGCTTCGACCTGTTGCGCCACTCGTTCTCGAAGTACGGATACTCGCTCCGCGCAGAGCTGGCGCTGCCCTCATCGCGGGTGTCCGCCACCGGGTGAAGGCGCGGGCGCGGGCATCGGGGGACTTATGCTCGATTCGCTGGATCTCATGGCGCGGACGGACGTCGTCGATTGGCGGACGACCGCAGTCTCGCTTCTGCTCGCTTTCGCCCTCGCACAGCTCGTCGCAGGTACGTACATCGTCACGTTCCGCGGGCTGAGCTACTCGCGCTCGTTCGTTCAGAGCATGGCGATGGGTGGCATCGTCACGGCACTGTTGATGCTCGCGATCGGCAACAGCATTCCGGCAGGAATCGGCATCGCCGGGGGGCTCGCCATCGTCCGCTTTCGCACGACGATGCGCGATCCGCGCGACATGGTGTTCGTCTTTGCCGCGCTTGCCGTCGGGGTCGCGTCGGGTCTGCGTGCATTCGCACCGGCGGTGTTGGGTGCGCTGATCTTCTGCGGCGCAGCGCTAGCGCTCCATCTGAGCGCTTACGGCGCGCGCAAACAGCACGACGGGTTGATCCGCTTCGTCGCGTCCAACGTGCCGGCCTGCCAAGAGGCGGTGGCTCGCACGCTCCGCCAGCACTGCCGTTCCTTCACGTTGGTGACGCTTCGCGACGTCGCCGAGGGGGATCTTCTCGAGCATTGCTACCAGGTGAGCCTGCCCGATCCGTCGACGCGCGGGATGTTCGTTTCGGCGATGCAGAAGCTGGACGGCGTCCGCGACGTCTCGTTGATGTTGCAGGAACCGAGTCTTGATCTCTGATTCCGCCATGCGTCACCGACTTCGAGCGCGGATGGTCGGGTACGGTCCGTGGGTAACCTTCGCCGTCACGCTCATGCTGATCGCCTGGCTCACGACCAGCTCCACCGGGCCGATCGGCGTGATCGGATTCGCGGAAGGTGAGCCGTCCTCGATCGCGCCGACGTTGTTGGCGCGAGTTCTCACGGTCGCTGTGGAGCCCGGACAGGAGGTCGTGCCGGGGCAAATCCTGGCGACGGTCGATGCAGCCGACATCGATGCGGAGCTCGCGATCGCCGAGGCAGAGCGAGCCGCGTTGGACGAACAAGCGACCGCCGACGCCGCCGTCGCTCCGCTGCGCGGCCAGATCGAGGTCGTCGAGAGGAGAATCGAGGACCTCCTACGCCGCAGGGCCGAGACGACCTTGCGTGCGCCGACCCGGGGGCGCGTGACGGTCGTGCTCAAGCGCCCCGGCGAGAGCGCGGCGCCCGACATGCCGGTGATCGCGATGGTTCGCTCTCAGGTAGACCGCGTGGTGGCGTGCCTCTCCGAGCACGATGCGCTCGCGATTCACGACGGCGATGGCGCCGTTCTACGGCCGCGCGGCGGAGGCGCGGTCCGATCGATTCGCGGCCGAGTCATCTCACTCGGGCCGTTCGTCGACGAGTTGCCTGAGCGGTGTCAAACGAGCGTGCTCCGGCGAGCCAGGGGGCGCGACGTCGTCGTTCTGCTCGACGAAGCGATCGAGGCGGTACCGGGCCAGGCCTTCGACGTGCGCTTCGTCGGTGGTTTGCAACCAACGGATGGCGCCGTGGCCGTTGCGGCTGAGCACGACGAGAAGACGAAGCCGATGCTGGTGCCCGAGAGCCTCGCGCAGATCTCGCGTTTCGAGCCGTCTGGTGTGCTGTGGCGCGCGGAGCTGCTTCGTTACATCGTCGTCAGCGACGATACCGGCCGAGAGGGCGAGCGGGAGCACGTACCGTGGCTGTTCACGATGGATGTCGAAGGACGGGTCGATGCGGATCCCCGCGTGTTGTCCGGCGTCGACGAGCTGAATGACCTCGAGTCGCTGGCGAGCGACGCCGACGGGTCGACCTATCTACTCTCGTCGCAGTCGTACAGCAGCAAGGGAAACCGTCGGAGCTCGCGTACGGCGTTTTTGCGCGTCGACGCTCGCGGTCGCAGCTTCGCGGCAACGGGCGAGCTTCACATCGCCGAAGCGCTGGACGCTGCCCCGGCCTCCCTGCGCACGCGACTCGGTCTGGCAGCCGGCACGCGCGACCTCGACATCGAGGGGCTGGCGATTCGCGGCGGTGCGGCTTACTTCGGTCTCAAGGCCCCGCTCGACTCGGCGGGCAATGCGATGATCTGGCGTCTGCCGGACTTGCGGGCCGCGTTCGACGGAGGCCGATTCGATCCTGAGCGTCTGGAAGTTTGGGCGCGTGTTCCGTTGCGTGTGCAAGCTGGAGGGGGCGAGGTGAGTGGCGGGATCTCTGATCTTCTTTTCCTTCCCGACGGCACGTTGCTCATCGCTGCCACGCCGGCAGGCGGCAATGTTTCGACCGCGTCGGGCTCCATCGTTCACATCGCCGAGCCGCGAGCGGGGCTTCTCGTGCCTCGCGTCGTCCGCGCGTTCAACGGACGGCGACCCGAAGGACTGAGTATCGCACCGGCGCCCGGCCGGTTTCTTGCGGTGTTTGACGCGGGCGATGCCGAGCCTTCGTGGATTGATCTGCCGTGGCCAGGCTGACGATACACACGTTTCTCTTGCTGTCGGCCGCGTCGACGATCTTCGGCTGCTTTCGCGCGATGCCCGTGGCTCCGGTCGATCTCGCGATCGCCCTGGCAACGCCCGCGAACCGCGCGACGCGCACGGCGACTGCCAGCGTCGCGAATCCGAACGAGACCGGGGCTTCGCTTACGCTGACACTGGATTCTGCGCTCGAACGAGCGGTTGCGGCCGACCCGGTCCTTGCCGAGCTGCACGCGAAGACCAGCGCCGAAGCTGCCCGTATCGCGGTGGCCGACGACCTCGAGAATCCCGAGCTGCGTCTTACCAACGTGAATTTCCGGGACGGCGGCGAAGCTTCCGAGCTGACGTTGCGCGTCAGGCCGCCGCTGCCGGGTGCGGTGCAAGCGAAAGGTGAGATCGCGCGCGCCAGCTTCGAGCAGGCGAGAGCGGATGCAGCACGCGCCCGACAGTTGCTCGCCACTCGCGTACGGAAGCACTTCGATCTCTCCCTGCTTCACCGGGATGCTGCGGCGCTCGCGGCCGAGGCCGCGGCGCTCGAGGCGCACGAGCTGGTGCTTCTGGAGCGCGAACTCGCACGTGGCGTCATCACGCGCGGGGACGTCGCCGAGCGCGCACTGGATGCTGCGCGCACGCGTCGCGAATGTGACCAAGCTGCGCGACGTCTCGCCGCATCGCGTGACATTTTGCAGGGATTGCTCGATGTGCCGATGGCGACGCCGGTCGTTTTGGTCGGAGAGCCGTTGACGCCCGTCGCTCTCGAAGCGATCGATGTCGAGGACGGCAAGTTGCTCGAGCGAGCGCTCCGCGCGCGGCCGGAGCTCCGCGACGCCGGAGCGTCTATCGATGCGGCGCGCGCGGAAACCTGGCTCGCCCGGGCCGAGCAGTGGCCGATGCTGTCTTTCGTGCAGGTAGGCTACGACTTCCAGCCGAGCGGCGCGGAGGCCTGGGAAGCCGGAGTCGCTATCGACGTGCCCCTGTTCAACTGGAATCGCGATGGTATTCGCGCGGCCGAGGCTGACCTTCTCGTCGTCCGCCGCGGTTTCGAAGGTGTCGTTCGCGAGATTGCCGGCGAGGTGCAGAGCTGTCTCGTCCGTGCCCGCGACGCGGCGAGCGATCTCTCGCGTTTCCGCGACGGACCCTCGCGCGCCGCAGCGTCCGCGCGCCGCTCCGCCGAATCCGGCCGTGCCGTCGGGCAAGTGAGCGAGGGCGATCTCATCGAAGCCAAACGGCGTGACATCGAGGCGAGATTGACCGAGCTCGATCTCGTAGAGGACTACGTCGTCGCATTCGCCGAGCTCGGTGCTGCGGTCGGTGATCTCACCGCCGAGGGCGACGTCGAACGCTGAGAGCTTTCTATGGAGTACAGCTCAGCTCGATGTCGATGCCGACCGCCCGTTGGAGCGTTCGCAGCGCGTCGGAGACGTTGATCGTGCCCGAGCCGTCGACGTCGCAAACGCAGGGCGCGCACGCGACCAAGCCAACCGCCGAACGGATCATGAAAAGAGCATCCACGGCGGTCGGTGACTCGCCTTGGCTGGCAGGCACCGCACACGAAGAAACGCACGCGTCGCCACCGCAGTGGTTGCACTGCAAGTCGCACTCGCTCCCCGCAACACAAACACCATCGCTGCATTGGTGTCCCGTCGTACACTGGATGCCGTCGTCGCAATCGACGTCGTCGATGCACTCAGGCTGAGGGAGCGTCGTCGTCGTTGTCTCCGTGCCTGCGCGTCCCGGCGTTGGGGAGCCGGCCGTCCAGTCTTCCGGGTCTTCCGCCGGCGCGCGCCTGTCGACGCGGACGAGCGAAGCCCCGGTCCCATCGGCTTCGGGTGGCCACGGGTCGAAGTCGAAGTACTCGACCTCGTCGATGGCGACCTGCGGTACCAGGGGCGACGAACCTCCTGCGTCCCCACAGATGCTGCCGCTCGGCTCCGGCGTGTCGGGTGTGGAGATGCGCACGCGGTCGGAGAAATTGTCGAGTCTTCCTTGATACGGCCCGACCAAGACGACGGTCTCGTCGAGCCCGTAGAACGAGCGAAACTGAGCGAGGGCGTCCGGGCTCGTCGCCGGGTCGAAAAGCACGGCCACGAGATGACCTTGGGCCGGAATCTCGGTGCCCGGCGCGAAATCAAAATCGATTCCGCCGGAGAGTCGCCAGGGGAAGACACCGAATCCGTCGAACGTCGTCGAGAGCTCGACCGGAGCATTCGTGACGTTGCGAAGCTCGACGAACTCCGGCGTCACGGTGACGGCCGGATCCGTGACCAGCGGGTTGTACATGATCTCCGTGACGACGATCGGTCCGACGCGTGGCGATGCGTTTGCTGCCGCCTCGCTCGGAGCAGACAACCGAAACGACGCGTCGTCGCCATCGGGCCAGCGGCCGAACGCAACACCGTTGTCTATCGGACCGAATTCGAGGAAGTCTCGCGCGCCGGTCATGACACCGCCGGAGGTTTCGGACAGGATCACCTCGTCTCCGCACGGCGCACTCAGCGCGAATCCGAGCACCGTTTGGTCGAGCGACAAGTACGCGCCCGCTGCGATCGTCGTTCCCGGCGGGATCTCGTATTTCGTCAGCGAGGCAAAGCTGTCCGAGAGTAACCAGCCGCTGATGTCGACCGTCTCGCCGCTGGTGTTGTAAAGCTCGATCCAATCGATGCCGGGATCGGAGTGCGCGAATACCTCGTTGACACGGACCGTGGAAAGCGGGCCGTACGGTACGACGGCTCGCAGCACACTGAGATCCTGATCCGCGGTGCCGCCCGCGAACTGGTTCGCGCGTCCGAACGTGCTCGTCTGCCCGTCCTGGTAGTTGGATAGCGGTGTCGTCGCGAGGCTCGGCGACTCCTCGAGCTTGACCACCTCCCCGCCGCCCACGCCGTCTGCAGGCTGGATGCCTTCGCCGGCCGGACCGAACACCGCCTGCGCGCTCGGATCTTCGATGGTCAGCTGCCAGTCGGTGTTCGAGACGCCCCAGTTGGCGTCGGCGGGGGCGCAGACCGGCGCGACGCAGGTCACGGATACCAGTGCACCATCATCGTGCCGCGCACGCGCATGGATCCACCACCGCCCGGCGCCGGGCTCATAGTTCCCGACGTCGCTCCGGAGATCCTCGGCGATCGTGATCAAGGTTCCGCTGCGAAGGTCAGCCCAAATGGGGTCGTCGCTGATCTCGAGAAGAAACGTCTCGCCGTTGAGCACGTCGCCGGTCGAGTTGCTCACGATCAACCGCCAGCCACGAAGATCGACATGGTCTTCGACGACGACGAGCTCGAACCAGTCGCCGCCGTTGCCAAGGCGCTGGCCCCAGAACGTGTCGCTGCCGCCTTCTTCGAGAAAGCGAGTGTCGCCGACGGCGTTGTACTCGTTGAGGATGATTGGCGCCGCTCCGCTGAGGGCCGAGCCTGCGAGCATCAACGCCAAGGCCAGTGGCACGACGCCGTCACGACTACGGAGCACAGCGTCGCCCCTTCTCTACGGAAGCCCGCAGCTCGCGTCGATTTCCCCGTTGTCGAACGCATCGCAGTCGCTCTCGAGTTCGAACGCGACACCGACGTATTGGCATGTGCGGCAGCGGAGCGCGGCGTCGAGACAGGCAGCAGTCACTGCTTCGTCTGACGAAGCACATCCGGGAAACGCCGTTGCCGCGTCGACGCTCACAGCTGTGCAGCGAGCCGCGAGCTCGCGCCTCACACCGCCGATGATCGGGTCGCACGCCGCCGCGATCTTGCCACCCGGGTCGCTGCCGAGGCAGAGCGCGAGCCCGGCAGTCGATCGTACCGTGCCGCTGGCGAGGCCATTTTTCGTGCAAGTCGCCAGCTCTTTCAGCACGGTGTCCTCGCATTTTCTCAGCTTCTTCACGACGGATTGCTGGCAGCGTGCCGCCACCGAATCCAGGTCGCCGTCGATGACCGCGACGTCGAGGTCGCTGCCCAGCGTGTCGTGCAGCGTCTCCGTCTGCTCGAGGATCGCTGCATCGTTCAGGGTTGACGGATCCGAAAGCCCGAAGAACGGCGCACGCAATCCAGCGCTGCTGGTGAGGCCGGTGCAGTACGCGGTGAAGTCGGTCTCGGTTTTCACGCGCGCTTTGGCGACGCCACCGCCGGCGTCCGCGACGACACAATCTTCGACGGAGGTGCCCACCGGAAGGGAGCTTTCGCTGCCGTCCTTGATGCACGCGACAGATACCTTTCCCTGCGCCTTCACTACGCGCGCGAAGTTTTTCTCCATCGCGAGCAGGCATTTCTTCTGTTCGGACGTGAGGCCGGCTGATATCGAATTGGGGCTCCCGGGCGTGCCACCTAGCGCGACGTTGGCCACCCAGTTTCGAACGTCGTTCCCGAACGCGGTCGCATCGATACGCTCGAGCGACGGTCCGAGCCCGTCGGCGGATGTCGGCCACTCGCCAAAATCCAGGTAGGACACTTCGTCGACCGTGACGTACGGAACGTAGGGGCTCGGGTTTCCGACGCCACCGCAAACGTCGCCGTTGGCGTCCGGCGTATCCGGGCTCTTGACGCGAACCGCGTCTCCGAGGTTGCTCAGCTTGCCGACGTACGGCCCGACTATCGGAACCGACGCGTCGATGGCGTAGACAGCGCGGAAGTCGGCAAGGTCTGCCGGCGCTGCGATCGGGTCGAAATTGACGACGACGAGATAACCGCCGGCAGCGATCGTGGTCGTCGTCGCGAACTCGAAGTCCACGCCCCCGGTGAGTCGCCATGGACGGACCCCGCCGCCGCCGAAGTCGGTGAACAACGCCGTGGATGTGGCCGACGCGTTGTAAAGCTCGACGAACTCCGGATCTACGGTTGTGCCGATCGGCGGCAGCGGATTGTACATGACCTCGTTTACGACGACGGGACCGTACGACGCTACACCGTTCGCGTTGCCCTGGGACGGAGTCTGCAATCGCGCGAGACGCCCGTGACCGTTCGGAGAACGGCCGAAGGTGGTGCCGGTCTCCGTCGGGCCGAACTGCACGAAATCGCGCGGACCCGTTGGCGTCGTACCGTTTCCGACCGAAAGAACGACCTCGTCGCCGCAGGTCCCGTTGAGCGCGAAGCCGAGAGTCGTTTCGCCGAAAATCTCGAAGCCCGCCGGCGGAATCACCGTCCCGGCCGGAATCTCGAACCGAGTCAGATCGCTCGGGCTGTCGGAGACGAACCAACCACCGATATCGATCGGAGCGGTGGTCGAATTGTATAGCTCGATCCAGTCGACGCCGGGATCGGAGTGCGAGAGCAGCTCGTTTACCCGGACCGATGCGAGCGGTGTGTAGGGCACGACGGCGCGAAGCGCGGAGAAATCCTGCTGTTGAGTGCCGCCGGCGAACACGTTGGGTTGACCGAAGGTGCTCGACGTACCGTCGTTGTAGGCGGACAGCGGCGTGATGGCCGAGCTGGGGTTGGCTTCGAGCTTGAGCACCTCGGTGGAGCCAACCCCGGCCACCGGCTGCACCCCTTCACCGGCGGGGCCGAAAACGATGGCACCGAGATCGTCTTTGATCGTGATCTGCGAGGCGTTGTTGGAAACCTTCCACGCCGCGTCGGCGGGAAGGCACGCGGGCGCGATGCACGAAACCGTTACAAAGGTTCCCTGCGTTTCGGGGGACGCCTTGACGTTGAGCCACCACCGACCGACCTCGGGCTGATAGTCGTCCTCGTTGTTGGGGAGCTGCTCGGAGAAAGTGATGATCGTGCCGCTTCGCAGGTCCGACCAGACGGCGTGCGAGGAGAGCGTCAGCAACCAAGATGCTTGCGCCGGCAACCCCGCTTCGTTGACGACTTCGATCCGCCATCCCCGTACGTCGAGGTGGTCGGTGATGACGGCGACCTCGAACCAATTTCCGCCGTTGCCCTGGCGCTGTTGCCAGAAAGCGTCAGAGTTACCCCCGGCGAGGAACGCGTCGCCGTCGACCGCATTGTACTCGTTGAGGATGACGTCGGCCGCGTGTGTTGGCGTCGCCGCCGACGTGACAAGCATGACCGCAACCAAAAACATGGCAGCGACCGAGAAGAAGCTCCACATGAATCGTCCCCCTACACCCGCCCTCGATTTCGTTCGATGGCGCAGCGGACCCTACCACCATGGGCCGGCGATGCTCAATGGATTTCCTCCCGAGAAAACGGGGAATTCGGGGGGGTACAGGGACGACTTTCTGCAGCTCGTCAAACGCCAGCGGATCTCCGCGCCTCCGTCGACGAGAAGAAGGCCCGAAGCTCGGCATTGAGCTCGGCCGCGCGTTCCTCGGGAAAGAAAAGCCGCCCGCCCGGGAGCTCTACTCGGCGCTTGGTTCCGGGAATCGTCTTTTCCAGCCAACGACCCCACTTCGCGTCGAAGTAGAGGTCGTCGGTTCCCCAGACGATCAAAGTCGGCGCACGGAGTGTTTTGAGCTTCGACTCGATCGCCACCGTCTGCGCGCAGTCGAAGGCGGCGAGGAAGCGCGCGAGATCTCGCGTCCGCTGCGGCGACGCCAAGTGGGGGCGCAGGTACGCCTCGATCGTCTCGTCGGTCACTTTCTCCGGATACTGGTACGCGGGACCCAGAGCTTCGGCCGAGCGATAGAAAGCTTTGTTCGAGAGCATCGTCTCGAGCGCGCCCTGTAAACCGCCGGCTGCGGACATGGCGAGGAAGGGCTTGAAGGCTTCAGGCGGCCAATTGTCGTGAGTGTCGCAGTCGGTGAGCGTGAGCGAGCGCACGCGATCCGGATGTCGTGCGGCGAAGATCAGCGCGATGCCGCCCCCCGAATCGTTGCCGACGAGATCGACACAGTCGAGATCCAAAGCATCGAGAAACTGCGCCACCATGTCGGCGTTCGCATCCGACGATACGTCCTGGCTCGGAGCGATCTCCGTTGCGCCGTGCGCTAGCAAGTCGGGCGCGATGCAGCGCCTGAGGTCGCCGAGCGCGGCCAGCTGGTGCCGCCAGAGATGACCATTGAGCAGCACACCGTGCAGAAAGACGGCCGGCGGCCCGCTGCCCGCTTCCGCATATGCAATTTTTCCCGACTCCGTATTCGCGAAGAGTTTCTGGTTTTTCATGACAGCAAGATCTCACCTGCGGGCCGTCGGGTCTCGCCATTTCCGGACGCGAATGGCGCAACGGTCGGACGGCGCACTCGAGGCCGCGGGCGGCGGACTTCCGTGAATGTCGGGCTGTGATAGCTTTCGCTGCCGGTGAAGACGCAAGGAGGCTCGGTGTGCACGATCTCGTGATTCGCGGTGGCAAAGTAGTCGATGGCACGGGGGCTCAGCCCTTTACCGCGGATGTAGCGATCGACCGTGGTCTGATCACGGCAGTTGGCACTGTGACCGAGCGCGGCCGCGATGAGATCGATGCACGCGGTCGCATCGTCGCCCCCGGTTTTGTCGACATCCACACGCACTACGACGGCCAAGCGACCTGGGATCAGGAGATGGCCCCGTCGAGCTGGCACGGCGTCACCACCGTCGTCATGGGGAACTGCGGCGTGGGCTTCGCGCCGGCCAAACCTGATCGTCACCAATGGCTGATCGCTCTGATGGAGGGCGTCGAAGACATTCCCGGCACCGCGCTCGCCGAAGGAATGACTTGGGACTGGGAGAGCTTCCCCGAGTATCTCGATGCCCTCGAGAAGCTACCGCGCACGGTCGATGTCGGCACGCACGTGCCTCATGGCGCCGTTCGCGCCTACGTGATGGGCGAGCGCGGCGCACGCAACGAGCCGCCCACCGAAACTGACATCACCGAGATGTCGAGGATCGTCGAAGAGGGACTGCGTGCGGGCGCGCTCGGCTTCTCGACGTCGCGCACCATCCTCCACAAGTCCATCGACGGCGAGCTCGTTCCCGGAACGACCGCAACCAAAGAAGAGTTGATCGGAATCGGGCGCGCCATGGGCCGCGTCGGTCACGGCGTCTTCGAGATGGCGTCGGACTTGAGACGAGAATGGAAGGAGTTCGAGTGGATGGGCGAGCTGAGCCGTGAAACCGGCTTACCCGTCACGTTCGCAGCGCTTCAGTCGGTCGCCAAAGAGCTGCCCCTCGACGAGCAGATCGCTGCGATGGCCGCGGAGAACGAGAAAGGCGCCCGCATCGTCGCCCAGATTGCGCTGAGGGGAAACGGTGTGGTCATGGCTTGGCGAGGGACAGTGCACCCCTTCCTCTTCAAGCCGGCTTGGGGCGAGATTGCACTCGAGCCTTGGGAACAGCAGCTCGCGGCCCTGAAGGATCCCGCTTTCCGCTTACGGATCCTGAACGAAGAGTCCCTGCTTCCGCCGACCGACCTCTCCGAGCTATTGAGGACGATCACCGGCGGCTGGTTCGCACAGTACGAGATGGGCGCGGACTTCGACTACGAGCCGACCGTGGAGCAGTCGATCATGGCGCGCGCCGCTGCCAACGGCGTCAGCGGCGCCGAGTACGCATACGACCTGTTGATGGAGAACGACGGCTGCGGCTTCATCTACTTCCCGATTCTCAACTACGCCGACGGCAACCTGGACTTCCTCGAAGCTTTGCAGCAGCGCGACGATTGCGTGAATTCGTTGTCGGACGGCGGTGCGCATTGCGGCACGATCTGCGACGCCGCCTCGCCGACCTTCATGCTTCAGCACTGGGTGCGCGATCGCCGGCGCAGCACGATTCCTCTCGAGCACGCGATCAAGCGTCAGTGCCGCGATACGGCGTTGCTCTACGGCCTCAGTGATCGCGGACTCATCACGCCGGGCTACCTCGCGGACTTGAACGTGATCGATCTCGATCGCTTACGCCTCGGCAGACCCTGGCTCGCGTTCGATCTACCCGCCGGCGGCAAGCGTCTGCTCCAAAAAGCCGACGGCTATGTCGCGACGATCAAGTCGGGCGAAGTGACCTTCCGCGACGGCGTCATGCAGGGGCCCACGCCGGGTAAAGTGATCCGCGGGCCGCGCTCTGTCGATTCGTCGGCGTCGGAATGCGCGCCGTCGCGTACGCGATCGGGTCAGCCGGTCACGGGCACCGCTCGCGCTTCGTAGGCTTTGCGGTCTTCGCGCCAGAATCTCTTCGCCGTGCTCTTCAAGAAGAAGCGACCCGTCAAGTAGCCCGCGTTCAGCAAAAACCGCACGAAACAAGCGCCTTCGACCCAGTTGTTGACGTCCTTGCGTAGCGTTTCTGCGCTGATCGCGTTGGTTTCCCTGACCGGCTTTTGCTTGACCTTGCCGGTCATGTCCCAGTCGGGGCTCACGTAGGTTTTGTGCTTCTCGAGCAGCTCATGCGCGCTGCGACCGTCCCAGGGATGGAAGTCGCGTCGTAGGTAGTCTTTCAGGTGGCCGCCGCTCTTGCTGAACACGCCTCGCTCGCCGAAGAAGAACGATCCGACGTCCCGCCAGTTGCGGAGCTTCCAGCCTTCGCGACTACCCTCGTGCTGCATGAACACGAACAAGCCGGCGCCCCAGACACTCGCGAGGACGACGGTCAGGTACGCGAGCCCCCACATTCGCAACTTGTACGCGTTGTCGCGATCGCCGACAGCCAGGTGAAACGAATCGAACAAAGCCGCGGTATGCTCGACCTCTTCGTACGCATGCCACAAGAGCAACCGTTTTACTTGCTCGTTCCATTTTTCGAGAGCCGACGGATGCTCGAGTAGAGCGTCACCAAACAGACCAATTGCCTGCTCGCCGGCCAGAGACGCTGCGAGAATCATACGATGTCCCGCGTTCTCGAAAATCTCATCGACGATGCGTTGCGCGAAACTTCGGAATTCCTCAACCGGATAGCGCTTCGTGCGCAGGACCTTGTTCATGCGCTCGTGGACACGCGAGTGGTACGCTTCCTGCGCGATGAAGTTCGCGAGCTCTTGCTCGTACTCGCGTTGCCCAACCAACGGCAGCATCAGATTCCCGGAGCGGATGAACATTTTTTCCGCGACGTTGGCGAACACGCCCGCCATGTTGGCGAACGCGGTCTCGCCGATCGAGCCGGTGTGGTTTCTCGGTAGCCTTTCGTCGAACTCGATGTCCGGCAATCGCGGGCGGATGTGGATCCCTCGCTCCTGCGTGCTCGTCTTCTTGTCGATCCCGCCAGTGGCGGTCTCTACGGTCATCGAGTTCATCGGTACCTCCTGACGAGACGTTTCAGACGGCTCGCGGTCCCACGGAAGGTAAGAAATCGTAGACCTGCCGCCAACTCGTGTTCTCGATCGCGAAGACGAGACGGACAACGTGCGTGAAACCCGAGGAAACACGCGAAAACGATGCGCGTCCGCGAGTCCCAAGCACTGCGATCGAAGCGCCTACTCAGATTTCGCGCAGCGCGGTCGACGCCCCGTGATCAAGGGAGCCCCGGCCAATCCGGCGGGGGCTGTCGGAATAAGGCCTCCGGAGACACCCGCTCTCCGCCTTCGCCTGGTGCCAGGGGAAGGCTGCAGAATCCCATCGTGTAATGGCTTCGATAGCCGATCAGCGCGCGCAGCTCCGGGCTGAACTGCTTGGCGATGTGGGGCGGGCAGGAAAGGTACTGATTCTCTTCCTGTCTCAGCCAGCTGAGCGTGTAGTGGAGCAGCAAACCGATCCTATCTTTTCTTTGTCGGTTCGATTGGTTCCTCCCCCGTGTAGCACCGACCCCGAGTAGACGAGGACGGATCCCGCGCTCATTTCGGCGGATGCGATCTCGTCGGGACGCGGTTCGTGCGTGTCATCCCAGAGGTGAGCGCCCAGATGGTGCTGAACTGGGTCTCGATACTTCTCGGCACGTGATTGCTCCAGACACTGTGATCTCGATGAAGCGGCTGCTGTCCTTCGCCTGTGCCGATACTCACCGCCTGAGTCAGGTGCAGGTGATAGGTGTCGCAGTAGGGCTGGAGGAAAGCCTTGCAGGCGGCGTTCACGAACGGATGCAGCGCGAGCTCGCGGCTGGCCGCAGAGCGTGACATCAGCGCGCCCACGCGTTTCGTCTGGTACCCGACGAACTCGTCGGTCCCGTTCGATCCAGCCTCGAGATAGGGCTCGATCTCGCGGCGGGCCGCCATCACCGTCTCCTTGGAGACGCAGTCGTTGATGATGAGCCCGCCATCGCGATGAAGCAGCTCGATGATGTTCTCCACCGCGCAGTCATGCGGTACGTGGTTCAGTTCGGGCATGGGCCTACCGTCCTTGCTTTACGGAACGTAGATGAGGAATTGTACGAGATTCGTTTCGAGTGGGTCTACTCGCGTTCCGGGGCTCTACAATGCCGAAGAGGAAGAAACCGAAAACCGCGCAGAGAAAGCCGGCTCAGCGTCGCTCGCGTGAGTCCGTCGCCGTCATCGTCGAAGCGGCTGCTCAGGTTTTGCTGCGCCATGGATACAGGGGCGCGACGACCAATCGGATCGCCGAGCGCGCTGGCGTCAGCATCGGCACGCTCTACCAGTACTTTCGCAACAAGGACGACATCTTCAACGCCCTAATCGAGAAAGAGGCGGCGAGCTATCTCGACGCGCTTGCAGGCGCTACTCCCGGCCCCGAAGTGCCACACCGAGAAGCGATACGATCCCTACTCGAGGCGGGTTACGCGCACCACCGTCTGGTATTGAGCCTGACGGAGGTGATGACGCACGTTCCAAGTACGGTCTACGCGAAGCAAAGCCGGGAAATCCGAAGCGAGCTGCACAAGCTAGTCGTGAAATTTCTCGAAACGCGCGGACCCATACCGGGATTGGATGATCTCTCGCTCGCGGCGGATCTGCTGATTGCGCAATCCGAGGGCTTGACCTTCCTGGGTCGGATTCAGCGCAGCCCGGACGAATTGATCGAGATCCTGACGGAATCTTCGACTCGCTATCTGCTTGGCGACAAATGACGTCGGTTGAGCTACCGACGAGCCTCACTCTGATCGGTGAGTCGTTTTCGCCGTTCACCCACAGGGCTCGCTGGGCTCTCGAGTACTGCGGCGTGGAGCACGGCTATCGGGAGTACATTCCTACTCTGAGCGAGCCCGGCCTGCGGCTTCGCCTGCGTCGATGGTCGGGCACCGTGTCGGTGCCGATTCTGCTCGGCGAGGGGCGAATCGTCCGCGGCTCTTGGGACATCGCGCGTTTCGCCAACGAGCGTTCAGGCGACGTGCGCCTCGGAGATTTCTCGGAAATTCTTCCCTGGCACGAGCTGAGCGAACGCGCGTTGGAAGAGGGGCGCTCGCGCGTGGTGCGCCGCGTGCTCGAAAATCCAGATGCTCTCGACGAAGCCGTCGCTGCAATTTTTCCACGCGTGCTCGCTCGGCCGCTGCGCTTCGTCGCGCGCGATGCGGCGGCGCGCTTGAATCGCAAGTACGCTCACTTGGTGCAGCCCAGCTCTTTGCGCAACGCTCTTCTTCGCACGCGAGAGCAGCTCGGACGCGCGGGCGGCGATTTCCTGCTCGGCAAGTTTTCTTTCGCCGACATCACCATGGCGGTGATCCTCGAGATGGTGGCGCCCATCGCGAGGACCGAGCCGCCCCTCGGGCCGGCCACGAAGGCCTGTTGGAGCGACTCCGCGCTGGCCGCCGAGTTCGACGACTTATTGCGCTGGCGCGAGCGACTCGTGACGCGTGTGGAGCCCGCCTTCTCTCAGTTGCGTGGTCGGATCGGCTAGAAATCGGGGATCGTCGTAGTGGTAGACGTAGTACTGGTCGTCGGTAGCGTCGTGTCCGTGAAGACCTGAGCTGCGAGCGCGTCGAGCGCAACGATCGCTTGCGCATCGCTAGGGACCCACGAGGCATCAGGCGTCAGCACCAGCAAGTCGAGCCGAGGCGCAACCGGACTCACCTCGCGCTTTAGAACGCGGAGCGTGCCGAGTGGCAGGGCGGAAGGTGTTCCCGACTCCGCTCGACCATTCCCCGACTACCTGCTCGGCCGAGCCGACGATCCGGAGGGCACTCGACAACGTTCGATGAGCCACTCTTTCGCGACTTCAAGAAGATAGAGAGCGAGTCGGATCGCGATTCGATCCGGATGCTCACCGACGCGCTCCTCCAACGGCAAGAGAAGGGAAAGAAACGGGAGGGGTAGTGGCCCGGAAGAATCGGCGGTTTCGAGCTGCTACGCGGAGGGGTGAGGAGGTATCAGCATCGCACGGGTGCGACGCGCTTCCGGTTGATCCGTTCGCGATCACGGAGGCGAACTCTATCGTCGTAGAGGCGATGCCGCCGTCGTCGAAGGGGTTCTCGGGGTTCCTACAGCGGGTCGGCGAAGAGTACGGAATCGCGTACGCGACACACATCGATAGCGAAGGATTTCGGCGATTCAGCATCAGTCACGAACTCGGTCACTACTTCCTCGAAGGCCGCATCGAAGCGCTCTTTGCGACGAGCGACATCCACGAGTCGCGCGCCGGCTTCACGTCGGGCGAACCGTACGAGATGGAAGCCGACCATTTCGCAGCCGGTCTCCTCATGCCGCGGAAGCTCTTCGTCCCTGCGCTCGAGCGCACAGGGCAGGGGATAGCTGCGATTCAAGCGCTCGCAGCGCTGTGCACGACGTCCCTCGTTGCGACGGCTATTCAATACGCGCAACAGACGTCGGACGCCGTCGCGGTGATCGTGAGCACCGGGAGACCTTGTCGACTACTGCTTCATACCCAACGAGATCGAAGAGCAGAGAGGACTAAACTGGCGTCGTAAGGGTGAAGCGCTCCCGCCGGCGACGGCTACTCGAGCACTCAATCAATCACCTCAGAAGGTTCGGCAGAGTCACCACGTCGAAGCGTCGGTGCAGCTGCCGTCGTGGTTTGGTGGAGGGCCGGACGTCGAGATGGTCGAAGATGTTCTAGGACTCGGGGAGTACGGTAAAACGCTTACCGTGCTCTACGCCGCGGAAGAAATTCCAAGCGTCGATGATAAAGAAGGCGAGATATCCGAGCCGCGTTTCTCGAAGTCGAAGAGACGGCGATAGGTCCAACTTCACCAGCTTTTTAGTTCTCAATCAGTTTTGTACGTCGAGCGCGAAACGAGGCTTTCGTCGTAGCGAGGAAACGTACGTCTAGGACTTCGCGCCCGCCGCACTCAGGGAATGCCTGATCGAACATCTGTGAATCGTTTGGAGCGGTGCGTACTCACCGGTAGTTCACGCGCGTTGCCATTGACGCCGAGCGTGCTGAAGGAGTAGCGTTCGCGTGGAACAAGAAAGACACGACGCGCGTTACGTCACGGGGATTCGAGACGGTCAATTGAGCGTCGCCAAGAGGTTCGGATGCGAGCGCAGCAAACCGACAGAGTTAAGAATACGTCCGTGGGCGAGGTCAGCATCCTAAGCTGGTTCGCAGGTTCCATTTTTTTCGTCGCGACGCTCTGGGGTACACCTGCTTCTGCTGAAGAAGATTCCAGGGTCCCGAGCTGCGAGATCGTTTTTACGAGCACTTCCTCGGATCCAATTGGAGTGCTCGAAGTGAAAATCGACTACTCAGAGATACAAGGTACATTCGGCGGAAGCCTCGAGTCCGCCGAGTGCGATCGCTTGTCGGAGACGATCGCACTCATAGCGATCGACACCTGCGATGGAGACTATTCGGCGTGCCAGTGGGGCGAGGACCGTACCCTGCGGCTGATAGTCTCGAGTACATCGGGGATTGGCGGCACCGTCGACGTCGCGCGATGCCGATTTTACGCAATCGAACCCATCGACCCCGACGCCTTCCATGTAGAAGTCCAAAGCGCGGGAGCTCCCGCCACCATGGAGTCGATGCAGCATCCTACAATTTCCGTGTTGTCCGAAAACTGTGCGCCGGTCGCGCCCTAAGCTGTCGCTCTGTACGCGGACCCGGGGGCTGAGAATGCGAACGATGATAGGTGCTCTATTTTTAGTTTTGTTGATCGTGCCTACCAGTGGATTTGCGGCGACATACGAGATTGATCTCAAACTCACGAACTCCAAAGCGTACACCGCACTTGATATTCGAGTTGCGTATGCAGCTGCGCCTGGGGGGTTTGTTGGAGCCGAAGCGACGGTAGCTTGCACTACCACGGTGAACGTCCTCGCCGCGTTCGCCGACAACGAAGACACAGAACAGCTTGGTGCCGCATTCGCTGGTACGACTGGAATCCAGGGCCCGAAGGTTCTTGCGACATGTGACTTTGGTAGTTCGGCTGTAAGCGTCCGACCAAGCGCATCTTGGAATGTGAGTCGAGGCGGGTGAGTGTGAGGGCATCGGAGGTGAACGATGTCGCGAGCAACGCTCCATCGCGGCCGACGTCGGCGCGCGCGAGAAGAGATCG
>Ga0247727_10001478_pt1 | contig 55805 bp, 62 predicted proteins | sample WisWelCaveWW1625_FD_202498 | JGI IMG/M metagenome (GOLD analysis project Ga0247727, IMG submission 202498) | Biofilm microbial communities from Wishing Well Cave, Virginia, United States - WW16-25 | ecosystem: Environmental > Aquatic > Deep subsurface > Groundwater > Cave microbial mat | place... | reverse complement strand
AAAATCCTGCGCGGGGGCGGTGGCAGCCGCCTTCAAACTGTTACGGATGCGGCAGCCACTGCTCCCGCGCCCCTCGACTGCATCTACCCTCGCAACGCCAAGGCGCGGCGGGGACGCAACCGCTTGGGCACAAGATCCAGATGGCCCGGCGAGGTCGGACTTTACCCTTTGTTTACGAATATCGTTTACTTCTTGTTAAGTGTTTACTGATTATTTACTTAGGTGAATAAAGTATTACTGAAACTGAGGCATTAGGGTGACGCGGCGGCTCCAGTATAAGTCGGCATGTAAACTACTATTGACCAGAGGATATACTGTGCGTACCGGCTCCCGTATAGGACGACCGATGTGATTCGGGGGACCGGTACGATGATCGTTATTGTCGACGAGCGGCCCACGGTGGTGGACGGCTACACCGCCTGGTTCGACCGCGAAGGCGTGGCCGCGACCGGTCTTTGCCCCGCCGACTTCGACAATTGGGTCAACACCCTGTCTGATCCCGACATGCTGGCGATCGAGGCCTTCCTGCTCGGCGACTGCCGCGACCGGCACGTGCTGCCGAAGCTGATCAAGGGCCGCTCGCGCGCCCCCGTAATCGCCATGAACGACAACAAATCGCTCGATGAGACGCTCGAGCTGTTCGCCGCCGGCGTCGACGACGTCGTGCGCAAGCCGGTGCACGTGCGCGAGATCCTGGCGCGCATCAGGGCCATCGGCCGGGCCCAGAGCCGGCCCGAGGGTACCGTCATCGGCGATCTGCACGTGTTCTTCGACGGTCGCGATCCCGAGGTGGGCGCCACCGTGCTGGCGCTGCCGCGGCGCGAGCGGCGCATCCTGGAGTACCTCGTCTCCAACAAGGGCTGCCGGGTGACCAAGACGCAGATCTACAACTACGTCTACGGGCTGTTCAGCGAGGACATCGACGAGAACGTCATCGAGAGCCACATCTCCAAGCTGCGCAAGCGCCTGCGCCATCGCTTGGGCTACGATCCAATCGAGTCCCAGCGCTACCTCGGCTACCGCATCCTGGCGGCGTGATCCGACGACGGCGCGCCGCGGCTCCACCGCGCCCGGCGCAGCAGCCCCAAGTCCAGCCTCGCACAAGCTGCACCTGCTCTAATGCCCACTCGGCAGAATGGCGCGAGAGGGTCGGTGCGATGGGTCTTTATGGTATGATGCGGACGAGTACGTCGGGCATGGCCGCGCAGGCCAACCGTCTGGGCACCGTCGCCGACAACATCGCCAACTCCAGCACCACCGGCTACAAGCGCGCCTCGACGGAATTCTCCTCCCTGATCCTCGAGTCGGGCGGCTCGGAGTACGTCTCCGGCAGCGTCGAAAGCCAAGTGCGGCACGCCATCGGCGAGCAGGGCGGCTTCCAATTCACCACCTCCGTCACCGACCTCGCCGTGAAGGGCAACGGCTTCTTCATCGTCGAGGGCAATCCGGGACAGCCCTTCCTCACCCGCGCCGGCTCGTTCGTGCGCGACGGCGAAGGCAATCTCGTCAACGCGGCCGGCTTCAAGCTGATGGGCTACAACCTGGACACCGGCAGCAGCCCCAGCATCGTCACCAACGGTACCGCCGGTCTCGAGGTCGTCAACATCGGCGCCCTGGCGCTGCAGGCCAACGCTTCCACGGCGGGTGAGCTGTCCGTCAACCTGCCGGCCAACGCCACGGTCGTGGTGGCGGCCAACCGCCCATCCGCCAACGCCGCAACGGCCGTCTACGACGGCAAGACCTCGCTCATCGCCTACGACAATCTGGGCAACGAAGCCACGATCGACGTCTACGCCGCCAAGACCGCCGCCGGCACCTGGGAGATCAGCGCGTTCGACCGGGCCGCCGCGGCCAGTGGTGGCGCCTTCCCCTACAGCTCGGGGCCGCTGGCCACGGCGACGCTGGCTTTCACGGCGACCGGCCAGCTCACCTCCAGCAGCGCGACGGGCATCACCTTCACCGTGCCCGGTGGCGCGGCGCTGACGCTGGACATGTCGCAGACGAGCCAGCTCGCCACCGACTACACGGTGCTCAAGGCCGCGGTAAACGGTAACGCGCCGAGCGAGGTGGAGAGCGTCGAGATCAGCGACGACGGCCAGCTGTTCGCCGTGTTCGAGAACGGCGCGCGCGTGCCGACCTACCGCATTCCGCTCGCCGACGTGCCGAGCCCGAACAACCTCGAGCCGCTCGCCGGCAACGTGTTCGGTCTGGGCGTCAGCTCGGGCGACCTCCAGGTCGGCTATCCCGGCTTGGGCAGCTTCGGAACGCTGGTCTCCAGCGCGCTCGAGCAATCCACCGTCGATCTCGCCTCCGAGCTCACCGCCATGATCGAATCGGAGCGCAACTACACGGCCAACTCCAAAGTCTTCCAGACCGGCGCGGAACTGATGGATGTGCTCGTCAACCTGAAGCGCTGACGCTGCATCCGCTGCCATGGGATAGAGCTGCCGCATGACGCTTTCGCTCGGTCTCGATACCGCCCTCTCGGGGCTTTCGACGACGGCGGACCAAACGGCGGTCGTCTCGCGCAACGTCGCGCGCGCCAAGGACCCCAACGCGTCGCGCAAGACGGCCAACCTGGTGACGCTGCCCGGCGGCGGCGTCAAGCTCGCCTCCATCACGCGTGCCACCGATGCCGCCCTGCTCGACAAGATGCTGGGCGCGACCGCCGATGCCGCCGGCAAGAAGGCGATCGTCACCGCCCTCGACCGGCTCGACCAGACCATCAACGATCCCGAGCTCGACGCCTCGCCGGCGGCCCTGGTCGGCAAGCTCACCGACGCCCTGCAGGCCTACTCCGCCGCGCCGCAGGATCGCGTCGCCGCCAGCTCGGCCGTTGCCGCTGGCGGCAACCTCGCCCGCGCCCTCAACGATGCCAGCGGCGTCGTGCAGGAGGTTCGCACCCAGGCCGACGCCGATATCGGCGCGGCGGTCGACAGCCTCAACACGCTGCTCGCGCGCTTGGAATCGGTCAACGCCGAGATCGTCAAGGGCACGCACCGGGGCGCCGACGTCACCGACTATCTCGATCAGCGCGACCAGATCCTGGCCGGCATCTCCCAAGAGGTCGGCATCAGGACCCTGACCCGCGCCGACAACGACATTGCGGTGTACACCGACAGCGGCGTCACGCTGTTCGACGTGCGCGCGCGCGCCGTCACCTTCGCCCGCACGGCGCTCTATGTGCCCAGCACCACCGGCAATGCGGTCTTTGTCGACGGCGTGCCGATCACGGGCAGCACCGGCAGCATGCTGGCGTCGTCTGGGCGCCTGACGGGCCTCACCGCCGTCCGCGACACCGCCGCCGTCGCCTACCAGAACCAGCTCGACGAGATCGCCCGCGGCCTGGTCGAGATCTTCGCCGAGAGCGACCAGAGCACGACGCCGACCCTCCCCGATGCCCCCGGCCTCTTCACCTACACGGGTGCCGCCGGCGTGCCCGCGACCGGCACGCTGGTCGTCGGCCTCGCCGCCAGTATCAAGATCAACGCCAGCGTCGACCCGGCTCAAGGCGGCGACGCCACTCGGTTGCGCAACGGCGGCATCGCCGGCAATCCCGCCTACGTCTACAACACCACCGGTGCCGCCGCTTACACCGATCGCCTGCAGGAGTTCGTCGACGGCCTCGGCGCCGCGCGTGCCTTCGACCCTGCCGCGCAGACCACGCCGGCGGCGACGCTGGCGGGCTTTGCCGCGTCCTCGGTCGCCTGGCTCGCGGAGGCGCGGCAGACGGCCGCCAACGAGGCCGACTACCGCACCACGCTGCTCGAGCGCTCCTCGGAAGCCCTCTCCGAGGTCACCGGCGTCAACATCGACGAGGAGATGACGCTGCTGCTCGAGCTGGAGCGCTCCTACCAGGCCTCGACCAAGCTGATCTCGACCATCGACAGCATGCTGCGAGCCCTGCTCGCGGCGGCGCAATGAGCACTGATGCCCTGACGCCATGAAGACCAGCTTCATATCCTCCAGCGCGCTCTCCGAGGCCACGCGGCTATCGCTCTCGAAGCTGCAGGCGCGGCTGGCGGATGCGCAGAAGGAGGTGTCGACGGGGCGCCACGTCGACATCGGCCGCGCCATCGGCCACAGCGCCGGCCAGACGGTGTCCCTGCGCCACGAGCATGCCCGGCTGCAGACCATCATCGACACCAACGGCCTCGCCGCCACGCGGCTGGATGCCACCCAGGCTGCCCTGACGAGCCTGACCGACAGCGCCCGGTCCTTCCTCGACCAGCTCGTCGCCTCGCGCAACAACGCCGACATGGGGCCGCAGGTGATGCAGGCCCAGGCCCGCACCGGGCTCACCGCCTACACCACCACGCTCAACACCTCGGTCAACGGCGCCTACCTGTTCGCCGGCATCAACGCCGACGTCAAGCCGATCGCCGACTACGATCAGACCCCGCCGGCGGCCAACAAGCAGGCGGTGGCCAACGCGTTCATGACGGCCTTCGGCATCTCCCAGTCCGATCCCGGCGTGGCCAACATTTCCACCGCCGCCATGCAGACTTTCCTCGACGGGCCGTTTGCCGGCCTGTTCGATCCGGCCGCCTGGAGCGCAACCTGGTCGTCCGCCTCCGACCAGAACGTGCAGAGCCGCATCGCTACCTCCGAGCTGATCGAGACCTCGGTCAACGCTAACGCCGATCCCATCCGCAGGATCGCCAGCGTCTTCACGATGGTGGCCGATCTCGGGCTCGAGGACATCTCCGACGGCGCCTACCACGCCATCGTCGACACGGCGAGCCGCACGCTCTCGCAGGCGATCGGCGATCTGACGGTGCTGCGCGCCAACCTCGGCACGTCGCAGGAGCGGGTCACGCGCGCCAACGAGCGCATGTCGATCCAGATCGACATCATGACCGAGCACATCAGCGCGCTGGAAGGCGTGGACACCTACGAGGCTTCGACCCGGGTGGCCGACCTCCTCACCCAGGTGGAGACGGCCTACGCCATGACCGCCCGCATCCACAAGCTGTCGATCCTCAACTACCTCTGACGATCTACCCGCCACGGACGTGGCTGCCAACGAAGAGTGAAAGGAAGCCGATGTATCAGTTCTCCTACGCGGAAGTGCTCGACGAGACCCCCAAAGGTGCGCGCGAGCGCGAGCGCCAGGCGCTCGACCATTCCATCGCCCTGCTGCGCGAGGCCGAGATCCGCGGCGTGCGCTCCCGCGAGGCGGCCGAGGCGGCGTCGTTCGTTCGCCGCTTGTGGGGCTACTTCGTCGAGGACCTGGCCAGGCCAGAGAACGACCTGCCGCAGGCTCTGCGCGCCGACCTGATCTCGATTGGGCTCTGGGTGATGCGCGAGATCGAGCAGGTCAGGCTGGAGAAATCCACCAACTTCAAAGGTTTGATAGACGTGTCGATGGCCATTCGCAATGGCCTGAAGTGACCGGCCAGGAGACCGCCCCACCATGCAGGTAGCATCCACCACCGCCGCCACGACGACGGCGGCCACCGCGTCGGCCGAGAAGTCGGCCACCGTCGACTACGACGCCTTCCTCAAGCTGCTGATCGCCCAGCTCAGGAACCAGGATCCGACCAAGCCGACCGACTCGGCCCAGTACATTTCCCAGCTGGCCTCGTTTTCCAACGTCGAGCAGGCGGTCAAGACCAACGCCAAGCTCGATTCGCTCATGTCCTCGTTCGCCCTCACGCAGGCGCAGGCTTTTGTCGGCCGCACCGTCACGTCGGCCGACGGCACTGTCTCAGGCGAGGTGATCGCCGTGCGCGTGACCTCGAACGGCGCCGTGGCGATTCTCGGCGGCGGCAAGGAGCTGGTGCTCGGCCCCGGCATCACGGTGACCTGACATGAACCAGGCAGACGCGCTCGACATCGTGCAATCCGCCTTGTGGACCGTGATCGTCGCCTCCGGGCCGGCGGTCGGCGCGGCCATGGCCATCGGCATCGTCATCGCCCTGCTGCAGGCCTTGACCCAGGTGCAGGAGATCACGCTCACCTTCATCCCCAAGATCGTCGCCATCCTGGTCGTCTGCGCCGTCACCGCCCCCTTCATCGGCTCGGTCATCTATACCTTCGCCGAGCAGGTCTACGGCCGTATCGAGATCGGGTTCTGACGCGTGTGTGCGGCCGGTTGAGCGCCGGGTCAGGCTGATGCCCTGCGGCGATCGCCGAGCGCCCAAAGGATGAAGCCGACGCCGGCGATCACCATGGGCAGCGAGTACATCTGCCCTGACGTAATCAGCCCGAGGCCGATGTGCGGATCGGTGTCCGCCCGGAAAAATTCGCAGAAGATGCGGGCAACCCCGTAGCCGGCGAGGAACAGGCCGGTGACGGCGCCGGGCCGGCCCAACAAAAGCCGGCCATGGATGGCGTACCAAAGCACCAGGAAGAGCAGCGGCCCCTCTGTCAGCGCCTCGTAGAGTTGGCTCGGGTGGCGCGGCAGGGGGCCGGCGCCCGGAAATACCATCGCCCAGGGCACCATGCTGACATTGCCCCAGAGCTCGGCGTTGACGAAATTGGCGAGCCGTCCGAGCAGCAAGCCGATGGGTGCGGCGGCCACAACCAGATCGATCAGCGTCAGGGCCGACAGGTTGCGCATGCGCGCGAACAGGTACAGCGCCAGGCCGGTCCCGATCACCCCGCCGTGGAACGCCATGCCGCCGCGCCAGACGGCCAGGATTTCTCCCGGATGCTGCCAATAGTAGTGAGGCTCGTAGAGCAGGACGTTGCCGAGCCGGCCGCCGACGATGACCCCGAGCGCGCTGTAGAGCAGAAGATCGCTGGACAGATCGCGAGGGAAAGGCGGCTGGTCGGCCGGCCAGAGGCTCGGCGTGGCGAGCAGCCTGCGCACGTAGAGCCAGCCGGCGATCAGGCCGGCGGCGTAGGCGAGCCCATACCACTTGATCTCGATGGGGCCCAGCTCGAGCGCGACCGGGCTGATATTGGGAAAGTCGACGGCCAGGAACTGCAGCACCGGGCTCAAGCTCCCGCTGCAGGCAGGTTGATCGCAAGTTCGACCGCGCCTCGCATGCCTCGAAGTCCCACACGCCGGTGACAATGCGATGAAACCTGCATTTGGCCGCGCGCGCAAGTGAGGTGGGCGAGCACCCTCGCGCAAGGTTCGTCTGCCAGGCTCCCGGCCGCGCGTAGGCTCGAGGGGAATCGATGGCGGCCACACTTGCAACCGGCGCCAAGCCGGCGGAGCGCAGCGGCGGCACCCAGGACGTCGGCTTTGCCGTCGGCATCGTCTTCATCCTGACGGCGCTGTTCTTGCCGCTGCCGGCGGTGCTGATCGATATCGGCCTCGCCTTCTCGATCGCCCTGTCGGTGCTGATCTTGATGGTGGCGCTGTGGATTCAGAAGCCGCTCGACTTCTCGGCCTTCCCGACCGTGCTGCTGATCGCCACCCTGCTGCGCCTGTCGCTCAACATCGCCACCACCCGGCTCATCCTCTCCAACGGCGCCGAGGGCTACGACGCTGCCGGCCACGTCATCGCCGGCTTCGCCAACTTCGTCATGAGCGGCGACTTCGTCATCGGCACCATCGTCTTCGTCATCCTGATCACCGTCAATTTCGTGGTGATCACCAAGGGCGCCACGCGCATCGCCGAGGTCGGCGCGCGCTTCACGCTGGATGCCATCCCCGGCAAGCAGATGGCGATCGACGCCGACCTCAACGCCGGCACCATCGACGACAAGGAGGCAACCCGCCGCCGGCGCGAGCTCGAAGAGGAAAGCGCCTTCTTCGGCTCCATGGACGGCGCCTCCAAGTTCGTGCGCGGCGATGCCATCGCCGGCCTCATCATCACCGCGGTCAATATTTTCGGTGGCATCGTCATCGGCGTGACCCGGCACGACATGTCGCCCGCCGCGGCGGCTGATGTCTTCACCAAGCTGTCGGTCGGCGACGGTCTCGTGACGCAGATGCCGGCGCTGATCGTCTCGCTCGCCGCCGGTCTGCTGGTGTCGAAGGGCGGCACGCGCGGGTCCACCGAGAAGGCGGTGTTCGGCCAGCTCGGCAAATACCCCCGCGCGCTGCTGCTGGCCGGCATCGCCATGCTGCTGCTGGCGCTGGCGCCGGGCTTGCCGTTCGCCCCCTTCGCGCTGCTCGCAGCCTGCCTGTGCTTTGCCGCCTATACCATTCCCAGGCGCCGGGCCGAGGTGCTGGCGGCCGAGGAGGCCCAGGTTCGCGATGCCGCGCTCGCCGCCGAGGACGAGGCGCGCCATTCCGTCAAGGAATCGCTGCGCACCAGCGAGATCGAGCTTTGCCTCGGCAAGCAGGTCTCCACCTCGCTGCTCAAGGCGCACGGGGAGCTGGCCCAGCGCGTGGCCAAGATGCGGCGCAAGTTCGCCCGGCAGTACGGCTTCGTCGTGCCGGAAATCAAGCTGACGGACGACCTGTCGATCCCGCCGAAGAGCTACCAGATCAAGATCCACGGCACCGTGGTCGCCAGCGAAGAACTGCGCATCGGTGACGTGCTCGTCATCACCGGCGAGGGCCCGCGCCCCGACGTCCCGGGCGAGGAGGCGCGCGAGCCTGCCTTCGGCATGAAGGCGATATGGGTGCCCGAGATGTTCGCGGCCAACGTCAAGCGCGAGGGCTTCAAGCCGGTCGACAACATGTCGGTGCTGCTGACCCACCTGCGCGAGGTGATCCGCAACAACCTGGCGCAGCTCCTGTCCTACAAGGACATGCGCGCCCTGCTCGACCGGCTCGAGCCCGAGTACCGCCGTCTGATCGAGGAGATTGCGCCCTCCCAGATCTCCTATTCGGGCATCCAGGCCGTGCTCAAGCTGCTGCTGGCCGAGCGCATCTCCGTCCGCAACCTGCACCTCGTGCTCGAGGCCATCGCCGAGATCGCCCCGCACGTGCGGCGCGCCGAGCAGCTGACCGAGCACGTGCGCATGCGGCTGGCCCAGCAGATCTGCGGCGATCTCGCCGACGGCGGCGTCCTGAAGGTGCTGCGCCTCGGCAACCGCTGGGACCTCGCCTTCCACCAGAGCCTCAAGCGCGACGCCAAGGGCGACGTGGTCGAGTTCGACATCGACCCCCGCCTGATCGAGCAGTTCGGCGCCGAGGCCGCCAAGGTGATCCGCGGCCTCATGGACCAGGGCCACCAGTTCGTGCTGGTGGCGGCGCCCGACGCGCGGCCCTACGTGCGCATGGTGACGGAGCGGCTGTTTGCCACCCTGCCCGTCCTCAGCCACGTCGAGATCGCTCGCGGCATCCAGATCAAGTCGCTCGGCACGATCTCATGATGGCCATCGGACCGGAGCTGGTGCTGCTGGTCTTCCTGATCTTCTGCCGCATCGGCGGCTGCCTGATGCTGATGCCCGGCTTCTCCAGCTCGCGCGTGCCGGTCAACGTGCGCCTGTTCATCGCCGTGGCCGTGACGCTGGCCCTGGCGCCGACGCTGCTGCCCGGGCTGCGCGCCGCGCTGCCCACGCTGCCCGATGCCACCGTCGTGTCGCTGCTCGTCACCGAGAGCACCATTGGCATCCTGATCGGCGTGATGGGCCGCATGTTCTTCCTGGCCCTGCAGTTCATGGCGAGTGCGGCCGCCATGTACATCGGCCTCGGCAACCTGCCCGGCACACCGATCGAGGACGCAACCGAGCCCCTGCCCGCCTTCGCCACCCTGATCACGCTGTCGGCAACGCTGCTGTTCTTCCTCACCGACCAGCACTGGGAGGTGCTGCGCGCGCTCATTGCCTCCTATTCCGCGCTGCCCGTCACGGAGGGCCTCGCCATGGAGTTCAGCCTGGTCAAGCTGAGCGAGGCCGTCTCCAGCGCCTTCCTGCTCGCCTTGCAGATCAGTAGTCCGTTCATCGTCTATACGCTCATCATCAACTTCATGGTCGGCATCGCCAATAAGCTCACCCCGCAGATCCCGGTCTACTTCATCTCGCTGCCGTTCGTCCTCGCCGGCGGCCTGGTGCTCCTCTACTTCACGATCGGCGAGTCGGTGCGTCTCTTCATGATGGGTTTCATGGGCTGGTTGGCCAGAGGCTGAGGTTTCCATGCACAACCGCGCACGCAAGATGGACCGCATCCTGGCCGTCCAGGAGCAGCTCCACAGCATCGAGAAGTGGAGGCTGGTCGAGCTGCAGCGGACGCTCGAGGCGCTGGATGAGGCGCAGAAGGACCTGATCCAGGCGCTCAACGAGGACGATGCGCTGCAGGGGCTGTTCATCGACGCCACGGCGCGCCGTCTGCGCTCCCTGGCCGAGGAGGCGGATCGCCTGGACAGCGAGATCGATGCCCAGTCGGCGCGGCTGCGCGAGCATGCCGCCCAATTGGTTCTCGCCAAGCGGCTGTCGCTGGCGGCCAACCGCGACCTGGCGCGCAGCAACAGCAAGCGCCAGCTGCTCGACATCATCGAGCGGTTCGCCGGCGCCATGACACAAGCCTCCGGCAAGATTGTCGAGGGATAGTCGAAGCAGCGACCGCGGAGACCCAAGGTGGCCATCAACCCCCCGTCCGACATCGTCCTGGGCGTCGCCCTGGCGGCCGACCCGGCGAAATATCGCGCCGCTGCCGACCGCCTGCAGCAGATGCGCGCGACTGCGGCCGCCGCCGAGTTCGCAACCGAGGTGCTGCCAGCGCGGCCGCCGGTCGATGCCCCGTCCCCCCGCCCGGCCATCCCGGCTCAGGCCACATCTACCACAACCGCCACCCCGCGCCGCGCCCGCAGCACGCCCGACGCCTTCGGGCAGCTCGAGGCGTTCGTGATGCAGACGTTCATCCAGAGCATGCTGCCCAAGAACGCCGCCAGCGTCTTCGGCAAAGGCATCGCCGGCGAGTATTGGAAATCGATGCTGGCCGAGAGGCTCGGCAGCGAGATCGCCGGCAGCGGCCAGCTCGGCCTGGCCAAGCGTCTGGCTGGCAACCGGACCGCCAGCATCGCCACCCCCGTCGACGCCGGCATCGCCGCCCGCGCCGCGGTCCTCGCCGGGCCGCGCCAATCGCTGGCCGAGGTGGTGCCCTATCTGCAGAGCGAGCCGGCCGCGCCGGGCGACGATGCCGCGGCGCTGCGCGAGCTGATCCAAGCCGAGCGGAGCCGAGGGTGATGCAGGCCCCTTCGCCCGCCGCTGCGCGGCCCGACAGCTCCAGCGTGCACGGCCTGCTGGAAGCCGCCATCCAGCGCCTGGAGGACGTCGTCGAGGAGGAGACCGCCGCGTTGCGGGGCCGGGTGGCCGTCGACCTCAAGGACTTCAACAACCGCAAGAGCCAGGGCCTGCTCGACCTCACCCGGGCGCTGCGCCTCCTCGACGGCGCGGCGCACGAGCAGGCGCTGGCCGACCGCCTCGCCGGCCTGCGTGCCAAGCTCGACACCAACAAGGCCGTCCTGCAGATGCATCTCGATGCGGTGCGCGAGGTGGCCGCCATCATGACCGAGGCCATCAGGGACGCCGAATCGGACGGCACCTACTCCCGGTCGATCCGCGGCGGCAACGGCTACGGCTATGATTAAGCTGATCCTGGCCGGCCTGTGGATCTGCGCCGTCACCATGGCATCGATCTACGGCGCCGTGTCCTGGCAGGCGGCCCGCAACGCGGCTGCGCCCGAGCCCCAGAAGATCTTCAGCGGGCTCGAGTCCTACAAGACGCGCATGATCTCCGTCCCCGTCATCTCCGAGGGCACCGTGCACGGCTACGTCATGGCGCAGTTCGTCTTCACCATCGACGGCAGGACCATGAAGCGGCTGACCGTGAAACCAGACGTCTTCCTGATCGACGAGGCGTTCAATGCCCTTTACGCGGAGGAGACGCTCGATTTCCGCAGCATCAAGAAGCACGATCTGCCGAAGCTCTCCAAGCGCATCGCCGAGGGCGTCAACAAGCGCTTCGGCCTCCCCCTGATCGAAGACGTGCTGATCCAGGAGCTGAATTACATCTCCAAGGACAGTGCCCGCGCCGGCGGCAAGCGCTGAGCCGGCAGCTCAGCCGTCGAGCGCCTGGTAGACGAGATTGCGCGCCATTTGCCGGTAGCGCAGGCGGATCAGGCCGGGCGTCACCGCCATGAACACGGCCGTGAGCTCTTGCGCCGGATCGATCCAGAAATAGGTGCCGAAGACGCCCGACCAGTAGTAGTCGCCGGCGCTGCCCGCCATGGCGGCAATGCCGTCCTGCCGGCGCACGGCAAAGCCGAGGCCGAAGCCGTAGCCGGTGGCGGCCGGGTCCATCTTGGCGGCGATCTTGTCGACGAACGACGCCGGCAGGTGGTCGGCGGTCATGAGCTTGACGGTGCCGCGGCCCAGGATGTCGCTCGCGCCGGCCTTGCCGCCGGTGCGCAGCATCTCGGCAAACCGCAGATAGTCGGCCGCGGTCGAGACCGTGCCGCCGCCGCCCGACTCCCATTGCTGCGTCTTGTCGGCGGCGTGATGGATCACCGGATTGGCGGCGCCCGTCAGCGGGTCTTTGGCGAGCGCCAGCGCGTAGCGGGCCCGCTTGCCCGGCGGCAGCGCGAAGCTGGTATCGGCCATGCCGAGCGGGTCCCACAGCCGCTCCGCCAGCACGCGGCCGAGCGCCCTGCCGGTCACGGCCTCCACCACCCAGCCCAGCACGTCGGTGGAGAAGCCGTACTCCCAGTCCGAGCCCGGATCGAACAGCAGCGGCGCCTTGGCGAGCGCGGCAATCGCCTCGTCCTTGCTCATGCGCTCGGCCGCCCACACCGAGGAGCCCGGATAGAGGGCATGCGCCGGCGTGCTGCCGCGGTCGCGGTAGGTGAGGCCCGAGGTGTGACGCAGCAGGTCCTGGATGCTCGGCAGTCGCTTGGGCGCGCGCGTCCCCCCATTCGCCTCGGCCACCCTGAGCTCGGCCAGCGCCGGCAGGTAGGTGGAGACCGGGTCGCCTAGCAGCACGCGGCCTTCCTCCACCAGCATCATGATCGCCGTCGAGGTCATCGCCTTGGTCATGGAGGCGATCGAGAAGATGGCATCGGTCTTGAGCGGCTCGCGCGCGGCGGGGTCGCGGTATCCGACCGCCTCGAGATGCGCGAGCTTGCCGCCACGCATGATGCCGACCACGGCGCCGGGGAGCCGCCCGGCCTCGACCTCGCGGCGCAGGGCCTCGCCGATGCGGCGCAGCCGGGCCGACGACAAGCCCACGGCTTCAGGCTCGGCGCGGGGAAGGCTCGTGGTCATGCTCATGGTGGAGCTCTCATGGAATGCGAATGGATTGATCAGCATAGTGTGGCGCCCGAGCCGCGGAAAGCGATTGTCACGGGCAACCTCGGTGCCTCGGACTTTCTGCAGCGAGTTCCAAGCAAGCGGGCAATTCCGAGACGCTGCACTAGCCGCCGCCCCGCCGCCTGGCCGCAGCTGCGTCCAGGGGTTGCGCGCTCCCGGCCGGCGCTGCTTGCGTCGCCAGCGTCTGCGCCATCTCCTGAAACACGTCGGCGCATGGGGGGTCGTCGGGGCGCTGGCGCAGCGCCTCGTAGATCCTGGGCACCAGCTCGACGGCCTTGTCGAGCGCCGGATCGGCGCCGCTGCGATAGCCGCCCATCAGGCGCAAATCGCGCGTGTCCTCGAAGCGCGCCAGCATGGCCCGCAGCCGCAACACCAGCTTGGCCTGCTCCGGCGTCCAGGCGGCGTCGGCCAGCCGCGAGATCGAGCCCAGCACGTTGACGGGCGGGTAGCGGCCCTGGTCGGCGATGGCGCGGTCGAGCACGATGTGCCCGTCGAGCGTGCCGCGGATGCAGTCGGCAATCGGGTCGTTGTGGTCGTCGCCGTCGACCAGCACGGAGAACACGCCGGTGATCGAGCCCGCACCCTCGCCGCCGGGTCCGGCCCGCTCCAGCAGCTTGGGCAAGTCGGCGAACACGCTCGGGGTATAGCCGCGCGCCACCGGCGGCTCGCCGGCTGCCAGCCCCACCTCGCGGATGGCATGGGCAAAGCGAGTGATCGAATCGACGATCAGCAGCACCTTCTCGCCCTGGTCGCGGAAATACTCGGCGATGCACATGGCCGTCTTGGGGGCCAGTCGGCGCATCATCGCGCTCTCGTCGCCGGTGGCGATGACGCTGACCGCGCGCGCCCGGTCCTGGCGCAGGGCGTCCTCCATGAACTCGCGCACCTCGCGGCCGCGCTCCCCGACCAAGGCGATGACGACGGTATCGAAGCCAGGCGCGCGCGTGAGCATGGCGAGCAGCGTCGACTTGCCGATGCCGGAGCCGGCGAAGATGCCGACGCGCTGGCCCGCGCACAGCGGCGCGAACAGGTCGACGACCTTGACTCCCGTCTTCAGGGGCACGCGCACGCGCTGCCGGCGCATCGGCGGCGGCGGCTCGCGCTCGGTGGCGACGGCATGCGCGCCCTGCACGAGCGGGCCGGCGCCGTCGATCGGCTCGCCCAGCGCGTTGAGGGCGCGCCCCTTCCAGGCGGCGTGCGGGTTGAGCATGATGAAGCCGCGCCGCCAGGCCGTGGTGCCGAGCCCGGCCCGCACCGTCGCCTCGAACGGCTTGACCGTGACGCCACCCGCATCGATGCGCACCACCTCGGCCAGCTGGGAGTGCCCGTCCGTGGTCAGGTCGACGCACTCGCCGAGCCGCACGAACGGCGACAGGCCGGCGATGCGGCAATAGGCGGGGGTGACCTCGCTGACGCTGCCGCCGACTGCGCGCGGCGCGCCGGCCGCCAGGCTGGCTACGACCCGCTCCAGCGCCTCCAGGCGGTGCGCCGGGGCCGGCCGGGGTTGCCCTGCAGGGGCCTGCTCTTGCCGCGTGCTGCGCATGGCGTCCGCGCCTCCAACCTCAGCTGGTGGCGCCCAGCGTCCGGATCGCCTCTTGCAGGGACGTCTCCGACTCCTTGAGCGAGGCCGTCACCGCCTCGAGCGTGCGCGAGACCATGATGAGCTTGGTCATCTCCATCACCGGATTGACGTTGGCGCGCTCGATGTAGCCCTGCTGCATGCCGACCCGGGTGAAGTCGAGCGCGGGCTGGGCTGGCCGGTCGGGGATGACGCCGGAGTTCTCGAACCGCTTGAGGTTCGCCTTGGCGTCGATGGTAAAGAGGCCGATGGCCCCGATCTGGCGGTTGTTTTGCGTGATGGTGCCGTCGCGGGCGATGGCCGGCGGACCGGCATTGGGATCGAGCCGCACCGGCGCGCTGCCCACGTCCAGGATGGCATGGCCGTTGAGCGTCTGCAGCTCGCCGGTGTCGGTCATGCGCATGCGCCCGTCGCGGGTATAGGCGAGCCCCGCGGGCGTCTGGATCGCCAGCCAGCCGTTGCCCTCCACGGCCAGGTCGAACTGGTTGTCGGTCCTCACGATCTCGCCCGAGCGCTGGGAAAGGTAGGTGTTGCCCGCCGATGCGAAGGCGACGGGATCGAGCGAGGTGCGCGACAGCAGGGTCTCGAACTTGACCTCCTCGGCGCGAAAGCCGGCGGTCGAGGCATTGGCGACGTTGTTGGCGATGGTTTCCAGCCGCCGCAGCAGCGACAGCTGGGCCGACAGGCCGACGTGGAGATTGGTCTGCATCGGCTAGTGTCCTGATCGCGAAATTCGTCGCAGTGTGCGGCGGGTTCGGAACGAATTTCGCGATCTGAAGGACACTAGCAAACTCATGATTCTAGTGTGATTCAGATCGAGAAGTCCGCTCTCGAACCCAGCCCAGCGCGATGGTGCGGACTTCTCGATCATCACACTAGCTAGGCCCCCCCGAGCTTGTGGTTCTGCAGGCTGGCGAGCAGGTCGCCGCCGATGCCGAGCTCGAGCGGCTGGGCGAACAGCAGGGCCGGGGATGCCGACGATGTCGTGGGGTTTTGCAGCTCCCACAGGCTGGCAAAGCGCGTGAGGAAGCTCTGCAGCTTCTCGGGGTCCTTGAGGTCCTCGAGGTTCAATCGGTCGGCAATCATCAGTGCCTGCCGGTCGATGTCCATGGCCGAGGTGGCCGACGACAGGCCGAGCGCGGTCTGCACCACCCGCAGCAGCGCCTTGTCGGCGAGAATGTCGAGGGCGCTGTCGATGCCGGCGGCCTTGCGCTCGAAGTAGAGCGCGAGCCGCACGCCCTCGTTCTGGCTGCCGGCATCCTCCTCGAGCGTCTGGCGCACGTAGCGGTCGACGGTGCCCTGGCGGGTGCTGTCGAACACCGTGGTCGCCTCTTTGTAGCGCACGAAGTTGAACGTCTCCGCGAATTCCCGATAACGGTGGTCGGCCAGGCTGTTGGCGAAGCTGTCGTCCTTGTCCGTGCCCTCCGTCAGCACCTTGCGCATGAAGGCCTTGGCGTAGGCCATGTCCTTCAGGCCGAACGCCTTCATGGCGTAGGTGAAGAGCTGATCGTCGGCGAGAAAATCGTCGATCGATTTCACGTTGCCGATGTTGTCGAGGTAGTACGCCGTCGCGCGCGCCACCTGCGGGTTGGCAGCGGTGGTGGAGAGCGCGCGCGTCATGTCGGCGGCAATGGTGCGGTAGCCGGCGAGAGTGGTCAGCACAACTTCAAGGGCCCCTTGTCAGCAGAAGAGCACAACTCTGCCGCGGCCGACTTGCCCGAGCCTGACCTCGAGACAGGCACTTCACGGGCCGCGCCGCGCCAAATCAGGCTCGCGCAAGGCCGAAGCGCTTAAGAGGAGTGTCGCCGGCTGCAACCCGGGAGCCATCTCTTGACGATCATCATCGGTTTCATCATCACCCTGGGCTGCCTGATGGGCGGATTCGTCGCCATGGGCGGCCACGTCGGGGTGATCTGGCAGCCCTGGGAGTACGTCATCATCTGCGGCTCGGCGCTCGGCACCTTCGTCGTCGCCAACCCGATGAAGACCATCAAGGATAGCGGCAAGGGCATCGTCGAGGCCTTCACCAACTCGGCCCCGTCCCAGCGCCAGTATCTCGACGTCCTTGCGGTCCTCTACTCCCTCATGCGCGAGCTCAGGACCAAGCCGCTCAACGAGGTCGAGGCGCATTTCGACGATCCCACGCAGTCGCCCCTGTTCCAGAAGTTTCCGAGCATCGTCGCCAACCAGCCGCTGCTGACGTTCATCTGCGACTATTGCCGCCTCATCATCATCGGCAACGCCCGCACCCACGAGATCGAGGCGCTGATGGACGAGGAGATCCAGACCGTCCGCCACGACACCATGAAGGCCTACCACTCGATGGTGACCATCTCCGAGGCGTTTCCGGCGCTCGGCATCGTCGCCGCCGTGCTCGGCGTCATCAAGGCAATGGGCGCGCTGGACCAGGCGCCGGAGGTGCTGGGCTCGCTGATCGGCGCCGCCCTGGTCGGCACCTTCGCCGGCATCTTCTTCTCCTACGCCGTCGTCACGCCGATCGCGACCAAGATGAAGCTCGTGCGCGAGAAGAAGATGCGGCTCTACTCCATCGTCAAGCAGACGCTGCTCGCCTTCATGAACGGCGCCATGCCCCAGATCGCCCTCGAATACGGGCGCAAGACCATCTCCGCCTACGAGCGGCCGTCCATCGACGAGGTCGAGCGCGAGACGCTTGCCGGCGGGTCTGGCGGGTCCAGCGGCGAGGCGGCGCCCGAGCGCAAGGAGGCAGCGTAGCGCGCGATGTCGGCCGGCGGCACCCAATCGGCGTTGTCACGCGAGAGCTTCGAGCAGCTGTTCGCCGGCCCGCAGTCGGCCATCGAGCAGCTGCCGATGCTGCGGGTTGCGCTCGAGAAGACCGGCACGGCATGTGCCGAGGAGCTGCGCGGCGCCTTATCGACGCCGGTACGGCTGCCCCTGCAGGCGATCGAGAGCGGCAGCACCGGCGACCTGTTCGGCCATCCGGCAGGTACGCGCGCCATCGGTATGCTGGCGGCGCCCGGCTGGGGTGCGCGCCTGTTCATCGGCGCCGATCACGCCGCCGTCCTGACCATTCTCGAGCTGCTGCTGGGCGGCGACGGCTCGCAGCCGGCCGAAGCGGAGGCACGCCCGATCACCAGGATCGAGACGCGCACTGCCGGTGGGTTCTGTGCTGCCCTGGCGCGGGCGCTCGGCGCCGTCTTTGCCCCCATCGCCGCCACGGAATTGGTCATCGAAGCGATGGTCGACGTCCTCGATTTCGACGTCATCGACCGCAACGATCAGTTGGTCGCCGCCCGTTTCCGCCTGGAGGCGCTGGAGCGCGACGGCGAGATCGTGATCGCCATCCCCCGCACCGCACTCAATCCCATGCGCAAGGCCTTGTCGCAGCCCCCGCCCAAGGAGGCCGCGCGTCCCGATCCGGGCTGGACGCAGCAGATCGAGAAGGAAGTCACCCGCGCCAGCGTGGTCTTGAGCGCCGTGCTCGAGGAGCGCGCGAGCCGGCTCGCCGAGATCTCGAGCCTCGACGTCGGCCAGATCATCGAGCTCAAGGCCACGCCGCAGACCCGCGTGCGCGTCGAGTGTAACGGCGAGCGGCTGATGTGGTGCCACCTCGGCAAGTCCAATGGCGTCTACACGCTCCGCGTCGACGGCTTCGTCGACCGCGAGCAGGAATTCATGGAGGACATCCTATCCGCCTGAGACCGCCATCCGCCCCCCCGGTGCCCGTCCCATCCCAGCTTTGCTTCTTCGATCCGACAAGGGTGACAACCACATGAACGCCCGCCCAACCGCCAGCCAGTCGTCATTGCTCGAAGAGTACGCCGCCGAGCTCACCCCCATGCCGGCCGAGCTCGCCGCCACCCTGGGGCCGGCCCAGCGCAAGGCTGCGGCCGGCGACCCGCGCAAGGCGCCCGAGGAGGCGCCCACCATGACGCGCAACATGGCCATGGTCATGCGCATCCCGGTGACCATGAAGGTCGTGCTCGGCTCGGCGACGATGCCGGTCGCCAATCTCGTCAAGCTCGGCCGCGGCGCCGTGATCCCGCTCGACCGGCGGGTGGGCGAGCCGGTCGACGTGGTCGTCAACGGCCGCACCGTCGCGCGCGGCGAGGTGGTGGTGGTCGACGAGGGCACCTCCCGCTTCGGCATCAAGCTCACCGAGGTGGTCGGACCGCCAGATCCCGACAAGGCTTCCTGACGCAAGCGAGCGCCATGGCCACCCCAGCCGAAGCCAGGCCGGCGCCCCAGCCGGCAGTCATGAGCGGCGCCGAGAAGGTGGCCGTGCTCCTGCTTGCGCTCGGCAAGGGGCGCGCGGACAAGCTGCTCAAGCGCTTCGATCCGGAGGAGCTCAGGCAGCTGTCGCGCTCGGCCACCGATCTGCGGCAGATCACCGCTGGCGACCTCGATGTGCTGGTCGAGGAGTTCGCGCAGAACTTCTCGAACGGCGTCAATTTCTCCGGCACGGCGGCCGAGATCAAGGAGCTGCTGGCCGGCGTGCTCGACGACGACGAGACGGACAAAGCGTCTGCCGAGGCGGCAAGCACCGAAGAGGCGGTCTGGGGGCGGATCTCGAAGCTCAAGGTCGATGTGCTGCGCGCCTTCCTCATCAAGGAGCATCCGCAGGCTGTGGCCCTGATCCTCTCGCGGATCGCGCCCGATGCCGCCGCCAAGGCCATCAGCTCGTTTCCACCCGACTACCGCTCGGGTCTGCTCTGCCGCATGCTGGCGATCCGCGGCGTCGGCCCCGCGGCGCTGGCTATCGTCGAGCTGACGCTCAAGGAGGAGCTGCTCACGACCACGGCATCGTCCTCCCATACCGGCATCGCCGACATCCTCAACCGTCTCGAGAAGGCGCAGTCGGAGGCCGTGCTCAAGAACCTGTCGCAGGTGCGCCCGGACGACGCCAAGGCGCTCAGGAATCTGCTCTTCACGTTCGAGGACCTCGTGACCCTGCCGCCGTCGGTGCGCACCACCGTGCTCGATCAGGTCGCGACCGATCGCCTGGTGCTGGCCTTGAACGGGACCGACCCGGCCTTCCAGACGGAGATCCTGTCGGCGCTCGCCTCGCGCACGCGGCGCATGGTGGAGGCGGAATTACAGGGCGGCAGCACGGCGCCGGCGCGCGACATCGCCGAGGCGCGTCGCGGCATTGTCGGCATCGTGCTGAAGATGATGGCCAAGGGCGAGATCGAGCTCAAGGCGCCCGACGACCTCAGCGACATCACAGTGTAGCGGGTCCCTAGATGGCGGATGAGCCCGACCAGGACAGCAAGAGCGAAGAACCCACCGAAAAGCGGGTGCGCGACGCCATCGACAAGGGCAACGTGCCGTTCTCGCGCGAGGCGGCAACGCTCGCCTCCCTGCTCGGCATCCTCCTCATCATCAGCTTTTTCCTCGCCGGCAGCGTCACGCACGTCAGCGTCTCGTTGCGACGCCTGATCGACAATCCGGGGGGCTGGCCGCTCGGCAACAGTGCCGACGCCATTCAGCTGTTCCACGCCATTGGGCTCGATGCCGGCCGCCTGCTTTTGCCCGTCATCATCGTGCTCGCAACCGCCGGCATCGCCTCCTCGCTCCTGCAGAATGCCCCCAGCATGGTCCTCGACCGCATCCGCCCGGAGCTGTCGCGCATCTCGATCGCCAAGGGCTGGCGGCGCATCTTCGGCGCGCAGGGCCAGATCGAGTTCGTGAAATCGCTGTTCAAGCTGGTGGCCGTGGTGGTGCTGGGTGCAATTCTGCTGCGCGCCGCCCAGCACGATGTCACCAGCGCCATGTTCATGGACCCGGCCGCGCTCCCCGCCCTGATCCAGGCGATGGGGGGGCGGCTGGTCGCCTCGATCGCGGTCGCAGCCGTCGTCCTGGTTGCGGCCGACCTGGTCTGGGCGCGCCTGTTCTGGCACCGCCGGCTGCGCATGACCCGGCAGGAGGTAAAGGACGAGTTCAAGCAGGTCGACGGCGACCCGATCGTCAAGGCGCGCCTGCGCTCGCTGGCGCGCGACCGCATGCGCAAGCGCATGATCGCCGCCGTGCCGAGGGCCACGCTCGTGATCGCCAACCCGACGCACTACGCCGTGGCGCTGCGCTACGTGCGCGATGAGGGCGGCGCCCCGCTGGTGGTGGCCAAGGGCCAGGACCTGATCGCGCTCAAGATCCGCGAGATCGCCGCCGAGCACGGCATCCCGGTGGTCGAGAACAAGGCGCTGGCGCGTTCGCTCTACAAGAGCGTGGAGGTCGACAGGATGATCCCGCCGGAGTTCTACAAGGCCGTCGCCGAGATCGTGTTCTACCTGTTCCAGCGTCAGGCCCAGACAAGGTCGGTCGGCTAGATCACTCGCCCATGCTGAAGCACGGAAACGACTACACGCTCGAGCGCGAGAAGGCGCTGGCCCACGGATTGCGGGACGTGGCCTCGGAGCTGCGCCTGATCGAGGCCGCCGACCTCATCGCCTTCATCAGGACCGAGCAGTTCGCCAACATCAGCAATCTGGTGAACGCGTCGGCCGAGCTTTATTTCATCCCCGGTGCGGTCAGCTTCGGCCAGTCCGGCGACATCGACGTGAAGTGGGGGGCCACTCCCACGATCGCGCTCGACATGGAATTCCGCCACATGCGCGTCAACGTCTACTTCCGCCTCCTGCTCGAGGCGCTGCAGGCGGCGGTCGAGATCAGCTACATCAACTTCGAGGGCGGATCGGCCGATCCCGACGAGAACACGCAGCGGCTGGTCGAGGCGATCGCCCAGGCGCGGCTCACGCCCGTCCGCCGCAACCAGGTAGCCGCCGTCGGCGCCTGAGCTGGCTGCCGTTCTGCGGAACTCGACAGGTCTAGCTGTGCCTGATAGGTTGCCGTACCTATATGGCAAATGAGCTAGCAAATGGCGAAATATACGCTTCGTGGCGTTGGACGGCGAACTAAGCGCAAATCCGCCGGTGGAGCATCGGGTGGGGCATATGCGCTTGTGGAAGACCACAAGGTCCGACCCGGCCGTTCAGAGGCCCAAAAGAGTGGAAAGGCAACGACCGCTCGGACGGCAAAGAGCGCCCATGCTGTTGCAGGCTCCTTCACGACTGCGCGACGCTACCTTTCGGCCGACGGACTCGTCGATGTCGACGTAGTTGCTGCGGAGTTTGGTCTGACGAAGGCTACGCTTGCCCAGACGCTGGGGTTCAGCGAGGAAACCCTGCAGCGCTTCTCTCGCTCCACTGCGCCGAAGACGCAGCAGCGGTTGCGAGAGATGCTGGAAATTCTGACCCGCGTCGAGCCTTGGGCCGGCGGCATGCTCCAAGCGATGGGTTGGTATCGTGGGCAAGCTATCCCCCCGCTAGGTGATCAGACGGCCGAGGCGATGGTACAAAACGATGAGGCCAACGTCGTGCGTGCCTACCTTGCGAGCCTCGCGGATGGGGGCTATGCGTGAGGTTCCGGCGGGCCGCCTATCGCGCCCACGATCCGCGATGGTCATGGACCCCGCTATCTGGTGAAGGCGCCCGTCGCAATGGCGGTCGCTTTAACGCCAAGGGTGTGCCCGCACTGTATTTGTCGCTCACATATGAAATTGCCGTATTGGAGGCGAGCCAGGGGTTCCCCTTTCGCTTTGTCCCTCCCCTGACCATTGTCTCCTACGAAGTTGATTGCGAAGGCATCATTGATCTGACCACGCCGCGCGCGCTGGCGACACACCAGGTGAGGATCGCCGATTTGAGATGCACCTGGAAAAGACTTTCCGAAAGCGGGGCCGACGTTCCTTCCCAACGCGTGGCGGAAAGCTTACGCACGAGCGGTGCCGCCGGCATCCTTGTTCCCAGTTTTGCGCCTCGTGTCCCATCCGGCGCTGGCAATCTGGTACTCTGGAAGTGGGGAGCAGGCTTGCCTCACAAAGTCAGAGTGTATGATCCCGATGAGCGCCTGCCGCGCAATGATGCCTCCTGGCGATCCTAAAATCGCGGCGCGAATCAACTCGCCTTCACTAACATCTGCAAGATGGCATCAGCATGGGCCGGGCTGCCCAGCGACGTCTTGCGCAAGCTTCGGACAAGATTGACCCGCTAGACATGGGGCTGGACGCGAGCGCGGCAGCCAGCATGACCTCCATTTATCTCTTCGGCGTCTTGTCGCAGCACAATCGCTGGCTGTCGGTTCGGCAGGCCACGATTGCCGGCAACATCGCCAACGCCAGCACGCCGGGCTTCAAGGCTCTGGACGTGACGGCGTTCGAGGCGGCGCTGGACTCAGCCAAGCTCGCCATGGCCACCACCCGGTCCGGTCACGTGACGTCGTCTGGCACCGATGCCCCGGCCACGGACGTGCGCCAGGAGGAGCCCTGGGAGGTCACGCACGCCGGCAACAGCGTCAGCCTCGAGCAGGAGCTGCTCAAGGCCGGCGACGTCAATCGCGCCTATCGGCTCAACACCAGCGTGCTGAAAGCCTTCCATCGCATGCTGATGACAAGCGCAAAGGTCTGACGCCCATGCTCGATCCCCTGCAGGCCATGCTCAAGATCGGCTCCTCGGGACTGAAGGCCCAATCCAACCGCCTGCGCGTGGTTTCGGAGAACCTCGCCAACGCGCAGTCGACCGGCCGCGCCCCCGGCGCCGATCCCTACACCCGCAAGACCATCAGCTTCGAGAGCGAGGTCGACGAGGCGCTGGGCTTCCACGGCGTGAAGGTGTCTGGCATCGACCTCCACCGCTCGGCCTACCGCATCGAGCACAATCCCGGGCATCCCGCGGCCAACGCCGAGGGCTACGTCAAGCTGCCCAACGTCGACATCATGATCGAGGTGGCCGACATGCGCGAGGCCAACCGTTCTTACGAGGCCAACCTGCAGGTGATCAAGCAGGCGCGCGAGATGATCACCCTGACCATCGATCTGTTGAGGAGCACGTGATGATTGACGCCATCACGTCCTCGGCCACGGCCGTTGGCGCGCCCGCCGCGGCCGGCGGCCCTACGCTCGCCCCCTTGCGCGGCGCCGCGCCGGCGGAAGTTGCTGGCGGCAATTTTGCGGCGATGCTGGGCGATCTCGTCGCCAATGCCGCCGGCGTGGTCAAGAACGCCGAAGCCGTGTCGATCGCCGGCGTCAAGGGGCAGGCCTCCGTACAGCAGGTGGTCGAGGCGGTGATGTCGGCCGAGCACACGCTGCAAAGCGCCATCGCCGTCCGCGACAAGGTGGTGTCCGCTTATCTCGAAATCAGTCGTATGCAGATCTGAGGAAACCACCCGTGAGAGCGCTCGCCATCGCCGCAACCGGCATGAATGCCCAGCAGACCAACGTGGAGGTGATCGCCAACAACATCGCGAACATCAACACCACCGGCTTCAAGCGCTCGCGCGCGGAGTTCACCGATCTGCTCTACCAGGCCGAGCGCTCCGCCGGCACGCCCAACCGCGGCGGCCAGGACCAGATCCCCGAGGGCACGCAGATCGGTCTCGGGGTGCGCACCACCGCCGTGCGCAACCTGCACCTGCAAGGCGCGATGGCCAACACCGGCAACAAGCTCGATCTGGCCCTCAACGGCCGGGGCTGGTTCCAGGTGACCAACGCGACCGGCGAGCAGTTCTACACGCGCGCGGGCTCCTTCAACAAGAACGCCACCGGACAGATCGTGACGGCCGACGGCTACGTCGTGCAGCCGGCCATGACGGTGCCGCAGAACGCCAGCGAGGTCATCGTCAACGAGTCGGGCCAGGTGTTCGTGCGCATCGGCACCGAAACGACGCTGCAGACGATCGGCCAGCTCACGCTCGCCAACTTCACCAACGATGCTGGCCTAGCTCCCATGGGCGGCAACCTCTATCGCGAGACGCCGGCCTCCGGCGCGCCCGTCATCGGCGTGCCGAGCGATCCAGGCTACGGCACTGTGCACCAGGGCTACCTCGAGAATTCCAATGTCGATCCCGTGAAGGAGATCACCGAGCTCATCGCGGCGCAGCGCGCCTACGAGATGAACTCCAAGGTCATCCAGGCCGGCGACGAGATGTTCGCAACCGTGGCCAAGGGCCTGCGCTGAGGTCGGAGGGCTAGCATGTGGCATCCGCTGAAAGCCTGCGCTGCGGCCGCCGTCTCGGCGCTCGCGCTGCTGCTGCTCACGCTGCATGCCGCGCGGGCGGGCGAGCTCTCGCTGCCCGTGCCGGCGGCCACCATCTATCCAGGCGACGTCATCGCCGAGGACCAGCTCGCCGAGCGCGCCTTCATCGCCCACACCGTCGCGCGCTCCAGCGTGCATGAGGGCCGCGAGCGACTGATCGGCAAGGTGGCGCGCCGCACGCTGCTGGCCGGTCAGCCGATCCCCCTCAGCGCCGTTCGCGATCCTTATGTGGTGGTGCAGGGCAAGCCGACGCTCGTCGTGTTCGAGGCGGCCGGGCTGACGATCACCAGCCAGGCCACGGCCCTGCAGAACGGCGGCATCGGCGACAACGTCAGCCTGCGCAATATCGACAGCGGCACCATCATCCGGGGGACGATCGCGCCCGACGGCACGGTCCGTCTGGAGGTGCCATGAAGCGGCTTCTGCTTCTGGCCCTATCGCTCCTCGGCCTCGCCGCCACCGCAGCGGAGGCCACGCGCATCAAGGACATCACGTCCGTGCAGGGCGTGCGCGCCAATCAGCTGATCGGCTACGGCCTGGTGATCGGCCTCAACGGCACCGGCGACAGCCTGCGCAACTCGCCGTTCACAGAGCAGTCCCTGCAGTCGATGCTCGACCGCATGGGCATCAACGTGCGCAACTCGAAGGCGCGCACGCGCAACGTGGCGGCCGTAATCGTGACGGCGGAGCTGCCGGCCTTCGCCGGCAAGGGCTCCCGCGTCGACGTCACGGTCTCATCGCTGGGCGATGCCAGCTCGCTCGCCGGCGGGTCGCTGATCCTCTCGCCGCTCATCGGCGCCGACAATCAGACCTATGCCGTGGCCCAGGGCCCGCTGGCTGTCACCGGCTTTGCCTCCCAGGGCAAGGCCGAGACCCTGACCCAGGGCGTGCCCACCACGGGACGCATTCCCAACGGCGCGCTGGTCGAGCGCGAGGGGCCCGGCCGGTTCGCCGACGAGACCATCCTGGTGCTCGAGCTGCGCAACCCCGACTTCAACACCGCCGTCAGCGTGGCCGACGCCATCAACGCGCACACGCACGCGCGCTACGGCGTCAAGGTGGCGCGCGAGAACGACCTCAGGACCGTGGCGATGAAGCGCCCGTTCTACGTCGGCGCGGCGCGCTTCATTGCCGAGATCGGCGAGTTGCCGATCCAGCCCGACGTGCCGGCCCGGGTCATCATCGACGAGCGCACCGGCACCATCGTCATCGGCAAGGATGTGCAGATCTCGACCGTGGCCGTAGCGCACGGCAACCTCACGGTGCGTGTAACCGAGACGCCCAAGGTCTCGCAGCCGGCGCCGTTCTCGAGCGGCGAGACCGTGGTCACGCCCGAGACGTTGGTGTCGGCCGACCAGACCGGCGGCAACCTGGCGATCGTGCGCGGCACCAACCTGCAGACGCTGGTCAGCGGGCTCAACAAGATCGGGCTGAAGCCCAACGGCATCATCGCCATCCTGCAGGCCATCAAGTCGGCCGGCGCGCTGCAAGCCGACCTGGTGGTGCAATGAGGCGGGCGGCGGGCACAGGCGCGGGGTCGGGAGCGCGGCGCGGCGCGCTGCGCTGGACCGTTGCCGCGTCGCTGGCCGCCGTCCTCGCCTCCGCCGCATCGGCGCAGCAGGGGTGGAACACGCAGGTGGTGCCGGCCGATGCCAAGGCCCCCAAGGTCGCGGCGCCAGTTTCGCCGCCCCTGCCCAGGCTGCCGGCCATGGACGTGGCGGCGGCTGCCGCCCAGCGCGCCGCGCAGGAGCCAAGACCGGCTGCGCCCGCCGCTGCCGCCGCGGCGGCTGAGCGGGCGAGAAAGCGGCCCGAGACGCTCGAGACCAACGCCGCCCGGCAATACTGCGTCAACATCGCCGATCCGGCCGCCGACGCGCGCCTTGCCTGGCAGAAGAAGGCGGTCACCGAGATGGAGCAGGAACTCGACCGGCGCATCGCCCTGCTCGAGGCCAAGACCGCCGAGTTTCAGAAGTGGGTGAAGCGCCGCGACGAGTTCGTGCAAAAGGCGCGCGACAACCTGGTGCTGATCTATTCGCGCATGCGCCCCGACGCCGCGGCCATGCAGCTCAAGGCGCTGGACGAGGAGACGGCAGCCGCCATCGTCGTCAAGCTCGATCCGCGCACGGCGAGCACCATCCTCAACGAGATGGAATCGGCCCACGCCGCGCGCCTCACCGCCATCATCAGCGGCGCTGCCCGCACCGCGCCGGCGGCGAAGGCCGGCCCCCGCCCCGAGGACAGACGGTCATGACCAGATTTGCCGCCGCCCTCTTCGGTATCGCGCTGGCCGCCGGCGGCTGTGCCGGCCCCATGAAGGACCTCGGGCGCGAGCCGCATCTGACGCCGGTCGGCGCCGGTCTGCGGCCGAACCGCGTCTCCATGCTGAGCGAGCCGGTGATGCCGCCCAACTATCGCCGCGGCAACTCCATCTGGCAGGACAGCAGCGGCGACCTCTTCCGCGATCCCCGCGCCATGCGCGTCGGCGACGTCGTGACCGTCAAGATCTCGATCAAGGACAAGGCCTCGCTCGACAACACCTCCGAGCGCTCCCGCGACGCCAAGCGCAACCTCAACTTCGACACCTCCTACGATCTCGCCTATCCGTTCCTCAAGGGCAAGGGCGAGGGCAAGATCGACTCCGCCGTCAATTCAGGTACCTCCACCAAGGGGCAGGGCGCCATCACCCGCTCCGAAAGCATCGAGCTGCTGGTGGCCGCCGTCGTCTCCGACGTGCTGCCCAACGCCTATCTCGTCATCAGCGGCACCCAGGAAGTCCGGGTCAACCACGAGGTGCGCGTGCTCAGCGTCGCCGGCCTCGTGCGCCCGCGCGACATCGCCACCGACAACACCATCTCCTACGACAAGATCGCCGAGGCGCGCATCTCCTACGGCGGCCGCGGCCGCATCACCGAGGTGCAGCAGCCGGGCTGGGGCCAGCAAATCGTCGACATCATCTCACCGTTCTGACATGGCGAGCCCCACGACACCCACGGAGACCCCGGCACCGGCCCCAAAGCCGGAGCCTGCGGCCGCCAAGGCCGCCTCGCCCTTCGCCTTCATCGGCGCCATGCTGATCCTGACGGGGCTCGGCGTCGGCGCCGGCGGCCTGTTTGGCCTGCAGGTGCTGGCCAAGGCGGAGAAGCCCGCCGCGGCCAAGGCGGAGGCCCACGCCAGCCAGCCCGTGAGAGGCCGCTACGCCGGCAACGTGACCTTGCGGCCGCTGTCGCCGATCGTCACCAACATTGCCGCCCCCGGCCACATCTGGATCAGGCTGGAAGGGCTGCTGGTCGCCGAGGGCGAGCAGGCGGGCGAAGCCAACGCGCTCGCGGCCACCATCGCCGAGGACATCGTCGCCTATCTCAGGACCGTGACGCTCGCGCAGATCCAGGGAGCGACCGGCTTCCAGAACCTGCGCGAGGACCTCAACGAGCGCGTTCGCGTGCGCAGCGGCGGCAAGGTCCGCGACCTCGTCATCCAGAGCATGGTCGTCGAATGAAAAAACTCATTGCCATCCTGCTGGTCCTGCTGGCTGGAACCGTCGAGGCGGCGGCGCAGATCCCGACGCTCGAATCGCTGGTGCCCGCCGGCGATCCGACCGCCGCGGGGCGCATCATCCAGATCATCGCCGTCGTCACGGTGCTGTCGCTGGCGCCGGGCCTGCTCATCATGGTGACGTGCTTCACCCGCTTCGTGATCGCGCTCTCCTTCCTGCGCTCGGGGCTCGGCCTGCAGACCACGCCCGCCAACCTGATCCTGATCAGCCTGGCGCTGTTCATGACCCTCTACGTCATGGGTCCGACCTTCGACAAAGCCTGGCAAGGCGGAGTGCAGCCGCTGATGGAGAGGAAGATCAGCGAGCAGGAGGCCTTCACGCGCATCAGCGAGCCGTTTCGGGCCTTCATGCGCGCCAACGTGCGCGAGAAGGACCTGAGGCTGTTCACGGAGCTTGCCAGCGAGAGCCTGCGCCCGCGTCAGGAGGACGCGGAGGTCGATCTGCGGGTCCTGATCCCAGCCTTCATGATCTCCGAGCTCAGGCGCGCCTTCGAGATCGGCTTCCTGGTCGTGCTGCCCTTCCTCGTCATCGACATGATCGTGGCCACGCTCACCATGTCCATGGGCATGATGATGCTGCCGCCCACCGTCATCTCGCTGCCCTTCAAGGTGCTCTTCTTCGTCCTGATCGATGGCTGGAACCTGCTGATCGGCGGTCTCATCCGCTCATTTGTCTGATCCATTTTGTATGACAACGGCTAGCCGTTAATCATTGCGCAATGCTTCTCATTTAACCATAGGCGCATGGCAGGTTGGAGCGTAGTGGACGGGGGCTCCGAGGCATCGTGCCGTACTGTCATACCGGCAGGTCCGGATGGTCCCCGTTAACCGCTGTACTCCCAGGGGGAGATGCAAATGAGTAGCATCAATACGAACATTGCCGGGATGACTGCACTGCAGTCGCTTACCCAGACCAACAAGAGCCTGACGGAAACGCAGAACCGCATTTCGACCGGCCTGCGCGTTGCCGAGGCTTCGGACAACGCCGCCTACTGGTCGATTGCCACCACCATGCGGTCGGACAAGGGCGCACTCTCGACGGTGCAAGACGCCCTCGGCCTCGGTGCCAGCGTCGTGGACGTGGCCTACACGGCCGTTCACGCCGCCATCGAAGTCGTCAACGAGATGAAGACCAAGCTGGTTGCCGCTCGTCAGCCGGGCGTCGACAAGGCCAAGGTGCACAGCGAGATCGCGGAGTTGCAAAAGCAGCTCACCAGCATCGCCACGTCGGCATCGTTCTCCGGCGAGAACTGGCTGCAGATCGACTCCAGCGCCACCGGCTACAGCGCCAGCAAGAATATCGTCGCCTCGTTCACCCGCACGGGCGGCGTGGTCGCCATCCAGACGATCACGATCGACACCTCGAGCATGGACCTGTTCGATACGGCCACGGCCGCCACCAACGCCGCGGCCGGCATCCTCGACGCCAACCGCACAACGGTAGGCGTGATCGACAACACTGCCACCACCTGGACGATCGCCAACCTCAACATCTCTGCCCTGACGGACAGCACCGCCGACATCGCTATTCTCGACGGCTACATCAAGGGTGTGGATGCTGGGATCAAGGAGATGACCACGGCGGCCAGCAGCCTCGGCGCCGTCAAGGCACGCATCGGCCTGCAGCAGGACTTCGTGGCCAACCTGATGGATGCGCTCGATCGCGGCATCGGCACCCTGGTCGACGCTGACATGAACGAGGAGTCGACCCGACTGCAGGCCCTGCAGGTCCAGCAGCAGCTGGGCATCCAGGCGCTCAGCATCGCCAACGCCTCGAGCCAGAACATTCTGCGCCTGTTCCAGTAAGCGGCCGCGCCGCCAACGGCGCTTCCCGCTGCGACAATACCCTGGCCACGCTCGCCCTGAGCGTGGCCAGTTGCATTTTTGCGCTGCAGTCGGTCTGCGCAATTCTCGCGCAAGGTTCGTGGCCGACTATCGCCTCGGCGATCCGCCGCATTTCCCTCGAGGCATTGCATGAATGGGCGAGAACAGCTTGAGCGGCTCTGGCGCAGCCTGCTCGGCCTGGGGCCGAGGCGGCTGGCGGTGCTCGGCGCCGTCGGCTTCGTGGTGTTTGCCACCGTCGGCCTCGGCAGCTACCTCCTGAGCCGCCCGCAGCTCGAGGCGCTCTATACCGGCCTCAATCCGCAGGACGTGAGCCGCATCGGCGCCGCGCTCAAGGAGGCAGGCATCGCCTTCGACGTCAACGCGCAGGGCACCGCCGTGCTCGTGCGCTACGGCCAGACCGCGCAGGCGCGCATGCTGCTGGCCGAGAAGGGCCTGCCGAGCAGCGCCAACGCCGGCTACGAGCTGTTCGACAAGCTCGGCTCCATGGGGTTGACCTCCTTCATGCAGGAGATCACGCGGGTACGCGCGCTCGAAGGCGAGATCGCGCGCACCATCCAGGCCATGAAGGGCGTGAAGGCCGCCCGCGTGCACCTGGTCCTGCCCGACACCGGATCGTTTCGCCGCGGTCGCCAGTCGCCGTCGGCCTCGGTGGTCGTGCGCACGGAGAACGCCGGCGACTTCTCCTCGGCGCCGGCCATCCGCCACATGGTCGCCGCCGCCGTGCCCGGCATGACGGTCGACCAGGTCACCGTGCTCAACACCGACGGCACCGTGCTGGCCTCCGGCGGCGACGGCGCCAATGCCGCCCCTGGCAAGATGGTCAGCCTCGAGCGCAGCATCGCCAAGGAGCTGCAAGACAACATCGCCAAGACGCTCACGCCGTATCTCGGCCTCAACAACTTCGAGATCAGCGTCGCCGCCCGCCTCAACACCGACAAGCGGCAGACCAATGAGACCTCCTACAACCCCGAAACGCGCGTGGAGCGCTCGGTGCGGGTGGTCAAGGAGACCGGCAGCTCCCAGAACAGCAACAACCGCACCGCCGCCGGGGTCGAGCAGAACGTCCCCGTCGAGCAGCAGAGCACCACCGGCTCCGGCGCCGACCAGTCGAAGCGCACCAACGAGCGCCGCGAGGAGCTTACCAACTACGAGGTCGGCACCAAGACCACCGCCACCGTCAGCGAAGGCTACAGAATCGAGAACCTGGCGATTGCCGTCGTGGTGAACCGCAAGCGGCTGCTGGCCGCGCTCGGCGACAACGCCGGCCCCGAGGCCGTGGACAAGCAGATCAAGGAAGTGGAGCGGCTGGTGGGCTCGGCCGCCGGCGTCGACACCCAGCGCGGCGACCGCATCACCGTCGCCGCCGTCGAGTTCGTCCAGAGCCCGACGCTCGAGCCGGTGCCGTCGGTGGGCATGGTCGAGTTGCTGCTGCGCCAGATGGGCAGCTTCGTCAACGCCGCCGCCATGGTCGGCGTGACCGTGCTTCTGATCTGGTTCGGCGTGCGGCCGGCCATGCGGGCGATCCTGGAGGCGAAGCCGACGCTGGCCGCGGCAAGCCAGTCGCTCAACGGGCAGGCGGCTGCCGGCGCCGAGGCGCTGGCCGGCACCAGGATCGCAAGCGGCCAGCAGCCCAACCTGATCGCCGATCTGACGAGCAAGCTCGGGCGCACGCCGCAGCGGCGGCTCGAGCAGATGATCGAGTTCGACGAGGAGCAGGCCGCCGCCATTCTCAAGCAATGGATGCGGGGAGCGCGCAGCGCATGAGCGCGGTTCCCGCATCCGCGTACCTCGTCGATTTCGGCGCCGATCCCGAGCTCGGCGCCAACCCCGCGTTCGCCCTGCTGCCGCGCATCGCGACCAGCGCCGACGCGGCGCGCCTGGAGCAGGCGCGGGCGGACGGCTTCGAGAGCGGCAGGGCTGCCGGCGAGGTGGCGCTGGACGCGCGGCTTGCCGAGCAGCGGGCGGCCTTCGAGCGCCAGCTTGCCGCCGAGCGCAAGGCTTGGGCGTGCCAGGAGGGCGAGGTGCTTGCCCAGCGCCTGTCAGCGGGCCTGAAGGAGATCGAGGCCAAGATTGCAGATGCGACGGCGCGCGTGCTGGCGCCGTTCCTGACCGCCGAGCTGCGCCGGCAGGCGGTGGCCGACCTGCGCCGGGATCTGGAGATCCTGCTCGCCAAGGAGGCCGGCATCGCCTTGAGCATTTCCGGGCCCAAGGACCTGCTGGATGCGCTGCGGTCGCAACTGGCGGACGGCCTCGGTGCGATCGCGTATCTGCCCAATGAGGCCTGCGACGTGCGTGTCAGCGCCGGCCAGACGGTGCTGCAGACCCGGCTCGAGGGCTGGGTTGGCAAGATCGAAGGGGCGGTGCGGTGAGCTCCAACGGCGACGAAACCAGGTCGCAAGAGATCATCATCATCCGTCGGGCGCACGGCCAAGACGAAGGCGGGCACCATGGCGGCGTGTGGAAGATCGCCTACGCCGACTTCATGACGGCGATGATGGCCTTCTTCCTGGTCATGTGGCTCATCAACTCCACCGACAAGCAGACGCTCACGCAGGTGGCCACCTACTTCAATCCGGTGCGCCTGACCGACAAGTCGCCGAGCTCGCGCGGCCTGCATCAGGAGGCCGGCGCGCAAGGCAAGGAAATGTCGCCCGGCGGCTCCAAGCAGGAGGATGGGCTGACCAAGGGCAAAGGCAAGGCCGAAGGCGGCAAGACCAAGCCGGAGGGCAACAAGTCGAAGGCCGACGGCGGCACCCCGACTTTCACCGAAGACGCGCTCTTCAGCGATCCCTACGCCGCCCTGTCCAAGCTGGCCGCGCAGGCCGAGGCCGACCGGCGGCGGAGCAATACCGATGCCAAGACTGGAGGCGATGGTCGGCTCGCCGGCGGCGAGGCCTATCGCGATCCCTTCGATCCAGCCTTCCGGCGCGACGCCGTGGTTGGCCGCACGGTGGCCGATCCGGGGAGCAGCCCGCGGGCCGAGCCGAGCCCCGCGCCCGACGGCAAGCCGGCCGAGCAGACGCAACAGCCGCCAGATGCTGCCGCGCAAGCCGCTGCCGCGCAAGTTGCCGCCGAGGAGGCCGCCCGGCGTGCCGAGGCCGCGCGGTTGGAGGAGCAGATCAAGCAAACCGTCACGCAGTCTTTGCCCGGCACGCTTCCCAACATCGACGTCACCGTCACCGAGGAAGGCCTGCTCATCAGCCTGACCGACGATCTCGATTTCGGCATGTTCGCCATCGCCTCGGCCGAGCCGCGGCCGGCCATGGTGGTCGTCATGGAGAGGCTCGCCAAGGTGCTCGCCGCGCACCCCGAGCGCCTCATCGTGCGCGGCCACACCGACGCCCGGCCCTACAAGTCGGGCGCCTACGACAACTGGCGGCTGTCCACCGCCCGCGCGCACATGGCCTACTACATGCTGGTGCGCGGCGGCATCGACGAGAAGCGCTTCGACAAGATCGAGGGCTTCGCGGACCGCAGCCTGCGCGTCCCGCGCGAGCCGGAGGCGGCCCAGAACCGCCGCATCGAAATTCTCATGCGCAAGGCCAAACCGTGATGCTGCTGCCGCGCCTTGCCCTGGCTTTGTGCGCCGTCGCCTGTGCGGCGGGAGCCGCGCGCGCCGCCGAGCCCGAGCCGTTCGAGCTCGTCCGCTCCCTGCGCGCCCTGCAGGACGAGATTGCGCACGGCAATGCCACCGCCCACGTCTCGCAGCGCACGCTGATGGTCCAGATCAGCGAGCAGATGCTGCGGGCCAGGCCAGACGCGTGGAAGGAGCCGCGCAACGCCCGCGCTGCCGTCGCCTTCGTGCTCAGCGGCGGTGATCCGCGCATCCTGAAGATGCTCGTGGCCGCCGGCTCGCTAGCGGATGTCGACGACAAGCTCGCCCGGGGCGTGGTGGCCTACGGCGAGCGGCGCAACAACGAGGCCGCGGAGCTGCTGGCCGGGATCAATGCCCGCACGCTCGAGGTCAGCATCGCCGGCCAGGTCTCCCTGGTGCAGTCGGAGCTGACGGCCGGCAAGGATACCGAGAAGGCGATGGCGCTACTGGACGAGGCCCGCCTGCTCTCACCGGGCACCCTGATCGAGGAGGCCGCCCTGCGCCGCCAGGTCGCGCTCGTTGCCTCCGCCGCCGACGTCGAGCGCTATGAGGCCCTCTCCTCGCGGTATCTGCGGCGCTTTCCCAAATCGGTCTACGCCGGCGGCTTTCGCCGGCAGCTCGCCATCGACATGGTCAGTCGCCCAGGCGCGGTCGATCCGGAATCTCTCTCGCGGCTTTCGGCGGCGCTGGGCGGCCTCGATCCCGCCGACCGGAGCGATTTCTATCTGATGATGGCCAAGGAGGGACTGCTGCGCGGCAAGGTGGCGATCGTTCGCTTTGCTGCAAAGCAGGCGGCGGGTCTGGCCGAGCCGCAGAGCGCGGAGGGCGCCCGCGCGCGCATCTACGAGTCGGCCGTGCTGGTGGTGACCGACGAGTACGAGACGGCACTGGCGGCGCTCGAGGCCACGAGCGCCGAGGGGCTCGGGCAGGAAGACGTCGAGCTCCTGGAGTCGGCGCTTTCGGTGGCCGCGGAGGTGCGGCGCGTGCCAGCGCCGACCGACGTGGCCGCTCGCGCGCGTCCGGAGCACAACGCCACGGTGGAGCGCGCCCGGCAGGCGATCGCAAGCGTCGATCAATTGATCAGTGGGGCGGGCAAATGACGAGGACGGACTTCCAGCCGAGCCAGGCAAGCGTGGGCGCGGAGCGGATAGGCGCGCGTGCGCGTCCGGCTGACCGCAAGGGCGAGGGCGCGGGCGACGCGCCCAGCGACGATGGGTTCCCGCGGCTGCTTTCGAACATGGCGGCGACCGGTCATGGCCGCGCCGATCAGAGGGCGGCAAGCCAGGAGGCCGGCGTGGTGGTGGCCGAGCTCTGCCTGCCGCACGATATGGTCGACCAGGTTGTGCTCGAGGCCGGCGCGGCCGGCGCGGCATCGCGGGTCGACGGTCTCGATCTCGGCGCGGCCGTCTTGGCCAGCGCGCCTGTCGATGTCGTGCCGCCATCGGGGGCGCCGTCGGGCACGGCGGACCTGGGCGCTTTCTACCGCGCCGACCGCATGCTCGGAGCGAGTTTCCTGGCAGGCGCGGTCGTCGATGCCGCAGCGGATGCAGCTGGCCATCGGGGTGCGCCCGAGGTCGCCACGACCGACGCCGGTACTGAGAATGCCCTCCCAGGTTTCGTTGGGATGGCGCTGGCACTTCCCGACCGGGCGGCGGCGGTGGCCGAGCGCGTCGCCCCGCAGGCGGCGCGCTTCGGCATGGAGACGGCGGCGATGCCGCGTGCCGCGGCGGAGGCTGACCTCGCCCCGGTTGGCGCGCCGCTGCCCGCGGTCGCCGTGTTGCGCCAGGAGACGCATCTGGCGCCCGCCCGCATGGCGGCGCCGGCGGCGCCGGCCGTGGTCGTCGTGGGTACGCAAGGCCTGGCCACCGATGCGAAGGCCGTTCCATCCGACAGCAAGGATCCCCCCAGGCTGGAAAACCGCAGACCGGCCAGCGGCGCCATGCCGGTCGCCGCGGCTCCAGAGCTCCCGGCGGGCCCGGGCACTGTACGCAGTCCGCTCCCCGACCGGGCGTTCGCCGCGCCCGTCGCGCCGGTTGACGCCGCCGATGCGCAGGACCTGGCCGCCGGCAAGGGTGCCGCCACGGTCGAGCAGGCCCTGCCGGTGGTCGGCGAGGAGGTCCAGCTAGCCGCGCAGCTGCCATCATCGCCCGCACGCCAGGTCGCCGACCGCCTGGTCGCGGCGGTGCTCACCGGCAGCGAGCCGCACAAGGCTGCAACGGCCCCGCTGGCGACAGCCTCCACCGCCCACACCGTCAAGGTGCTGTACCTCCAGCTGCAGCCAGCAGAGCTCGGCATCGTGACCGTGCGCATGGCGCTCAGGAATGATGCCATCGAGATCCAGCTCGAGGCCGGCCGCCAGGACACGGCGCTGTTGCTGCAGCGTGACAGCGAGGCGATCTCCAGCGCCCTGCGCACCGCCGGCTACCAGGTCGACGCCATGGTGGTACGGGTGGCGGCGCCGACTGCCGCCGCCGACGGCGCTCCGGTCTCGACTGGGGCCTCCGTGCCGGACACGGCGACGCAATCCCAGCCGGGCACCTCCCAGTCTAATGGCAGGGCAGCTGACGGCCGTGCTCATCCCCAACAGCAACTCGACCGGGCCCCGACGAGCCGGAGCGACAGTCATGAGGACGGCAGCACTGCGAGCCGTGCTGGCAGCGGCCTTTACGTATAGCGCTGCCGGCGCGCTTGCCGCCGATCATACCTGCGAGCGGGAGATGGCGCGCGCCGCGCAGGCGCACGGCGTGCCGCTCGGCGTGCTCTATGCCGTCGGCCTGGCCGAGACCGGCCGCGGCGATTCCCTGAGGCCTTACGCCCTGAACATCGACGGCCGTGCGGTCTACGACATCGGCAAGGAAGAGGCGCTGCGCCAATTCGCGCAGGCGCGGGCCGCCGGCATCCGGCTCATCGATGTCGGTTGCATGCAGATCAACCATCACTTCCACGCCGCCCAGTTCGCTTCGGTCGCGGAGATGCTCGACCCGGCCAGGAACGTGGACTACGCCGCCCGCTTCCTCATCCGCCTCAAGGCGCGCGAGGGCAGCTGGACCATGGCGGTGGCGCGCTATCACGCGGGGCCCAACAACGATCCCGCCCAGAAGCGATACGTGTGCCGTGTCATCACCAACATGGTGGCCGCGGGTTTCGGCCGCTGGACCAACGAAGCGCGAGCGTTCTGCCAGCCATGACCGCGTCCCCCCATCGAAGCTTGGAGCAAGCCATGACCCACACCGGATTGTCGGGACCCTACCGGCTCAACTTCGACGCCATCGACACGGTGGTGCGGAAGCGGTCGCCGGGCGTCTACGCCCTCGGCCACGCCGACCCGGCGGGGCGTTTCTGCGTCAACCACGTCGGCAGGGCCGATGACGACCTGCGCGGCAGGCTGCTCGACACCATCGGCTCGGACCTGCTCTTCAAATACGGCTATTTCGACTCCGACAGGGCCGCGTTCGAGCGCGAGTGCGAGCTGTTCCACGACATCAGCCCGCCCCGCAACCGCGTGCACCCGGATCGGCGCAAGGGCACTACTTGGGAGTGTCCGCGCTGCCGGCTCTTTCCTCGGCGGGGCTGATGAGGTCGAGCGCGTCCGTGAGGGCAGCCTGGTAGCCCAGGTGCCAGTAGGCGCGCTCGGGCGTGTGGGCGTCGAGATGCTTCTGGTCGAAGGCGATGTAGGGCGCCTCGTCCTCCAGCCATTGCCGGATGCCGTCCCGGCGCCGCTCGAGGAGCGCCGTCTTACTCTGGTCCGACATGCAACCCCCTGCTACCTGCCCCTGTCGTGACGTGTCCGCCACGCTCGACCTTCTACAGCACCCACGTTGGGATAGGCCCAAACTGGGCGGGGAGATTTGCTTCAAATTGAAAGCAATCGGGGCGTCGCCGTGGGCCCGGTCGCGGGCTGAAATTCAGGCGCTCGGCTTGGCCTTGGCGGCGAGCGCCCGGTCGATCAGGGTGTTGGCGATGGCCATGCGGCGCGTGGCGACCTCGCGGGAGAACGCCGATACGCGATCGGGATGGTTGAGCAGCGCAAAATCCCGGCGGATGCGATGCAGGTCCTCGCGCGTCAGCTCGGGCGAGAGGCCGAGCGCGGCGGCAATCGCCTGCGGATCGGTCTCGGCCGGGTCCGGCTGCGGCGCCTCCGCCGTGCGCTCGTAGCCGTAGCTGCCGGCAAGGGCTTGCGCGGGCATGGCTGAGCTCTCGGAGGGCAGCGCCTGGGTGGTGCCCGCCAAAATGTTGCCGATGCCGCGGGCGGCCCGCGGGAGGTGCGCTGCGCCCTGCGCTCCGTCGGGCGCGGCGCCGCCGGCGCGTGCCCGCGCATCGAGCAGCCGCGTGAAGTCGTGGCGCGTGGTCGGTCCTGGATGGCGCATTGATGGGCCTTGGCCCCTGTCCTGCGGGCGCAGGCATTCTCGGACAGCAGTGTTGAAGCGGCGCTAACGACGGCTGTGCAACTCGGCGCGCCGTCACCGGGCCGGCGGCTTGGCGTAGAGGCCAACGGCGATGGCGCGCGCCACGTATTGCGCCATGCAGTTGTAGCCGCCCTCCGTAAAGCCGAAGTCGCCCGGGTCCGGCCGGCCGGCCTCGCGCATTGTGCGCGACAGGATCTCCATCGCCTCGTAGCGGCGGATGCGCAGCACGTTCTCGGCCGTCGAGATCCGCTGCAGGCTCGCGCGGATCGCCTGGTAGTGCGGGTCCTTGGCCAGTTGCGTCATGTAGTGCAGCCCGACCAGGATCACGTCGATGTTGTGCGCCTTGAGCCAGCGCACCGTGTTGCTGACGCTGAGCTGGAAGCTCTCCACCGGCACCTGGGCGAAGGCGTCGTTGGTGCCCACCTGCCAGAGCACGATGTCGGGGTGGTTCAGCGCCACCTCGACCTCGATGCGTTTGCCGGACGCCTCCGCGAGCTCGCCGGAGAAGCCGCGGTTGATGATCTCGATGTCGACGCCGTTGATGGTCCGCTCCAGGATTTGCTCGAGCAAGGGCGGCCGCCCTTCGCGGCGCCAGCCGAGCACGGCCGTCGACGATGCGCCGATGGCGAGGATGCGGATCTTCTTGCGCTGCTGGAGCGCGATGGCGCTGTTGGGCAGCGGCGTCGCGCCGACGCTCGCCTCGCCGCACTCCTTGGCCACGGCCGGAGGCTCCGGCGTGCCTTGCGCCCGGGCGCCGGAGCCGAGGACGGCGCCGATCCCGATCGTCAGTGCGAGCAGTCCCGCGCGTGCACGCATCAGCCGCCTGCCCTTTGCCGCTCTCTCCACTCCGACACCCATGCGGTCAGACCCATGAGGCCGACACCGACGGTGACGACAATGGTATCAACGAGCAGCGAGCCCGAGTAGAGGTAGCGTACGATCTGGCCCATTAAGCTTAGGAGCGAGGCTACGCAGAACACGTTGAGGGAGTTGCGCCCCAGGCTCGACAGGAACTCCGCCAGCCACGGCAGCCACGGCGCGAAATAGGGGTAGGTCGCCGAAAACACCGCTGCCAGCGCCAGGAACTGGATCAGCCGCATCGGCGTCAGAAAGCTTTTACCGTTGAGAAACAGCAGCTTCGGCTCGGGCAGCCGAACCGGGTCGGGAAACCAGTTGAACCACACGATCCCCGCCGTGACCACGACGATTGGCAGCGCCGCCCACCAGATGCGGTCGATGTGGCGGCGCACCATCGCGCCGACCCCTTCGTTGCGCGACAGCGCAAAGCCCAGAACGAAGATCGCCTGCCAGGTGAACGGATTGAAGAACCACTGGCCCGGCACCGGCCAGGTCGGGGCGGTGAACGGCACGGTCAGCGCGGCGAGATAGAGCGCCAGCGACAACGGCACCAGCAGCGGCCGCGCGAAGCGATCGAGGATGGCGATCGCCGGCGCCGCGACCATCAGCACGACGTAGAGCGGCAGGATGTCGAAATAGCCGAGCTGGTGCGTGAGCAGCACCAGGCCGATCTGCGCCAGCTGCGGCTCCTGGAACACGGCCGAGGCATTGTGCCATTCGAGGATCAGCGGGTTGTCCGCCAGATAGGCGGTGCCGGCCAGGGTCGCGAGCGCGATCGAGCTGATCAATATCTGCGCCGCATAGATCGTCACGGCCCGCCCCCCGAGCCGGAGGACGAGGCGTGGCGTGCTGGTGGGAGCGCTGCCGCTCGTGACGAGCAGGCCGAGCGACCAGCCGGCCAGGAACACGAACAGCTCGGCTGAGTCGGATATCGACACATTGCGATGCGTCAGGTGCTCGTAGGTGATGCCAGGGATGTGATTGATGAAAATCGAGACGAGCGCGAACCCGCGCCAGAAGTCGACGGCGTTGGCTTGGCGTGGCATCGCGACCTATTGGCTCTCTTGGGCAGTGCTCTTGCGGGTCGTCGCGGCCGCTGTGAGCTGGGCCTTGTCTTCTATTCTTGCCGGGCCTCGCCGGCAAACTCACGGCCGCTCGCGGACCTCGGCCTTTCGCCGCCACGTCGGGCGTCGGCTAGGCGCCGTCGACAAAGCTCGTGATCAGCGCATGCGCGATGGCGTGCTTGCCGGGCACGGTGAGCCCGTCGGGGTGCCGCCGCTCGAGCATGGCTCGCGCATCCGGCCGTGTGAACCAGCGCGCCTCGGCGATCTCGCCGTTGTCGATGGTGATGACGGTGGTCTCGGCGCGGCCGATGCAGCCGAGCATCAGCGAATGCGGGAACGGCCAGGGCTGGCTCGAGTGATAGCGCACGTCGCCGACCTTGATGTTGGTTTCCTCCAGCACCTCGCGGCGCACGGCGTGGTCGATGTCCTCGCCCGGTTCGATGAAGCCTGCCAGCGTCGAGTACATCTTGTCGCCGTAGCGGTGCTCATGCGCGAGCAGGCAGCGCTCGCCGTCGGTGACCAGCATGATCACGACGGGATCGGTGCGCGGGAACCATTCGAGCCCGCAGGCCCAGCACTTGCGCCGCCAGCCGCCATCCTTGACGAGGGTCGTTCCGCCGCAGTGGCCGCAGCAGCGCGCGTTCTCGTGCCACTGCGCGAGCGCCCGTGCTTGGCCGCACAGCGACAGCTCCTCCGGCGACATCGCTCCCTGCATCGCGAGCGAGCGCAGATCGACGATGGGGCGCAGGTTCTCGATGGCGCCCGGCACATGCCGCGTTCGGTGCTCGGTGACGGCAACGGCGAAATGGGGGTGCGTGGCCTCGTCGATGCCCAAGAACAAGGCGTCGGTCGTCGGCAGGCCGAACTGATCGAGCTCCTGGCGCGAGAACCACGCCAGCGTTGCCGTGGTCCGCTGGGCGTTGGAGCGGATCACCGGCTTCAGGTCGGCGAGCACCAGGAAGCGCGCGCCGGGGCTCTCGAGCTGGGACTTCAGGAATTCCGCGTCGCTCCTCTTGGGTCCGAGCCGATCGAGCATTACCGTCGAACCAACCGTAGGCATCCAGAGGCTCCCTGCTTTTGGTCAGGAGATGATCACACCACATCTCGAGGCGCAACCTAGCCTCGCTCACAACGGCCGCACGCCAAACTTATCAGACCCGATTCTCAAACCATAGACCAACCGATCGACACTATTGCCAACAAACCTGCAGCGCTCAGAAAGACGATCTGCTAGGCTAACTTGGGCATCTCCTATCGCGGGATGGGCAGTAAGGCCGAAGCGCATGCTGAAACTGCTGAGATCTTTGTGCTTGGCGGCGATGGGCGCCGGCTTGGCGATCGCCGTTGCCGGCGGCGCCGAGGCGCAGACAAAGGTCCTGAGGATGCAGGCCACGTGGCCGGCATCGCTGACGTTCTACGAAAACTTCTCAATGTGGGCCGAGCGCGTTGATAAGCTCTCGGGCGGCACGCTCAAGATCGACGCCATGCCGGCCGGCCAGGTTGTGCCCGCGTTCGAGGTGCTCGACGCGACGCACAAGAAGGTGCTCGACGGCGCCCATGCCTGGGGCGGCTACTGGACCGGCAGGGACAAGACGTCGATCCTGTTCACCGGCGGCCCCGGCGGCACGTTCGGTATGGACTACACCGACTACATCGGCTGGATGTACTACGGCGGCGGCATCGAGCTCTACCAGGAGTTCTACCAGAAGCAACTGAAGCTCAACGTCGTGGTGTTCCCGATCCTGCCGGTTGGTCCGCAGGCGTTCGGATGGTTCAAGAAGCCGATTCAGACCGTCGAGGACATGAAGGGTATGAAGTGCCGCCAGACCGGCATGGCCGGCGAGGTATGGCAGGCGATGGGCTTCACTGTCATCTACATGCCTGGCGGCGAAATCATTCCCTCCGCCCAGCGCGGCGTCATCGATTGCGCCGAGTGGGTCGGCGGCGTGGAGGATCTCCGCCTCGGCTTCCAGAGTGTCTGGAAGTACCACTACTCGCCGGGGGTGCAGGAGAACACCACTGTGGGCGAGCTGCTGATCAACGGGGACGTATGGAAATCACTGACCCCGCAACAGCAGGAGATCATAAAGTCGGCGGCCAATGAAACCTTTCTGATCTGGCACGCGAAGTGGCAGCGCCAGAACGCCGAAGCCCTGAAGGAGATGCAGGAGAAGCACGGTGTGCAGATCCTGCGCACCCCGCCCGAGATCTTGTTGGCCTTCATCAAGAAGTGGGACGAGATCGCAGCCGCGGAAGGCGCGAAGAACCCATTCTTCAAGAAGGTGCACGACAGCCAGCACGCTTACGCCTCGCTGGTCGTGCCCTACAAGCGGTTCTACTTCCCGCCGTACTCGCTCATGGCGAACTATTACTTCCCGGAGAAGAAGTAGGCATGCTAGGCGAGGAGCGACTGGATCGCTCCTCGCCGTTTCGCGACAGGCCCGCCGGGGGCGGCAACCGGCCGGCCGGACAAGTTCCAAGAGAGGGGTATGAGGTGATCCTATGGCTGAGGCTCGGCCGTCCAGTGACGGCCCTCCGGAATTCCCAGCGATCTTCTACGGCATCATCCGCGGGATCGATGGCTTCAGCGATATCATCGGCAAGATCGTCTCCCTCGGCATGCTCTTTCTGGTGTTCTCGATCAGCTACGAATGCTTCTCGCGCTACCTGTTCAATTCGCCGACCACCTGGGTGTTCGAGACCAACTACATGGTCAACGGCTCGGCATTCATGCTGGGCTGCGCCTACGCGCTGCTCAAAGGGGCGCATGTGCGCACGGACATCTTCTGGGACGGATTTTCCGAGCGTAAGAAGGGTCTGATCGACTTTTGGTCGTATCTGATCTTGTTCTACCCGACGATGATCGTCTTCTTCACCATCAGCGCCGATGACGCGTGGTTCGCCTACGAGCTTGGCGAGAGGTCCGAGCAGACGCCCTGGCGTCCGCTGCTGTGGCCGTTCCGGGCCGCGGTGCCGACGATGGCGCTATTGATGATGATCCAGGGACTCTCGGAGACACTCAAGTCCTGGTACCAGATCAGGACCGGCCACGAGTTCCAGCATCGCGAAAAGGTAGAAGTATGACCGGTCTGGAATTCCTTGGCATGGTCATGCTGCTGGTGATGCTGGGCGCGATATTCATCGGCCTGCCGATCTCCTTTACCCTGCTGTTCCTGGCGCTCATCTTCGGCCTCCTCGGCCTCGGCCCCATGGTTTTCGATCTCGCGTACTTTCAAACGATCGGCCTGATGAAGCAGGACGAGTTCGTGGCCGTGCCGATGTTCATCCTGATGGGCTACATCTGCGACAACGCTGGCATCATGGAGCGAATGTTCAAGGCGTTTCGCGACCTGTTCGCGCCAGTGCGCGGCTCGCTCTATATCGTCGTGCTGGTCACGGCGACCCTGTTCGGCATCGCCGCGGGAACGGTCGGCGCCACGGTGGCTCTGCTCGGCATCATGGCCGGGCCGATGATGATCAAGGCGGGCTACGACGTGCGCATGTCGGCAGGCGCCATCACCGCTGGCGGCACGCTCGGAATTCTCGTTCCACCTTCGGTGATGCTGGTGGTCATGGGGCCGGTGCTCGGCGTGTCGGTGGCCACGCTCTACGAGGCGGCGCTGCTGCCAGGCTTTCTGCTGGCCGGCATGTACATCGTCTACACGACGGTACGCAGCTTCCTCAATCCCAAGCTTGGGCCTCCTGTTCCCCTGGATGAACGGCCTGCGCGGTTGGGCCCCGTGATCTGGGAGTGCGTGGTCGGCCTCGTCCCCGTGGTCGTGCTGACGGTTGCCACGCTCGGCGTCATCATCGTGGGCCTCACCACGGCAACCGAGGCCGCCGCGCTCGGTTCGCTGGGCGCAATCATAATGGTGATCTGCTATCGGCGGTTCACATTTTCCGGCTTGTGGAAGGCCTGCCAAAGCACACTGATGACCACCAGCATGGTGCTGTTCCTGGCCGTGACGTCCAACATCTTCGGTGCCGTTTTTGCGCGCATGGGCACGGCCTCCTGGATCACGAATCAGCTCCTGGCCATTCCTCTGCCGGCGGTTGGAACCATCACGCTGGTGTTCGTGCTCATCTTCCTGCTCGGCTGGCCGTTCGAGTGGCCGGCGATCGTTCTCGTCTTTTTGCCGATGCTTGCTCCAGTGGCGGCTGGGCTCGGCTACGACATGGTCTATTTCGGCGTCGTTACAGCGGTCGTGCTGCAGACGGCATTCCTGTCGCCGCCGGTGGCGATGTCCGCCTATTACCTCAAACAGGTGGTCAAAGAGTGGAAGATCGGCGACATCTATAAGGGCATGTACCAGTTCATGGTGTTGCAAGTGCTCTGCGTGGGAATACTGATCTACTACCCCCAGATCGTCCTTTGGCTGCCGACAATGCTCCAGGCGAGGGCAAGCGCGTGGCAAATGCCCGAGGCGGACCGCAAGATCATCGAGCAGCAGCGCAAGAATACCAAGTCGCTCGAGGACGATGACTGGGGGGCGCCGAAGAAGCAGTAGGCCGGCCGCAACAAATCGGCCCGGTTGTAATCGCCCCCGCGGCGCACCATAATCGGGTCGGGAGGTTGGCGGTGGACGTGTCCCTCGCCAACCGGGTCAGGTCCGGAAGGAAGCAGCCCTAACGAGCCAGATGCGGGTCGCTCGTCCAGCCTCCCACTGCGTCCCGCCCGAGACGGCGGGCGATCGGGCGGACCGCTCCGCCGCCAGAATGCGGATCGGCAGCAGCGCTGCAATTGCGGCGCAACCACAGTCCTTCAGGCCCGTGAAGCTGGCTCCCGCCTTCGCGGTGGTACGTTGGGCAGGCATGGCGAAGAAGAAACCGGCGTCGAGCCAAGGCAAGAGCGACAACGGCGAGGCGCCTGCGAAGGCCGCCCCCTACGTCGTGCTCGCGCGCAAGTATCGGCCGGCCACGTTCGCGGACCTGATCGGTCAGGATGCGATGGTGACGACGCTCGAGAACGCGTTCGCCACCGACCGCATCGCCCAGGGCTACATGCTCACCGGCGTGCGCGGCGTCGGCAAGACCACCACCGCCCGCATCCTCGCCCGCGCGTTGAATTACGAGACTGACCAGGTCTCGGTGCCGACGCTCGACATGCCAGCGCTCGGCCGCAACTGTGCTGCCATCATGGAAAGTCGTCACATCGACGTTCTCGAAATGGATGCTGCGTCCAGTACCGGCGTTGAAAACATACGAGAAGTCATCAGCAACGCGCAGCTGCGACCATCGATGGCCCGATACAAGGTGTTCATCATCGACGAGGTTCATATGCTGTCTAAGGGCGCGTTCAATGCGCTCTTGAAGACGCTGGAGGAGCCTCCGGGGCACACGAAATTCATCTTCGCCACCACCGAGGTGCGCAAGGTGCCGGTGACGGTGCTGTCGCGCTGCCAGCGCTTCGATCTGCGCCGCGTCGACGTGCCGGTGCTGGTGCAGCATTTCCGCAAGATCGTCGCCAACGAGGGCGCCGAGGCCGAGGACGATGCGCTGGCGCTGATCGCCCGCGCGGCGGAGGGCTCGGTGCGCGACGGGCTTTCGCTGCTCGACCAGGCGCTGGCCATGGGTGCGGGCAAGGTCGGGGCCGAGCGCGTGCGCGCCATGCTGGGCCTGGCGGACCGCGGGCGCATTTTCGACCTTCTGGAGAGGCTGCTGGCCGGCGCCGCCGGCGAGGCGCTGCAGGCGCTGGCCGGCCTGCATCGCGACGGGGCCGAGCCCGGCCAGGTGCTCGCCGACCTGGCCGAGGCGGTGCACATCGCCTCGCGCGCCAAGACGCTGGGCGCGGCTGCCGCCGGCGAGGGGCTCTCCAACGAGGAGCGCGCCCGCGCCGCCGCCCTCGGCGACCGGCTGTCGCTCGCCATTCTCGCCCGCACCTGGCAGATGCTGCTCAAGGGCCTGGAGGAGGTCGCCCGCGCCCCCAACCCGGCCGCCGCCGCCGAGATGGTGCTGATCCGCATCGCCTACACGGCCGACCTGCCGGCGCCCGACGAGATCATCAAGGCCCTGGGCGGTGGCGGCGAGCGCGCTTCCAGCCGGGGGCCCGAAAAGGCGCCGGAGAGACGGCCGGCCGCCGCGCCGGCAGACCTCCTCGACACCGATGCCGCCGACGACGGCGAGCCCGACGACGACTTGGGGCCCGGCGACGCCGTGGTGGGCGCCGAGCCCGTCCTGCGCTCCTTCGCCGACGTGGTCGCCCTTGCCGGCGAGCGTCGCGAGGCCAAGCTCAAGGTGCACCTGGAAGAGCACGTGAGCCTGGTGCGGTTCGAGCCGGCCGGCAGCATCGAGCTGCATCTGCTTGCCGGCGCGCCGAAGGAGCTCGCCAACGAGCTGCGCGAGAAGCTCAACGCCTGGACTGGACGACGCTGGATGGTGGCGCTCAGCAAGGCGCCCGGCGAGCGCACGCTGGGCGAGGTCGAGCGCGAGCGCAAAGCCGCCGAAATCAGCGAGATCAGGAATCACCCCGCCGTCGCCGCCGTTCTGCAGCACTTTCCCGATGCCGAGATCAAGCTCAACGACCTGCCGGCCCTGAAGGCCGACGATACCGGCACCGGCTGACCACTGCCGACATCGCCCGAGCGACCACCCGCCCGCAAGGAGACGCCATGGACCTCATGAAGATGATGCAGCAGGCCAAGGACATCCAGGCCCGCATGCAGCAGATGCAGGACGACCTCGCCGGCCTCGAGGTGGAAGGCCAGTCGGGCGCCGGGCTCGTCAAGGTGAAGCTCAACGGCAAGTTCGAGGCGCGCGGCATCAAGATCGATCCGAGCCTGATGAAGCCCGAGGAGGCGGAGATCCTGGAGGACCTGATCATGGCCGCGTTCCAGGACGCCAAGGGCAAGGCCGAGGCCGCCGTGCAGGCCAAGATGCAGGAGATCACCGGCGGCCTCTCCCTGCCGCCGGGCCTCAAGCTGTTTTGATTGTCTCCCTCTCCCCGTTCTTACGGGGAGAGGGTTGGGGTGAGGGGCAGAGGCAAACGCCAGAGCAAGTTCCTGCCCCTCACCCCAGCCCACTCCCCATCGAAGATGATGGGGAGAGGGGACAGGTTGGAGAATTCCGCGCATCATGAGCAGGAAGGCCGCAGGCACCGAGATCGAGCGGCTGATCGCGCTGCTGGCGCGGCTGCCGGGGCTCGGCCATCGCTCCGCGCGCAAGGCGGCGCTGACGCTGCTCAAGAAGCGCACCGACCTGCTCGAGCCGCTGGCGGCGGCGCTGGCCGAGGCGGCGGCCAAGATCGTCGAGTGCCCCAGCTGCGGCAACATCGACACCGTTGCCCCCTGCACCATCTGCCGGGACCCGCGCCGCGACGCCTCGCTGATCGTGGTGGTGGAGGAGATCGGTGACCTGTGGGCGCTGGAGCGGGCCGGCGTGGTCGGCGGCCTCTACCACGTGCTCGGCGGCCATCTCTCCCCGCTCGACGGCATCGGCCCCGATCAGCTCAGCATCGGCCGCCTGCTCGGGCGCGCCGTGCCGCCGGTGACGGAGGTGCTGCTGGCGCTCAATGCCACGGTCGAGGGGCAGTCGACGGCGCACTACCTGACCGAGCAGTTGCAGGGGCGCGGGCTGACCGTGACCCGGCTGGCCCAGGGCGTGCCGATGGGCGGCGAGCTCGATTACCTGGACGAGGGCACGCTGGCCGCCGCCATCAAGAGCCGGCGCACGATGTAGCTGCGTGCCCGCGCGCACCTCTTGGGGGCAGATCGGATCGCAATGATCGACAGCGTCACTGCCATCGAGCGCGTTCTGTCGCGCGGCAGCAGCTTTCCCTCGGTGGTGACGACGGCGTCCGGCCGCCGCTACGTCATGAAGCTGTCGGGTGCCGGCCCCGGCCGCCGGGCGCTCGCGACCGAGCTCGTTGCCCTCGGGCTCGCCCGGCATATCGGCCTCAACGTGCCGGCAGCGGCTGTCCTCAGCCTGCCGCGCGATCTGCCCTGGCAGGTCGGGACCGATGAATTCTACGAGGCGGTGCAGCGCAGCGCCGGCCTGAACCTCGGCGTCGCCTACCTTGCTGGTGCCGAGGACGTGAGGGCCGCCGAGCTGGCGTCGCTGCCGGAGAGCTTTCTTGGCCCGCTGGCGGGCGCCGACGCCCTGCTGCAGAATTTCGATCGGACGGCATCCAATCCCAACGTCATGCGCGATAGCCCCGGTGCCTGCTGGGCGATCGACTTCGGCGCCTGCCTGCTGCTCGAGCGGTTGGCGCGCCGGGCCTGCGAACCGACACTGGATCTGCCCTCCAACCATTTCCTCGCCGCCGATCACCGGTTCGAGCGTGGCGCCGAGGCCGCCGCCCGCGGGATCAGCGCCTGGCACACGAGCGAGATCGTGCATGCGCTGCCCGATGCGTGGGTGGACGATCTGGCGATTGCGCGCGAGGAGCTTCTTGCGCGGCTGGACGGCTATCTCGCGCGTTTGCACGGAGGCTGATTCCGGCTCGGCTTGGTGTCGCCAAGAAGCGCAGCCTATGGCCCCGGGGGATACTATGCTGCGGGAACTGGTGCGCTAACCGGAGGGCAAGGCTTGAACTCGTGTCTATTTATCCCTTTTTGAGAAGATCCAAAAACTTGCCATTGATATAGAGGACTTCGCGACCTTCCTTTCTTTGTTCAAGGATCCCAGCCGTAGCAAGCTCCTTGAGATATTTGGAAGCGGTATTTCTACTGGCGATATCGAGCCGCACCAGGTCGGTTATTCGGCAGTACGGTTGGGTGAAGAGGAGTTCGACCAGCTCATGGCTGTAAACAGTCGGGTGGGCGACTTTGACATAGCGCGTAGTATCATCCATTAGCGTTTTGATAGCAGCAATTTTCTCAGTAGTCCATTTTGCGGTTTGCTCAACAGCATCAAGCATGAAGAGTATCCACGGCTGCCATTCCGCCGAGGCCGTAACTCCGAGGAGTAGTTTATAGTAGCTGTCTCGGTTCGCGTTGATGTACTGGCTGAGGTAAAGAATAGGCAAGTCGAGAAGTTGCTTGTCGATGAGGTACAGTATGTTCAACGCGCGGCCCGTTCGGCCGTTGCCGTCTGGGAAGGGATGAATGGCTTCAAATTGATAGTGACCTATTGCCATGCGGATAATTGGATCGATGGCAGCTTCCTCGTGAAGGAACCGTTCCCAATTCGACAATTTGTCTCTTATGACTTCAGCACCTTCCGGTGGCGTGTAAATGATTTCACCAGTAGTTTTGTTTTCTAGAGTCGTGCCGGGGAGGCGGCGGATATCGAGGTCGTAGTTCTTTATTGTCCTGCAAATTGTGATTGCAGTTTGCACCGTCAAGGGGCGGGTCTTGAGATTGTCGAACCCGTTGCAGCCGGCAGTTGGCGCGGTTGTAGACGATGACGCCGAGCCGCGTCGCCTTGCACACGGCCTCGATGTGGGCGAGGAGGCCCTCTTGCGGCGCCTCCGTAAGGTACGGCGGCAGCAACAGCAGGCCGTCGGCTCCGAGCCGCTCGCTCTCGCTGGCATAAGCTGAGGCCATGCGCGTGCCGTAGCCCGCGGCGCCGAGCACGGGGATGCCGCCGGCGCGCAACCGCACCGCGTTGGCAAGGAGCGCTGCATACTCCTCGGCCGCGAGCGAGAAGAATTCGCCCGCCCCGGCCGCCATGAAGAAGGCCGCCGGCCGGTAGGCTGCAAGCCACTCGAGCCGCGCCGCCGACGCCCTCGTGTCGAGCTCGTCGGTGGCATTGAAATCGGTGAGGGGGAAGGCGAGCAGGCCAGCCCTCACGGCAGCTTGCAATTGCAGCGGTGTCAGCATGGGGGGCGCTCGCTTTGCTGTGCGAAGACGAACCGTGGGGCGATGCCCATGCCTCGCCCGAGGACCGTCGCGCCCCTATACTATCGGCAAGAGTGGGCCGCAACGGCGGTACGCATCCGAGGGAGGAATGCATGGCTCAGCGTGGGGTGTGCGAGGCACCGGGCCGGCCATGCAGGAGGTCGCTGCTGGCCGCCTCGAGTTCATGGTGGGCCCGCTGGCGGTGACCCTGCCGCTGCACGAGGGCGGGCAGGTGAGGATCTTGGGGCTCACCAGCTCCGAGCGGCTGGCCGTGGCGCCGAAAGTGCCGACGCTGATCGAGCAGGGCGTGGGGATCGCCAACTACGGCTGGTGGGGCATGTGCGGCGCCGCCGGGACGCCCAAGGCTGTGATCGACACGTTGAGAAAGGCCGTGATTGCCGCGGTCGACGCCCCGGCCTACCGTTCGGTGCTGGAGCCGTCGGGCACCATCGCCATGGCCTCGACGCCCGCGGAGATGGCCGGCGTCATCGCCGACACGCTGCGCGACTTTGGTGCCCTGATCAAGGAGCTCGGCATCAAGCAGCTGGAGTGACGGGCAGCGCGGCTGAGCCTGTTTTCAAACCTTCACCTTCTCGTCGTCCACCACGCGCCGCACCGCCGGGCGCAGCAGCATGCGGTCCTTGAAGGCGCTGTAGTTCTTGAGCTCGGCCACCGGCAGCTCGCGGCGCACGCCCCAGGCGTAGAACAGCAGGCCGTAGGGGTCGAGCGCCGAGTACTGATCGGAGAACCACTGCCGGCCTGCCAGCATGCCGTCGATCTGCGTCAGGTACTCCTGGAAGGTCTTGCGCCCTTGCGCCTGGATGTCGGGGAAGTGCGACGCATCGGTGGCGTAGCGCTCCGGGCGGCTGATGTGGGCGTGGGCTGGATGCACGTTGGCGGCGAAGTAGCCGATCAGCGACAGCGCCTTGGCCTCGCCGAGCAGGTCTTTCGGCCACAGGCCGTAGCGCTTGCCGAGATAGGGCAGGATGGCGGTGTTCTCCGACAGCGGCTCGCCGTTGTCGAGCTGCAGCGCCGGCACGCGGCCGAGCGGATGGATCTTGCGATAGGCCTCCGTGCGCTGCTCGCCCTTGGCGAGGTCGACACGCTTGAGCTCGTATTTCTCGCCGCTCTCCTCGAGCACGATGTGGGCCGCCATCGAGCAGGCGCCGGGCGAGTAGTACAGTGTCAGCATGGTAGGTCCCTCCCAGGGTTGGGCCCGAGCTTACATGCCGTCCGCGCCTTGTCCACGCATTCTCGCGCCGCCACGGCCGAAGCCGCCCAGTTGCCAATTGCCAAGCGTGCTGGGACCGCCGAAGACGGTCCATGCCCGTCTCGGCACTGCCGCCCGACCCGATTGCCGCGCCTGCTCCCTCGCCACGCTTCGTGACGGGCTCGATCCCGCACCACATCCTGGTGATGACCGCCACCGGCGCCGTCGGCTTGATGGCGATATTCATCAGCGACTTCGCCAGCATCTTCTTTCTCGGTCAGCTCGGGGACTTGCAGCTGCTGACCGCGGTTGGCTACGCCAGCGGTCTGCTGTTCTTCATGATCTCGGCCGGCATCGGCATGTCGATCGCCGTGACCTCGCTGGTGGCGCCTGCGCTGGGCGCGCAGGACCTCGCTCGCGCCCGCCGGCTGTCGACGCATGCCGCCGTGTTTGCTGCCGTCGCAACCTCACTCATGGTCGCCGCGCTGTGGCCAGCGCTGCCGGTGCTGCTCGGTTGGCTCGGTGCGCGCGGCCGCCCGCTCGCGCTCGCGCACGACTATCTACGCATCGTGCTGCCGTCGCTGCCGCCGCTGGCTCTGGGCATGTGTGCGTCGGCCGTGCTGCGCTCCGCAGGCGACCCGCGCCGCGCCATGTATATCACGCTGACCGGCGCGGTCGTTGCCACCATCCTCGACGCAGTCCTGATACTCTGGCTCGGGCTCGGCATTCACGGCGCCGCCATCGCCGCATTCGTCTCCCATGTTGCCATGCTGGCGGTCGGCTGGTGGGGCGTCGTGCACGTGCACGGGCTGCTGGCCAAGCCGGACTGGCACGTCTTCGAATATGACGTGCGGCTGATCGCGCGCTTCGCCATCCCCGCCGTGCTCACCCATCTCGCTACGCCGGCCGGCGGCGCCTACGTGACGGTGGCGATGTCGCAGTTCAGCGATAGCGCGGTGGCCGGCTGGGCCGTGGTCGGACGCATCATCCCGATCGCTTTCGGGGCGATCTTCGCCCTGTCTGGCGCCATCGGGCCGATCATCGGCCAGAATCTCGGGGCACGGCACTTCGACCGCGTGCGCTCGGCGCTGATCGGCGGGCTCAGCTTCGCCGCTTCAATCACGGCAATCGCCTGGCTGTTGCTTGCGCTCGCGGCGCCGGCCTTGGTGCAACTCTTCAATGCAACCGGTGAAGCGGCAGCGCTGATCCTCTTCTTCTGCCGCTGGCTGGCGCCGCTGTTCGTGTTCTTCGGCACGCTGTTCGTCTGCAATACAGCCTGCAGCACACTCGGCCGTCCTCACTACGCCACGGCGCTGAACTGGGGACGCGCCACGTTGGGCACCGTGCCGTTCGTCACCTTGGGCTCGTATTGGGGCGCCCAGGGCGTACTGGTCGGCCACATGGCGGGGGGCATAGTCTTCGGGCTCGCCGCAGTCGTCGTGGTGCACCGCTTGATTGCCCGGCTGGAGCGTGACGCCGAGCAGGCGGGGCGCCCCTGATCAGCGGCGCTTGAGATCCTGATAGACCTTGTAGTGCAGGCGCGGCTGGCGGAAGGACGAGCCGGCATCGACGAGGACGCCCTCGGCGATGGCCTGGCGGCCGAGCAGCATGCGGTAGGACATGGCATCGCGGTTGGTCAGCGTGACCTCGATTGGCCACTCGCGGTCGCCGATACGGATCGGCGTCGAGATCACGTAGCGCTGCTCGCGCTCGCCGTTGGAGCTCGTCACATCGCGCCGGTCCACCACCTTGGCGGTGCAGACGATCTCGATGTCGGCGCGGCGCGGTATGGGGTGCACGCCAAAGCGCACCTTGGGCACCCGGCCCGAGCCGAACGGCTCGACGAAGAAGGCGTGCAGCGCCGAGGTGCGCGCGCCCGTGTCGACCTTGGCCTTGATGGCTGGCAGAGCGAGCTCGGGCAGCGCCACCCACTCCTCCCAGCCCAGAATGAACGGCGCGGCCACAGGCGGCATGCGGGGGTCCGGCGAATTGCGTTGCTCGGCCATGATAGCACGACGAGCGCGGTCTCGCTTCGCCGATGTGCGCCCCGCAATTGCCGAGCCGAGCATTCCTGCATGAGTATTAGACAGATGGGATGTCGCCTAATAAAAGGCTGTTTGCGTGCTCCTCTCCTCCGCTCCTGCTACAAGTCGTTGCCGAGGATGGAATGGGGAGGTGCGGCAATGGCCCGCCGCCTCAACGCGACATAAACCCGTGGGCAATGGGAGGCGGTCTTGGCTGAGACGACACGACGTACGTTTGCTGCGGGCTTGGCGGCGGCCGGCTTGTTGCCGATTGCCGGTGCCGCTCGTGCGCAACAGGGCTATCCGTCCGGCGCAACGATCAAGTTCATAGTCGGGTATCCGGCCGGCGGTGGACAGGATGTGGTTGGCCGGATCGTGGCCGATCGGCTGGGGGCGCTGTGGAAGGTGCCCACCATCGTCGAGAACATCTCCGGCGCCGCGGCCAACCTTGGAATGGACCGTGTTGCCAAGGGCCCGACTGACGGCACGCAGATCCTGATCGTCCCGCCCAACATCTCGACCAACCAATTTCTGTACCCGCGCATGCCCTTCAATCCCGAGACGGACATCATCCCTCTCTCGCTGGTGGCGACCCTGCCGAACCTGCTGTGCGTGCGCAGAGACCTGCCGGTCAACTCGGTCCCCGAACTCATCGCCTACGCCAAGGCCAACCCCGGCAAGCTCAACTACAGCTCCCCCGGCATCGGCACGACGGTGCATCTCTCGGCCGAGCTCTTCAAGCGCATGACCGGGGTCGAGTGGGCGGCCGTGCACTACCGGGGCAGCGCGCCCGCGCTCAACGACCTCGTCGCCCAGAACACCGATCTGATGTTCGACAACATCACCTCGATCATCAACCAGGTGCGCGCCGGCACGGTGAAGGCGATCGGCATCACCACGCTCAAGCGCTATCCGCTGGCCCCGGAGTTCGTGCCGGTGGCAGACACGCTGCCGGGCTTCGATACCATGTCGTTCTCGGGCGTCGGCGTGCGCGCGGGTACCCCCAAGGCGATCTGCGACAAGATCGAGGCCGACACGCGCACGGTCTGCAAAGACCCGCTGCTGCGCGAGCGGCTTGCAGGCCTGATAGCCGAAACCGTGGGGTCGAGCGCCGCCGAGTTCGCCGCCTACATCGTGTCGGAACGCGCCAAGTGGGGCAAGCTGATCACGGATCTCAAGTTGCGCGTGGGAGAGTAGATGCCCAAACGCAAGCGCCCCGAGGACCTGCGCAGCCACCGCTGGTTCGGCGTGCAGGACCTGCGCGCTTTCGGCCATCGCTCGCGCCTGCGCCAGATCGGCTACGACGCCGGCGACTGGGCCGGCAAGCCGGTGATCGGCATCATCAACACCTGGAGCGACATCAACGCCTGCCATGCGCACCTGCGCACGCGCGCCGAGGAGGTGAAGCGCGGCGTGCTGCAGGCGGGCGGCTTCCCGCTCGAGCTGCCGGCGATCTCGCTGGCCGAGCCGTTCGTCAAGCCCACCACCATGCTCTACCGCAACTTCCTCGCCATGGAGACGGAGGAGCTGTTGCGCTCGCATCCAATCGACGGCGCGGTGCTGCTCGGCGGCTGCGACAAGACCACGCCCGGCCTCCTCATGGGCGCCATCTCCATGGGGCTACCGGCGATCTACTGCCCGGCCGGCCCGATGTTGCGCGGCAACTGGCGCGGCCAGCCGCTGGGCTCGGGCTCGGACGTGTGGAAATACTGGGACGAGAAGCGCGCCGGCAAGATCAGCGAGGCGGAGTGGGCTGATATCGAGGGCGGCATCGCCCGCTCGTTCGGCACCTGCATGACCATGGGAACAGCCGCCACCATGATGGCCATCGCCGAGGCCATGGGCATGACGCTGCCTGGCGCCTCGTCGATCCCCGCCGCCGACGCCGGCCACCCGCGCATGTGCACCCAGGCCGGCCGGCGCATCGTCGACATGGTCTGGGAGGACCTGACGCCGGACAAGATCCTGACCCCCGCCGCGTTCGAGAATGCCATCATGGTGCACATGGGGCTCGGCGGCTCCACCAATGCCATCATCCATGTCATCGCCATGGCGCGCCGGGCCGGCGTCGCCCTCTCGCTCGAGACCTTCGACATCATCTCGCGCACGGTGCCGGTGATCGCCAACGTGCGCCCCTCCGGCGCGCACCTGATGGAGGACTTCTTCTACGCGGGCGGACTGCCGGCGCTCATGAAGATGCTGGGCGGCCGGCTCAATGGTGGCTGCATGACGGTCAATGGCTGCAGTCTCGGCGAGAACATCGAGCGCGCCGAAGTGTTCAACGCCGACGTCATCCGCACGCCTGACAAGGCGATCTATGCCGAGGGTGCCACCGCCGTGCTCAGGGGCAACCTCGCGCCCCGCGGCGCCATCATGAAGCCTTCGGCGGCCGAGCAGCGCCTCACCAGGCACCGCGGCAAGGCGGTGGTATTCCGCGACTACAATCATATGGCCTGCGAGATCGATCGCGACGACCTGGACGTGACGGCTGACCACGTGCTGGTGCTGCAGAATGCAGGCCCCAAGGGCGGGCCCGGCATGCCGGAGTGGGGCATGCTGCCGATCCCGCGCAAGCTCGTGCGGGCCGGCGTGCGCGACATGCTGCGCATCTCGGACGGGCGCATGTCCGGCACCAGCTACGGCGCCTGCATCCTGCACGTCTCGCCCGAGA